>Ga0307509_10009850_pt1 | contig 11823 bp, 4 predicted proteins | sample 10_EM_MG_FD_202245 | JGI IMG/M metagenome (GOLD analysis project Ga0307509, IMG submission 202245) | Populus trichocarpa ectomycorrhiza microbial communities from riparian zone in the Pacific Northwest, United States - 10_EM | ecosystem: Host-associated > Plants > Roots > Unclassified | place... | reverse complement strand
TAGAGACACAGGTTTCTGCAAGGCATTCTGAACAAAACTAAAATGGTAGCTGGAGCACACATCAGAGATACTGCCTTGTGAATTTGACATTGCTGGCCTTCAGGATGAAGATATTTTATTGATAAAGCAAAAGGCACACGATCTTAATTACCAGGTGAGTGGCAAGTACATCTGAAAAGAAATTCATTAAAGCCAGGCCAGTTGAAAATGTTTGTCGGAGCTTGAATCCACCATTGTTTTGCTTCTTTTATTTTTTTTCCTTTTCTTTTCTATATGTTGGGGTTGATTTGTTGATATTCTATGGATAAGGTATGTCATCACAGTCTCCTTGCCTCTGCTGCTAGGAAACACCAGGTTCTTGTATCTGATAAGCGTCAAATTTCATACATAATCTTCTAAATAGGAATCTAGAGTCTGTTTAGCTGCTGGATTCAGTAAAAATGAACCTCATTGTAATAATTTTTTTCATTTCTTGCAAGCATGATGACGATGATTGTGATATGCTTGTACAAGAAAAGGTTTGGTTTTGTACAAGCTGCAAAATCATTAGAATGTTGTTATTTGCCTTGCTTGACCCTGCTAACCACGACACCAAACAAGCCAGCAAGAAAGTTTATATACAAATGAAAAAAATAAAAAATAAATTCAGATAGATGGTACCCTTCTATCAAGAAGTTGGTGCTTCCCTGTTTTTGTGTCCAAGTAACCTTTTTTTTTCCTTTGGGAATGACAATTATTCAATTAATGGATATGAACATCACAACCACATCTCTTGTAATTTGTTTAATCATCCCTTTTAGTTAACTATTAAAATACTTTTAAATAATACTCAATTAATCATATGTATTTTCTTTTTCACAACCTTAATTCGAAGACATATAGCTATCAAATAGTGAAGAGGGCTAGATTTGTGTAAAACACCGCTCTAAAAAGGCGTAGACAAGTTGCGAAACTGCCAAGAAAACAAACGAATTTAGGTGATGTAAAGCTAAGCAACCTTCATAACCAACCCAACTACCCTTTTATCTCCTTCGTACTCCACCAAGGAAGCCGCCTTTTGGTCCCAATAAGGATCTTTGATTTCTTTTTGGTCTGAAATAATAGCGTTTGCAAATGATATTTTATTTTATTTTATTTTGTTTTGTTTAAGATTAATTTTGTATGTTTTTAGATTGTTTTGATGTAAAAAATAATTTTAAAAAAATAAAAAAATTATATTAATGTATTATTTTTACAAAATAATCATGGGAAAATAATTTTAGATTTATGTTTTGTTTTATCGCTCAATAATAAGTCCAAATTTGGGCAACTAAATACTTTATCCTTTAATGACTATTCTATATGGAAGAATAATGGCATTATAAATATATATTCTTTAAAAATATTTAATAGTCAATTACATATATTTTTTATCCTATAAAAGGCTCATGCACCAGAAATATCAGGAGTAATTATAATTTGTAATGGTCCATAGAAAATCACAACATCTGAAAGTGACGACCCATTTCATCGTACCATACAAAACTTGCTTTTGAACATTATTCGGTGAGTTGCAGGTGGTGGCTTTCGCACTGGATAGAAACCCTGTGTCTCCATGACCTTTTCCACATGCTTACCAATTTTAATCTGACGGCTCACCTTCCCTACTGACCGTTGACCTAACTGGATTCCAACGAACCTCGAGTAAAAATCAATAGGAAATTGACTGTCCAAGATTAGAAAATTAATATTAATTTTAATTATTTTATTTTATTTTATTTTATAAATGTTTTTTCACCGTAGAAATGTCATAATTGGATTTTTCTTCAATTTTTTACTATTATGGTGGTAAATCTGTAATTTTCAGTGGTTTCTTTAGAGAAAACAAGCTTTTTTATATTTGTTTCTCTTTATATTTGATATTTTTATCATTTTATACTTGATTTATTTATCACTATTTTTTTCTTATCTTTATTTTTAAAAATTTTATTTTATTTTATTTTTTATAATTTTTCAACATTGTACCATTTTTTTACTACATTAAAAATAAGCTTGAGATCTTATAAATTTTTATTAACGCATATGATTTTTAATATATTTTATTATATATAAGTATTGACTTTTTGATGCACAATTATGTTTTTTACTCCCTGTCACAAAAACATATTAATAATACCTACATGTTAGTTTATTTGCATTAGAAAAATAATTTGTCATGTAGACACATTAACATTTTTTTTAATTGGCACAAATAGTTCTTGATTTATTTAATTAAAAAATACATGCATAAACTTTTTTTTATTTATAATTAGGATTTTTGTCTTAAAAAACGCATTTAAAAAGCTTGCATATTTTTTTTAAAAAAAGCTATCCGATCCGCGAAGAAGTACATATCAAATATCTAGTAAAAATCTAAAAGATATGGCCACAACATTCTACACGTATACATTGTTCATCCTCTCACATTTTATTATGGACCCATCATTTAAAATTTTGTTTTTTTCAATTTGATTCTTAATTTTTTTTTTGTGCAATCACATCCTTTTGAGGCCAAATTCAAGGACAATTCAATCAAATTTGTTGACCAATGACAAGATTAAAAGACAAGGGACCAAAAAAGAAAAGACCCCATAAATGAGTGATGGTCTCAAAGTTCATACAAAAAGTTTAATTAATCCTCAAACTTTACAAATTATACATATTCAGTTCCTCAATGTTTTTTCAATTCAAATTTAGTATAAAAATTTATTTTTATTATTTTTTAGTCCCTAATTTGAGAGGGGAGAGAGGGAGAGATCCCTAGATTTAGGCGGTGTTGAGATAAAAATATCATTGACATCGATTCAAGCTACTAAAATAATCGATTTTTGTGTCAAATAATTTCATTTGACGAAAGAAATTCAACTTAGGTGTTTATTTTTATTTTTTACCTTGAGTACCTAAAAAAACATATATGAGCTTGAGAATAATTTTGTTTCGGTTTTTTAGATTTTTTTTTTGGGTTTTTAAGTCTAATGATGGATTTATTAAGATTCCTATAGTGTTTGTCTAGGTGTTTTTTTTTTGTCAAAAATGAATTGAATAATTTTTAGGGTAAAAAAATCCAATCTTGATTTTCCAGTTACCACAACGGTCAACTGGGCTAAGTCAGGCATCACACTTAATTTTTTTCAAAAAAGCATTGGTGTCGTTAGCCCCAATTATATTTTAAAAAAAAAAACAGGCCCATGTTTAGGCTTGCCTTTGCAAGCCCGTGCGCAAGCCCTTTTAAATGGGCCATGCCCGGTGACATCTTAACTCTTTCTGTTTTGTTTTGGTAATTTTGGTTTTTTTTTTAAATCATGCTTTTTTACATGTATTTTTTCTAAATGTTTTCTTAATTTATATTTAAATTAATATCTCTTATCTCTAATTTTTTATTTTGTATTTAGTATTTTTTATAAAAAAATTGTGGTTGTTTTTTAAGTATTTTGTTTGTATTTTATTTTTTAATAGATTTTTCTAATTCATTTATAAATTTTTATGTTTTATATAATTAAACTTTATTTTTAAAATAAAAAATTATTTATTCTTGGATAAAATTTCTAATAAGTGCAATATTGCGAGATATTTTTTTTCTTTGATTTTATTCAATCAATTTTATATGTTTTTATTTCTACCATCATTTAATTAAATAAAAAATAATTTTAATAATAGAGTCATTAATTACAATCGTGTAAATGAACCATGTTGTGATATCAAATATTTTGATCTAAATTCGTTTTTTGACTTTTTCAGATACATATTTAGTTTATCGTTAATAATATTTTATTTATTTATTAATATAGATGATTTTGATTTATTTAATTAGATGTTTACATAAAATTATTTTTAGTGAAAATAATCAGTTAGTGCTACAAATTAAGTAAGTAAAAAATAAAAAAAGAAATAAGTAAATGTAAAAGTAAAACAGATAGGAGTAGTATTTACTGGATCCCAAAAATTAAGCCAAAAAATAATCAATTGTCCTAAACGAAACAATTAACTAATCCACCTGGCCCCTAATCATGAACGCCCCCCCTTTCTTCTCATCAGTGTCCACTCGCTGTCTTTAGGTATCAAAACAGCAGCAGCGCAACAACAATAATAAAAAATAATAATAGTAATAATAATAAAAAATCAAAACCAACCGACAAATTCTTTCTTCAATTTCAATTCAAAGAAATCTCTCTTCTACTTCGTCTTCTTCCTAAGCACACCTTAGCAAGCTTCAAACAAACTCAACAAATACCTCTCCTTTCCTTCTCATCTCACAAATCCCCCACTTTCTATCTCTAAACTAAACTCTACCACTTTAGAGAGAGAAAGAGAGCCACGAAAAATGAAATTCTCCTTGCTACAGCAGAGCTACAACAACCGCCGAAGCGGCAGTTTCAGAGGATCATCTGCGCCGTTAGACTCATCACCGGACAACACAATCAAATCACCAGCCACTATTTTCTGGCTCTTTTTACATGGCATTTGTTGTCTCATCAGTCTCGTCCTCGGCTTTCGCTTCTCTCGTCTCGTTTTCTTCTTCCTCTTCTCTACCTCCACGACCACAACTCTCTATGTAACGACACCGTTTCACCCTCTCAGCAAAACATCCGACATTTCCAATCCCTTAACCAATAGTGCTAATGATCTTCCGGTGATTAACAAAACGGTGAGTTCGAGAGTTGTTGTCGGGCGGCACGGGATCCGGATCCGGCCATGGCCGCACCCGAACCCGAGTGAAGTAATAAAAGCGCATCAGATAATAGAGAGAGTTCAAAGAGAGCAGAGTAATCAATTCGGTGTGAAGAGTCCTAGGAGTCTTATCGTAGTCACGCCTACTTACGTGCGGACTTTCCAGACTTTACATATGACTGGTGTTATGCATTCTCTGATGTTGCTCCCCTACGACGTCGTCTGGATCGTGGTGGAGGCCGGTGGGGTCACCAATGAAACAGCATTGATTATTGCCAAATCCGGCGTTAAGACTCTTCATATTGGATTTAATCAGAAAATGCCAAATTCTTGGGAAGGAAGGCACAGATTGGAGACTAAAATGCGGCTTCGCGCTTTGAGGTTAAGTTTTTTTTTTTTTTTCGCAGTCAACTTTAAATTGAACTGAATTGCTGATTAAAAATAATGGATTTACTATTTTATTTATTTTAATGTAAATTTTGGTTGCTGTGGAACAGAGTTGTGAGAGAGGAGAAGATGGATGGAATTGTGATGTTTGCGGATGATAGTAATATGCATAGTATGGAGCTGTTTGATGAGATACAAAATGTGAAGTGGTTTGGTGCGGTTTCAGTTGGGATTCTTGTTCATTCAGGTGGTGCTGATGAGACGTTATTAACTGCTGCTGCTGCTATGGTTGACAAGGAGGCGGAAGAAAATTTGCCTAATCCAGTAGTGCCTGTTCAGGGTCCGGCTTGTAATGCTTCAAACAAATTGGTTGGTTGGCATACGTTTAATTCGTTACCGTATGAGGGGAAGAGTGCGGTATATATTGATGATAGGGCTACGGTGTTGCCTAGGAAGCTGGAGTGGGCTGGGTTTATGTTGAATTCGAGGCTTCTTTGGAAGGAAGCTGAAGATAAACCAGAATGGGTTAAGGATATGGATTTGGTTGATGAGAATATAGAGAATCCTTTAGCTCTGCTGAAGGATCCTTCCATGGTGGAGCCACTTGGGAGCTGTGGGCGACAAGTTTTGCTCTGGTGGCTCCGTGTTGAGGCTCGTGCTGATAGCAAATTCCCTCCAGGGTGAGTTGTTCTTATTCTTTATATTGCCGATTTTTTCAGTATTGCGATGGGCTGCCTGTCTTGACTAGATAATATCAATTGGAATAAGTTTGCGGTTATCTTTAGCATTGTCTATTCATTTTAATTGTTCAGTGTCTAATTTCACAAATTTGTAGACAGTGAGGTCCAGGAAGTTAAATCATAGGAGGGCGTACATTAGAATTTTTGTGTGAACTTCTATTGTGCTGCTCCTGTGTAATTTTGGGCTACAGTTAGTCAACAAGTTACACCTCAAGTGTCATAGCTGGTAAGGATAGTTTCCAAAAAAAAAAAAAAAATTAAAGAAGAAAAGAAAGAGAAACCTAAAGAAATTCTGTAAAGTAAATTGTCTGCCAATTTATGCCACCCAACTCGTGACATTGTATTGAAACATAATTATAAATGGAACATATCCTTCTACTACTTCAGGTAGGCAGGGATGTTTTGAAATATTGATGATTTGGGACTCATATCCCCCACAACAACTGTTGACATGCCTTGAACGTATGCATCTTAGGCAGGCTGTTTTTGGTTCTTGGACCTGTGCTATAGTATATGACATTGTGTAGAAAACAGAAAAGAAGAATGGCCCCTGGCTGAAAAATTCTCCTCCTGGTTATTGTGTCAATTTGGCATGCTGCTATTTGTGTCATACCCCTAAAATTGAGCATAGACACGCCTGTATCATTTAGCATTCCACACTAGATAATACAAAGGTTAACTTACAAGGTTCACCAAAAACCACAAATGCTAAACCAAAAAGTCTTAAATATCTGCATTTCAAAATGATCACTTAACAATATGAAGTCTGAAACATGATAAAATCCTACTGAAGAGAAAGTACTTAAATTTTTTTTTATTACAAGTCTTTAAAACTATTAACAATGAATGTCTAACAAGAAAAAATATATCCTTCATTAAACAAAAATCCTTCAGCTCAGCTAACAACTTAAATTGGTAATGTAAACTCCATAGCTCAGCTAACAACTTAAATCAGCAATGTAAAATCCATAGCTCAGCTAACAACTTAAATCGGCAATGTAAAATCCATAGCTCGAAACTCACTTTAATCCTCTACCTATCCAGAGAGGGAAAAGAAGGGGGTAAGCTAACAACAATTTAGAAAGTAAAGCTCCACACACACACACACACACACATGATTGACAATAATGAAACAACAACTTAAAATAATTAAAAAAAAAGTTAATAGTTAATAGTTCATAGTTCATAAAACACACCATAAAACAAGTCATCAATACATGCTTTTACTTGGCATTCAATTCCATAAGCATGACTTTACTCTCAGATCAAGTTACTATCGCCATATTATACCTGTGATCAGGCCATTAGTCGACTATTACTAACCACTATTGTAACCCGTAGGCAAGGGTCATTGATAATTATTATAACCCATTGGTGGAACATTAAAACTAGTTGTAGTGTTGATTACCCCACTCACTAGAGGCCATTACTTTATTCATAGCCATTTGAGAACCATTAAGAAGCCATTTACAATTCCATTCCAAAACACTTTCTTTCATTAGATATAGTTTATAAAACATTCTTACAAAAATTCTATACCATGCATTCACAAATATCACATACAAGAAATTTAATTTGAACATTGCATGTGCTTGATCTTTTTTTAAAGAATGTAATACATATAGTTGAGGAGAAATGCACATTTAAGAAAAATATTTATTATGTTTAAAAATAATAGATTGTGTGAAGATTTAATTTACCTCCATTGCTTAAACAACCGAAGTACAAAATCTCAACTCTAACAACCTATTCACAAGCATATAATCCATTAAAATCCCTCCAACACTTGATTATAATAAAATGTCAACTACACATTGCCTAATAAATTGACCATAACTCCTAGAAAATCTAGAATTTCATTTTGCTTTTTGGATTGTAAACTAGTCTTAATTGTTTCCATTCATATATAATTCACCTAATAATTCCTTTAAATAGAATTTATAATAAGCTCCAAAATCATTCCTCGAGGTTATTGTCAGACAACCTGCACTTCCTTAACTATTTTTACCATAACTATTTGTACAAAAATCGGATTAATGCACCATTTATGGTTAGAAACTAGACAGAATAAGCTTTTCTTATGTATAAAATTTGGGTAAAAAATTGCATCTATTCAATACAGTTTTTGGGTCGAACAGAAGCTTGTGTCAAACAATTGAACTGACAATTTCTCACATTTGTACCTAATTGTTAACCTAATAATTAAGCACTAATTGTTAACCTAATAATTAAGCACGCTTAATCAATCTTACAATATCATAAAATCTATCATACTTATTGTATTTGGTCATTCATACAAATACCACTTAAATTTCTTAATTTTATACTCCTTTCATATAGAAAAAAACCTTAATCAATCCAAAATCTTTATAAAAAAAAGAGATTCATATTTCTTACCTTGAAATCAAGAAAAATAAAATGAAACTTCAATCCTTTAATGTCAATCTGGTTCAATATTCTTTGCACCTATAGAAAAACAAGTGACTTTGAGGATATGTTTTCTCTAGACTGTAAAGTTTGTAAAACTAGGGTAAATAAACTCTATGATTCCATCTTTTCTTTTACATAAATATAGGATTAAATGGGCTACCTTTTACACACACACACACACACACACACACACACACACACACACACACACACACACTAAGTCCAAGATAAAATTATATGTATATTTAGTTCTTATAATACTCTAGCCTAAAAATATTTGGGTTAGGGTATTACAATTTGTTGGTTGATTTCTATGCAGATTTAATTAGGGTATTACAATTTGTTGGTTTATTTCTATTCAAATTTAATTTAACTAAGTAATGCTTACAGATGCGTTGTTCCATTAGTACGATATTGCAATTATTTCATGATTTCATGAACTCCCTATTGTTATAGTCCGGTTTTTGTATTTTCTAGTTGGTTAATTTTGTGCACCCACAATGTAGTTGATTCATCATTCTCTTTGTCCGGCAAAGAGTGTCCATCATACTATTTCAAGTTATTCCAAAATACATATCTAGTTAAAGAACCAATCACTTTTTTCCTAATATACCCCTTAAAGTTCCAAATATAACCATTTCTTACTGAAAGAATAAAGGGGCAGTTGTGGGAAAAATGAGCTGGAACTGTGCTTAATGAGTTTTCTTAAAATGTGTGTAAAGTCAAACAGGACACTCTTTGTGAGGGAGGGAGTAGTATTCATCTTTTGGTTTAAAATGCGTGTGAAGTCAAACAGGACACTCTTTGTGAGAGGTAGGGAGTAGTATTCATCTTTTGGTGAAAAAATATGGACTCAAGGCTACTCGAAAATGTGAACAACTAGATGTCTGAAGTATAGGCTTTAGAATGATTGTGCTGTTAAATGTTGATGAAATGGATCACATTCATCTTTTATTGCTACTGAAAGAGATTGGTGGTACCTGGGCTCACTTAGAGATTAATAGTAGTTGGTGATAACTTGAGAAACACTCAAGAGAATTTAGCCTTTCTTCATTGTACATAATATATTTTTGAGAAGCCTGACACTGACCTTTCTTCATTCTTAAGGGACCTAGGGCACTAGAGACGTCAAACACTATTGCATGTGTCTATTGATCCAAATCCCATTATACTAGGCATTCTAGGAGCTGCACAAACCTGCCTCAATTATTTTGTAGACAGGCTTTTTATAATCGGCATATACTCTTTATGTTGAAAACTTCTCCTTCCTTTACCTATATCCCATTAGTTTAGGCTTACAAGATTAGTATGGGTTTTTCATAGAAATACTTCGGCCCTAGTGATGTGTGTTTACCTGGCTGGGTGTCACTAAGTATGGTCTTAGAGTCTTACTGATACCAGTCTAGGCCTTGCATCGCAATTTCATTACTGAGGCCATCCTGACATGGCCCTTTATAGTCTAATTTAAATGGAGGTATATGCTTCATTGTCAATCTTATTTTACTAGTTGTCAAACAAGCTCAACATACCTGGTTTACTGACCTTACCTGTTACATGTTTCCTTACATGGATCTAATTGTAAATAAGTCACCCAACCAATATTGTGAAATCAGTTACATTCCTACCAGTACTGTTTTTGCTAAAATTGCCTATGGAAGGAATAATTGATATCATTACATTAGTTTGGGGCCAGCTTTGTAACTAGCCCGTATTTACATATAGTAAATATGTTTATATAGACAATATTAACAATAATGGCAACAACAACAACACACACATCACTTCCTTTGGTGCAGAGCAAACATCCCAACATATTCTTTGAATTCTTCAGTGGCTGCTTCATAACTAACTAGTATTTAATTTGCTGTAAAATCTTAAAGAAATGGTAGTTGTTTAACTAAGTTATTTGCTAAATTTCTTATCAAGTCATGATTTGCTGCGCAACATATTCTTTGAAATTTTCATTCTTGCTTCACAACTAACTAGCATTTGATTTGCTGTAAAATTCTAGAGAATTGTAGTTGTTTAACTGAAAATCCTTCCTAAACTTCTTATTATCTCATGTTTTGTGCGCAAAACTCAGGTATTGACAAACCTAACTGGGTTTACCATGAGCTAGAGAAGGAACTTAACTAACCTTGTTTCTACAACTGTTTAATTCTTTAAATATTGAATATTTTACCGGTGGTTGGCATGTGTTTCTTTGAAATATAAAGGCTGAATCAGGTGCCTTGTTCTCAGCTCATATCAAAAAACATCCTGAATATTTATTTATTTATCATGGAATATAATCTTGGGAATGCTAAATAGTTTCTCACCCCATATTGTATTCTCTTACCAGTTTCGGAAACTAGGTTAATTTCTTAAAAGCTTAACTCTACTGCTGTCTGCTTACAGGTGGATAATTGACCCACCTTTGGAAATTACTGTGCCATCGAAGCGAACACCATGGCCTGATGCCCCTCCTGAACTGCCTTCCAATGAAAAGATATCAGTTAACCAAGAACAGACTGCTAAGCGTTCTTCAAAGACTCGATCACCCAGATCAAAACGCAGTTCAAGAAGTAAGAGAAAGCATGAAGCAGTGTTGGCGGAGACACAGGTTTCTGCAAGGCATTCTGAACAAAATTGAAATGGTAGCGTAAGCACACATAAGAGATACTGCCTTGTGAATTTGACACTGCTGGCCTTCAGGATGAAGATATTTTATTGATAAAGCAAAAAGCACACGATCTTAATTACCAGGTGGGTGGCAAGTACATCTGAAAAGAAATTCATTAAAGCCAGGCCAGTTGAAAATGTTTGTCGGAGCTTGAATCCACCATTGTTTTGCTTCTTTTATTTTTTTCCTTTTCTTTTCTATATGTTGGGGTTGATTTGTTGATATTCTATGGATAAGGTATGTCATCACAGTCTCCTTGCCTCTGCTGCCAAGAAACACCAGGTTCTTGTATCTGATAAGCGTCAAATTTCATACATAATCTTCTAAATAGGAATCTAGAGTCTGTTTAGCTGCTGGATTCAGTAAAAATGTACCTCATTGTAATAAATTTTTTAATTTCTTGCAAGCATGATGATGATGATTGTGATGTGCTTCTTCCATTTTGTCTGGATTGATACAAAAAGAGTGAACCTTGGAGATTTTGGCCAAATCTAAAATTGGTTGTCCAATATGAAACATAATCTTGACCTACATTACAAAGGAATGGTCAAGATTCCATGTCTACAGTTAAAAATCTTTAGGCAAGGGAGCAAAAACATAAGAGTTATATTTCAACTGGTTAGATTCTAAGTTTGTTTTTTAGAAGTTATCAATTCGAGTCCTATAAATTTGAGGATTATTTGACACTTGTATGGTCGTTAACTTCAGGGTTCGTGAGAGTAGTTGAGATACGTGCAAGCTGGTCCGGACATTTAAGTTAATAATAAAAAAAATATAATTTATGATGACATAAAAGACTTGAATTTCTCCTTGCATGTTCAACTGCTTTCAACTGATTTTTAGGGTAGAGAAAACTAACAAACACTACTTGTAATTGCCAACCGAAGGACTCGGTTTGGTCTTGTATTTCTAGTGACC
>Ga0307509_10009849_pt1 | contig 11823 bp, 7 predicted proteins | sample 10_EM_MG_FD_202245 | JGI IMG/M metagenome (GOLD analysis project Ga0307509, IMG submission 202245) | Populus trichocarpa ectomycorrhiza microbial communities from riparian zone in the Pacific Northwest, United States - 10_EM | ecosystem: Host-associated > Plants > Roots > Unclassified | place... | reverse complement strand
CTTGTTCAGAACATATGGATCAAAATAGACCTAGAGGGGCTTGGGACATTTAAGGAGCATAAAGGACAACCTATAATTCATCTAATTCAAGTCCAAGAAGAGCCCAATTCATGTGGAATAAGGGGCTGATGTGTCCCGCCCCATATTAGCCTTATTAGGCTTGTTTTTTCCTAATGCTACAAAGATAGAAAGTCAACAATTTATTATCCTAATTAAGTAAGGAAGTTGGTCAGATCTTATTCCTAAATAGGGGAGGATTATTTAATGGTCTTCCTAACTTAGAAAGGAAAGTAATTAAATCAGCAACAAAGGGGGGAATTTGTTTTCTTATTTGTCTAAGTTAAAGAAGGAAATCCAAGCTAATCAAGGATATCAAAGGGGTCAGCAACATAAATGTTCTAAATTAGAGTTCTCCTAGTTTATTTGGGGCTTCTTAAGGGTGACAAATCTGATTCTAGCATATTTAAGATGGTAATTTTCGGGTTTTTACTATTTTCTTCTTAGTCTTTGGGTTATTATTACTATTTTGGGTGAATTGTAAGTGGGCTTCATATAAGTCCACCTAAGAGGGGTCCATTAGGGTTTCTTTAAGTCTAGAGGCAGTATAAATAAAGGCATAACCAAATATGTAAGGTTATGCAATTTTCAGATCAATAAACTTATTTGTCGCATTTATTGTTTGTTGGTGGGATAATCTCCCTTCCTTGGTTCTCTAAAGAACTGAAAACGACTTATCGAAGAACAACTGCCTTCGTCGCGTCATCCTTATACTTCTCATTCGTGAATCAATATTCATTGGGTGGGGGTTTTCTGTTTTTAATAGTGCTAGTGCCTAGGTACAAGTTATTTTTGTGTCACACTCCTATCAAACCTGATTTACTTGGCTTTCTGGGAATTGGTATCTTTGCATGTGGGTTGCGTGACCACGTGATCACGAAGTTCGCATCAATAAGGGAGAATGGTTTGCTTGAAACTAACGTGTAGTAAAATAAAGAAAGCAACAAAGAGAAAAAAAATACAAAATGGTATAAATAAAACACTCTAGAAGAAAATAAAGATAATTAAATTGCTAAAAATAAAACCCTATAGGGGAAATAAAGATAAATAAATTGTTAAAATTAAAATATGTGGGGCTAGCCATTTTCTACAGTAGTATCTAACCCCATTTATATTATTATAGAGTTTAAATTCTATTTATATAAGTAATTATGCTTTTATACATAAATTGGTATTAGATAAAGAGGTTTATTGAGTCTTAATACAAGCTTAATTTCTCTTTTGTTTCTACACATATCTAACTTATGAATAGTTATTCTATTGAGAAATCCTTATTTCAATAAAATTATATCCTTTTGTTGTGTGTGCGCATTCAAACTCTATTGGTCAATCGCTTGTTTTTTTTTTTTCAATAACGACTTTTAGTTGCTTGGTTTATTACTTTTTCAAAATTCTTGATCAATTAAGGCCTTTTTTCAACTTATTTGATTTTTTTATTCATGATTTTATCTTTGTTTCCTTGCTTTGTTGTAAACAATTAATGTTCTCTGTGTCTAACATGTATACATATATTTTAAGTGTAAACAATGCCCTCATACATTACTCTATTTTTTAGACGAAATAATATTAACCCCATTATAAAATCAACAAGGTATGATGTGAAATTAAACATTGTTCACTTAAAATCAATCGATCATGTTCTAAAACATATCCAATATGTCAAATGCTTTTAGTCAATCAATTTCAGTTTAAGCACTACGCATGAGCTTTTAGGTTAGATGTTTAGGCTTTTACATAAAAATCCTTAAATTTTCTAAGATCCTTGTAGATTATTTTCTATGGTTCAATCAAGAACTTCTCTCCTTCTCAAGATTAGTCTACTATGAGTGCGATTTAGAGTGAAAAAGGAAAATGTTTTGGTCTATTTGACAAAAATATACATTGAAAAGAAAGAAACCCTTTTTAGAGCAAACGTGTCACCTTAAATGTCTAAAAGAAAAATATCATATTATAACCAAGTGTTATTCCTACATATTACACCAAATGGATGGATAAGATGCAACACCATTTTGGTACACAATGGAGATCCTAAAGAATTTTTAACGTGATCCAAATTTCATGTGTTATATCAAAACCCAACAAACAACTCCTAACAACCCTTTTCTTATTCTAGTAGCAATGCTTTGATTTTCAAGTATGGATTACAGACCATTACTCCTATGACTTGGCCATAATAGATGGCTTCTACCCAGCTAGTGAAGAATTCTATATGACTACATAAATTGATACTAGTTATTTTTAGGAATTAGTAAACGGTGCACCATAATTTTCAAGTCTACTAAAATAAGGAAAAGAAAACACAAACCTTCCTTCCTTCAACAAACATGTAACCTTCATGTTATACTACGTAGGCAAGTACCTTATCTATTTCAAATATGAAAATACCTACTAAATCCTACTTAAAAATAACGGTAAACTTAATAAAAGTAGGATTATAGCTTTAGGTCCCTTTGTTTTAGGTTCTATCTATAAGGCCTTAAAAGAATGTCAAACCAGAATTGAGGAAAAACTTTAATGATAAAATGGAACATCCATGGGTTATTGGGTTCAGACATGGGGAACTGCATACTTTTACAGGTTAAACAATGTAAAAACAAACCATAACCCGAATCATTTTTTTTCAAGAGAAAGCTCCTTAACATCCTCCAATCTTGAGCATTTTCTTAAAGAATATCCCTTTTAAAATCAACTATGGTAAGGCCTTACTAGATACTAATATAGTACAATAAAAAATCAAATACAAAGAAGCTTCAAAATACTAAGTCTAGAAAAGCATCCTAACTTATTGAGATTTGCTCTTTGGACTAGTAACAGCACATGTCCCAACAAACAATTTCTCCATGGTATACCCTTTCTCATACCATATGATGTAAACAAGGGTGGTACAAATAAGGTAATTTTTTATATTTTAGATAAGTAAGGGAGGTCATTAAGGCATTATAAAAGCACCTCGACCATTGCAAAATAATGGATTTTGCACTCGATGTGGGTTATTAATCAAGCTTTATCAATGTCTTTAACAAAATAATTTCTTAAAGCGCCTCCTTTACTTTCCTCTAAATGCTACTAAATTGAATATGTTTTTCTCAAAAAAGCAATCCAATTACAAAATCAAAGAAAACTTATAATATTGTTTAATAGCATTATGATCCAGGCCTATCTCTTTTCACGATCTTTTCTCAACAAAGTAATACAAGGTCTTTTCACAAGCTTCTTAGGATAACTCCTAGAATCGAGTATATTCATTTTTTATTATTGGAAACAAATAATTTAACCCATATCAGAGCACATGTCAAATAGTTAGTTTAATCTTATACAAAGACTGTAAAATATTTTCACTTCAAGAATCGGTAAGCACTTCAACTTGACTCCATAAACTTGATCCTAGCAAAAATATGATACTTAAGTAATGAGTCAAAAATCTCTACCTAAGAGTGTCTGATACGATCCAAGCTAGGTTAGATTCAGATTTTGGTGTAAAATTTTCTATTATCTAGTTTTACACTATTAAGCATAACTCCAAATTAAACTGTTGGATTGAGCTGAAACTTTACCAGAAGATTTCAGAAGTATGTTTCTATGTTAGGGTAAAATTGCAGGTGAATCAGAGTTTGGGAAGGACTTGCGATATAGGTCAGGACAAACTATAAATTTTGTTATTTACTTCCTATTTGGCAAGGATCCTTTTCCTACGAGGATGTGGGAGCTTGTTTTGGGAGTTTTCCAGTTTCACAAGGATCTTTAATAGGCTGCAACATAATTTGCAAGTGTGGCAATGATTCATTAATGTTCCAAAATCCTTTTCTTATAAGGATTCCTTATTCATTATAACTACATAATGAAAGGAGAGTTGGTGGTATTTAATGACAGATTGGTTATTTTTATTATTTTCTTTCATGTTTTGGGCTTAATTAAAACTTTGTTTTCAGCTAGGATCGAAGGCTTGTTTGGATTAGCGTTTGGACTTACTAGTAAAGGTTTTTAATGAGGATCAGCCCAACACCAAGTTTAATCATGTCAAAGACCCATTGAAGGTGCCAAAGGGGCCAATTAATAGAGCTAGGGCAAAGAAGCTTAAAGAGGCATTAAATGAGCTTGTTCAAAACATATGACGCAAGATGAACCTAGAGGAGTTTGGGACGCCTAGGGAACATGAAGGACAACCTCTAACTCATCTAATCTAAGTCCAAGAAGAGCCCAATTTGTATGGATCAATGGGCTTATTTGTCCAAGATATACAAGGAAATCCAAGCTAAACAAGGAACTAAAGGGGCGGCAAATCAGGTCGAAATTTTCCTAGTCTAAAAAGGACTTACAGTGTCGGAAACTACTACTGTGAATACAAGGAAGGGTTATTCAGCTATAACAACTTATAAACTATGGAAATTAGATTATTTAGCTTTTATTTTCAATAGTGTTGGTGCCTGGTACAAGTTGTCTTTGTGTCACAGTCCTATCAAACTTGATTTACTTCACTTTTTCGAGAATTGGTGTCTTTGTGTGTGGGTTGCTTGACCACATGTTCAAGAGGTTCGCATTATTTTTGGGTCAATTTCTATTTGTGGGTCAAAAACTAAAAAGTTGATGCGGATCAGCTCAACACCAAACTTAATCAAGCCAAAGACCCACTGGAGGTACCAAGCGGGCTAATGATACAGTTTATAGCCTTGTGATACGATCCAAGCAAGGTTAGATTTGGATTTTGGCATAAAATTTCCTACCGTTAAGTTTTATGCTATTAAGCGAAACTCTAAATTAAACCGTTGGATCGAGCTAAAACTTTGCCGAAAGATTGCAGAGATATATTTCTATATTTGGGTAAAGTTTCAGGTGAATCCGAGTTATAGAAGAACTTGCAATATAGGTCAGAACAGGTTGTATGAATTTTGTTATTTACTTCATTTTGACTTGTGGATTTTCTATTTGGAAAAGATCTTTTTCCTATGAGGATATGAGACCTTGTTTTGGGAGTTTCCTAGTTCCAGAAGGATCTTTAATAGACTACAATATAATTTCTAAGTGTGGCAAGGATTCAATAATGTTCAAAAGGATTCTTTATTCATCTTAGCTACATAAAAAAAAGGAGGGCTAATAGTATTTAATGACAGATTAATTATTTTTATTATTTTCTTTCATGTTTTAGGCTTAATTAAAACTTTATTTTCAATTATAATCCAAGGCTTATTTGGATCAGAGTTTGGGCTTGCTTGTAAAAGTTTTGGGTTAGTTTTTGTATGTGAGTGAAAAAGTAAAGCCCACAAGGGTAGATTCATTAGGGTTAATTTTTTAGAACTATTTAAACACTTGTAAGCCTAAATTTCAACAATCATTGATGAATATTACTTCTGAATATAGTTTTAACGCGTGAGAGTGATTCTTGCATTCTTCAGTTCTTGAATAAACTAAATTGGACTTATCAAAGATTAACTGGTTTCATGTCTTCATTCTACTTCATTCCAGTAGTATTGGTGCCTAGGGGCATGTTTCCATTGTGTCACACTTCTATTAAACCTATTTTAGCTTTCGTGGATCAAATCTTAATCTTGATTATGAGTTGCGTGATATCACGAGGTTCGTATCAGTATCTATATCCCCAACAAAAACTCACATGATCCTAAAATCATGCTTAAAAAATAAGTTTAATTGTAACCCACATATTAACAAAATCTAAAATTGGTTGAGAGTTTAATGTAGTCATAGACTCACTAGCATTATTTACTAAAACAATGTAATGATGTCTTTGCCCCTCTCACTAAAAAATTTATAACTAGAAATTTAAGGCATTAAGGTCTTTTCACGAGGCACATTAGTCATTTCTAAATTGATTAGGGGAAATTATAGGTTTTCTTTGAAAGTTCAGATAGACATATTTGACACGATTCATCTAGTAACTTTGACCCTGTGAAATAATCTCTGAATCTGACCTTACTTCAATCATATCATTTATTGGATCATAGTAATAAAGAAGCCTTAACATGGTTGCGAAAAGTTGTTGACCCTCTTATCAATACCAGAGAGATACTGTAAAAAAAAAGAGTTACAAGTATACGAGGTTATCTTTTACAGCGTAGTGACAATTATGGAGGCTAAATATTATCTAACTAATAGGTTAATGATGCTTCTTTATTGTTCATTCCTAAGAAGCCCAGGTGGTTTATATAAGAAAAGAATTGGCCAACGCTAAAATAAGCTTACAGAGGGTAAAACCGATCTAGCTTATAGAAAGATTGAAATCATAAATCATATAAAACAGAAGCAAATCTCTCCATAATTCAGCCAACACTACCTTCACTTTTCTCAAGTAGCAAAAATCATCAAGGAAGCAAGCCTTATAAGACCTTAGTGTCATTCATCTTAGGATTCTTATAGATTTAGGGTTATTAGCTATTTTCCTAGAGAATAATGATTATGTAACATTTATTTTTAAATATAGTCATAATTTATTCTTTGCCTTTATATCAAACAATAATGTTCATTTTTTTGTATCTTACTCTTGTTTAATAATTCCAACTCATGTTAAGGAGAAACATAAATCCAATGCTCTTATAAACTCAAGGAAAACTAATTATACTTGAGGTATAATCAACATAATCCTAGAGTGATCTTAAAATTACAATCTTCAGGCTAACCTTTTAGTTCCTTCAAGAACTCCATCTTTTAGCTTAATATTCTAATATAGATAATATCTTTTAAAACATCATCCATTGATTGATTAGTAATGTAGATCTTGGTTAACTAGGAGATAAGAACATCCTTTTAGAACTTTGACAATAACATCTAGAAACTTGTAGTTAGGAGACCATTTGCCATATTTTGAATCCTCATGTATTTATTATATACCCTTATACAATCCTAGAGTATGGCTTTTCATACTAGAAAATTTTCAATGAAATGTTTTGATCAAAGAAACTTATTATATACCCTTTTGACCTTTTATACGGTATCAAATGATCTAATGCATGTAATTTTACCTTATCTAAGTCCATTGATAACATGGCCAATTAATAGTGTAAACTATTTGTGTCACACTATACAATCATTTAAAATGATTATAGTTTAAGCTTCATTGATAACATGACATCATGTTCATATATTAAGGTAAATGATGAAGTTCATAAATTAGTTTTCCATAAAGTCATGATTTATGATTGTTTCTAACCAATTTTTTAATGTTGAGGATCAGAGTCTTGTTAATCGATTCTACTTTCCTATTAGCTTGGGAATAATAAGGAGAAGAGTAGGCTATTTTGAATCCATACCATAATGCGAATTTCTTCATATCTTCTCTAGTGAATATTGATACTTGGTTAGTGTTATAGTTTTCAGGAGTTCAAATCTATGGATGATTTGTTCCTTAATAAATATAATCATTGTTTCTTGATTGATAAGTCAATAAAAATAACTTCAACCCACGTAGAGAAGTGATACGTGCTACAAGGATCTAGTTATTCTTTTTTGAAGATGAAGGACATACCTTGCCAATGATGTTCATTGCGGGTGCAAACCTCATGATCACACAACCCACAATCAAGATTGAGATCTTATCCTAGAAAGCAAAAATAGGCTTAATAGGAGTGTGACACAATGAAAACCTCTCCAAGGCACCAACATTATTAGAATGAAGTAGAATGACACCACGAAGCTAGTTAATCTTCGATAAGTCAGATTCAGTTTGTTCAAGACCTAAAGAATGCAATAATCACTCTCACATGTTAAAACTGAAAAATTCAGAAGTATATTCACCAAATGGCCTTCAAAATTTAGGTTACATGAGTTTAAATAGTTCTTGAAAAATTAACTCTAATGGATCTACCCTAGTGGACTGATTTGGCCCATTTAAAAAACTGACCCAAAAATCTTAAACTAAAAAACTCATAACCTAATCTAAACAAGCCTTAGATAGCTGAAAACAAAGTATTAATTAAGTCTAAACAAGCCTTGAGCTGTAGCTAACAAAATAAAGTCCATAATATTCAATTCATGTTCTGTCGTGAGAAGAAGAGAAGGAAAGAAAATATTACAGAACTGATTCAAGGTTTATTTATAGCATCCCATATAACCCATTAATCCTATAAACAATAAGAAAAGATAGCCACCCATGTTATTTTCAAGTTGTAGTAGGATTCTTTTGTTTCTTTTGCTGTGTTTTCTCCTCAACTCATGGCTTAAATAAGGTTGGATTGGCCCCTTTTGCACATGAATAAGATGTATTAAGGCTTCCTCTTGATACTCAATGGACCCTTGAAATCTAACTTGGTCCAAAACCAATGTATTCAATGTCTCTTTCAATGCCTTTGTCTTGGACCAAGTAGTTGGCCCATTTGAAACATGTAATGAGTCCTTGTTGGTGTTTGTGGGCTGATCCATATCAGGTTGGTTACTTTGCAAAGCTTTTTTTTTACTATTTTAGTGATGGCTTAGGCTTTGTTTATGTTCTTAATGATTTCTTTCATCACTTATCTTTTCAATAGATCTTGATTTATTACAAACTCTTAAGACATTAATGTTGTAGAGACATGAACCCTCTTCATATTTTTTTACTAAAATTTATGGTTACCTAGTGATTTTATCCTTAATAAAGATCATTCTATGATCTACTAGCTTGTACATGAGTTGGTGAGATCTTGTCCAATATTAATTCCTTCATGTTTGAATTTCTTTCCTTTCTACTAACTTGTTGATCTATGTTCTTCTAAACTAAGTTTTGGATAACTTTCCTTGTTTATATCTCCTTTTCAAATCTAGGAGATGTTGGTTATGGTTAAAAAGATCATCATCCTTATTATCATTAAGCGTAGATGATTTATATTTGGCTAGTGTGTGGCATCATTGTTAGTTGATCTCCCAAGTCTTATTGTTTTGACCTATCATTAAGACACTACTTGCTCAATATTGCTCTCCAAGTCTTCATCTTTTAAAGGATTGTATTGTAAGTAAGGCATCTATATACCTCATTGTGAGGTATCAATTGGGCTTTTCAAACCATTCCTTAAGCTTTTCCTAGTATTCCTTAAGCCTTTGTCTTGGTCGATCAACCATTGTCTTTTAAAACTTCCATTTTCTAAGAAACCCATCGATTTAGATATAAACATTATTATAGTGATTTTAGGGAATGAGTCATTATCCATCTTCATCTTCTTCTCATAAATATAATGTGTCCAGATTCTTAAAGCATTCTAAATTTGATTCCTGAAGAATGTACAATTAGGTTTTATTGTTGTAAAATAATTTACCAAGTAGAAAGCTATTGTGTAAGTTAAAAAAATTTGTAAGGCCAAGTAGTTAGTTAGTGGTTGCCATCCCTTAACTTTTCTATCATGTGTTGTTCTGATGGAATATAATGTGGTGCGAATAGTGAGAGGTCATGAAATCGTCTCTTATACTCGAGTATTGATATTCCCTCCTATCTCAAGGCTAGGAATTCTTGTTCCTTCATCTTCCGATGATATTTGGAGTAATATTGATTCTCAAACTCTATTTTGAAGTCATCCCAGGATAGGGTTTCTGTAGCCCTCCTCAACTGAACTGTCTCCCACCAAATCATAGCACCGTCTGATAGTAATTGAGTAGCACAATCTACCCACAGATCATGTGGTATCTTAATTTAAATCATTGTTTTCTCCACCTTTCTAATCCATCTTCCCGCCACTTCAGCATCCTGTTCACCTGAGTAGGGTTCACAATCCATTTCTCTCATACTCTTCACCAAACGAACTAGATGTACCACGTCATTAGTAGCTGTAGCTGCTTCTGAAACGGTTGGTATGATGGGTGTAAGTGGGGGTGCTGGCATAGGAGTGACAACATTAGCCATACCTTCCATTACTGCTTTGACTAGCTAGGTCAGGAGCATCAGATCAACATAGGAAACAGATGGCCCTGCAAGTGTAGTATGAGGGGGCTCCTCTACTTGTTCCCGTGGGGCTGACATGGTCAGCCGAACATCCCCAGTTTGCCTTGGTGCCTGTCTAATTTGAGGCCCTGACGATTCTTCATGCCCTGTTTGAGTCGATACTACCGGTGCATGTGAAGTAGTATCTTCCAAAGGGCTCTCTTATTGCCCCTCGAAAAAGTCTATATCTCTATTCCCCCTCCCTGCAGAGGTTAGATCTGTTCTAATCTCTTGACGGGTACATACCATCCTGCAATAAATTAATGAACATCAACAACCTCTTTTGAATTCTTCCCAGAACCCATACCAGGGCTCTGATACCAACTGTAACAGTCCGATTGTACAACTTGCTCAATGTTAAAATATCCCAACATATCCTCTTTATTTGAGGGTAAATTTTTTTTTATATATATACCAAAAATTCGGCAGAGTTTCGTTTATATTTAAGACATTCCAAATTATCGACTACTATCAATTTACTCAATCAACCCATCATCACAAGGTCCCATAATTTCGGACCTTTCATCAAACATCATAATTCAACACCTCATACAATGCACACAATAAATATATATCCTACGAGTAAGTTCAATATGAACATAGTCTACATATCATATCATAAAATTTAAAAGAAAAGGAATACTAACATGTAAAGAAAGCATTTACAACATAATAAGTGTTCTTAAACATTTCAAAAGGGTTAATTACAAGACAACTAAAATACTACATTCTAAGCTGAACTTTTATAAAAATACATCTAAGTTTACACAAAAGTATACTACATAAACGCATTAATTCCTTTTAGTTTAAGTTAAATATTTACATAAGCTTGACAAAGTAGAGTCCTAAACTAATGATCTCCCTGGATATTTGATGGACCTGATATATAAATAAACATATCATTATGTTGATAAAGAATATATATATATATATATATATATATGCTCATGTAATGTATATGAATGAAATATTAATTTTCTATCAGATCCATAAGAATTCTAACAGAGAACTTATATATATTGCTTGTAAATCTTTTAAACCCAATTAACACTCATTTGCATATTCTTTATTTGGATACTCTTATTTACTTGCGTGAATTGGGTGACCTTGCAAAGTCTAATCTTGAAATTCATTTCCCAGCAATCCTATCACGGATGCCATTAGCCGAAGCAAATCTTGTAATTCATCTTCCAGCAATCCTATCATGGCTAATCTTGTAAATCATCTCCCGGCATTCCTATCACGGATGCCATTAGCCGAAGCTAATCTTGTAATTCATTTCCCGACGATCCTATCACGGATGCCATTAGCAGAAGCTAATCTTGTAATTCATCTCCCGGCAATCCTATCACAGCTAATCTTGTAAATCATCTCCCGACATTCCTACCATGGATGCCATTAGCCGAAGCTAATCTTGTAATTCATTTCCCGGCGATCCTATCACGGATGCCATTAGCCGAAGCTAATCTTGTAAATACGCTAGGCTTTATTTATATTGAACACGATATTTATTATAATTACATTCACCAAAAGAATTTTAAATTGTATAAGTGCAAATAGGAGGGAAAATCACGCACCTGCTTTGCCTGCCTCGCGACCTCCCCTAACAGAAGATCCAATCCTGGTTGCTCCTCCTGAATCACAAGAAAGTTTTTGGTTATGATTCCTTCAAGCCGATATTATAAAGAATCCATATTCATCCATTACTCATATGTTACTTTCTATGCATGTTCATTTCCTCATAATAACATACATACATATATCATGTATATTTTCAGAGTTAATATCTCAATGTGCAAGTGTTCGTATGACTCAATTCTTTTATATTCTTATTTATAGTATTCACATGAAAGTCTACTGTTACTGTCTAACTT
>Ga0307509_10009848_pt1 | contig 11824 bp, 14 predicted proteins | sample 10_EM_MG_FD_202245 | JGI IMG/M metagenome (GOLD analysis project Ga0307509, IMG submission 202245) | Populus trichocarpa ectomycorrhiza microbial communities from riparian zone in the Pacific Northwest, United States - 10_EM | ecosystem: Host-associated > Plants > Roots > Unclassified | place... | reverse complement strand
AATTCGCACCATACTTGCACTCAGCGCTGTGCTCAGGACCCGGAGACAGCCCCAGGATGCATTCCATTGCATATTAACCGAGCAATAGCCAGCTGCAACCAAGGAAGCGAACGAATGGGAATCCGCGCGATGAGGGGATCCCCAGGGAAAAAAAAAGATTATTCCTGTCTTTCTTTTCTTCCACCGTAACCTTTGCTGTGCTGTGCAGTACTTGTTGCCGTGCACATCCTCCGTTTCCTCTTGCTTGCTTCGTGCCTCCCGCTGCACAGGTACTGCGGGTGTGCTGCAGTACGGTAGGGGTTTGTTCCTCGCTCTTAACTTGAGACTGTGACTTTTTTCTTTTCTTTTTTTCTTTTCTTGAGGATTTGTTGCTAGCTTCGGCCATTTATCGTCCGTTGATATTTAATTTGCCGGTTAGCTCTACGGGGGCTTCTTGTTTCTAACTTTTGGTTATGGAGAATAATTCGGTTTGTTGCTGTTGAAGAGGGAAGTGTTGGAGGAAAGAAGCGTCTTGTATTGTAGGAATGAGGGAAGAAACAAGGTGTTTCCCACGTCTGCGGTAGCTGCCTACCACACGCACATCCCTCCCACACACGTACCAAGGGGGGGAGGGACGCGGAAGGGTTATTCGCGCGTGAGTCGGAGTCTGTGAGAACTTTTGGGGGGGATCACGACAAGGGGTGAGAGAAAGGTAAGGAGGGAGGAAAGAAAGAAAGAGAGAGTTGGGGAAGCCTATTGCGAAGGGAGTTTGAAGGAAGAGGGGAAGATCGTAGGAAGGAGAAAGAAAACATAGAAAAGGGAGAGCTTGAGGAAAAGTTGAAAGGGGAGGAAGGAAAGAGAAAGAGAGACATAGAAGATTAAGTTATACTCCCGGCGACAAAGTGAGAGAGTGAGCTGCCTGAGAGAACAACTTGATCGAACAGACTGAACCACAACCTTTTTCTCCACCGCCGCATCCAACGCTCTCCCTCGACTTTCTTCACCGCCTCTCCAACTTCCTCAACCCCCCTCCCCCTCCCTCACTCCCTCTCATTCTGCACGTTTCGAAGAGCCCTTGCCAAACATCGCCTTCTTTTCATTCTTCTCCCTTTAACCTTCAACAAACCTTAACTCTAGCCGGTCGTTATTCTATCCGTCCCTCCCACCTCCCTCCCACAATCCTCTCCTGCTGCATCTTCTCCCTCCTCCTCCCCTCCTCTCTTCCTTACTGCCCGTCTGTATACTTTGGTGCCATCAGCGTCCACCATGTCGGGCTTTTTCCGTCGCATCTATGATTGGCTACTCCGTATGTTCTGGTATGCGACCTTCTTTTTACATTCCTTCCCCCCCTTCGCTTGTCCCGTACACTCTGTTGCTTGCTGCAAGATCCTGCGGTCCATAGAAAAGACAGATTGCCGAGCAAGCAGAACAGAACAGAGCGGCGACAAGCAAGAGGGTGAGCTCAGGAACATGGCGTCATCCACCCATTTTCTACCAGAAAGAGGGCAAAAAAAAGGCTACAACAACGATTATGAAGGCTAATATGTGTTACTTTTTTCTTCTCTTTTTTCTTTCAGGGCTACGGAGATGGACGTAACTATGATCGGGCTACAGAATGCCGGGAAAACGTCCTTGTTAAGGGTTTTGGCTGTGAGTTTCTTTTTCCATCTCCCGGTCCCACCGAACTACGACCTCATGTTTGCTTGCTGACTTGACCACGCTATTGCACTTGTAGGGCGGAGAGTTTACATACGAGTAATGTTTTTCGAAACCGGGAGCTTTTGTTTTTTTGCAAATAAAAAAAAGCGAATGGAGAGCGCAATTTTGGAATGACTAACAGGTGATTTTTATTTGTTACTCTAGTTCTATTCCTACAGTGGGATTTAATATGAAGCGAGTACAGAAGGGCCATGTTACCTTGAAATGGTTTGCTTCCCCTTTCCACTTTCCAATTTTGCCTTTTGCAAAGAGGGGCGACTTTTTTTTTAGCAGGAGCAAACAGCTGATTGCGGAACGGGTGAGTTAATAGCTGGGATCTCGGCGGCCAGCCGCGATTTCGTTCCATGTGGGAGCGGTATTGCCGAGGTGTGAGCGCTATCGTGTAATAACCCTTCCCTCCCCACTCTCCTTCCCCCGCAGATCTCACCATTACTTTACCCCGACCAGCTGAACTAATTCGGGGACGAGTGAAAAATATACAGCTTCATCGTCGATTCGGCAGATACCTCTTCCCTTCCCATAGCAAAAGACGAGCTTCATTCCCTTCTACAGAAACCAATGCTGAACGGAATCCCTTTGCTGGTACTAGGCAACAAGTCCGACCTTCCGGACAAGATTGGTGTGGAAGAGCTGATCGAGGCGATGGATTTGAAAGACATCACGAATCGGGAAGTTAGCTGCTACGCGATATCGGCGAAGGAGGAAACAAACCTGGATGCGGTTCTTCAGTGGTTGATTGGCCGAGCGAAGAAATGAGTGGGGGCAAAAAATTTCATTTTTTTCCCCCCTCTCTTTCGCTTCTTTCTTTCTCGATTGAGTCTTGTACGGGGGAATATATATAGCTTGGATGGACGGGATGGATCGATACCCGGGGGTATGAATACCTTGAAAGTGGAAGAAGTGGGGGAACTCCGATGGGACGAAGTTACGAAGTGTGATGGTGATCTGCAGGCATTTGTTAATACACTTTTCCTTTCCTTTTCTACTCTTTTTCAAAACTTTATCAAACCCTTTTTTCTCCTTCGTCGGAACGCTTTTGGTTTCTTTTTACCTACTTTTGGAAGCCTTTTTTGAGAACAGCAGTGTTAGCGGACCTACTTACTACCCATCTACTACCCAACTATCAACCTATTATCGTACCTGGGAGATTTGCTGTGCTTCTTGGAATATCTGTCGGCCTACTTCCGACGTTAACCTTTGTCATGGGCTAGAATCGGCGGGGGTCCGGGTTTCTTAGCTTCTAACTTCAACCTGGATATGATAACTGCTATTGTCACCATTGGGGTACTTGCAGGGCTGTGACAAGCACTACCGTCGGTCCATCCATTGTAATTTTGCCCCATCCCGCGGAATCACCGAATGACCATTCGGAATATGGTGCACAAGATCATGAAATGTCACTCGTCTCTTTGCTTTGAGCCGCATCCGTCTTTGTAAAGGACACAATGGTAGAGGAACTGACTAGCTATCATAGCCATCCACCTGTCTGGTGGGTGGGAAGGTACGATACCATATCCAATCATATTGAACTGGAGCTGGCGGCACATTGGAAATTAAATCCACGCAATACGATTGCATGAACGGATCTCGTCGTAAATGTTGTGAATTGAACTTCCACTCTGTGCACTGCACTACTCGTAATCTCTTTCCAATTTTGCTCTTTCTGGAATACTAGTACGTAAGCTACGGGAAGGGTGTGGAACGGAATGGAATGGGGTGTCGGGAGATTGTTCCTGACACTTTTTGCCTGGGTTTAGATTATTTGTTATTAAAGTATCCTGGTATGATAGGTAGGTAGTTGGAGCACGGAGGCAGGGATAGGGTACAGGTAATGGTTATTTACCGTGCTTTGGTTACTTGCCGGTATCATGCTTGAAGTCCCTTCTTCATGGTAGTGGTGTTATAGAGTGTTTGTGAGGAGTGTTGTTAAAATCTGCGGAGTATGGTGTGGTTTTGTATTCGGATTGTGGTGGTGGTGGTGGGGGGGGTTGGGGTAGGTAAGTAGCTGGATAGGTGGTGTAACATAACCTCCTGTTGGTCATGTTATTACAGTACCGTAGTATATGACAGATATTTAAAAAATATTTTGGTCAGCTGAATTACCAACTGACTCATTAGCTGATTGGGTAGGTATGTATTGCACTGTATCGTGTTGTATCAAACTATTGCAACAAGTCTCCCCCACCACCTACGTTCAAACTCCACATGTAGCAGAGAGGTAATCTACTACAGTAGTAAACTAGAATTAGACCTCTTCGCAACCTCGTACCGTTTTTAAGAACGAAACGAACTTGGAAAATATCTCATTGACGGATGGGATATGCAGTTGTCGGACCTTCCATGATAGGTTAGCATACGGTAAGTATATTGCTATTTTAGTCAGCAAGCAAAACAACCTTGCCTGTTTTCTTAAAATTTAATATGGGTAGATATAGCTATGGTGGTAAGTAAAATGAGGCATGAATAATGGACAGTACTTGGTGAGTTTCTGGTTCACTGAAACCCTGTAGTAATTAGGAGTTGGAAACATTGGGCTAATGTTAAACCCAGCAGAGAATTCCCGGCAGGTTTCCCCTCATGATACAAATATTTTTATTTTCACCCAGTTCAGTTCATCTTTTGCGTCTCAGATGATGAAATAGGGACTTATCAGCATGTCTGCTTTTACAGCAATTTGTTATAAAGTAATATTAGTACTACTTTCCAGATTGACGTATTTAACGAATTAGAAAACCACTTTGCAAGATATGCCGACTTTCCACATCGGGTTATAGGCATTAACCTATCACTTTATTACGATATTATTAGTAGTTTTTAGAGGGTTTACAGAAAGTGGAGTAGGCGATGGCTAACTACTAGAGTTCTTAAACCTGGGCTATATTTTCTCAGTTTTGTCATCTTTATGCTCGACACGATTGGCGTATTGTGCATATTATGCGGGAATATGTGAACTCAGTGGTGTTCACATATCATACGTCAGAAAATTACAAGTATCTAACTTAAGTCCAAGATAGAAAATTACGGTACCAGCTCACAACCGAGTGATCCAGCATGTCGCCAAGACCTTCTAAGCAGGAGGGGAAGAAAAACGTTCCGAGTATTATATATCAGCCCGATATATATGTGTTTTACTAGTGTATTATATACTTGAACTTGTAATTAGATGTGAAATCCTGCCTACCCTATCCTGAGTAGCTATTACATATGACACTTACCGTTTTAGATGATATATGTACATGCCTGATAGAAGGGGAAAAAACCTAGAAAGCTTGATGCTTTCAGTTCGGGGATTTGTTCGACGGAGGGGGGGGGGAATAAAAGCTAGAATGGTATGTATAAAGAATGGTAAGAGGGGAGGGAGGGAGGTGGAGGGTGGAGGCGGGAAAAAAACAAGAAAAACATTACCTTAAATCCCATATAATACATAAGAATGAAAAAAACTACCACCCTAACTGTCGAAGCATCATACCAAAAAAACAACAACCGAGAAATCCCAATAGGCTCGACTACCAATTGCCAAAAAGCCTCTTCCACCCCTTCTTCTTCGTCCTCGGCGGCGGACTCTCGGCACGAACGTTGACGGACTTAGCCTCCGGTCCGGCCCATAGCTTCTGTTTCCTAATGGTTCTGGTTCTCGCCGGTGGCTTTGCGACGTTATTCACCGCAGCATCGGGTGCCATAGCTGCTGCCGCCGCCACCACTGGCGCCGCACCTTCACTTCTGCCCCCAATCACACATGGCTCCTTCCCCTTGGGTTCATTCTTCTTCTCCTTCCTGAACCTGCCCCAGAAGCCCTTCCTCCCCTTCGTCACATTCTCCTCTTTTTTGGAAAAGGTGCTGCTGTTGGTTCTCTTCCTCCTCAGTTTCGTCTTCCTACCAGCACCTGTGCCAGCGCCAGCGCCGATGGCGAAATCTTCCTCATCAGAGTCTGCAAAACGGCTTTGGAATGTGGGCCGTTGGTATCCATCGCCGTCCTCGTCGGATAAATCCGGTATCCGGCTGGTGCGGCGGGGAGTGGACTTGGTTTGTTTTGGCTTTTGTTTGTAGAATGCTGTTGGTTTTTTGTGGGAGCGTGAGTCGGAGGGGATGGAGGGGGGAGGATCGGAACGCATTGTTGAGCGCATGCCTGTGCGTGGTTGGCGTGGGTGCGCTCGTTTGAAGGAGGATATCGAGGTTATGCTAGCTGCATCCGAGGAAGACGGTGAGGTGGGGTGGGTTCGTATGGGGGCTCGGGGGCGACGGGAGGAAGAGGGGGATGCAGTGGAAGTGTGGGCGGGGATAAAGTCTGGAGGGAGGGGCGGAGATTCTTTTTTGTATGATTTTGTAGGTTTTGTTTGTGGTGTTTGAGTGTCGTTTTGGAGATCTGAGGGGTTGGCAGCGCTTGGTTGTGGCTGTGGATAGGGGACGAGTGATGATGATGAAGGGGCCTCCTGCGGGTCGGCCACTTGCATGATACTAGGCAGTGCAGACTCTTCAAGGTCTTCGTAGGCGTCTGAGTAGATGCTTGTTCCGTCGCTGTCACCATCGCAATCTTCCCTAGCCTGTGCGGTAGCGTCGGTAGGATGGGACTCGTTCGTTGGGAACTCGCCCGGCATCTGCACCGCCGAACCTGTTGCTTCATCTTCATTACTCTCCTCCCTAGGTGTAGGGAGAACAACGACCAACTCCGGAACTGGCCTCCCAAGAACACTACTAGAAGGGCTTGTCTCGGGCGGGGTATACCCTAACCCCCCATCTGGTGAGCGCCCCATATCCGTCCTCCGCTGCTCTAGCCGGAAGTCTTCCTGAGAGCTGCTACTCGGGGGAGGACTAATGCTGTATATAGCTGGTGGGAGCGGTTTGTCTGTCGTGTTCTTAGCGTTCCCGTTTTGCGGGGCAGTCCGCCCTGTCCTCCGGATGCTCGCGAATGTGGGTGGTGCTGGGGAGGCGGTGGGGTCTGTGGATGTTGGCACATGATCATAAGTGAAACTGGCGATACTATCTTCATCTGAAAAGCTGACACGGGCTTTGCGTCCAGAAGGTGAGGGAGGGGGATTGTCCAGGTGGGCGTTCGCAGGGGCGGGTGGAACAGGAGGCGGCGATGCTGGGCGATGTTTCATTGCGCTCTTTGCCGGGGAAACTGATCTCGGGGGAGGAGAATGCCTAGTGGGCGCGTCCTCCGTTGTATTGAGTGAAAAGTGGGTTCTGCTCGGGGAGTGTGACTGCTCCCGGCGACGAGTTTGGGTCCTGTCAGGTGAATTTGGGGGAAGTGAAAGTATCGAATTACGTTTTCTTGCGGGAGAAGTTGACCTAGTGTGGGCGACGGCTCTTGGAATAGAATTAGTTTCATGGACTTTATTAGAAGGTCGTCTCGCAGCACCGGTTTTGTCACGTCGCTGAAAATTAGATGCCTCATCCTGATCCTCACTGCCCTCCTTTATCCTAGGAGGCACAATATTTCTAATGGTCCGCCCCGCAGTTCTCCTCCCCCCATCCTCTTCAGCAATACTCCCAAGCTCACCTCCAGTGATACTACAGACTGACCCAGCATATTCCGCTTGATACACACCCTTACCCGCTAGTTGATCTTTTCGCTTGTTCTGCGCCATTAAATCAGGTTCGGGTGGTCTTCGGTGAAACCCATCAGGATATGAGGGAGAAGCAGGTCCAAGATCCCTCAATGACCCACGAGATAACATGCCCCTTGTTGGTGAAGCACGTTTCGGCTTGGAACGTTTCCGATCCAGGGCGGCAGGGCCCCGAAGTGTCGATGGGAACGACGGATTGCTAGAGGTGCTCCGCACTGAGGCCGATCGCCGGATATTTGAATCCTCCTCCTCGCTGTCGTTATCATCGCTTGATGATGAAGGAAGGTATTCTCTGGCATTTCCTTTGTTCCTAGGGCGAGGGTTTGTTGCTTTGGAGCGCTGGTAATATTGCTGCTGCTGCGCCGGAGGAGACGGCGGAGGTAGCGGTTTCGGTTTCCGGAACCTTCGCTCTGTCAAACTGCTCGTACTGCGACTGCGCTGTACCCGCCCTGGCCCGTTGTCGCTATTCGATGGGGGTGTTACTGAGGAGTAACTCTCGCGGCGCTGAAGCATGCGCTTCGTTTGAATGGTACCTGGGGGGGTCGGGGTAACGGTGACATGGCGGAGTGCTGCTCCAGCAGCGGCAGCAGCGAGATGGGGATCCGGGGAGGAAGTATCATGTCGGTATACCGCGGTGGCCGCGATAAGTGCTGCGGATGTCGGCTGTGTCGGCTGTGTCGGCTGTTTCTAATGCGAAAGAGTCAGGAGCGTGTTAAGCGGGATGTTTGTTTACGTTAGGATACAAACATACTGATGAAGACGAACGACCACGCCGGGGATTGTACATCCTAATGTCGGTACAAGTACAGTACAAGGAAGAAGGGGGCGAATCCTAAGGCGCAAATGTTGCACTGATTGGAGCGAAGTGCGTCGTGGAATAAGTCGAGCCCAGGATAGAATTCCCGGTGGGGACTACCGGTAGGTGGAGCGCAGGCAAGGGGGACAAAAGGAGGATCACAAGATGGAAAAGCGAACAATGGAGGTGCAACTAAGAAATAAGGTGAGAGAAAGTATGATATATTAAAAAAAGGAGAGAAGAAACAGGGTATTTTTTGAAGGAATGACTTGCTGTTGGATGCTGGAATGGGGGGAGGGTTTACCGGTTTGGAGAGCTTCGGAGAAATAATGCTAAAATCTCACTGGTCTTTTGGTGTAACACCAATTCTTATTATTCCCTGGGCGCCCGATGACATCAGCGAATTATAGCCAAGGAAGGGAGGGATTGGGGAAAGGGCAAGTTAGTGTCAGCACCACTCTCTAGATTGCTGGTAGTACATACATGTGAACCAGAACCACAATCAAGGCACCATAACGGGGTTGGAATAGACTGCCGTTGGTAGAGTAGTACCGTCCCAATTATTGAGAGTTCTGGATGGGGTCCGGCTGCTGATGCGTCTGAAACAGAGCGGACCAACATGGATATGCGAAATCTTCAGTAAGGGAGGATATGCAAGAAAGGTAAAATGAGATATCATACGTTACCAGACCAAGTCCCGAAAGGGTATTATAAATCCTCCAAATCTCATAATAAGGGTCACTAATCTACTCGTTATCCAAGCAAGCGGATGATCGTAGCCAGCACTCCCCTTCTAACACACTCCCCTAACCCTTGAACTCCCAATGTCTCCCTCCTAACACAACGCCGCATGATACCTACGGTGCATCGAATCCATACCTTGTGCTCTCTGCCATGGTAGGGTGTATAGCCTAAATCAGTCTCTAATTCGGCATTGACTTGTGTGTACATGTAAGAATACCTTGGAGTTGGAAGCTTCGGCAGATGGAATTGGAGTCCATATTCCCTCAGCCAACCCCTAACTAAAGTATTGTATTAGATCGGGAAGTGAGTTAGTTACGCGGAAATACGTCGCAGAGAGGAAGTTCTAATCTGGAGATTCCAATTGATATCTAGCAGTAGGGAAAGGAGATTCGAGAGAGAGGCAAGTATTTCTGGTAGCAGGGTCACTTAGACCTACAGTGCCCCCCCTGTGCTTTGTTCCGGCTAAAAGCTATACGATATACACTCCTCTTATTGGCCTACTTTTCAGCTTGGTAGGGTAATAGAAGGCTAGATATGAAGCGCAAGCCGCTGTACATAGGTAGCGGGCATAGAGGAGAGGGGGGGGATGGAGTATGCGGTGAATCAAACGTGAAATTTCAATGCCGTTATAAAACCCTCTATGCGCCAAGCGTAGGATGACTTCCCGAGCTGGCTATGAACTGGGTGCTACTTTTTGCAAGCACTCCAATACTATTACTATACCCATAGTTATACCGACCCGCTTCAAAGCTCTAGCCCAAACCCCTGTGGCAACTCCAGGGCTTGTCAATCACCTCTATCACCACCTCCCACCAGACTCACCGAGTCAGGATATCCAAAAAAAACCAACACACTTCGACAGTATTCTCAACGGGGGAGTCTGTCCGTCCTGAATGAAGACGGCGATGGACGGCTTTGTGTCGTCCCCTCTGGTCCTTGCCCAAACTTGCTCTGCAACTTACCACACAAGACTGAGGCCCCACGGTCACCCGCAGTCCCTGCCGTTGAAGGTCGCCGGAGATCACCCACCCGTTTTCGATATTTTTCGAGTTCTTTCCTTTCATGCATCGGTGATGTGTTACGTTTACTACTGTATTGTTTCCTTTTTTTGGTGTTCTTCCTTATGATACCACTCGCTTTTGTTCCCTTTGTCGTAACTCAGGTTTGGGTTGATGAAGACGAACTTCGTGCTCCACCGCTATTTTCAGGGCTGGCCATATTTTTAAAGCACTTCCGGCTTCTGGCAGTCATGGGATATTGGGGGCCTTATCATACGGCTTAATACCGGTACGTGCCAGTTTGAAGAGCCTCCCTCATAAGATGTCACTCGATGCCCATCTCATTAGGCTCGGTGGGGTGCAGGACTTAGGGAACACGGGGCAAGTTGGTTTTTTGTTGTATCATACGATAGGCGTTATCATAGAATACTCGATCCGCAGGGTAAAAATAATAGTCATAAGGGTGATGCGAAAGAGAGGCCTGGATTGTGCCCTGCCCGGATGTGCTCTCTACTACCGGCAAGGGCATGACAACATGCAAAGCTAAGCCCAATTCGTATGATAACCATTTTGTAGAGGGGGAAGCGACATAATTAAAATCTTCAGATCAAACCCCAAAGTAGCGCTCTTTTAGCATTTCTCTTTTTTTTTTTAAGAAACCCCCCCCCCTCATTTTTAAACTATAATAGAAGCCCGGCAGGGCCAGGACACCGAAGCTTTTCAAAGGAAAAAAGTGCCGTTTTCATCTCGCTCTTCAATACATTTTCGGGAAAGACAGCCCCCCCCTTCCCCTTCTCTCTTTATCTCTCTTTATTGGGATAAGGTATGATAGGTATGATAACTTAGATGAACACTGACGCACCTTAACAAAATTGAAAGGCAGAGAGAAGGCGACTTGCTTTTCGTTCGGGAATTATCTGAATGAGGTCAGCAGGGGTGGTCGCGGGGGCGCTAGCTAGTATTATATCACATACTTGTATTGTATACCCAAGAGCATTTCTCAATGGACCTCATCTATCTACAGCACCCACCCAGTAGGCGAGAACTGGAAGGTATCATAATAGGCAGTATTTCAGGGCTCTGGTAGGGCACAGTACTTGGAGAACCGATTGTGAGCTAATGGCATCGCCATAGTGATTGGATGAGATTGGAAGTCTAAAGAAACCCGAAAAAGTCCCCTCAAAACAAGGCTTTTGTATGTTTGCGCTCGCTGCGCTTTCGGAGTTGTATTGAATGTTTAAATGTGTTGGGCGATGTATCGGACAGAGGAGTGGGTCGGATGTAGGAGTGAATCACCCCATATTCAAATATTGTTTAAAGCCTCACTGGAGAAGTTTCGACGGAATTAAACGTCCGGATTCGGCACAAGGAGGGGTAGATCAACATGCTACATCACCAGGTATCCGCCTGTGCGGTGCTCATCTGGCTTTTCTCTTGGTGCTGGAGGTCAATTGAGATATGCATATTTCTGCATTTCCCCCCCCGGTACAGTACACTCTACCTGACCCAACTCTCTGCCAATAGACTATATACGTTACATGCCCGGGTAGGGGGCATAGTAATAGATGCGGGATGTCATGGAATGAATTTCTCCTATCCGTCGATCACCTATGCAACCAAGCAACCGCGCCGTCTCTATCCATTTCCTTTCCTTTCCTTCCTTCCTCCTCCCCCCCACTCCTCCCAGGACTAATATCCCACATCTCACACCTCCCAAAAGCCTTCGACTACCATACACACACCCCCCAATCAATCAATCAAATATCACGTCCAAACTGTCCATCCACAAACACTCCAACTCAGATAGAATGTCAACGGTACTAACTCACACCAACTTCCTCCGGCACCGGCTTCATCAAAAAAAACCCCCCCCAATTTCATCACCAGCAATACACCCAACACCTCCAACAGGTTATGAGCCCGGAATTGAAGATTGGGCGCCCCCCCCCCCCCCCCGGGGGGGGGGGGGGGGGGGGGGGGGGGGGGGGGGGGGGGGGGGGGGGGCCGGCGGGAGGAGGTAG
>Ga0307509_10009847_pt1 | contig 11825 bp, 16 predicted proteins | sample 10_EM_MG_FD_202245 | JGI IMG/M metagenome (GOLD analysis project Ga0307509, IMG submission 202245) | Populus trichocarpa ectomycorrhiza microbial communities from riparian zone in the Pacific Northwest, United States - 10_EM | ecosystem: Host-associated > Plants > Roots > Unclassified | place... | reverse complement strand
GGAGAGGGATCCATATGGTATTCGTGTAACCTGACAGGTCACGTTACGCGGAAATCTCGAGATAGTGTACGTGGTGTTGAAAAAAGTGCAATTTGCACTTTTGAGGAAAATAGGGGAGGGGAAGCTGCTTTCACGGGAGCGGGATTGTACAGCTGTTGTATCGCTCTATATGCGATGTCCTGCGCTCGTGTATGTACCATACTGCAGAGAGTAGCATGCATATTGCACAGTCGCGATCGATGCAACATGTACTGTGCTTGAGTAGAGATCTCCGCATTGTACTCGAGTAGCAAGAGCGCAGCGCTTTTATGCACAGGTATAAGTAGTTCCCTTGAAAACCGCTTTCAGCAATAGCAAAGTCAGATGATTCGCTGCCTGGGGTCAGGGCCCCTTGGTATCAATATCCCGAGAGTAAACCATTTAATGTAATCCTCTAGGAATCGCGATGAATCACGAACATTACACCGTCTGGAAACTAGAGTCCCATTAATATAACCGCATCATACCATTTACCTTCGGTAATTCTTAAGTTGTCGCATGCGGTAAAGCAGCTCCTATTCTGGCCCTATGCAAATGGGATGGATCGACTCCGCGCATGGTCGGGGGGAGTGATGATCCAATGCCTACCGAGTGATGTTTTATGCAAAACTCACATGTGAAAGTGGTAGTTGTAGGTGAACCCGGGGAATCAAATTCCCTGATTTCAGGGTAGCTCTTTTTTGCAAGGTCAGGTAGAAATGGGGTGGGGGGCTTTTTGATCTTGAGTTTTTCCGGAACTCTGCCTTTGAGCGGACACATCATGACAAGAACTCTGACGCCTTTTTGTCAAGTATTTGTTGCGACACAGATTAAATCTTCACCGCCAATACCCACAAACAGCCCTTTCCTACGACCAATAAGTTACGGCCTTCCATCATCTCGGCAATTCCAAAGCTAGATGCGGTTGAGCAAAATTAAAGACAGGAAAATTATGAAAGCAAAGGCCCTAATGTTCCAACTCTGGTTGGCGTGGGGGTCATATGGCCGAACAGAATTTTTAGGAAGACGAAGCGCCTATTTCTTGCACTCGAGTATTATGAAGATCTTCTTCACATGCTCCAGGCAGGCCCGGTGAGCTGCACTCTTGATCCTGTGTGCTCTCCAGCAACAAATGGCAAGAGCAAACCCCACCAAAACACTATCTCCCATGAAACCTTGCAGTTAATGAACAGCCTCAAATCAGAGCCTCCCGAAACCCCGACAGCGGGGAAACCAAACATTCACGGATTTCTAAAAAGGGAGAGACAATTGGCCCATCACCACCACCATCATCATCATCACCAATTTCAAGGGTCCGGTCGGTTGTAAACCGCCCCAGTCCAGGCCAATTCAGCAGCGACGAGATTCCACGGCATCCCATCTCAATTACCTAGTTCATATCCGAATCACTCTTCCCGAGTCAACCCCATCATTAGCGATGAGGATAACTAAGGTTTTAGCAACGGTGGTGTCCGCGCTCTTTTCCCTGGGGAATTGGGAAGTTAGCCGCTCGGGTTAGCATCACTGAGAGAGAGTACAACCCCCCCTGTTTAGGGCTAAAGCTAACCCAGCAAGGGGTGCTGTAGGAGCCATCAGTGCTGCTGCGCTTCTGTCTTGATCTCGACCACCTTGCGTGCTCTAGCTGACAAAGGAAGGTGGATGGATTGTCACCGACCCTCAGCAGGGTTACAACATTACCAAAGCTTAATTACACTTTCTCTTGAGAAGATAACGGTTTCGACTAAGAGGAAGCTCTCACAAGACCATTCTCCATCGATTCGTTGGAGGTGGTAGAGAGAAGGAGAGGGATTTTTTGATCTTTTTGATTTTTCTTTTAAAAAAAAGAAGCACGAATTCGAACTTTTAGTAGTAGTGTAAGTAATTTGGAGTTCACACACACACGATGTGTTCGTGGACAACGCACGCACTTCGTTTTCAAACTAGTTAAACTCGCGGGCGCTTGGTCCCTCGGCTACGGTAACTGACTAACTTAACCCCACTTGCGTGCTCAGCGCAAGCCACACATAAAAAACTCTCCAAATCAATATTCGCTCACTTCCATACCCCCCCCCCCCTCACAGCATCACAAGAACAGTATACACCTAACCCTGCAATATCTACTGTAGACGCCATGGCATTCCTAACAAAACAACAACCTACCGTATCACGCTCATCCTTACAATTCCAATAAGAACCACCGGACCCCACCACCCTCAACCATCCATCGGCCAGCCGGCCAGCCAAAGGAAACAAAACCCCCACCACACAGCCACCGAGTGACCCCTCATGATACCACCCCCACGCCAACCATTATCACACTTCTATCCATCCTTCCATCATCCATCTAATCCATCCATCCCCATCCACCCATCGCCAATCCATCCACCATCCCACCACCGCCAAGCCCAATCCATCCCCCTCCACGCGCACCTCCCTCCAGTGCAAACCTTTTTCTCTCGTTCCTACCATTTCTACCCATCACACCCCACAACAGACTCCTCCACACACCCCTTCCCCCATCAATTCACTCTCCCAGATTTTTCTTCTTCTTTTTTCTTTTTTCCAACCCTTCTAACCCGCCAACCCACCCACCCCTCCACCCCACAGTCAAAGCAAAACGGGCAAACCAGCAAACAAAGTTCCCTCTTTCTTTTCAGAATCCACCTCTTGGAGGGGCGGAGGGGAGGGAGGTTGGTGGGGGGAGGAAGGAAGCTCTATTTTAAACTACTCGAGCATGGCAACTTGTGGTGCGCCCTTAGTCTACGCCTCCATACATCCCTCGCGTGTTACAAATGTGGGAGCGTGTCGTACGGTACAATATCATAGCTTTGTTTCTAGCGGGACTAACTGGGCCCAGGCTCGTCTTGGCTAGACCGGGAACAGGCTAACTGTATGATATAATAGATCTTATCAAAGTCATGGCGTCTCTTTTTTTTTGTGACACAAGTGAAGGAAAGAAGGAAACTGTTTGTTGCTGTCGCCGGTAGATTTTGTATGATACGTTAAATTACGGCAGTCAGTTTTGGTTTAAGTTGGTCGGGCTAGATTGCCGTGGCCTGGTCTTGTCGTGTCTTGTCGCCTCTTTGTTTGAATGTTGAAGGGAGGGAGGGGGGGGGAGGGAAGGGAAGGGAAGGGCTCCGGGGATGTGACCGCACAGTACCTCAGTTTGAGCTCTACTGTACGGTACTGAACTGCACCCTACCCTGCCCTACCCTATCTTACCTAGTCAGCGAGCGAGAGAGAGCGGTGTGAGCTGCTATGACACAATACTCGTAGGGAGCTAAGGTAGGGAGGTAAACCAACTAACCAAATAGCTCTAAAAACGGTTTCTTCTAGTTCTTCTTCCTCTTCCCCCTTCCTCTTTCGTACCTTGATTCTGGTGGAAGGGCGAGAAGGAGAAGGGGAGAGGGAGAGCTAAATTATAACAAACAGCGGACTAATACCAGCCCACCCAGCCATAATAATAGTTTACCTCTCCACTCTAGCCTATGATACCTACCTACCTACCTACCTACCTACACCCGAATGCAAAGAACCTCACGAAAAAAGAACACCGCAAAGGGAATCCTTCCCTCCTTCCCTCCCTCCTCACCCACTCACTCACCAACTCACTCGCACTGCTAGCACAGAACACAAATCCAGCAAATGAAAAAGAAAAAGAAAAAAGGAAATGATAGAATGCTATTATATTACAATCACGTGTTATCGCATCATCATTCAATTCATTCACTCCACTGCACTGTGCGATATGAATATGATCCCTTACCGGTATCATAGCCTACATTGCATCCTCCAACTCCTCGATGCTTGACACGCTCGCTCCACAATGCGCACCCTGCAAGTGCGATATCATAAATGAGAAGAAGAAAAGGATAAAAGTGAAGGAAGAAAGAAGGGTAAAAAAAAAAAAAAAAAAAAAAGTCAACATCATCGTGCATTCCCAACTTTCCCAAAAGTAGTCACCCATTTAGTTGTCTCAAGGATGGTGGGGGTTTTCCCTCTCGCTTTTCCTTCTCCCTTCGCTTTTCACTTTTTCGCTTTTTCCTTTCCTTCACTTTTTTTCTTTTCTTTTTCTCTACTCGTACCCTCTCTCTCTCCGCTTGCTTTTCCCTTCCCTCCCATCAGTGCTAACCAGATTGGAATACTCGGCGTGAACATCATCATCATCATCACCATAAGGTTTAAAATCTAAATAGAAAGTGGGAAGGATGGCAAGGGGAGAAAAATTTTAGCGCTTTTTTCCCTTCTCTTATTTGAAAAAAGAAATCAAAAAACCTGCGTTTGATGAATGGACTAGGCACTTTTGTTACATGGTATATCGGTATGCGCATCCACATACCTCAAACAAACTCCTATGAACCATTACACAAGATAGGAAAAGCAAAACAGCAAGACACAGGGAAGACAGGGTATGGGAGAAGGGAAAAAAAGTGAAAAAGAAACTAACTTTACAATCACTTCCTCATAGCTGTTATCATACTTCGTGTGTAGCCACCTTGGACAACGGTAATCAACATCTTTTAGTTGTTTGAAAAACAACATCCGCCACGAAAAACATACAACAAAAAAATTGTAAAAACAAGGTAAAAAAAAACAAGAAACAAGATATGATTTTGCAAACGCCAAAATGCGAAGGGAAATAAAAACACCCCCAGCCTCACAAAAGGGAAAAAGAAGAAAAAAACTCAGAACTTTTGGTTCGCTCTTATCGGACAACAATTCTGAGGGGCTTGAATTTCCCTCCAACAGCTCTGCATTCTCCGCAGCTTCCCCTCCTTCCGGAGTTGAAAGCACATTCATCGCAGAAGCCGGACATACATTCTGTACATGCGAAAGCTTCGTGGATCGGTGTGAGGTTATCACAAGTAGCGCACAAGAGCTTGCGAGGGCTCAGCATGGGGAATTCGGAAGCTGAGGTGGATGGCGGCGAAGCAGTAGGTGCTAACGAAGGGTGAGATGACGACGCGGTCGCAGGAGGAGATAGTGGTGTTTGCTATTATAAATGTTAGAAAAAGGTTTAAGCTATATCAACACGACTAGGAAACCCACCGGAGCATGGCTGTATTCGTGATGGTGGGATAGATGGTGGAAAGGCTTCGGGTCAATTGCTACAGCACGGGTGGTTGCAGCTTCGATGAGCTCATCCCAACGAGAAGCATTGGAGGACTGGGTACTTGAATTGTCGGCGATGGCGCCGGACTCGGGATTGCTGGCAGCATAGGATTGACGCTTTCGCCTCAATGAGGCCGAGGGCTTGCCGGTTCGAAGGGGAGGAAGCTGGGATTGCAAATGGCTGCGGTGGTTGTGGTGAAACAATTGATGGCGGTGGGAGTTGTGACGGCCATCATCGCTATCATCTTCGGTATCCTAACGGTGGAATATTAGCTATCAAGTCCCGAGTGCTAGCGTGTTTGAAAGAGATTATTATTAATTCACGATGTCATAGCGCACCAAAGCTACTGCACCATGCATAAAGTTTACATGAGGAATTGTAAGACCTAGCCAGGAGTCACAAGTAATATGAGAATAGCCAATGAGAAGCCTTCAAACTGCAATCACCGCTGGGAGAGCAAAAGCATTCCGTCATTGGTCTGCACCCCGCCGAGCCTCTGGATGGAAGCAGCACTGGTTCTCGGGAATTGAAGAATGAAAAGAAAAGAAAAAAGGCACTTACAATATCGCTGCGTCTCGAGGGCATCTCCTCCTCAAGCTCATCCTCTTCCATAAAATCGTGATCCTCTTCATCATCGTGCTCTTCGTAATCGGATATTACGGCTGGGAACTTTGATTGGAAAGCCACCGGATTTGTAGACAGGGATATTGAAGGAAGGGTTTCTGATTCGTTTGCTGATGATGGAGGCGACATCCCATCGACATACTGCTCATCTTCATGCTTGGAAAGAGCTGCAATAGGATTAGTGGGGATAATTCAACGCCAAATTCCGAAAGGAACCAGGGCATCTCGCTACAAAGATATGTAAATGCAGAGAAGGGCCTTCGAATAGCCTAGTTCTTACTGACCTTTTCCGGTTTTCCTAAACACCGCCATAGTGGATGTAGCTGGCATATGCTGAGGCTTTCTCATATGAAATTGAGCGTTCATAGCACCCGCCGCTAGACCTCTGGATGGTAAATTAACCATCTTTGCGAAAGTTTCGGGGCTCGCTGGAAGCTTCGGAATCCAGTTATCTGGATGTGCCCGCCGAATATGCTCACAAATGGACCGGTAAGCAAAGTTCTAGGAGAAAAAACGAGTCAACATCATAAACATCGCCCTCTTGTATGTTGTAAACACTCCTCCAGAATTTGAGATTACTTACACCAACGCATTTCTTCCTGCATATCGAACCATCGGCATTGAACAATGGGCACACGACCTCCCCGTGTCCTCCATTACCGACGATTCCGCCTCCGGCATACATTTTCTTCGCGACCGTGGCCGGGTTCTTAGAGTTCAATGGGGATTTAGCCGCAGCTGGCATGTCGTCGGTTCACTTGAGTAAGAATTCGGTCGCTGCTGTTGAAGAGACGGGATGGCCGATCGAGTGATGGAGGAGACACGATGCAATGAGAGAAGGTTCGGATGGTGTCTTGACTCTTGGGTTGCCAGTGGTTGGGGGAAGCGGAGAAAGTGCAAGACAGGATAAAAGAGAGCACAGAAACAGAGGCCGGGGGGGGGGGGGGAGCAAGGAAAAAGTAAGGAAAAAAGAAAATAAAGGTAGAAATCGGGATACAAGGAGGAGGAGAGGAGAAACAGGCCGAATTTGGATGATAGCTTCTTCACCCCCCCCCAACAGCTAGCTCTTGCGCGGGTCTCGCGTTTGATTGGCCGAAGCTCCGGGGTGAGGAGCTGTGTGTGGGGACTTGGCAGAGGTGGGGGGGGAAGGGAGGGAAGAGGGCAGAAGGGAGAGAGAGAGAGAGAGAGAAGAGAGAAGCAGAGAGAGGGGGGGGCCAGCCAGATGAGGGAGGGGGGGACTGCACTGTACGTAATCGGCAGTTGCAGTCCTGTGTCCCCGCGGCCGACGACCGTGGTGGTGAAAATTTTTCCTTCCGCCGGTCCTGACTCCACTCTGCAAACAAAGAGCTCGAGAGCTACAGTATAACTCTAACGTTGTTATGATATTCGCGCTTGCCATGTGTGGCAGATTGGTACAAGTACAAGTACCGGTACAGGTGTAAAGATCAGAATGAGAGAGGCGATACGGTACCGCAGTCACATAGAGATTATATTTAGAGACTCAATACGGTACTGGTAGCTGCTCAAGGAGACCCAAGTGCCAACAAGTCTTTATACGGTAGTCTATTCGAAGCTCTCTTCTGCGGTGCTCATTGCTGCTTCGATAAGCTTCCTGCCGTATTATCATTATTCCCCATACCCGTACCCATAATTTCCAATTCCTTTTTTTCTTTTCTTTTTTTCTTCCCTTTTGGCTTGTCGCAGGCGTATGGCACGGGCATCAATATATCATAACGGACGCAGCTTTCCCCGCCTCTTTGCATGGTACAATTCTCGTATCGGCATATTCCCTCCCATTCCCAGCGTCAAGCGTGAGGAGAAGCAGGAGGAGGAGGAGGAAGGGGAAGAGGAAGAGGAAGAGGAAGAGGAGAAGAAACTTTTTTTTTTTTCCTTTTTTTTCTTTCCTCTTCCCTTCTTTTTCCGCCGTTGACATGACACGCGCTGGATGCATGTCAAAGCTCCCTGATAAGAAGCTAGCAGCAGGAGCTACGGGCACTCACACACCCTTCCCTTTCTGCCCACCTCGGGTATGTCAACTTGGGCCTGACGCCATTGTTTACTTACATAGCTCTGAGACCCCCCCCCCCCCCCTTTCCCTTTCCAGCACGCGCACGGTGAAAAGGCTTCGACATGATCAGCGAACAAATCAATCGATCTCCACAATATGTATGATATGCTCTCCTCTTGCTTACCCTACATATAACATATAACAGAGCACGTATGATAGGAGATCTTGACGACAAGTTCTTGTCCTTTAGAATTTCTGAGGGTTTGCAATGTGAAGCCTTTTTACCTGGTTATTATTATTCTGGACGGCGGGAAGAGCCCTCCTGTTGTTGTTGTTGCTGCTGCTGTTATTTTATTTCATTTTTCCTCTTTAACCTCCCTTTCTTCCCTTCCCCCCAGCCGACTGTTTACCGCCGTCTCATCTCCTACCCTCTCGCACGTGTCGGGGAAGGTACCCGCATAGAGCTCCTGGACTCGGTAAAGCCCCCCCAGCCAGCTTCCGGTACTGCAACCTCCTCCCCCAATTTTATCTGCACTTGGACCAATTCCTAATCCAGCCTCTTCACCCTCCAAACTCCCCTCTCCCTTCTATCCCCAACCCGTCATTCCACAACAGCTTCGCGTAATGAGAGAAATCCTTCTGGCAAAACAACTCAAACTTGGTTAGCCCCCTCCCCTCTCCTTCCTCCCTCGAGGATCCTGTTTTTCTAATTATTTTTTTTAATTTTTCTCCTTTTTCCACCAGCCATCTTACCCGAAATGGTACATCGCACATCTGCATTAACCGTTGATTTATTTGCTCTCTCACATTTCGGTGCGCGTTTCGCGGTGACGATGGTTGATTTCAAATGTCTCTCCTCACCACCCCCCTTCCTCTTCTCCCCCTTCCCCTTCCCCTTCCCCCCTCCCCTTCTCTCTGGCCGATGCCCATCGGCTATATTATGGAGTGCATCAAATTTCCAATATTTTTATATTTTTTAATCGCTTCCGATACCCGATAGAGATGCCGGCATGGCAAACCATGCATGCCATACCGGAGCACATCCAAGCAAATCAACCAGCCAAGCAAAATAAAGTAAGCACGTCTGCACCAGTCCGAGCACAACTTAATTCTCGCAACACCAAGACGCCGCCTTTCCTTTCTTGATTCATCAAATCATTAATCCAAATTGGGTATTGTATGAGATTGCGCCTGAATAGGACCCGCCAGCCCTTTATATTGGTACTTGGGTGCGAAACGAGCATAATTCTGTCGGATTCTGCTTTGGTTGGTCGAAATTACGGGTGTGTAACGCGAACCATGCAGCCGAATGCTTTTATAGCAAACACCCTCCTCTGAGTGGTCGAGAAGACCCTCGAGACCCTCGAACCAACCGGGGGAAGTTAAACAGGAAAACCGACCCTTGATACAATGTTAGCACATTTTGGTCTAGCCCCAACAGCTTTGTCCCGAGTTCAAAATTGCCCACACAAACCCTTACCGTACTTCCATCTAACCAGAACACAATCGTCTCCTCGAAAAATGAGAACCTTGGAGTTATTGTTCCCCGATTGATCGATCCTTTACCCATGTAAAGAACAACACTTGGAAGCATCTATGGTTGTTGATATCCCGCCATTTCTTGTGGAGGCCTTTTTTTTTTTGGGCCCCGGCTAACCGTCGCACACCATATCATATGTAAGTTAATGCAATCCGAGGGAGGACGAAGGACATGTTGTGCGTCGAGTACATACATAGCCGGCACATGGGCAGAAGAAGTTCCAATGCCTTTCTCCCAGCAAAAGACGAGGGAGGGGAGACTGAGACCTTCTTGACACCATACCGGTGCACTGTAGTCATGAATTGGAACTGAGAGGGTCGAAGAAAAGAAAAGAAAAAAAAAGACTATCTTTATATACCAACCCCCAAACTGAACTCTACTCGAGTATGTGCCATGCTTTATCATCGTCGCACGGTACCAGTACGACTTGAATATGGCTCGGGTATGATCTAGTACGATGATCTGACCGCTATGAGGTAGGGAGGGAGATAGATAGGCAGATATCATACGGTACTTGTAAACCAATCCATGCTCAGGAATTTTGTCCGTTGAAACCTTGGTGTAGGGAAAGGGAAAGAAAAAGAAAAAAAAAGAAAGTTCAAGTGAGACGATGCCTTGCCCAAGAGACAGTCACAGCCTATAACACCCACAACAACGACAGATTAGCCTTCTTCATCGTGTGATGCCCCACTATCTACCCCACATCGTGAGACGGAAAGCGAGGGGCAAAATGAGGGGGGGGGGGAAGAAAATTCTCTCTTTCAGGGACTTTTTTTCTTCTCTTCAAATCCCAACCCTCCCTGTGTGAGATGGCTTGACTAGCTGGTTCAGGATGATACTACTATTATCATAGGATGCTACGCGTAGCTCTCTAGCTTCGTCCCGTTTGGTGATGGCCGAAGAGTCTAAAAAAACATAGCGCCAGGTCCCTGCAAGGCTGTTTTCTGGCCAGTCAGTTGCTAGGAGAATGCAAGGAACTTACTATCATACAAACAATCGCTTTGCCGTGTCGACAATCCTTAGGGGAGCCCAGGAGTTGTAGAGTGTCTTGAACACGGGGTAAGGGTTGAGCTGGAACAACTCGTCACTCAAGTACCGGTATGGTACAGAAATTCGTTCCCGGGCGGACGGAATGGGGCCACCTGTAGAGACTGCTGGCCACCTGTGCAGAGTTGTGGGAGGCTCCCAGTTTTGCGGAATCCCTTGTTACATTGATTGTCACTCGTTTTTTTCTTTTTCTTTTCCTACTATCGCGCCCTTATCAGATTTGCCTGGCCGGCCGCATGTGATGTGCCTAGGCACAGAACCATTTCCCCGGAGTTCCATGGGGCGGTGGCGGTGGAGATACAATGCGGTCGGTAGATGGATTTCCTCGATGCCATAACGAGTGTGCTGTCGCACTAGGAACTGTGTCTAGTGCAAAAGTGTCTTTGGAATAGCCTCGAAAATAGAGGCATTGCTTCAGCAATCCGGGGTTAGCCATCTGCAGCAGAATAATTTCCCTTGGTGAGGAGGAACTACGGTCGTACTTATCGTACCTGTTGGCGGGGCCCGGATACCAAGAGTCCCTGGGGCCAGGGTAACAACGTCTTCACAGGGAATCACCCGTCTTTGCACATAACCTCAAATATTACTAATCAATTTGTAAGTATGACACCTCAACCCACTTCTCGTATCAGTTTACCAAGCTTCGCCTCCGCTATCTCCCTACCCCTACATTTCTCAACACTACATTGCTTCTGGTACAAAATCTCGCGATACTCTGCACTCTCAGTGAGCTGCCTCTTCTTGCACTCTCAGTGAGCTGCCTCTTTTTGCATTCTCAGTGAGCTGCACTCTGCCTAGCACTCTTCGTGAGCTGCGAAATGTCTGTCCATGGCGCCCCTCAGGGCTTCCCTCTCTCTCCTTCCTTGGTGCCCTCCACCAGGCCCAGCTCCGCCTCCCCTCCTTCTGAACAAATCATCTATGTAAGAAATTTCCTTCGGGAAACGCTCAACAAACTAGGCTTCAACAATGTTGTCCCCCTCCCCACAAGTTCTGAGCTCAGTAGGGACCTCTCTATGGGTGAATCCATTATCCTTCCTCTTCTTTGCTCCACAATCAACGCACTGGCTTCTCTCCTTGAGAGGGTCGACACCCTCAACGACCGCATCACGCATACGCATGACTCCATCAGCCAGGTGGCAAACTCGGTTCCCAACAGGGACGAATTAACCGCCTCTTTGGCCCCCATTACCTCTTCGGTTCGTGACCTGTCACATAGGGTGAGCACAGCCCCCGTGTCACACAGACCTGCACCCCCACCAACCAATCAGGCTTCGGCCCCGGCCCCCCCTCCCAGAAAGCCCTCCGCTCCTACGCTGTAACAATCCTACCCTGGTGTGGTTAGTTATGTGACAGGTAACGAATTACTTACGTATATTTTGTTAGACTATCTTTATAGTCCTTATTAGTTATAGAATATCGAGAGAGTATTCTTCTTTCCGAGATTAACTTGTAATCTCTTCTTCGTTGATAGACTA
>Ga0307509_10009846_pt1 | contig 11825 bp, 12 predicted proteins | sample 10_EM_MG_FD_202245 | JGI IMG/M metagenome (GOLD analysis project Ga0307509, IMG submission 202245) | Populus trichocarpa ectomycorrhiza microbial communities from riparian zone in the Pacific Northwest, United States - 10_EM | ecosystem: Host-associated > Plants > Roots > Unclassified | place... | reverse complement strand
AGTTGGGAAAGGAGGAGACAGGGGCACATCCTTTCCTGATAGGAAAGGATGATATATACTTATCCTTTTGTCCTTAGTTAGATGGTTGTTGTTGAGTGTCGTGGATGCGAGAGACTGTTGTTGTTAGCGAAGAGATTTTTTTTCCTTTCCTGAGTGCGATCGTTTAGGTGTGAGTTCCTTGGCATTTCGTCTTCGCCGTTTCATTCCGTTGTCGCCATACTGTCGTCGCCGTCGATCCTAGTTTAATACAAACACCATTCAGGAGGCGCTGAGAGGTGCCGATAAAGATCACTGGATCGAAGCGATTAACACGGAACTCGACTCACTGGAGAACCACGGAACATGGCATGTGATCACACCCGGAGGCCTACCGACCGAAGTAAGACAGATTAGTTCGCGGATGGTTCTACAGGAAGAGGGGGGGGAGGACGGACGTGTAGCCTGCTACAAGGCTAGATTGGGGGCACACGGGTTCCGTCAACGACCGGGAATCGATTTCGGCGATACATACTCTCCTACGATCTCATACGCGGCGATACGAGTAGTCCTGTCTAAGGCGGCAGCGGAAGACAAGCAAATTACACAGTTGGATATCGTGACCGCATTTCTTGAGAGTCAGATTGAGGAGGAACTGTACTTGAAGCTACCGAAGCATTTCACTATAGCGAAAAATGGGCGAGTAGAGCTGAAGATGGAAGTACCAGGAGGAAAGAGGAGCAAACCCGATTCAGAGATTGTGATAAGGCTTAAGCGGAGTTTGTATGGACTCAGACAAGCTGGACACAGCTGGTACCACACGCTCGAGTCACATTTTGTCGAGAGGATGAAGATGAAACCCTCTCTGTACAAAGCAGGTATCTACATCTCTAAAACCGGAGCGACTATTATCGCATGGGTGGATGACCTTCTCCTCATCGGGACGAAAGGGGAAGTGGTTGAGATGAAGAAGCAGATACGCGAGCGATTTCAGATAAAGGACCTGGGAAACGTTAAGTTTTTTCTCAGTATGCTTGTGGAGCGCGATAGGGAAACACGGACGATGTTTCTAAGCCTGCAAACCTACCTGACCAAAATCCTACATAGGTTCTCTATGGACCACTGCAAAGGGTGTTCGACGCCGCTTGATCCTAAGACTAAATTGCACTTGAGAACAGAAGTGGAGGAGAGTACCGAAATACAGACCTACCAGGAGGCGGTGGGGAGTTTAACGTATGCAGCTATAACGACAAGACCAGACATCGCGTATGCCGCGGGGCTTGTGGGACGTTTCTCTGCCAATCCGTCGACCCTACATTGGCAAGCAGTGAAGAGAATACTACGATATGTTCAAGCGACGAAAGGATATCGTCTGCTACTGGGAGCAGGAAAAGAGGCAATATCGAGCGAGCAATCAACCATCCAAGCACTTAAAGTCTATGCCGACGCGGACTTTGCGGGGGAGATTGATGGAATGAAATCCACGAGCGGTTTCGTTATCATAGACCCGTATGGAGCGACGGTAAATTGGCGATCCCGAAAACAGCAAACTGTGGCAAAGTCTACAGCGGACGCAGAGTTTAACTCTACAGCTCTGGCGGCCGAGGAAGGGATCTGGCTACAGAAAGTCCAAACCGAGCTATACCCGGCCAACTACAAGAAGAACGAGTACCCAAACATCAAGCTATATAATGACAACCAAGCCTGTATCGCGAGCCTTACGAACGGCAAATTTCGGGCGTCTACGAGGCACGTTGGAGTACGTTACTTCTGGTTGAAGGAAATCATTGAGACGGGAGAGGCGGAGATAGGATATCTCAGGACGGACAAGATGGTGGCAGACGGGCTTACGAAGGCGTTGGATAAGACAAAGCATGAGCTATTTGTCGCTATGCTAGGCATGTATTAGACTAGATTTTTGATTTTTTCTTTTGTTGAAAAGTTTTTTGTTTTTTAGCACACTACGTGGGATTAGGGGGAGTGATGGTATTATTATCCCAGTAGTAGAGCACTGCTATAGGAGCAGAGATACCGCAGGCTGATAGGCAGCGCGGGCATGTATGGAGGAACACAGAAGTGTGGACGGGTGAACGTTCTACTAGGGCAAGCACGGATGATTAGGGCATATGCGGAGACATATGGGTATCACATGTAGAGAGCAGAGTTTTCCCTACTAGAGGGAACCGTAGCTAGCAACCTCCATAGACAACACAACTCAATACAACTCCAACATCTCCTCCGTTCAACACATTCCTAACGAATCGTGCAACTACCTCCAACATTGACCTGTTTGGGGTTGACCTTTTTGGTGGATCCTTTACTGAGTTTCGTATTTTAAACTTGTACAACCTCTGGTCCCAGCGGAGCAGTGTTAGGAACGTTCCTCCTGATTTGTCTTTTCCTGACGATGCTTTCCCCCTCTTGGTTGTTGGTGATTTCAACATCCACTATCCCCTAGCTGATCCACTGAGGACCTACTCGCGTAGGCACCTGGCGGCTTCTTTTCCTTATTTTTCCAGGGCGGCTAACCTGGGCTTTGAACTCCTCAACCTGCCCGGGGTGCTTACTCGTTTCCCTTGGGACAGTGCTACCCGCATCTCTGTGATTGATCTTTCGTTTGCATCACCGCTTTTATTTCCTTTTTTTCGCTCCTGGGAGACTCCCCTTCCCTCCACTGGCTCAGACCACGTTCCTATTTCTCTTACTTTTGCTCACCCGATTTCTTCCCCTCCCCCGCAAGTTCCCAACTTGTCCCTCAATGACTGGGATTCTCTCTCCCCTGCCCTAAATGAGTTGCTTATTCCCCCTCCTCCATCTTTCCCGACACAAGCCTCCTGGGAAACCTGGTTCGATAGGCAACTTGCCTGCGTCACTACCCTCCTTTACTCTCACACTCCGCGCAAGAGACCCTCCCAGAGATCCAAGCCCTAGTGGTCTCCCATCCTCTCGGTCCTCCGGTACGAGTTTTACTCTGCCTCCCGCCGCTCTGGTTCCTCCCCCTCCCCCTCCGCCAGGGCTACTTCAAAGCCATTAAAGCTGCGAAGAAGGCCTACTGGAAGTCCCTCCGCACCTCAGCTACCCCCCAGTCGATCTGGGCTGTGAAAAAGATAGCAGCCGGCTCTCCCACCCCCGCTTCCCCAATCTTCCGGGTACTTCGTCTCTGGAAGAAATGAACCAAGCCCTCCCGAACCACTTTTTGCCACCTTGCCCCTCCCCTCCCCTCCCCTCGATCCTCCTTCTCTTCGGTGACAGTCCTAAGCTCACCAAAGAGGATGTCTACCTGTCTCTCCTCCAGTGTTCACCCTCCTCGGCCCACGGACGCAATAGTATCCCCTATTCGGTTTGCAAATCGCTTCATCGTGTCTCCCCAGGCATTTTGGTGTCCCTCCTCGCCCCCCTCCACCGTTTTGGCCACCCCCCCTCCTCCCTGAAGACAGCGAATGGTGTTGTCCTCGACAAACCTGGCAAGCAGTCCTACGACTCTCCTGCTTCCTTCAGGATTATCGTCCTCCTCCAGACTGTCTCGAAGATCTTGGAAAGGATAGTCGCCTCCCGCCTCGCCCCCATCGCCAGGTACACCTGTCTTCTTCACCGTAACCAATGCGGGTTGATCCCCTCCATATCCTCGTTCGATGCCTGTTCGGCTCTTACCAACAGGTTCCGTACCCTCCAACGGCCGGGTCGCAAAGTCTCCTCTCTCTTCATCCATATTAAGGGTGGTTTCGGCCATGTCGACGCCAAGATCCTCTGCTCCGATCTCCGACGCAAAGGGGGCAATCACTACCTGGTTGCCTGAGTCAGGTCGTTTCTGTCCGACCGGTCCTGCCGTTGGCTTTTCCAGGGTTCACCCCGCATTTTTTCCCGTCTCAGTTGGTACCCCCCAGGGCTCTCCAGTCTCTCCCCTGCTGTTCGTTATCTACGTCTCTCCCCTTCACGTCCCGGTTCCAATGGGTCTGGTTCTCTCGTATATGGATGACTTCTCCGTCACTACGTCCTCTCCCTCCTATTGCTCCAACTCCAGGACCCTGCAAGGTGTTTTTGGACGTTTAAGGGCAATTGCCCATGCAAGGCATATTAACTTCTCGGTTCCCAAGACGGAGCTCATACACTGGCGTACCCCCGTGCAGAGGGACCACCCCTCTACCAGCAGGCCTCGTCCGGTGGCTCTTGATGGCCAACTCTTTCACCCCTCCCCTAAGCTCAGGTGGCGCGGGTACTGGTTCGTCCCCAACCTCGCCTCTTCCGCCCACTTCTCCCGCCGACTCACCCTCTCCCAGGCAGCCTTTGCTGCAGTCAGACGCCTCTCCTCCTATGGTTCGGAAGTCTCCCCCCACCTCTGTCACCGCCTCGCTTTCTCCCTCCTCTTTCCAATCCTTTGCTACTGTGCGGCCCTTTCTGTTCCCTCCAGGGGCCTCCTCTCCAAGATGGAAGTCCATTGGAGACAAGTCCAATGGTGGGTCTCAAACTGTTTCCTGGCCACGCCCACCCCGATCCTTTCCGCCAAAGCATGCCTGCCTCCCCTGTCTGTCCTGCTTCCCCACAAGAGCCGCATGGCCGATCTTCGGCTAGTGTGCTCCCCCCCTCAGAATAATCCTGCATCCGCCAGCCTGTGCAGGTCCTTTCCCTGCCTTCTCAAGTTTCGTGCTCCTGATTCCGATCGCTCCCTCAGTACCAGCTTAGCCCCCAACGTTATGCCGCTCAACTGGAAAACCCCACCCCCCTCTCCTCCGACCAGGACCCACCTCTCTGTAAATGCCATGGCTTACCTTACCCTCACCCTGCTCAGGGGCCTCTCATTCGCTCCTCTTTTAAACTCCCCACTCCTCCCAGACCTCCCTCCTCTCCCTCCTGACAACGTCATGAAAGCCGCCTACTCTTCCCTCAAACCCAAGGTCAGTCTCCTCATGCTTGAGGACTGGCGTCTAGAACATCCTTCTCCGCCGTATTATTCCTTCCCTTTTTCGCTCTCTCCTCACCCATTCATTGGGCTAGGGAAATTCATCACTGGCCGCATTCATCAGATGAGGGCCCAGAAGAGTTACCTTGCCACCCACCCCTCCTGGTTGTCCCCTGATGCCTCCCGTCTCTGTCCTCTGTGCGGTAAAGGACAAGAGCCCTTCAGCCACGCCATACTACGCTGCCCAGCGAAAGCTGCCGCCAGGTCGTGCCACCTCCAAGGCTTGACCTCAGTCGGTCCTGACGCTCCTCTTTGGTCCTCAGTCTCCCTTCTCTCCTCCCTTGCTGCCTACATCGAGGCGACTGCTACGAACTACCCGCCGGACATGTGCCCTTCTCAGCCACCTTCACCGACCTCGATAATGTTCCCCCCCCTCCCTGGGGGCCTCCTCTCCTCTTCCCCGCCTCGCCCGGTTTAGCTTATCTATTGCTGTGGACATTAGGTTGCTTTCCTTCAGTAGCGAGTTAGTTGCTTAGCTAGTATCATGTGTATACTTTTTTTTTGTCAACCGTGTGTTGGTGCCGCGTCGAATACTGGAAGCCCTTGGGGATAGTGATGTGATTTTTCCTTTGTTACTAGTTTTTTGGGATTAAAGTTTTGTTTACGCAATAGCTAGCGCTGAATGCGAGTTCTTATACCTTTTTTCTTTTTTTTTTTGTTTTGAATCATGTGATTATTGATTTAGGTACTAAATCCAGCAGGCAGCTCGCACTATGGCATATAAAAAACATTAATTCCAAAAACTAACAAAGGAAATAACAAAATTCAAACAACACGAGCAGAAACTCTCCAAGCGGGATCATCCGAACCCTGTCGCATCGCCATCGATGACTGACAAAAGAAAACTAAAGTAAAGTCCTGCTTACAGCCAGCAAGAAAAACACTCACACGTAATAAAACCTTCCCGCCCTACCTGCCCACTGCCGCAGTCAAACAGGAACAAAGGAAACTCATAAATTGTGTAGAAAGTACCCTGAGGAGAAGCTCGAGCAGGGGAGTTTTAGAGAAAGCAATACCTAGAAAGCCAGGGCCAAGCCAGGGAGTTTTGTGTTAAGAACTATCTGAGTCCGATCCCGGCTCAGGAGTCGCAGTATTGGCTCGAATGCGCAACATGGTTGGAGGGAAACCCGTACGAGTAGCGTAGAGATACTCAGCTAACCCCCTGTGGTGGGGAACCGAGAGCCAGAGGGGACCGTCAGGGCCAATGTCATCCATTCCTGAGAGATGGGTAAGGCGAGACTGAGCCTTAGCGGGGCAGAGGAGAATCACGTGTTTGAAGGAGTCATCGTCTTCCTCACTGAACGGGCAGATGGTGCTGGAGTCCCTGCTCCTCCAGGAGACATGTGCGCCAAGGTAGCTGGCACCTGTACGCATCAGGTGAATGCGGCCACATATAAATCGAGGAAGGCCAGTGAAGGCGTGGGGAGTGAGGCAGGCACTATAAGGATATGAGAGGGGCACTGGCGGACTCAAGTCTAACCAGTCAGCGAGGAGTGACTGTAACAGAGGAGCTCTGAGCGCTTGGTAGATGACGGAAGGTACCGTCGACAGCGGGAGCGCTACGAGATCGGTTGAGGCGAGCGGGAGGATGGGAATTTCCTCAATGAGGTCTGAAACCTCGGGGCATAAGGAGTCTAGTGGTAGGTGCTTGGCAGAATTAACCGCTGGGCCAAGCTAAGAAGTAAGGTGAACGGCTTTGGAGGAGCCTGGGAGGAGAAAGCGATAATCGTCCGCAGAGCGACCCTGGTCCCATGTGGGCACAGATTCGGGTATCTGGGCGGTGGCAGGGTTGAATTGCGAAGGGGCGCAGACCAAGCCTATGGCAGCTCACCGACGGCGGTGTTTGCAGATAGAGGAAATGGGTGGAAGAGAGGCCTCCCGGTACAGAGCACGGAGGGCGGTGGTGTAAAAACAATTAGTTGTCCAGCGGAGGACACCAGGCCAGAACGAGTTGAGTTTCTTACTAGTGGCTGTGTCCGGAAGAACAAGGTCGCAGCCGTAGGTGAGAATCGGAAGGATGGCGCCGAAGACCAACTTTCCGTTGCCCCAGGAGGAGAGGCCTTTGCCAGCTGCACGGAGCTGTCGGATTGTAGTAAAAGGGGCTTTCGCTACCCTCAGCTGTCTCAGGAAATGAACAGAGGAATGTCAAGTAGGGGTGAGCCAATAGTCCAGCCACCTCACAACTTGTGAGGGTGGAAAGAGCATGTCATTGATTACAATGGGGGCGAAGGAAACATCCGAGCGGGCCTTCGGAGTTCTCCTGTGAATGAGTTCAGTGTTGGGGACAGAAAAAGCCAGCCTGAGGTCGGCACCCTGCCTTTGGATGATGCTGAAATAGTATTGAAGAGCGGGGACATTCCAACGTGCAGAGTCCGAGCCGACCGTGATGGTGAGGTCGTCGACATATGAGATCGCCAGACGTTGGGGGATTGTCGGGTAGGGGCTGGCTATATAAAGCACAAAAAGGAGAGGAGAAATTGGAGAGCCTTGAGGGGTGCCAACAGCGACCGGGCAGAAAGCCTTAGGTGCTCCTTGGAAAATGAGTTGGCACTGGCTTTTGGAGAGGAAAGACTTGATCCAGGCAACCAAATTAATGGAGACACCTCCTCTGGTGAGGATAGCAGCCAGCTTGTTTGCGCAGAAGTTGTCAAATCCACCTTTGACATGTAGGAAGAGAGTTGATACTTTGAGGGAAGCAGCCTGAAGCAGGCGGACTTCGTGGGTGAGAGTAGCGACAGCGTCGAAGCAGCCCAGACCGGGCTGAAACCCACACTGATTGGGGTGTAAGAGGCCAAGGGAGTGGGCGGCGGAGGCAAGACGAAGAGCAGAAAGTCTTTCGAGGATCTTGGGGACAGTTTCGACCAGGACAATGATGCGAAAGGAAGAAGGTGTACGGTAATCAGGCTTGCCTAGTTTATCCAGGACAATGCCGTTGGCCTTCTTCATGGCTAGTAGGTGGTAACCGTGGGTGAGGAGAGGAGTGAACAGAGAGGGAAGGCGCCGCTCCTTGGCCTTATGGACTTGCTTCCAGATAGAGTAAGGAATATCACTTGGGCCAGGGGCTGACGTGTTGGAGGATTTTTGAAGTGCGGAGGACACTTCAACTTGTGAAACAGGAGGGACGCCTTTAAACGCAGGAAGGATGAGGGGAGGGGGAGGAGACGCTCTAGGAGAGAAAAAATGTTGTAGAAGTGTGTTGTTGATTTCAGTGGGAGAGAAGGCATTCTCAAGTGTGGTGAACCGATCAGGGGCTCGGCCGGCCGCAATCTTTCTAGCATCCCAGGCCGATCGCAAGTCGAGGTTGGCCAGAAACTCTGGCCAGTAGACTCTTTTGTCGGATTGAATGGCCTTGAAATACGTGTTTCGAGCCACACTGGCCAGGGCGGGGGAGGTCTGATTCTTTCTCATGAGACGGGAGGTATGGTGATGGATGCCTTGTAGTTGTCTAATTTCTGGAGTCCACCACGGTTTACAGTAGGTGGATGGGGGTTTAGTTGGGGTGGTGGAGGTGATGAGCTGCATGATCTTGGTAAGGCAGTCATCGAACCATAGGTCAAGTGAGTGCGGAGTGGGGAGAGCGGAGGGAGTTGCAAGAGTATGATTGGCGAGCAGCGGGGAGATGTGATCCCAATCCGTGTACTTCCAGTTAAGGACCTCGGACGGGGGCTTCAGAAGCGGAGTGGAGAGAATGATTGTGAGGGCGGGGTGATCTGAACCGGTTGGCGGGAGGGAGGGGTTCCAGAAGGAGAAACATGGGAGCAAGGCAGTGTTGGCAAAGGAAAAGTCAAGAACTGCAGGGCGATGATTGGAGGTGAACAGGAACCTAGTGTAGACCCCAGGTGTATTGAGGAGAGAAAACAACTGCGCCGATGCTCGGTCGAAATAAGGAGAACTTAAAAACTTATGGTAGTTGGAAAGCAAACGAGTAGGGTCGGAAGCGGAGTGATGAATGTTGAGGTCCCCAAGAACAAGTGTAGGAAAATCATGCTGGGGAAACAAATCAATAGGAGAAACTGACCTAGTGTGACCACTAGGGATGGAGTAAGCATTGTACAAACAAAACAAATTATAAGAAGTAGCAAAAGGTCCCTCAGGGGAGTGAAGGTTCACTGCCATGAGGTCAACCCTTTCAAAAAACAATGGAAGAATAGAAATAACACTTAATAGCCTTTCGTGAACTTAAGTTGCAACTCGAGGCTTATAACTGTCAGTTGCGGGAGGAAAAAAACATTTATAGTTGCGAAAAAGGGGAGCACAGTTCCTCCAAAGACGAGTATCCTGAAGAGCGACAATATGAGGAGAACTTTCTACCGAAGTAAAAACACTAAAGAGAGTTTGAAAAACAATACTGCGACCGAAACAATTATGCTGAACAATGGAAAGATTTAAACAACCAGGATATTGGAATGATTGGGATGGAGAAGCACTCTGTGTTGGGGCTGGGCTTGTCGACATCGAAAGATCCATGTGAACGTCGGTCGGCGCGGGCTCGCTCCCGTCAGCACCGGTGCTGGCTGTGAAGAGGGTGCTGCCACCACCAAAGAGGTTCCTGCAGGGGAGGGGAGCGGCGAGGTTTGACTGGGCGGACAAACTGCGAACCAGTTTAACGGTTTCGGGTTGGGTAGATTCGCTAGCGGGAGGGAAACCTGGACCATGCCTGGCTGGGGTCGCCAGTACAGTTGGGGGAGCAGTTGAACCATGAGGAGTGGTTTAGGGGAATGTCTTGGTCCCTAGGAGGACAGAGAGCGGAGTGCATTTCGCTGCGGACAGGACATGTGCCATCGAATGTGGAGTGCTGACCACCACAGTTGATACACAGAGGAGGGGAGGCATTGCAGCATCCCACGACAGACTTCTCAAAGCCCCCTTTCGGACAACTTTGGTTAGCACAGCTGTGGGCGGAACGGGAATAGAGGAGAGTGCAGATTGGGCAAGCTTGTGCCTCTTCTTTGCATAGAGGAGGGGAGTGACCAAAGCACCAGCACTTCCTGCACTGGGTGAACTTGGAGGCAGAGTAGGCGGGAGCGACCGTGCAGGCACGGGAGAAAAGTGCGATGGATTCGCCGAACTGGGAAACATGAAGCGGGTCGACTGCCACAACCACTGAGGTTGTGCGCTTCTCCGCCCTTTTAGCCGGATCTGACTGTAGGAATCTAGCCCCAAATAGGGGGACGTCAATAGCATTGCCAATTGATTCAAGGAGTGAAGGGAAGAGGTGAGTAGGTTCATGCGGAAGAATAGAGAGAGCAAGATTGTGAATGAGGAGGGCAACACTTGTAGGTGCCTCTCGGAACACCTGAAATGGATTATGTCCAACAGGTTAACTAGGATTGAGCTTTTTAGTCATTGCATCAAAGAAAGAGCACTAAGCAAAGGACGGGGTGCGGTGTAGGGGTTGGCTGTGAGAGTAACAGCACCATTGCGATTGACTGAGCCAGTAAGAGACAGGGGTAGAGAGCAGTTGGCCTCTTTAAGCACAGCAGCCATGATGTCCGGAAGGATAGCAGTCATGATGAACCAATCATTCGGGAGGGTTGGGGTGGTGCCCAGGGCAAAGAAACGACGTTGAGCAGCTGGGAGCGGAGGAGGTCCTTTGGGGAGACTACTCTTGCTTGACACAGCGACTTGTGCTGCAGTGGCGTTTTTCTTGCCCTCACCGCCCTTCCTGGTAACCTGTGCCCAGGTTTGTTCTTGGGGCTCCGGGGGATCAGAAATAGCGAAACCGGGGGGGGGAGCGGTATGGAAGAGTGAGGTGGCTGGGTAACGCTCAGAGTAAAGTTTGGCTTCCTCTGAGTGGTGGTGTCGAGAGGCGAAAAGGATAGCTGCTTGGGGTCAGTCGGGGTGGCGTTTGCCGTATGTGTGGCGGTTGCCATACCATTTTCCCTCCAAATGGAAGGGAATATCCGGGGCGGCAACCGTATGCAACGTGAGGTTGGTGGCGAGTTTCTTTTTCAGCTGAGCAGGTTTAACTTGGACAGCAGGGGCGGGAGGAGGTGGCGCTTGAGGCAGCAGGGGTGACACTTGTGTGGCGCGGTGTGAGGAGAAAGCAGCAACACAAGAGGACAAATTCTTGAGGGACGCCTCAAGGGTGGATGTGGCTGGTGGTGAGGGGGTGGCTGAGCGCTCTGCCTGGGCGGAGGTGAAGGACTCAACCTGCGAAGACAGGAAGGTAACAGAGGCACCAAGGTCATTAACCATAGCGATGAGTTGGGCGAGAAGGGGGGCGATAGCGAGCTGACTATTGGGAAAGGTAGCGGCGGAGGCATAGTAGACAGTGGGGAACGAAGCCGGGTCAAGATGAGTGAGCCTGGCAGCATGCCGAAGAATATTGGCGACATTGTCAGCCTCCCCGGAGAGAGAGGGATGACTGGACCGGGATGACGACGAACGAGAGATAGGATCGGCCCTACGGAGCTGGAGAGAGGAGGCCGAGCGTGCAGCGGCAACAGCGAAGGCTGGGCCTGCACCAGTGGAGGCGAGAGTGGTAGACGACATCCGGCCAAGGCCAAAAGGCCAGGCCTGAGGACAGGGAGGAGGGGGAGAGAGGAAGTACAGTCAAGCTACCAGTTTGACTTTCCAAGAATTAAAATCCTCTCAGCAAAGGTGAAATATATATTTCACTTGAAAATGAAGCCCACGTGAAAAACCAAAATAGATGTATTGTGACGAAATAAAGACCAAACCCTAAGGTTTATGTTGGCCAAATGCTGAAAGTATTTTAAGTGAGAGGAAAATAGAGGGCGCGGAGCATGCGACTTCTTGTACTTTTTTTTTTATTTTTTTTATTTTTTTTATTTTTTTTATTTTTTTTATTTTTTTTATTTTTTTTATTTTTTTATTTTTTTTATTTTTTTTTATTTTTTTATTTTTTTTTTATTTTTTTATTTTGTTT
>Ga0307509_10009845_pt1 | contig 11828 bp, 12 predicted proteins | sample 10_EM_MG_FD_202245 | JGI IMG/M metagenome (GOLD analysis project Ga0307509, IMG submission 202245) | Populus trichocarpa ectomycorrhiza microbial communities from riparian zone in the Pacific Northwest, United States - 10_EM | ecosystem: Host-associated > Plants > Roots > Unclassified | place... | reverse complement strand
TGTAGCAAAAGGATGCTAGTGATATGGAAGGAAAAGGATTGTTTGTAGTCACAAGCTAAAAGTAAAGAGAAATAATGTAGCTCTAGTTTGATCTCTCTACTCGCAGAGCCAAGTTGCTCTTAGAAACAGACATAGAGCAGTGAATGCCGGACCTTTAAGTGAACAATCCGATAGTGGTAAGTGGCGTGATGCAATTTGCTATACAGTAGAAATTATATGGGTATGCCATGATTACCTGTTCTTCGTGGGCTGGTCTGGTGCCGCCGGATTTTTTCTAGTATTTATGATTATTAACAATGTTGCCTTCGATGAGCTTGCTATTTGCCCGCTGGATTGCTACTCTATTTGGGTGTCCAAAGGCGACTCGGTCACTTGAGTAATTCCTTCAGATATTACTTATGGTATATCTGCATGAAGTAAATTTGCTGCTTTGGGCTGGGTCGGGGTGCAAACCCCAGGGGCAACAGGCTTTTGACAGGGGAGTTCTTTGCAAATATTTTGTGTCGTTATATTGTAATCCAGTCCTTTCTGGCAACACAAACACTAAACCAAACACCGTCTTAACAGAGCCTAGTATGAGAGTAGCTATAACAAACTGTATTTATTCTCAGCCAGTTTCCTTTCTCTGTATCATCTACGTGCTCATTATAGTTATATCCATCAAGTATCAAAGTCATCTCTCTTTTCCTATTACACTTTTGTTCCGGCCCGGAGTCTTTCTCATAACACTCCCTTCTGGTAGTGTTAGAGTGGTCCTTGTTTGACAGCATATTTCTACGTGCTAGACTGTATGTAACAATTCTAGCCTGTGAGATTATTATGCAACGGGTAACAACTTAACTTGCTCGTAGTTTCTTTTCCTTCGATCCGATAGACTATCTTATAATCTATCGTATGTAGCCTCTTGATAGAACTTCTTTAAGTTCTGTCGGAACTTGGCCTTCGTCCAATATTATCTCGTATTCCCTCTTCTCTTAAGAGGGATATAAGTTCGTAACGTATAAAGTGTTTCTTTTAGAATATAAAGTTATATTGCAATATCATTCGTACAGAAAAGTACTTAGATGGTTGCGTGAAGATCCTATGTCTACGGCCCGTCGTGATCCTTTATATAGGCCTCTTCCCGCAACAACCCTGACCCTGGTGACTCATACCTATAAGTCACACGATCATGACTCATAATGAGTCATACCCGAAATCCATCAAATGACCCATATGAGTCACTGCGCAACATACTGTAAATCAAACATAAACCAATCATAAAACATAAAACAAGTCATGTGTGCAAAATGCATCACATGCGTGAAACTCGTGACTCATAATATGAGTCACGCGCAAAAGTCATTACATCATTATGACTCATAATCATGAGTCATGTAAAACCAACCAATCAAATCATAACAATGACACACAAGCGTGAGTCATGTAAGAATCTATGAGTCAAACGACTACATAGTGTAAAAGAATAACATACCTATGACTAATAAGTATTAGTCATGTGAAACCTGCCTCGCTTAGTCACAATTTGTGACACTGTACCTCTATCAATAACCTGTGATCAATACCCTAGTAGATGGCATAGATTGAACGGGTAGCCAGGATTGTCATCAGCGGTGTTGTCGAACATTTGTCAAGTTGGAAACCCTAGGATTTGTCGAGGTAGCTTAGTAAGGTGAGACCTGTTTCACGAACACTTCTGACTAGGGGCTGTATATCTCTTCTTCTTGGGCTGGTGGTTGGGTTTGTCGTCTGGTATATAAAGACGCTTTTATGGAGGAATTGGTTTGGAGAAAAAAATCATATGGGAATATGGGATGGTGTGTATATGTGTCCTATTACAGGATTTTAATTTTTGTGTGGGGAAGGAAGCCATGGACTGAATTTGACCAAGTGAAGTTGTTATCGATGGTTTGCTGTATGTATGATAGCTGGGAGACAAGAGTGGGAGTTGGCTAGATGGCGTGGTTGCCCCCCCCCCCATCTGATCCGCTGCTCCCAATTGCGGTAGAGGTTTCGATTCTTTGAATGATTCCTGCTATTATGCACTCACTTGGGATTACTGTTACAGGGGATGAGGTTTATGCTAGTGCCTAGGGTGGAGACAAATTAGTGTAGAAGGTGTAGATGTTGGGTTATTCTTGGATAGGAGGCTGCGATGCTATGAATTGGTGTCAATGCTGCGGGCCCGGCTTGGGGGAAGTTGGTGATTTTAGGATGGAATATGTTCTAGTATCTCCTTGGCATAGGCATTAGCACTACCGGTAGTGAACTGGGATTGGAAGGTTGTGGGTCGAATATCCCTAAGCCCCAAGTTTGTCTTCCCTCACTGGTGTTTTTTCCTTGCAATATATCATGAACTTCTCGGAGCTCGGGTGAAGAGTAATTGGGGGCTTCGTAAGGGATTCTTGTTTTACCATGCTTCTTAGCATCGTACCCCCTCACCGGCACCATTGGGTCTTCACCTTATCAGATGGTGCTGTGTCCTGCTGACTTGGGACCGAGGTCAGCTGTCTGGTATTTTCCAGGACTCATGTCCCAACTCTACTATCATACTCTAATGCTCAGCACGCTGAAGAACTGAGCTGACGGTGAGAGTACCAACCGTAAAACCCTGCTTGGGCGAATTCACAGAATGCAGGGGCTCAAAAATGTGGTGTTAAAAAAAGGCAGTAATAGTGACCTTTTACCAATGATACTCCTGAATTTTACCTCATGCTATGATAGACAGAAACATACTTGTCCAGGAATTAAACGCGACCCTTCACCGCCGCCGCCGTCCACCGGCATAGGGTTTTCGGTATCCTGAGCTCGTACAACTCCCACAGCTTTAAAGCTTCATTATTGGTTGTTATTTATGCCTTCTGCTTGCACACCTGAGGATATATATATATAACCCGCACCTAATGCCTACAAAAGAGCACTAGAAAAGTTTTGTCGAATTTAACTTACCCGCAGAGGGCCAAGACACCGCCCTACCTACCTACCTACCTACCTACCTACCTACCTACCTACACATCCTTGCGCTCTCCCCGGAGATTTTAGCACGGGGGGTTGTAGAGCAGCTTATTGCCTGGAGAGTTTGTTGCTCCATACCGCAAGTGCTTATCTGATGTATGATAGGTGCATACCTATGCACCATCCAATTTCGGCTTGGGAAAGGCTGACTGGATTTCTTTTCTTCCCCTTCTGGGGTGGGGAAGATCTAAGTTGGTGAGTGATATGACGAAACTCCCCGACTAGATGTTTGGGATTACGGTAAGCGCTAGAAGGGAGGATCCTGGGGCGTCACTCGGTCAGGTGAGGGGACAACCGGTAAGATATTATACGATAACGGGGCGGAATTTCTGGGGGGGGGAGGGAACTTGATACTGTACCGGCAGTATGTTAGGGAATACTGTCGCCCTTCTTATTGTTTCCTCGGAAGAGAACTTTTTTTTAGGGACTGATGAAGTGGGCAACTTCCTAATGCGGGCCCGGTACCGCACTAAGTCTGGGAGTCCCTTGTATGTTACACATTGGCAACACAGCTACTGTACTCGAGTGCTATGGGCGACGCCTTAAGGAGCCACATTCACCCCCCGGACTAGAAGTATACGAGTACCTTATTCCGTCATCAATCTACTCCGCCCCCACGAGGCCTAAGGTATTTTCGGAGTACACCATAGAGCTCTCTCGGAGCTCACTTTGGCCCCGGAATTTCGCGCTGTGGGATTCACTCTGCTGAGGGATGAAGAGTTGCTGCTGTGGGGAGGAGGATAGTTTGGAGGTAGTTGGGATTTGCTCTCTTTCCCCTGAGCACTTAGCAGGAGGACTGGCAAAGGAAAGAGATAAAAGCCCGGATTTTGCCATTGCTGTGTTTTCGAACTGCGTTGTTTTGGTCAAGCCTGGGTATATACAACAGATCGAGGGTACTGTTGCCAGTTTCCTGATCGGGGGGGGAGGACGATGACTGTGTAAAATGTTAGTATTTTCGTGTTGGCCTTTGCTCTCGGAGATGTGGGTCGCGCCCATAATCACTCACTCGGCTGTCTCCAGCTCGTAAAAACCAATATTAATCGAATGCCATTTGCATATCCAGATTCCAATCTTTACCGCTTGCCTCGAGGAGGCAACTTAGTTCATTAACCAGGTTATTGTGGCAAGCCACCTTGTGATAGACCCGATCTTGCAGTTGGAGAATCAAGCCCGACTCCCTCAGACATCTCGTCACTAACCCGGAACCTGCGCCCAAGCGCAAGATTGCGGAGTCAGCTTACAAGGAGGGCCTTTCTTATGCTATCGGGAAATTGGAGTCGAAGGGTGCTGCGCTATATATTGATACTGAGGATAATAATTGGCTTGGGTGGCCGGGGGAATCTCGGGCCGCGCATGTTCCTCCCGCCCCAGTGAAGAAGGGGGAATGTATGCTAATTTATGGTGATTATACTCGAGCAGGTGCCAAGGAAGTGATTTCAGGCGCAGGACCGAATGCCAAAATCAGTCGCTTTGCCACCGACGGTAGCAACCACAAGGGCTTATAACGCTGTTGCGCCCGACTTTATCTATGATACGTCGCGGGCTGACAACCCGAACTGGTCCGAGCTCTGCTAGCCGAAACCCCTTCAGCTCTAGCTCGAAGCCGAGGGCCTCCCGCATAATCCGTCACTGGCCAGGGCCGCTCTGGATCTTAGGTCAGCAGAGACCTTGATGGCCATTTATGCAGTGCCGGGATTGAGCGCCCGATCGACACCCCGAGTAGTAGTAGGACACTAGCTCAACTCTTTATCAAAGGGTTTGGAACAACCTAAACAGGTGACTGCAGCCTGGACAGCCTCGTCTGGGCCAAGCACGGTGATGGGAGCAATGGCACCGACCTCGTGCAGGGGTTGGCATTGACGCGAACTGTGTCATTTCCTGCTCGGACGTCCCTGCGTCCTAGCCTAGTACTTTGTTTAATCATTTTGTCAAGGTGCTTGTGAAGAAATGCGAACCCAGCGCTGGAGGAGAGCCGGACATTGTTGTTGTTCTTCTTGAAAATGTGCTTTGACATTGTGCTTGGCGAAAAGCGGGGGACGTTTTGTATAGGTCGTTATCGTTTCTAGATACTCGAGTAGAGGTGGTGATGCATTGTTTTCCCATGCCGTGCAGGCGGACGTATCGAGAAAATGTGTGCTTATGTTATCCCGTTTCTCCGATTGCTTTATTTGTGCGCGTCAGCATGCATTGTGCTCAACTAGTAAGTTTGGGGCTCACAATTGGCAACTAGAGAGGAGAAGCCTGGATATGTTCACAGTGGCTCACTCGCCGTCCCTGAGTGCTTTGGTGGTAACCAATCCCTCGAGTATTGTTTTTTTTCCCTCTCCTTCCTCTCCGTTTTGTGATGGTCTTGGATTTACCGGTGATTGGTGGAGAGTCAGGCAAGCGCCAGGTAGTGTGACCTGAGAGCCTAAGTGGCAGAGGAACCTTGAGGGTCTCCCTGTTAAAAACAGGTAAAGAATAACAATGGAAACACCTTATAATTCCAGATTCAGCTTTCTGATAAAATATCTTTAGGTGATATAAGGGTGTTCAATATTAGGTATCTGCAGAAAAGGTCACTATGGTATAGTTGACAAGCTAAGAGTTAACCTATTTGACTACTTTCAAGATCAGGTTTCTTGCTAGCTTACTGATACTGTGCTGGGGAGCTACAATGTAAATAGAATAATGGCTTTCTTTCTTAAGCCTTTTGAGTATGAGTTTAGAATTGTTAGTGAATATGAGGTTTAACTATAAAAGGTAGAGTTTTGGGATTTGGAGCTTTGAACTACTTAAGAGTAGATTAGAAAATATAATATAAATTGAGCTCACTAAGATTCTAATTTTGCATTGGCTAGTGTGATGGTATTAGTATAGAAAGGTTGTTATACTACTGTCTGAATATAGTCCTTAATTAGACAGTTTAGCAAGGATCATAGTATAATGTATTGGACAGGCTAAGTGCCATACCTCCACTGGCAGGTAAAGCTCATATACAGTACAATTGGTATTATGTATAATTATTATAAGAGTCTAGGCATATCTGGGAAGACATGTGAGAAGGTAGTGCCATTATTTACAGCACTTCTATTTCTGATACAGGTATCTTTATTTACTGAGAGTTCATTATGGCTACTTTGGTACTATATATCCCTTGGTATCTCTGAAACAGTCAAATTTGTATGATAGCCAGGCACACTAAGATTTCTGATTTGCTGAGAATATTGAACTTGGCGAAAGCGGCGAGTCATTTGGGTAGTGAGAAAGCTGAAAATCATATTCTCCCATCAAGCCTGGCATCCTGATGCCGAATCTGGCTTTGGCCTCCTGGCTGCAAATCTGATTATTTCAGAGACACCAAGGGATAGCACTGAGGGTTTTAATTATAGAATTCCCAAGTTGGAGGAGACCATAATTAGAATAGTTCTTAGCATATATTTCCTGGCTTGAGGGCATCAGTACTGGTGTAAGGCATGCAGAGTCCGACCACCCTTAAACCCATTTCCTCATCAGAGGAAGCCATGATTTGGCAAGTTGTATCTTTAACTGAGGGCATAAAACTGCATCTCTTATTGGTGAAAAAGTGCGGTTCTCAAAGGTAGTTAGAATTCGAAAGGAAGAAGCTTGACCAATCCCCCGAGCACCTGTTTTCTCTTTTTTTTTTATCGGTGAAAGAAACAACGCAGCAAATGAGATCAGTGGCGTCCAGGTTTGTGCCATAGCAGAAGAAAGAAGGAAAAAAAAGTTCACCAACTCTCACTCGAGCCTCTTTTTGAATGGCGAAATTGAGACAGCCCATCATAACGTGGGCGGGATGCTAATTTCCTAAAATGGTTGACAACAGCCCGGCAAGGCTGATCGCACGTGATATGATACCTTGCATATTTTCTTCTTTCCCTTTGGAACGAACTGTTCAACCGTTGTCTGTGCAGTACGGTACTGTGCGAATAGTATTGTATGGATCAAGGCGAGTGGGAGGGCGCGAAGGGTAAGGTTAGAGCAGGAGGAAAACTCATAGCGGCATTCGACAACTCTAACGTCGTTGCATCGGCGTGATCAGCAAAAAAAAAAAAAGAGTGAGGGTTAGGGCATCCCGCCAGCTGGCAGGTGACGTATAATTTTCCCCCCAAGATTCATTGGTGCGATTGAGCAGGCTTTCGTTTTTCAATTATCAACATTCAGAATGGTAAGGACAGCCTCACTTTGTGTTCTGCCCGTATTACCTTACTCCCTCTACGTCTCATTTACTCACTCACTTCCCTGTAGAAGACCGACGACAGCCACGGACACTAATTCCAGGTCAAGCGTTGCATGTAGCACGAAGGCATTGGGGAAAAGGGCAGAAAAGAAAAAGAAAAAGTAAAGTAAAAGTAAAGAATCGAAGAAAAGAAAAACACAGGCAACACAACAGCAACTATAATAACAACAGACTTAACTGTACCGCGACGTACCGGTACCATACGTACCATGGCTTCTAACCTCGTATCGCTAAAGAAGGAGTAAAAAATAGCAATCCACTCAATTCCAAAAGATATGAGAGGGAAAATGCACCTCGCTGCTTGGGGTTGGTCGCACCAATCCACTTCGAGTGACGATCCGTGACTGGCACGATTCTTCCATGTTATTATTATCGCCTTTTAGCGATTATCTTGTGAGCGCATCGATCGAATTGGCTGTTTCATTCGTTGTACCTTGAATGTTCCTCTTTGTTTTTTTCCGCATTGCAAACTTTCTGAGTCTCTCTCTCCGGTGGAATGTTGTGTGGTGTGCCGCGACCCTGGGAAAATGGAAAAGCAAAAAAAAAGAAAAAAGAAAAAGCGATGGGTATATATCCCGTTCCAGCGAGTTGCATGATTACCCTGATTTGTCGAGTGAGATGTAGCAAATCAACGCTTAATGGTACAAACTCTCAGCCCTCTGGCTATTTAAAATGCTCAGCCGGGTAAGGTTTTCCATGATTGGGCAATCGCATTTTATTACCAAGATTAAGAAGTCAACCGTCGAATGCCAGTAGAAAGCGGCACAGGGCTAACATTTTAGTCTAGCAAGGCTCCCTGGTTGGGCAAAAGTGGAGAAGAGGGGAGGAGAGGGGGGGTTAGGAGACTAATATATTAATCCCAAGGTGCGTTTTATGTTTTTCGGTACTGGAATCATGATTCATCACTCGTGCCAATATATTCAGCAAGGGCAGAATCATTCCCCACTCTCCTTTCCTCAATACCGTCACGCGGTGAAGGTCATCAATTCTCATTGCGTATCTCTCTTCTCTCCCCGCTCCCTCTATCTTTTTATATTTTACTAAACCCCTCCCCTTAACTCTCTATTCCCTTCTAGGATCCCGAACTGCAGAATTCGTTCAGAGCTCTAGGATTGCGTTTCAGACAGCGATATCCCCTGGTGTGCAGGGAATTACAGGCTACGATTCACAGAAAAAACACTCCATGGAAGGAAATTCTCTGAATGGCTCAGCAAAAGGGTAAAAAAAATAAAAAGAGTGGTGTTGCCCCTCCATGTTTTACGGAGCCTATGAATTTTATTCTTGAACGCGCTTTCCGAAGACAACCAAACGCACTGGGTGGCCGTTTTTTTTTTTTTTTTTTTAACTCTTCCTATTTCTTACTCTTTCTTGCATCCTCCTTCCCCCAATGGAGTGCGGGGAAAGAGTTCGGGTCGAGGGGATGGATCGTTTCAAATGGAGGCCTCGTCGAAGGAAAGGCAGGTCCTTAGGCTTTTCAGAAGGGAATAAGTCCGGGTCATGAATTCAGAACCTGTGAGTGGGCCCCCCTTAGGTAATTAGCGACACGCCACGAAACATCATAGAAACAATTTTAACAAGTCATTAAGATGATCAGCCGATGGGCATTGGCTATGGAAGCCCGCCGGGCGGGGGGAAGGTAGGTAGGGAGGCAAAGGGTGTGCTGACACAGTGAGAATACAGAAAGTGTAGCAGATAATCAGGGAATTGTGTCTGTGCAGAAAAAAAATCAACCAATGTCGGGAAAGAAGGGAGAACGTCAAAGAGGAAAGAAGGGACCAGAAGCCGCAAAGAGAAAAAGACAATATTATTACAAAAAAATTTGAAAAAATCGCATTTGAAAAATACTGAGGTATACGCAACAAACCTGGATTCATTCACTGCAGCAGGCAGCATCAGAACTATTTCTCAGTTAAGTCCCGCAAGTTGGATGGAGATTCAGTTAGTTGGCCTCGGTCACTCCTCTACAGCGCCTGGGTAGGACCCCACAGCTATGCGGCCTTGGCTTAAATTCGATGGGCCTGAACATTTTTCTGACTGAGGCGTTTTCAAGATAGGTCACTTGCAAGCGAGCTAGTATTGATAATTTGGCATCAGCACTTTCGGTAGGCTTTTTGTTATCCATGATCGCCGGTCAGTTGGGACGGGTCGTGACCAGGGGGATTGACTTTGGTGACTTTATCTACTGGGCCGCCACATCCAACCATTATAGGCAATTGCAACTACCTGCGGGACACGAAAGTGTAAAAATAGGCAATCAGGGAGAGCATCTGGTCGACGAGAATGAGGTGGGTGTGGTACTGCCGAAGCCTGGACATTGCCACCCCGTCCTCCTCTCCTCTCCTCTCCTAGCAGAGTATCATTTCGGATACCGTAGTTGCACGGTACTGTATTGGACTCATTGAAGGCCGGGAGGAACCCAGACGGCCTCTCGAAAACCATGGCTTTCATCAATGGCTCCCCCCTGGCACAGGTAATGCAGGGAGATTCTCGGACCGCAGAGTATGGAACCACTTGAAGCTCCGAGCAGTTTTCACTTACGGAGTTTGTTGGTTTCCCTTTTATTGTTTTTTTCTTTCATTCTTCCCCAGTCCACTCCCCTACCCACTCCCCTGTTCACATTTCCCTGTAATGTTAGTACCAAAGGGCAACATTCATCGCTTCTTTCTCATCTTACGAGAAGACACGTACGTGACGAGTGAACCTTGCAATGACGCTTTTACAAACCAACGGAGGGCGTTGGAATTACGGAGATTTTCCGCCTTCCCCCCCCCGATGAGCCAATTTATTGAAATGTTGGCTCGGCGATGCCTGATCTTGTTTGGGGGTACGGTAACCCGGTCTACCCGCAGCTGGCTCTTTGAACACCCCTTTTAGAAATTAAAGAGTAAGGAAAAATAATAATTAAGGCTCGATAGGTTTCTAATGTGAGCTCACGAGCATCTTGGATGAAATTACGCCATGTTACAGGGGGAGAGGGCAACGAAGGGCAATTGAGCACGCTGGGATGTTCAACACAGTATACACCACCGTACCTGCTTGATAAGGATATCAATTTTTATTTATTTTTCTTCTTTTTCCAACATATTGATGCCCCCAAGCCAGTTGTTAGTATCCTGACAAGTAGTCATAGGGCTCTAGGCTAAAACATCACGGGAATATCCGGTGCTCCGGTCGATGATTGATAGAGATCGACCACGAAGCCAATATATCGGCTCGCACATCATGAGCTGTTCACTTACCATTGATAAAATATCAGTGAATTCGGTCATCACATAGTGCTAGTACTTTTGATACCTCTCCCATTCACCACTCTGGGTATTCTATCATAAAAGAAAAAAAAAATTCATTGGGGGGAGGGGAAGGGACAAGGGGTCATTAGGCCCGCTTGAGAGGTTGCCCGAGACACGGCCAAGCACTCGCAGGACTTCGGAACACTCAAAGAATCGTCATAGATTCTCGAATGCACTAATACACTCGGATGAAACAAGATATAGAATTTAGCTGGAAAGGATAGGTATTGGCGTAACGTTCAGTATCGTAACCCTTCAGAGTACCGGTATGCGAGTATCTGAACCTACTGTACAGTACGGTAAGAATATACATAGAATAAATAGGCCACCTCGCAATACAGAGGGGGGCAGCCGGAAGGAGGAACGAGGGCCATAGCAAAGCCGGTGGTGGCATATTCATCGACCACTGGACAACGCATCAATTGAACGCCAATAAACCGGTCCAATATCTTGAATCGAAGCGAACTATATAAATCATATCATATTAAAGTGGCAATATAACACGGTCTAAGTATGCATTACACGTAGGACTCACCCAATTAGGCAATTTTATGAGCTAGGGGAAGGGATTGTGGTGGGGAATAATCAGCGACCAAAACAAATTTCAATGCAATCGATCCCCGTTTGAGTTAGCCCGTGATATCCTTGGAGTACGAGATCAGGTCCTCATAGGAACCTTGGGCAATCAGTTCTAGGGCACAGGGAAAAAATAAAAATAAAAATAAAAAGTAAATAACAGAGAATGAAGGCTAATCGGGGCTTGATCTTGCTTATACAATTCGGAGAATTGATCCGTAATCAGTTATATCATAGGGTACATTGGTGGAAAAATCCCACCGAATTGAAAAGACGAAGATCCAAATCTGATGGGTGTGTAGGGAGTCCCGAGGAGATCCAAGTTCCCGGGTTGTTTTTTTTTTTTCTTTCTCCCTTTCGGGGTTCAATAGTCGGGGGGAAAAAATGAGCTCTGGAATTGAGTGAAAAACCCAAAAATTGTAGCTTCAAGTATGCAGAGAATATCTACGGAAATGAATATTCAGGGAAGGCCATCTCAATTCATACGCTCTGCTCAAGAAATAGACTAATGGAGCTTCCCGAACCCTAACCCGGGATTCGCACAGAGCCGCACCTTAATTCCCGGCATGGTTAGTCGGTTACCCGGGCGTTCCGTCTTTCCTCCAGGCGGAAAAAATAAAATAAAATAAAAATCCCGACCCCGGATGAAACCTGCAACGTTGTACAAGTCATCGTTCCAGCAACTTCCACTGCCAGCAAACTCTTCT
>Ga0307509_10009844_pt1 | contig 11829 bp, 5 predicted proteins | sample 10_EM_MG_FD_202245 | JGI IMG/M metagenome (GOLD analysis project Ga0307509, IMG submission 202245) | Populus trichocarpa ectomycorrhiza microbial communities from riparian zone in the Pacific Northwest, United States - 10_EM | ecosystem: Host-associated > Plants > Roots > Unclassified | place... | reverse complement strand
CATGGATAAGTGGATCCTTGCATCACAAGGGCACAGCGGCTAATATTACTAGCATAATGCATATGGAACAATAGTATAACTTGTAAATAATAAAGCAAGAATTTAATAAAAAGTGTATTTTATTAAACAATAATGTATTTAATAAATATTATTTGTAAGTAAATAACTAGCAAAGTCTTTTTTCTATTAATAGTGTAATACATTAATCATAAATACAATAGTGATTATTAATTGTACGTGTGTGTATATATATTTAACAATAAAACCCTTAAATTTGCTCCTATGTTTGTATCAACTATTCATTTATTTATATCAATATAATTTTAATTTAGTTAATTAACTCTTATCTTCTCTAAATTTATTCAATTTACCTTTGTTCTATGAGCTTGTCCAATTAATTTAATAAATAACTTTTTTCAAGTCTCGTTATATCTTCTAAGATAATTTATTGTGATATAAATTATACATAAATATTTAATAATGCTATTGAGTTAATTGAAGAGATTTAAGGAACATAGGGGTTAATCGAATAAATTCAAAAATACCATAATGATTAATTGAATGAATTAGAGAATATAAAATTTAATTAACCAAACTAAAAATATAGTATTTGAATTGAATACATTTATACTAGAATGATGGGTAAACACTAATAATCAATCATTGTGATCTTTTATAAAAAAAAATGACGTGGTGGATTGTAGAATTCCCTCACGTATTTAATTTTTTCTCTATCTCTCTAGTTTCGTTTTTCAGATTATTAAGCATATCCCTATGATTTGTGCGAAGTATGAATAATAATGATTCTTGTACGGAATATTATATCACTTTTTTTGCCCTTTTATTTTACAGAAAACAACACACAACATCCTCATATTTTATCACAAATCAAGATCCTATCATTATAAATCCTACAATACCAACACTTAATCTGTCAGCATCTGGTTCTTTTTTTTTTTAAGATTCGCTACAACAAGTAACCAGAACTACCCATTTTTTATTGTAACCCATTTTTAAAATGTTAACAGTTTTTTGACATTTTGATGTAATATATATAGTTTGTTTGTGTGTTTACTTGTTTTATAGTTTTTTCCCAAAAACATTTGTTGTACGAATGCATGATTTGTAAATGTTAGGGTTTATTTGAGATTTCAAAAAATTATATTTGTTTGTCATTTGATGAATTTGAGTTTGATTTTGTAACTTAGGTGTTTTATAAATAATAAATAATGGAGTTGTATATGATAATAATAATCATTATAAGAGTATGGTTATGAATGCAATGAGAATAAATTAGGGTGATGAAAATGAATATTCAATCATAAATGAAGAACTAAATGTAGACGCAACAAGGTTTTTTGATCTTTTGAAAGATTCTAACAAACCATTATGGGATGAGTGCACAAATCACAGTAAATTATCAGCCATGACATATGTGTTCACCATCAAGTCAGTTCATGGGTTGAGCGAGGCTGATTATGATAGAATCATCGAATATGCGAGAAGCATTTTACTTGAAGAGAATAGGCTGAAAGAGAACTTTTATGCTGCTAAATCCATGATGAAACCTCATGAGTTAGGATACCTGAAAATTGACATGTGTCCAAACTTCTGCATGTTGTACTATCTAGAAAATACAGATTTGATCGAGTGCAAAACCTATTGGCATGCTCGGTATAAACCAAGAACTAGAAAGGAAATGACTCTTGTCGCACATAAAAATTGAGATACTTCTCGATCACTCATAGATTGCAAAGATTATTCATGTCTCTAAATAATACTGAGCACATAACATGACATCATTCATATGATGCAGTTGATGGAGTTATGGTGCACTTTTTCGATGGTGAAGCCTGTAAACAGTTTAATAAAATGCATCCTCAGCTTTCAATAGAACCATAGAATATACATGTTTGGTTATGTAGAGACATATTCAATTCATCCAGTTCATTTATTGCACCATATATTCTTATTGGCTAGTAATACTTATGGTTTACAACTTGCCACCGGGAAAGTGTAAAAAGATTGGAGTTCATTTTCTTACCTATGATCATAATCGGTCCTAATATTCCGAATAAAAATATAGATGTTTGTCTTTAACTGTTGATTGATGATTTGAAGAAATTGTGGTCATCCAGGTTTTTAATGTATGATGTCTTAAGGAAATAAAATTTTCAAATGAAGGAAGCTTTGATATAGATCATCAATGATTTTCCTGTGTATGAAATGGTTTATGGTTGGAGCACACATGGAAAATTAACATATATGTACTATATGGAAATAACAAGGTTTTCACCTTAACAAATGATGGTAAAACATCATTTTTGTATTGTCACTGAAGGTTCTTGCCAACCGATCATAAGTACAGAAAGAATAGAAATGACTTATTTTATAGGTATAATTGAAAGAGATATTGCACCACCGGTATCGCCGGAAGAAGAATTGTATGATGTTGTCTTGTTGTACGAGGACATTGTGTTTGATTTTTAATTTGGTAAGCAAAAGTTTTCTGGTTTTGGTGTGACCCATAATCGAGTTAAGCGAAATATTTTTTAGGAGTTTTCTTATTGAAAGACTAATCTCCTCAATGGAAGCCCGATCACTTAATGTAAGTTTGTTTTCATTGCATGCACGATTAAAAAAATAAACAACAATGGATAATTTTTGAATAATTAATTTCAATGAATTTTAGGAATTTTAGATTTACAAATATTGAGGTTGCTCGTACAATAACATCGATAATGAAATCATCGATAAAAGTGCCTTTGTTTTAGTGAAGTCAGGTTTCAAAAAATCCTGAACCGAACCCTACGATTGAGGCATGGTTTAGAAAGTTCAAGGTTAGTATATAAATAAATAATTTTTTTATTATTTTAATTTGGTCAATTTTTTTTTTGTAACATACCCCATTTTTTAGGGAGAAATCTAAGTTATTCAAGTCCATTATCCATGATAAATCACTATTTAATGGCTCATTAATTATGATTTCATATATTTTTTAAATTTTCAACCGAGTCTCCCTTGTATCCTTGCCTTTCCAAGTTATCGACAATACTTTTTAAGTTCATAACTAAATCATCATCAATAGTCCAATCATCCTGAATTTTAGTCAATCCACTATTCAGATTATTTTATTTTGATAACCAATGTAACTTAAATATGAAAGCAATTAAAAGTTTATATTAAACAAAAGATTAATACTTACTATACAAATTATACATGTATCAATCTTACAATACTACTTTCGTACATTAATTAAAAGTTGTTAACATTCAGTTTACATATAAAAATGTGAATCACCCATCAAAACAAAAAAGGTAATTCACTTTTCTAGTTACATAAGACTATAATTTAATGCATGTACAAGACCCGCTTAGATATGCAGAAAGAAACAAAGCTATGAAAGACTACCTCATGTTGAAACCGTGAAATACCTTAATTGGTTATGCAAATTAATAAGAATCAACCCAAAGAATGAACATTTCAGAAGAGTTTTTCTTTAAAAGTTCTATCCAATTGCAATTCTTACTCAATTCTTATTTTGGTTTAACCTCATGTCTTTTTTCCGTTAAAAGATGATGCAATTTTTCTTTTTAAGTTCCGGTTATCATTCCTTTTTGGATAACCCCTAATCTAGTTGTCCCAACTGGACGCCCATAACTCTAGCTAACTTATCTTCCAACCTTTCAATAAAAAATCTTCTTGAGCTCTATTATATTCAGTAAATCCTTAAAATATCATCTAATCCAACAATTCAAAACAATTGCTAATGGTTTCGGCTTTTCCTATTGAAAACCACATCTTTCTAACATTCTCATTTGCAAGTCATCATCTATTTGATATCTCATATAGATATCTAACACTCTAGCACTTTCATTCTAGTGCCAATCAATCCAATTATTCTTCCCAAAACATTAATTATTAGTACATGCACCTCAAGTTTAAATTCGATAATGTAACAACTTAAATTATAAAAAGATCACACTTGATGGGGGTGTTCACCATCTACTTGAGGCATGCTGTCGTGTGCCTACACTCATATGCTGGGCCGTTTCAGCTCCCTCTCTTGGACTATAACAAGATTCAATTCACAGTCAATAACTTTAGTTCATATCAAAATGCCATCTAAAGTGTTCATTTATCTCAAGATTCCACATGCACAAACTTACGTATATTCATTTACGTGTTTTTCAATTTCATCATCATAATATTTTATTTAAAGTTCTATACCAAAGATAACTTCGTAAGCAAAATAATTCAAATTAATATAACTCACATATGCTGAACACTGTTTAGTGTTTCTTTCATAAATCAACAATTGAAATTTAGATTCAAGTGTGGTTTAATCCTTTTGAAATTTAAGAAACACATATTCAGTTGTTAAGAAGGAAACAAAATCAAATTCACTTATTAACCTACTAAATATTACTCACTTCACACGCACATACAATTTATCTATCAAGTTACAACATGACTTATTTGCGGTTGTCGATCCCTAACTAGAGTTTTATAGCTTCAAAGTAAGGCTAGTTTCTAATGAAAATCAACATCTTCAAGCACAACTTTTATGAAGAAATATGCCCAAGCTTCTGTCATTTACTAGTCTTAAATCTAGCTAGAAGTTAATCAACAAAATCTTCCCTATGACATACAACCATACCCCTCTCTAGTATTTAATTCAAATATGGAGTTCTATAACTCCAAATAAAGGAAAACTTGTTTAAATTAAAAGTTAACACATTTATTTACAATCTTCATGAAGGAACATGTTTCAAATTTATCAATATCAGATCCCAAACTCAACTAGAAGTCAGACATCAAATTTGTCCAATAGCTTCCAGCCTGATCTTCCCTTAGTATTTTTTTTATATATGGAGTTCTATAACTCTAAATAAAAAAAATTGTTTCAATTAAAAGGCAACACCTTTACCTACAATTTTTATGAAGAGTCATAGTTAAATTTAGTCATTTTCCTTTTCTAATATCAGTTGGAATCTAGATATCAAAACTGTCCAGACTTAAATTCGTAGACACAGCAAATAATAAAATATCTTCCATGTATTCTTTCAATATTTAGACCAACTATTCCTATCTAATATATTTTAAACTTCAACAAACACATTATCAATCAATTATAATCTTTTTTCTTTTAAAGTTAAGTCCCTTCTTCCCTTACCAACACACTTAATAAAATTAACTAACTAACACATCCTTCATACATTACATTTTCAACACATATCGTCAACAATAGTTTTCTATACTTATAAAATTCAAAATTAACCCTTTTTTTTTTCTTTATGGCTAAAACCCATAAGAGCCAAATACAATTACTTTCGCTTCCTCAAATCACATAATTCTCACTTAGCCAAACCTAATTCCATATATATGAATAACATTTCAGCACAAGAAAACAATATATTAAGCAATTAAATTCACATCCAAGTTCTTCACACACACTAACATATCCTATAATGCATGTACCTGATATTTCAAGGCTTCCTTACCTTGATTAGATGACAATTTTAGATGAAGAACAAAAAGAACTTCAAACTCTCTACAACCCCTTTTAGAAACCTAACTTCTAGTTGTAGAACTCACCAACTCACCTAATTTCTTATATTACCCTTTTAATATGACTATTCTTATCACTCTAAATCAATTTATTCATGGATTAATTCATCAAGACTTGAGAAAAAGTACACCAAAAAACCTTAACCCTTTACTACCACTCTCAAACCACATCGTGGTTTTATGGAAATCCCATGGACTTTTTGATTCTCTCAGTTCGGGTAGTGGAAATACATCTAGGATTTAGACCCCATTTATTTTTGCGATTGGAAAATATTTTTGCAAAATTATTTTTTTTTTACTTGAAATTAATTTTCTTAGGTGTTTATATATTGTTTTGATGTGATAATTTCAAAAATAAAAATAAAAAAATAAAAAAAAATATTATTTTGATGCATTTTTAAGCAAAAAAACATTTTGAAAAGCAACCGTTACCATAATACTAAACAAGCTCTTAAGAAATAACTCGAAGCACCATTCGAGCCTGGGTAGTACTATATTTAATCATTTTACAAATTATTTTGTGGTTAACAAGGTATGTTAGTTCATGCATTCTCCTGTTAATGCTTGTTGGTTGGCTTTTAAGTGCATCTTGTATTATCTATGTGGTACTTTATTCTTTGGGCTGCATTTTACATGTCAAAGTGATCTCTCACTTAATGGGTTTAATGATTATGGTTGGACTAATATTGTTGATCGAAAGTCTACTAGTGATTATGCTATCTTTCTTGGTCACAACTTGATGCCTTAGAAATATGACAAACAACATATTGTTGCTCGCACTTTTATAGAGGTCGAATATAAAACTATTGATAATGCTATTGTTGGACTTAAATTGGCTAAATCTCTAATTCATGAACTTAGTATTTTTGAAATAACTTCTCATTTTTTTGTTGTTTGATTACTCATGCTTCCATGATATATATTGAGATTGATTTTCACTTTGTCCATGACATGGTTGCTCAAAAGAAACTCCAAGTTTAATTTATTTATTTTGATGATTGGGTTGCTGATGTGCTTATTAAACCTCTCCCATTGTCTCGATTTACATTTCTACGATCCAAGCTGGATTGTTAATGTGCTTATTAAACCTCTCTCATCATCTTGATTTACATTTATATGATTCAAGCTGGATATGATTGCTGTATTCAACTTTTGGAGGAGTATTAAAACAATATGATCAAATATAATTCTAAACCTAATTATCTGTTGTAGTATTAGTATTGTATTTATTATATTAGAATCCATTATACAAAGCTCATTAGGTTTAGATAGGATTAATTATCTACATCCATGTATAGTACACATGTACATATTTATTATTGAAAAGAATACATGCCAACAGCAACAACAAGAGTATAGCTAACAACAATTTCTTCCTTTTTTTAAAGCTAATTCTCTCCCTTCCTCTAATCACAGGAACAAAGAGATTCGAATGTTGAAGTCATGGTTAGTTATTTATGCGAGTTTGCCATCTCCAATCTTTATCATCTGTGTAATATCGTGGTATATATGTTGATGTGAGAACACAGCAGATTAGTTTGACCAACGTCCTTAAAGCCCCATTAGAGAGTACAACCCACGCGGTCAAAGAGACAGTGGAAGTAGCGATGATGTTAAAATTCCCATGCAAAATAAAGCAAGAGTGGGGGAGAAAACAGACCAGACCGGTGAAAAGGTTCATACAGTCGGGTCACATAATACTGATTAGTGACGATGTGATCACCACGGCACCGAGAAGTTCCTTTTCTTTCTTTAATTGACATTTCTTTTATCTTTTACTTAATCATGTTAATGAAGCTAGCTAAGTAAACACTAATCCATGTAGACCAAACTGCCACAAGCTGGTTTACAAACACACTGTCACAAGCACAAACACACTCTAAGCAATGGTCTTGTACAAAACAATTAATCATACAGATAACCTTTTTCCATGCAAGAGGAGAGGCCACTAATCTCTTTTTTACTGGCACAGAGCCACAAAGAATCTTATAGATTAAGAAACGTCGCCTTCTCTTCTATGAACCCTAAAACGCAATAAAAAACAAAAAGGTATCAAGCTAGAACAAACAAGCACTAAGTTATGATATAAATAGCTATATAAAGTCCTCTCCTTTATTCTTGGTCTTCATTCCTTCTTCACCATCTCTCTCTCTCTTTCTCTCTCTCTCTCATTTCTTTCCCTGTAGCTTCTCTCTGCAAAGAACTTCCTCTTATTGATGTGATTCTCCACTAGTATTATCCAACAAAAATCACCCCATCAACCTTTACAAAAGGAGAAAGCTCATATAGGAACCATGGATTTTTCTTCCATCCCAGCATATCTTGATCCAGCCAACTGGCAACAAGTAAGTGTTTATTCAATTTTTGGTTCTTAAGGTTTCTTATCCTAGAAAGCCAAAATTCAAAAGATAAAAAACATTCCGGCTACTTTCCTCCCCCTCCCCCTTTTTTTTTCTCCCCTTATATCTTGTTCTGAATATACTAGATATTTGCTTTTTCTCTATTTTGCAGCAACCGAATCACCAAACTGGAGTAAGTAGCAGTACGGCTACCCAGCATCTTCCACCTCCACCACCCCCACCCCCACAACCTCATGGAAGTGGAGGTGCAGGATCCATCCGTCCCGGTTCTATGGCAGATCGAGCACGGATGGCAAACATACCTCTGCCGGAGCCAGCATTAAAATGTCCAAGATGTGAATCAACCAACACCAAGTTTTGCTACTTCAATAACTACAGTCTCACCCAGCCTCGCCACTTTTGCAAAACCTGTAGAAGGTACTGGACTAGAGGAGGTGCCTTAAGGAGTGTCCCTGTTGGAGGAGGCTGCAGGAGGAACAAGAGAAGCAAGGAAAGCAGCTCAAAATCTCCAATAAGTGGTTACCGTCAAACCGGTTCCTGTTCCTCGAGCACCGTCTCTTCTAACAGCGGGACCAGTGATACATTTGGTCTTGGACCACAGGTTCCGCCCATGCGGTTCATGGCTCCACTTCACCATCATACTGAATTTGCTTCTGGTAATATTGGGTTAAATTATGGTGCGCTTTCAAAAACTCTTGTTGGAGGAGCAAGTGACCTGAATTTTCAAATGGGTAGTGCTTTAGCTAGTGCTGGTCTTGGTGGTAATGGTGGTGCTGGAGGTTCTCTTTTGTCAATGGGCGGTTTTGACCAGTGGAGGATGCAGCAAGGACAACAATTACCCTTTTTGGGAGGATTGGATTCTTCTGCTTCTGGGTTATACCCATTTGAAGGTGGTGCTGAACCATCTGGTTATGGTGGTGGAGCTGATCATATAAGGCCAAAGATATCAAGTTCTACAGCTACTCCGTTAGCTTCTGTGAAAATGGAAGACAATCAGGAGTTGAATATGTCAAGGCAGTTCTTGGGAATTCCAGGGAATGATCAGTACCCGGAGTGGTACTTCATGGACAGATCTTTCTAGTTTTAGTTCTTCTTCCACTAGCAATCCTTTATAGATTTTGTCTATGGTTTTGTGTGGTGAAGCTCCAGGGTTTTTTTTTTGTTTTGTTTTTTTTTGTCATTGGGGTTTGTGGAGGTAGCGCTCTTCAGCCAAAGAAAACTAAAGCAAGTGGGATATGGTACCTGCCTCCTCTTGGTACGATCTATAATCATGATTAGCTGGAATATGATTCAAGGACTTTGCAATTAGAGTTTAAGTAGAGAAACCCTAGAATGGTAGGACTTATAATTCTCTTTGGTTTTGGTCTAATTTAATTACTTTTCCCCACCTTAATGTACTATGAAGACATTAATGTATTAGCATGTTTAAACCCAGCAGAGTGTATGAATCGATGGAGATCGTACCAGATTATCTTTTTAGCAATTCTAGTAAAAAAAAAAAAACTTCATTAATTATATGTTGTGAATGAAGATTGTATGTTGGGAACGATCTCTTGTGGAGCTCAGAAGGAACTCAAAGATGGTCCAATTCAGTTCGTGTTCGAGTTCAGACATGATTTAATTAGGTCTAAATAGAGATTCTGAGTTCATGGCCTCTTTCTTTTCTTTCTTTTTGGTGTATTTGTCTTGCATCTTTTGAACTTTCTTCTGGTTATTAGCCATTCTCTTGCTGGCTAGTCTAAAAAATGTGGTGCATAATATAGAAATTCAGCTGTATGCTAGCTCATGAGATGCTCTTATATGTTGATCTTCAAGAATTATGTTTCTCTCGAAGTGTGGCAGACTTATTTTTGAACCATTCACAGATTTTGTATTCAGTCTATATGGTAAATCAAGTGGAGAGAGCAGTAGAAATCAAGCTGGCTCACTTAAAAGAAAAACACTAGCTTGTCCGATTTTCCACAAAGCCAATATTGACGCGATGGCTCTTAACTGTGTATATTTTCAAGCAATTTTAACTGTCATGGTACGTATATATCAAATTAAAAGATGTGCTTTAAAAGATCTTGAAAAAAGCCAACTTTGATTATTCTCAAACCTGATCTGCTTTCGTCTTTTTTTGAAAATGGGTCGCATTAGATATACTAATAGAGTGTTATTTTTAAATTTACTTACGGTTTCTTTCGATGCGTTCATTTTAAAGGTTGAAATATGGACTTGCAGTAACTATTAGATAGAATTTGTTTCAATAAATTAAACATACTTAATCAGCATATTTGAGGCAAAATTTAAAGTAGGTCTTATTAATTACTTTTAGAGTTAAAAACTTTATTGAAAATAATTCTTCTACATGAGTTCTTTAACGTGAAACACAAAACAAATTATAAATGAGAAACCAATCTTAAAAATCCTTGATTGACATATTTGCTGTGAAATTTAAAACCTTCTATCTCAAATTTAAAAAATAAAAATAAAATATTGTCTTATAGTTTATTTAGTGGGAAGTTAAAAGGTTATAAATAAACCTTAGCAAAGTGGTATGGATTTAGCCCAAATACGTGTGCTCGGCTCGAGCACAAGCACGAGTCCAATTTTATATATTTTTCCTCGCTCATATATTCAATGTTTTCTTCTCTTTTTAATGTTGTTTTATGCTTTGGTTTTCCTCTCTAATCTAGAGTTTAGGTTCTTTGTTAAGAGATACTTAATCTACATTATTTTTTGTTCGTAGACCTTGTTTAGAAGTGTATCTAAACAAGGTGATGTTTATCAAATTTTTAGAGATTTATTGCAAACATTCACACAAAGTGGGAGCAATAAAGTTTTAAGGATAAATTATTCATTCTTATTTGGTTTTGTTTAATCTAATACATGAAAATGCATGCTAGGATTGTTTTTAATCTTTTATGTTTTTTTGGATATATAATTATTATACATGCTAGAATCTTTATATATTCTATATTATTTGTAAGTTTGCCATGACATAAAAAAAATGCATACTTATAGTTTCAACATGTATAAACACTGGAATTTCTTTGAATATCTATTTATAATGTTTTTGTTATGCTAAACCAATTAAACAATACTGCTCACGTCTAATTATTACAACCTAGTTCTTCTCGAACAAACTCAAATTCATTTAATATATATTAATACAAAATTAAAAGAGAAGAAGATTTCATTTTACCCCTCCTCACAAAACACTATTCATAGAATAATGTTTTTTTTAATCTATTTTTTTTAATTTCAATTATATCCTTCAACATTAGGTTTATTGAGGATTGAACTTTATAATTTTTTTTAAATTATTTTTTATAGAGTTATCATAATCTCATGACTTGGATCATGTGTTTGGTGGGTTAACTTAAGTTTTTTTTTCCTTTTTCTAATTGACTTTTTCCTCTTAATTTCATCCTTCAACATTAGATTGATTGAGAATTAGACTTTGTGATTTATTTGGTTTGTTTTCTATAAGGCTATCCCCTGTCTCATAACTCGGGTCATGAGTTTTGTGGGTAAACTCGGGTTGACTTGAGTTATTTTTTTGTTTTTTTTTCAATTGATTTTTTCAATTTTATATTTCAACACTGGGTTGATTGATAATTTAGGGTTATCCCGGTATCATAACCTGAGTTGCAGGTTTGGTGGTTAAACCAGATTGATTTGAGTCATTTTTTTATGCCTATTTTTTTTTCAATTTTGTCATTCAACATTGAATTAATTGGAAATTAAACTTCATAATATATTTTGATTTGATTTGTATAGGGTTATCATGGACGTCTCATAACCCAACATGCAGATTGACAAGTTAATCCAAGTTGACCTGAATTGATCCAATATGTTGCTGTTTTAATATATATATATATATATATATATATATATATATATATATATAAAA
>Ga0307509_10009843_pt1 | contig 11832 bp, 13 predicted proteins | sample 10_EM_MG_FD_202245 | JGI IMG/M metagenome (GOLD analysis project Ga0307509, IMG submission 202245) | Populus trichocarpa ectomycorrhiza microbial communities from riparian zone in the Pacific Northwest, United States - 10_EM | ecosystem: Host-associated > Plants > Roots > Unclassified | place... | reverse complement strand
CAGGGCGAGAAGGTCGTGGTCGCCTACGAGCCCTCCGCGCCCAGGGATCTGCAGTACTCGGTCACCGATGTGAACCGTAAGTTCCCGATGGCGCTGCTCGCCGGCATCTTCGCGCTGGCCGTCGTGGTGGTGGGCCGGCTGCGCGGCGTCATGGCACTGATCGCGCTGGCCATCAGCTTCATGATCCTCAACTTCTTCATCCTGCCCGCGATCCTGCACGGCTCGAACCCGCTGATCGTGGCGGTGGTCGGGTCGAGCGCCATCATGCTGATCGCCCTCTACATGTGCCACGGACTGTCGGCCCGTACGTCGGTGGCGGTGCTCGGCACGCTGATGTCGCTGGTGCTGATCGGTGTCCTGGGCTCGGTGTTCATCGGCTGGGCCGCGCTGACCGGCAACACGGACGACAACACGGGCCTGATCCACGGGCTGTACCCGTCGATCGACATGAGCGGTCTGCTGCTCGCCGGCGTCATCATCGGTTCGCTCGGTGTGCTCGACGACGTGACGGTCACGCAGACGTCGGCGGTCTGGGAGCTGCACGAGGCCAACCCGGCAATGGGCTGGCGCGGGCTGTACCGCGCCGGTATCCGGATCGGCCGCGACCACATCGCGTCCGTGGTCAACACCCTCGTCCTCGCCTACGCGGGCGCCGCCCTGCCGCTGCTGCTGCTCTTCTCCATCGCGCAGAGCAGCGTGGGGTCGGTCGCCAACAGCGAGTTGGTCGCCGAGGAGATCGTGCGCACGCTGGTGGGCTCGATCGGCCTGGTCGCTTCGGTACCGGTCACCACGGCGCTCGCCGCCCTGGTGGTCTCGGCGGACCGACCGGGACGCGAAACGGCTCCGGCAGGGGTTGCGGCGGCGGCCACGGCGGCGGTGCCGGGTGCCGAGCCCACGACAGTACCGGGCGCCAAGCCGGCGCCGGCGCGCGGTGGGAAGGGCCGCCGCCGCAAGCACTGAGGACGGCGGGAACCGCCGCACGGAGCCACGCAGAAGCGTTCCTGCGACTCCAGGGCTCCTCCAGGGCTCCTCCAGGGCTCCTCCAGGGCTTCCCTGGACCGCTCCCGGACCTCTAGGCCCCGCAGGCCTTTCAGGGCTCCACAGATGCCTCCAGGGACTTCGGGCCCTTGGCGAAGCGTTACGCCAACTCCCCCCGCCGCCACGACAACGTCTCAGCCGGCGCTCTGCTCCTCCGCCAGGATGCGGTCCAGTGCCTCGTCGAGGTGGGCGTCGAAATCCGCGAGCGCAGCCTCCTGACCGAGCGGAACCAGCCGGTCGGTGCGGTCGAGGAACGCCACCAGCGGGGCCGCGCCGGTGCGGAACAGCGCCTGGTCGCCGCCCACCTGAAGCCTGATCAGCACCTCGCCCAGCGTCTCGGGATCGACCGGCTCGATCCGGACATCACCGTCCCCGGACGCCCGGCCCACCCCGTCGATCAGCAGCTCCCGGCCGAAAGCCCAGGTCACCGGGGCATCCCCCGGCAAGTGGAAGGTCAGCCGTACGGCGTACGGATCGCATGTCTCGTAGCCCAGTTCGACCGGGATACGGAAGGAGAGCTCCTCGGAGACGAGGAAGCTCATCATGACCTCTGCCTGTACGGACTCGCGCATCGCCTATCCCGTCAATTGCCGCCGACTGGCCGGGAATGATCCCCGTGACACTGAAGGAATATTGCTGAACGTACACAATGGATCACAAGGAGTAAGTTTTCAGATACTGATAGAGAGCGCGAGCGACCCCAGCAGCCTGCCGACCTCGGTCTGCAACTGCCGGGCAGCGGCCGGCAGACGGTCGGCCTGATGCGAGGGGAGAGAAATGGCCATCGTGGCGGCCGTGCTGCCGAGCGTGATCGGAATCGCCGCGCAGACCGTCCCCAGCGCGTACTCCTGACGCTCCACCACCAGTTCCATCCGCCGCATCCGGTCCACGCGCCGCAGCAGGGAGTGACCGTCCCGCACGGTGTACGGCGTGAGGGACCGCGCGGGGTAGCGGTCGAGGTGGTCGCGCCGGGCGTCCTCGTCCAACTGGGCCAGCAGACACTGGCCGATCGCGTGCGCGTGCCCCGTCTCACGGAAGTCGGCCCACTCCTCGACCGCCGGATTGCCCGGGGTGTCGGCAACGCACATGACCTCGATCTCGCCGTCTCGGTACATCGCGTAGTAGACCGGTACACCGATCGAATCCCGCCAGGCCGCCAACGCGTCCACGAGCGTGCTGCGACGTTTCTCCTGCGCTCCGCTGCTGCTCAGCCTCTCGGCCGCTTCGCCGAGGAAGAACAGCCCTTTGTCACGCCGGAGATAGCCCTCGTGCACGAGGGTGCGCAGCAGGTGGTACGCCGTGGGAAGCGCGAGGCCGGTCTCGCGGGCCAACTGCTTCGCGGGGGCGCCGTGTTCGTGCGCGGCGACGGACTCCAGCAGTCGCATCGCCCGCTGGACGGAGCCGATGAGGGTGGTGGCGGACTGGGGCTGCGAGCCGATGAGGGTCGCCGCCGACTCCGGCTGCTGCTCGGGGGCTGTCGCGGAGCGCTGCCGCGGCGGGGCCGCCACGGGGCGCAGCTGGGCGGGGATCGCCACTGAACTCGGCCAGGTCGGCGGGCCGGGCTGGGTGGGAGGTGCGTGCGGTTCTACGGGTGCGGTGTCAACCGTGGCCAAGGGTCACTTCCGGAGCGCGAGGGGGCAGCCCGTGCGGGGAACACGGGGAGGGGGTGCGCCGCCCGCGGGGTTCGTCCCCGCGTCGAATTCCGGACTGTAACCGCCCGCCACCGCCCGCAGACGGCCTGTCCGGAAAACTTCCCCCGCCCGAGGGAACCGGTGATTCCTGTTACCGATCACCGGTTGCCCGGCAGGGCCTCACCAGTCGCTGCGTGAGGAGGAACCCGCCGTGAACTTCCGCACGACGTAGATCAGTCCGCCGACCAGCGCCACGAAGACCAGCGCCTTGAAGAGCAGTCCGATGACGATCGACAGAACGGCCGTTATCAGCCCGCCGAACACGACCAGGGCGATGACCGGCACCGCGACCCACTTCACCCACCACGGCAGTCCGCCGAATATCTCTCGCATCGCCCTCGTCCTTTACCTCTCCGCCCGTCGCTCGTACCGGGTCCTGTCGGTGTCCGGTACTGCTGTACCGGATCTCTGATGTCCTGCACTCGATGCTAGGGCGGCCGAAGGCAGAACGGGGGCCTCGCATCCCTTGTCCTCCCCTGACCGTTCCCCTAGGGAACCCTGAGACGCGGGGTCAGGCTTCAGGGGGAGAGTCAGGCCTCCGGCGGCGAGAACACCACCAGTACCCGCAGGTCCTCGCTGATGTGGTGGAACTTGTGGGCCACCCCGGCCGGCACATAGACCACGCTGCCGCGCGCCACCTGGGTGGTCTCCATGCCGACGGTGATCGCGGCACGGCCGCTCACGACGAAGTACACCTCGTCCTGGTGGTGCGGCTGCTGCCGGTCGTGGTCGCCCGCGTCGAGCGCGTAGAGGCCGACCGACATGTTCTTCTCGCGCAGGAACTGCAGGTATGCGCCGTCGTTGGCGGCACGCTCCGCCTCCAGTTCATCCAACCGGAATGCCTTCATCGCCCTCGTCCACGCTCGGATTCGATCTCGTCTGTCACGATCAGACACATGAAGAATTTCCTAGTCAAGACGATCGCCAACGCGGGTGCCCTGGCGGTCGCCGTATGGCTCATCGACAAGATCACCCTGACCGGCGACAGCACCTTCAAGAAGGTCTGGACCCTGCTCCTCGTCGCCGTGGTCTTCGGCCTGGTCAACTTCCTCGTGAAGCCGATCGTCAAGTTGCTGACCTTCCCGCTGTTCATCCTGACGCTCGGTCTGATCACCCTGGTGGTCAACGCGCTGATGCTGCTGCTCACCTCGTGGCTGGCCGACAAGCTCGACCTGAGTTTCCACGTCGACGGCTTCTGGACGGCCGTCCTGGGCGGCCTGATCATCTCGGTCGTCTCCTGGGCTCTCAACCTCGCCCTCCCCGACGGGGACTGAGCGCGCGATGACCTACCGCGTCAGCTTCGTCTGCACCGGCAACATCTGCCGCTCCCCGATGGCCGCGTCGGTCTTCCGCGCGCGCGTGGAGGAGGCCGGGCTCGGCGATCGGGTCGAGGTCGAGAGCGCGGGCACCGGCGGCTGGCACGAGGGCGACGGCGCCGACCCGCGCGCCGTCGCCGTCCTCGCGGAGCACGGCTACGGGACCGACCATGTCGCACGCCAGTTCCAGGCCTCCCGGTTCGCCCGCCTGGACCTCGTCATCGCCCTCGACTCCGGCCACCGCAAGACCCTGCGCCATCTCGCCCCGAGCGAACAGGACGCCCAGAAGGTCCACCTGCTGCGCTCCTACGACCCCACCGCCGGCGGCGACCTGGACGTACCGGACCCGTACTACGGGGGTCCGGACGGCTTCGAGGAGTGTCTTGAGATGGTGGAGGCGGCGAGCGAGGGCCTGCTCGCCGCGGTACGCGAGGAAGTGGAAGGACGAGCGATATGAGTGATTCCGCTTCAGGCGGAGCTGTCCGAAGCAGCGACGGGGACGGCACGCGCGCGGTGCGGGCCGGTCTGCCCGAGCCCGTCAGACACGAACCGACCCTGCCCGGGCCGGTGTTCGCCGCGCACTTCCACCTCCCGGGCGAAGTGACGGGCCCGTACAGCTACGGCCGTGACGACAACCCGACCTGGACCCACCTGGAGCGCGCCATCGGCGAGCTGGAGGCACCGGAGCTGAACGGCGTCGAGACGCTCGTGTTCGCCTCCGGCATGGCCGCCATCTCGTCGGTGCTCTTCTCCCAGCTGCGCGCCGGCGACACGGTCGTCCTGCCGAACGACGGCTACCAGGTACTGCCGCTGGTACGCGCCCAGTTGGAGGCGTACGGCATCGAGGTGCGCACCGCGCCGACCGGCGGGGACGCCCAGCTCGACCTTCTCGACGGCGCGAAACTGCTGTGGATCGAGACCCCCTCGAACCCCGGACTCGACGTGTGCGACATCCGTCGGCTCGTCGAGGCGGCACACGCGCGTGGCGCCCTCGTGGCCGTCGACAACACCCTCGCCACGCCCCTGGGACAGCGCCCGCTGGAACTCGGCGCCGACTTCGCCGTGGCGAGCGGCACCAAGCAGCTCACCGGGCACGGGGACCTCCTTCTGGGATACGTCGCCGGAACCGACACCTCCGCGATGACGGCCGTACGCCGTTGGCGCAAGGTCGTCGGCGCGATCCCGGGGCCGATGGAAGCCTGGCTCGCGCACCGCTCCATCTCCACGCTCCAACTGCGGGTGGACCGGCAGGACGCCACCGCGCTGATCCTCGCCGAGGCCCTGCGGGGGCGGGACGACGTCATGGGGCTGCGCTATCCGGGGCTGCCCGACGATCCCTCGCACAAGGTCGCCTCGCGGCAGATGCGGCGCTACGGGTGTGTGGTTTCGTTCACGTTGCCCACGCGCGCGCGTGCCGAGCGTTTTCTCGACGCGCTGCGGCTCGTGGACGACGCGACGAGCTTCGGCGGGGTGCGGTCCACGGCCGAACGCCGAGGACGCTGGGGAGGGGACGCGGTGCCGGAGGGCTTCGTTCGCTTCTCGGTGGGTGTCGAGGATCCCGAGGACCTGGTGGCCGATGTGCTCCGCGCGCTGGACGAGTCGGTGCGGTGACCGCTTTACGTACCGCCGGTCGGTGTCCGGCTACGCACAACGGACGGTCCGAGCCTCCCCCCTCGTGGCTCGGACCGTCCTCGGTTCTGCGCGCGAAGAACCGCGCGCCCAAGGCTAGTTGACTCTGTGTCAGTGTCCAATCACAGTAGCGACAGCGACCTATCGACTTATTTATAGTTGGGCCCTGCCCGGGGCCGGAGAAAGGGCGGGGAAAGGAGAGTGCGCGCCATGGATCTGGCCTTGCTGCGCACCTTCGTGACCGTGCACCGGGCCGGCTCCTTCACCCGCGCCGCTGCCCTGCTCGGCCTCTCCCAGCCGGCGGTGACGTCCCAGATCCGCACCCTGGAACGGCAGTTGGGCCGCCCTCTGTTCCTGCGCCAGGCCCGTGGGGTCACCCCCACGACCATGGGCGACGAACTCGCGCACAAGGCCGCACCTCATCTCGACGCCCTCGTGGAGATAGCCGAGACCGGGCCCGACAACGACGCCTCGCTGCGGACCCTGCATCTCGCCGGTCCCCCCGAGTTCACCGCCGAGCGGGCGCTGCCCGCGCTCACGGAGCTGACCGGCGAGGACGGCCAGGGCTTCGCGCTGCGCGCGTCCTTCGGGAACGCCGAGGAGACCCTGGAGGGCCTGGCCGCCGGACATCATGATCTGGCCATCAGTACGGCCCGTCCGCGCGGTGCTCTGCTCACCGCGACAACGCTGTGCGACGAGGAGCACGTCCTGGTCGCCGCCCCGCACCGGGCCGAACAGATCGACTCCGCGGAGCTCGGCCCCAAGGACGCGCCTGCCCTGGACGAGCTGCCCGTGATCGAGGTCCATGAGTCGCTGCCCTTCGTCTCCCGGTACTGGGCCTCCGTCTTCGACTCCCGCCCGGCCGCCCCGGGCACCGTGATCGTGCCGGACCTCCGCGCGGTGCTAGCCTGCGCGGTCGCGGGCGCCGGGCTCGCGGTGCTGCCCCGCTATCTGTGCACCCTGGCGCTGAAGCGCGGCGAGATCGTCCCGCTCCACGAACCCGCGATTCCACCACTGCGGACGTATTTCCTGGTGGTGCGCACCGGCACGCTCGCGATGCCGCACATCGCCCGCGCCCACGAGTGGCTCCAGCGCGCCGCCGCCCACTGGGGCTGACCAGCCACTTTGTCGCCGTTCCGCGGCGAACCCGCCGGTTTCACGTGAAACATCACGCTCCGAGTCGTCAAGGTGACGTCTTGCGATGTTTCACGTGGAACCAGCCGGGCCACATTCCTCCCATGACCGTCCGACCCGTGGTCAAGCGCACCGCACGTGCCGTTCTCCTCGACGGCGACGCCCTGATCCTGATCAAGCGCACCAAGCCAGGTGTCGATCCCTACTGGGTCACGCCCGGTGGCGGGGTCGAACCCGAGGACACGACCGTCGTCGACGCCCTGCACCGGGAGGTGCACGAGGAGCTCGGCGCCAAGATCACCGACGTGGTGCCCTGCTTCGTGGACACCGTCGAGCACATCGGCGCGGACGCGGCCTCGACCGGCGTGAAGGTACAGCACTTCTTCGTCTGCCACCTGGAGTCCATGGACCCGGCGCTACGCCACGGCCCCGAAGTGGACGAGCCTCTCGGCGAGTACGAGATCGTCAGAGTGCCCTTCACCCGGGTAGGCATCGCGTCCGTCCACCTCGTGCCCCTGTCCCTACGGCACTACCTGGACGGCAACATCGAAGGAGTCCTCGCGATGCACGCTCCCGACCTGGGCTGACGCCTCCGGTACCGGGTCAGTCCCCGGCCGCCACCAGCTCCTCGACCGAGTCGTGCCGTATGCGCTCCGACGGGAAACCGGCGTCCCGCAGGGCGTCGACACCGCTGCGGATCATTCCGGGCGGCCCGGAGACATAGGCGTCGTACTCGTTCCACGGCCCGTACGTGCGTATGGCGTCCGGGAGTTGGAGGTTCCCTTGCCGGTCGACGATCGGCCGGACCGCGAGCCACGGATGCGACTGCTGGAGCCGCAGCATCGTGTCGATGTCATAGAGGTCATGGTCGGTACGAGCGCCGTAGAACACCTCCACCGGTCGCCGCTCGCCGCGCTCGGCGACATCCTCGACCAGTGCCTTGATCGGCGCTATGCCGGTGCCGCCGCCGACGCAGAGCAGTCCGCTGTCGGTGGTGTGGTCCACGGTCATCGAGCCGGCCGGCGGTCCGAGCCGGATGACGTCGCCGGGCCGGGCGCGGTGCACCAGCGCGTTCGAGACCCAGCCCGCCGGAACCGCCTTCACATGGAAGGTCAGCAGCCCGTCCGAGCGGGGCGCGGAGGCGAAGGAGTAGTGCCGCCAGATCCGCGGCCACCAGGGCGTCTCCAGGCTCGTGTACTGCCCGGCGAGGAACGGGTAGGGCTGGTCCGGGCGGAGGGTGACGACGGCGACGTCCCGGGTCCTGAGGTCGTGGGTGACGACCTCCGCGTGCCACCAGGCAGGGGCGCGCAGTTCGTCGGCGGCCGCCGCGTCGATCATGACCTGCGAGATCGTCGTGTACGCCCGTACCCAGGCCGCCTCCGTCTCGGCGTCCCAGACGGCAGAGGCGTACTTGTTCAGCGCGCCGATGAGGCACTCGCCGACGGCCGGGTAGTGCTCGGGCCGGGTGCCGTACTTGCGGTGCCCGCGCCCGAGGTTCTGCAGATACGCGACGAGGACCTCGGTGTTGTCGATGTGCTCGGCGGCGGTGAGCAGCGCCTTGAGCAACCGGTCCCGCTGGGTGTCCATCGCCGCCGGGAACAGCGACCGCAGCTCGGGGTGGCGCACGAAGAGCAGCGCGTAGAAGTACGAGGTGACCTTGTCGGCCACGGGGCCGACTTCGGTCATGGTCCGGCGGATGAGTACGGCATCCGGGGAGGCCTTCTCGGTGGTCGGGCCAGAAGAACGCTGGGCGGGCACGCGCACAGGGGCTGCCGGGGCCACAGGGGCTGCCGGGGCAGCTTGGGCGACGGTCGGAGCGGGCGCGGCAGGCTGCGGTGCGGGAGGCGGGGGCGCTGCTGGCGCGGGAGAGGCGGGAGCCATGTGCTGGGCGGGAGTTGAGGGCTGCACGGGGTGCGGAGGCTGCACGGGGTGCGGGGGCTGGACGGGAGTTGAGCGCTGCGGGGCGGTCACGGCCGACGGTATTCGCTGCTGTCCCGGCCCTACGTCCCGCTGAGCTGCGTGCCCGTCCGGATAGGACGCGGCACTGTCGCCGCTCGGAGCCGGCGAGGCGGGCGGAGCCGCTGAGGCCGCTGGAGTCGCCGGAGTCGTTGAGGCCGGTCGAGTTGAGGCCAGTGAGGTCGAGGCCGGTGGGGTCGGGGCCGGTGGAGTCGGGGCCGGTGGAGTCGAAGGGGCCGAACTCTCCGTGGGCGGAAGCTTTTTGCTCTCCGCTGCCGCACCCCTGCGGACCGGACGGAGCACGGCCGGACGCCGCCCCTCCGCCGTCCCACGCTCTTCGCCCGGAGGCACCTCGGGCTGCTTGCGCGGAGTGAACCAGCCGGCTCCGCCTCCGCCGCTGCCGCCGGACGTGCCGTTGTCGGCCGACGTGGTGGTCGGAGCGTCCATGGTGTGCCTCGCCTCGAGCATCTTTCGGTCGGTCTGCGCGCTTCCTCAGCCGGAAGCTGCCTGCTTCCGCGCGGACGGCTTGCTTTCTCCCCGTTCGGTCAAGCTGCCGATACAGCCATATCCAACCCACATTCCCACTGCGTACGGACAAGTAAGGCGAGAGTGTGACATTGCCCGCAGCACTCCCACGCGGCGTCCGGCTCCGGACAGGAACCGGAGTCGACCCTACCGGCCCGCGCTCCGCACACAAGTGGCGCCTCACTCCCCCACGAACGAGGGGAGGAGCGAACCATCGATTCCCTCAACTACCGGGCGCCGCGCACCAATTCGTAGGCATCCCATAGATCCCGCCCCTCATAGGAGTGGGTCGCGAGGCCCGACAGATGCTGATCCGCGTTGACCGCGACGGACATGGGCACGGCACCGAACAGGTCCTTGTCCGACATCGAGTCGCCGTACGCGACGCAGTCCGCCCGCGTCACCCCGAACTCCTCACACAGCCGGTCCGCGATCACCACCTTGGCAGCGGAGTTGAGGACTCCGGCCAGGTCCATGGACGGCGCGGTGAACGGCACGGCGGGGAAAAGCGATCCGTGTGCCGCGTGGGCGCCCCAGCCTGTGAGCCGTTCCACAAAGAAGGAAGGCGAGAGCGATACGACGGCGCAGTATTCACCGGCACTCCTGATCTCGGCCCAGACCTCTCGGATCCGCGCCAGCCAAGGGGCCCCTTCGAAGGCCGCCGCCACATGCGCCTCGGTGAGATCCGCCCACAGTGCGTACACGCGGGTCGCATACTCCGGCGGCCCGATCAGACCGGCCGAGATCGCCCGCTCGAGTTCCACCGTCTCGGCCTCCAGGCCGAGTTGACGGGAGATCTCCAGGGGCGCGCTGGTTCCGGGCAGCAAAGTGCCGTCGAGGTCGAAGAGATGAAGTCTCGCCATGAGCCACGAGGCTAGTGGGAGGAGCTGTGGCATCTTCCGCGAGCCTGCCGGACGCTGGCCGTTCGCCGGTGTTTCACGTGAAACATCCGTCTTCTGTCGGTACGTTGTGCCGCTGATCACGACATGGCCAAAAGCACGTACGTCTCACCGGAAACAGGTGGACGCCGACAACGCACGTCAGACAGCCTGACCTGCGTGCCGACTCCTTCCCTCGCCGCTCTGCCCATCCGCCGGCTGACGCTCCGCGATCGCCTCGCCTGCGCCGACTTGTCCGAGGACCGGGGGTGGCCACGCGAGGAACACAAGTGGGGCTTCCTCCTGAGTGCCGGAAAGGGTTACGGCATCGACGCTCCCGACGGCGGTCTCCTCACGGCGTGCGTCATCACGGAGTACGGCCCGCAGGACCGCCCGGATCTCGTTGCGATCGGCATGGTCCTGGTCGCCGAGCGGTACGCCCGTCAGGGCGTCGGACGCCGACTGATGCGCCACCTGGTCTCAGCGCTGGGCACCACACCGCTGACCCTGCACTCGACCCCGTACGGCCGCCCGCTCTACGAGGAACTCGGCTTCAAGGCGACCGGCCGGGCCGAGATGCTGCGCGGCCACTTCACACCTGCCGGACCTGAGTCCCGGATCGCCACCCGCGCGGCCACGGCCGAGGACCTCACCGGCATCCTGCGCCTGGACGAGGCGGTGTTCGGCACCGATCGCACGCCGCTCATCACACGACTGCCCGCCTTCGCCGACCAGTTGAGGGTGGCGGAGGAGAACGGCCGGATCATCGGCTACGCGGCCGCCTGGCCCAACATGGACACCCAGGTCGTTGGCCCACTGATCGCACAGGACTCGGAGACGGCCAAGGCCCTCCTCGCCTCACTCGCCGCCCGCACCGACCGTCCGCTGCGCACCGACATCGACGTACGCCACGAAGACCTGCTGTCCTGGGTGAAGGACCGCGGACTCGTCTCCGTCGCCTTCAACACCGTGATGACGTACGGCATCGCGGAACTGCCCGGCGACTGGACACGACGGTTTGCTCCCCTGACGGTCGCGGCCGGCTGACACGTTCTGGATACGGAGAACGCCGGCTCCCGACCTCGTCGAGAACCGGCGTCCCTCGCCTCCGGACTTCAGACGAGCGCCTCCACGGCGGCCTGGGCGAAGCCGTGGTCCTGTGTCGGCGCGCCGCCACCGACACCGATCGCTCCGATCAGTCGGCCGCCACGGTGCACCGGGATGCCGCCCGCGATGAACAGCAGCGGCCGGTCGAGCGCGGTGGGCAGCGTGTGGAAGAGGCCTCCGGGCTGGACGGCGTCGACGAGGTCGGCGGTGGGCGCGTTCAGCTGAAGCGCGGTGTACGCCTTGCGGGTGCTGGTCTCCCCGGAGATCAGCACAGCCTGGTCGTCCCGCCGGAAGGCGAGCAGATGACCGCCGGCGTCCAGCACGGTGATGCTCACCGTAACCCCGGCCGCCTCCGCGGCTCGGCGGGCCTCGGCGACGAGCGCTTCGGCGTCCTGGATGGTCAGCGGGGCTACGGCAGTGGTGGTGCTCATCAGGGTTTCTCCTTGCGGGTGTTGCTGTTTCTGGTGGTGGTCGGACAGCCGAGGTCGGCTGTTGGCCGGGTGGCCCAGGCCGGCGGGGATGTACAGGACGGCTCCGGCCCTGCGTCCCCCCGCTCCG
>Ga0307509_10009842_pt1 | contig 11832 bp, 20 predicted proteins | sample 10_EM_MG_FD_202245 | JGI IMG/M metagenome (GOLD analysis project Ga0307509, IMG submission 202245) | Populus trichocarpa ectomycorrhiza microbial communities from riparian zone in the Pacific Northwest, United States - 10_EM | ecosystem: Host-associated > Plants > Roots > Unclassified | place... | reverse complement strand
CGGGATGGGAAGATGCCGGGCGGCCCGGGCCTTCAAGCCGGAAGTTCCCACCCGGGATTCTCTTCCGCCCTCTCAACTCCTCCGATGGTCAGGCGCGTCGCCTCCCAAGTGCACAAACAAGCCTCGCGCCTGCTCAAAGCAGGATACTTAAAACGCGAGCCAGCGTGGTTCCAGGCGGTTCTTGAACACCCCCCCTTACCCCTTCCTGCCCGAGCGCCGCCCTCACGCTCGGAATTCGACCTGCCACGTTCCCTAAAAAAACCGGCTGCTATCGCGGAGAAACCAATCGCGGTTGCGTATTTGGAGGATGAGCTGAGGAAGCAGTTCTTCCGGGATCATCCGTTTGAGGCATTCCGACCGACGACATTGGTAGAAGGGAGGGAAATTGAGGATGAGCACGTAGTTCGTGGGAAGGCTTGGACGAGGCTGAGACAGAGGACACGGAACCCCAAGCCGGAGGAGTAAGCGTGCATCGTTTTTTGTCCATGTGTTACAAACGTTGACCGGCTGTTTCCCCAGTGCCGTTCGCTTTGCTTTAACCCTTCATCAAGACCATCAAATGCCTCTCAGTCGCGCGTACGCCACTTCCGTCGCCCAGTTCCGTTCCCTCCGTTCCGAACAAGAAGTTGCCAACGCGATCGCGACCCTCGAAGCGGAAGCCTACGGCGCAGAATTCGGCCCAACCGAGACCGAGCGAGGCTTCAACAAGGAACTCGAAGCTCTCAAGACTTGGCACGTTGACGAGAGGTACGACCAGAACGCCATTGCCGCTAGAAAGCGATGGAAGGCTGTTGTGGAGCGCGAGCAGCCTGCTGTTCCTTGGACTGCTGGGCAGGAATATGTCAGGCTCTGGAGGGAAGGGGTCCGTCCAAATTATTCCCCTGCGTTGACCGAGCCGGTTTCCATCACCTCTGCCGGTCTTTCCTCTTCAGCGACAGCCGACCCGGATTATATGCAAGTATTACAAAAACCTTAGTGTAACGTTCACACTAAATGGTTAATTGCACCCTATCTCTGGTATATCTCGACCGATCCCCAAGGCTACCAACTGCCCTGACGCGTTCTACGGGCCCCGAAGGTAACACTCCCTGCACGCGGCGAGGGTTCTCAACAGGAGAGTCGGTATACGCGTACTTCATTAATCGCCGTCTGAGACTCTGTAAATGGCACAAGAAACTGCCGGCAGTTCATCGCTGACGCGAAGAGTGAGTTGCCTCCCCCGGTCGCAGAAAACGTTAGCCTTTCTCTTCGGGAGAACCCTGGTGAACGGTGTGTGGGAAGTTGAGTCCAGTGAGTGTGCAAGTTTCCCCGCTGTATGGCGAAAAGTCGAAGCTCGTCGAAAGGAAGTGAATCAGGAGCCCAGAACATAAGTGGAGGAACCCTTTGGCGGCGGTCTTGCAAAACCTGATGTCGACGAGGGTGATATATATGAGATTGGGGATTGGGAGCCTCGCATCAGCAAAACAACCGATCCCTGGGTAGACCCGACTGCTTAGCTTGACCGATGACCGGGTACCCGTCGGTTGGACAGTGCCACGGAGATTTGCTTCAGATTTCGGGAGTTGTTGATCCACTTTGCCGCATAACTTTGTCGAAACTGATTCTGCCCAGCGCTCAGCATCGCAGGGCCCGCAGCACAACTCCTGAGTCCTGTGGGTCGGGTTCTAGGCCTCTTGCCTGGAATGCAAAGGAAGTGAGGCATCATATCAGCCGGTTGCGACGGTAGTTTCGATCAGAGAGGGAGTAAGTAGCTGTGAGATAACCAGGTGTGCCTGTCGCTGGTTACGGACAAACCTTGGATATGCCAACACCTGCCGAGCTCTTGGCGGTGGGACACAGGCCGAGATGAATCCGGCCCGGGAATAATAACAGGTAGATTTTGGTAAAGGGACCGAGGTGGTAACCGGACCATTGATCGCGTGATCTAGGCTTTGGATGTTCCACTACGACCGCTCGCACGTTCTCATCATCCTCATTCCTTTCTTCCATCCTCTCCTTTTCTCCTTCAGAATCTCCGTATAGGCCGGTCCTCCGCTTGCTTATATCTTTCTCTTCCTCTCTTTTCCTCCAGTTTGGGGCAACACGCCACTTTCACTCCCACCCGAGCCCGGTCTCCCCGTCACAGGCTAACCCGTGCCATAACCTTCTCTTAATCCCCCGTGGCCGCCTACTTCAACAAGATGAAGCGGTCCTCTGGCCTCGACTTCTCCGACCGCGGCCAGCTCTCCCAATTAGACCAACACCCGGACCTCAAGGAGACTTATGCTAATGGGGTCGCCCAGCCCAGTCACCTCCAGCGAAACAAGACCGAGCGGAGGCGTTTGCAACCTCTCCAACGGACGAACACTCCCACCGCCGCCCCGAGAGGGCCATACAAGCCCAAGAAAATCCTCGATAAATGGAGCGTCTGGATGATCAATGACGGTGGTCGTCGCTTGTTTTTCTTCGTCTGGGTCCTCCTCCACCTCCTGGTCTTCGCCTTTGGCTTCGTGAACTACCAAATGAATGACGACTTCACCAAAGCGAGGTCGGTCTTCGGGTACGGCTTTAGTGCGTAGTCTCTCCTCAAACCGCGGGTTTGGGTTTGCTAAACTTTTTCTCCGGTTGCACTTGCTCTCGTCCCTACCTGACTACCAGCAACCGCCCGTACTGCCGCCCTCCTTCTTCACGTTGACGTCGCCTTCATCCTGCTGCCAGTATGCAGGAACTTCATCTCCATCTTACGCCGGACACCGTTAAACGACATCATTCCCTTCGACAAGAACATCACCTTCCACAAGGCCGCCGCCTGGTCTATCGTCTTCTGGTCTTTTGTCCACACCGTCGCCCACATGGTCAACTTTGCCAACCTTGCCATAGCGTCCGCGGACACGACCAAAAAGAGGATCGTCTACTTCTTGTTAACCAACTTCACCACCGGCCCTGGGGTTACTGGGTGGATCATGTGGCTCTCCCTGGGGATTATGGTCTGTTATGCTTCTGAGAAGAAGCGTAGGGCCAACTTTGAGCGCTTCTGGTACTCCCACCATTTGTTCCTCGTCTTCTTCATCAACTGGCAACTCCATGGCATGTTTTGCATGATCAAGCCCGACCGGCCACCTTTCTGCTCGTACAACAACATCGGTGTCTTTTGGGTCCGTATCTTTTGATCTTTTTGTTGGGAGGACTGCCTTTGACCGATTTGCTGCGCAGCGCTATTGGCTCGTCGGCGGTGTGATCTGGATCTCCGAACGGGTACTCCGCGAAGTCCGGTCCCGCCATAGGACTTACATCTCCAAGGTCATCCAGCACCCGTCCAAGGTCATGGAACTCCAGATCAAGAAGGAAAAGACCACCGTCCGAGCCGGTCAATACATCTTCCTTTCCTGCCCCGAAATCTCTTATTTCCAATGGCATCCTTTCACGCTCACCTCCGCTCCTGAGGAAGATTACTTGAGCGTACACATTAGGATTGTTGGCGACTTCACTGGCGCTCTCGCCAAGGCATGCGGATGTGATTTTGAGTCCAAGGACAAGGTTGAGAAGGTTGAGGGGGGTGGAACCCCCGTTACCCCTCCCCTCAATAAGATTTTGCCCAGAGTCATGGTTGATGGTCCTTTCGGAAGCGCAAGCGAGGATTTCTTGAAGTACGAGGCAGTGCTCTTGGTCGGCGCTGGTATTGGTGTCACACCGTTTGCTTCGTAAGCCCCCAGAGTTTTCGCCTCCGGAGGGCTTGGTGCTGACCACCTGATTTGCAGGATCCTCAAATCAATTTGGTACAGAATGAACAACTTCAACGATTCCAAGCCTACCCGCCTTTCCAAAGTTTACTTCACCTGGGTCATCCGAGACTTTGGGAGCGCCGAATGGTTCCACTCTCTCTTGCACGCCATCGAAGAACAAGACACCCAGAACAGGATCGAGATTAACATTTATTTGACTGCCAAGATCAAGGACGACGATATGAACAACATTATAGTACGTGATCCCAAAACCCCCAATTCCCGAGCTCTTCTCATCCTTGGGTTAGGTTCAGGACGTCGGGGCTGAGAAGGACGCGATCACCTCCCTAAGGGCCCCAACGCATTTCGGTCGACCCAACTGGGACCGTGTGTTCTCATCCTTGACAGAGAAACACCCCGATGCGGATGTCGGCGTGTTCTTCTGCGGCCCGACTGCGATTTCAAAGGCGTTGCACACTAAGTCCAACGAGTACTCGACCCCTAACGGAACGAGGTTCTTCTTCGGAAAGGGTGAGTTCTATTTTCGGTCACCCGCACTCGATCGCCCTGGACTACACCCTCGTTCCTCTGGGTGGCCTGGGCCTTGTCGTTCCTTGATACCCACCCTGGGTGACCGGGAATGGATCAATCAGTTGTGGGCACTCTTTTTGAGCCCGTCGCCTATGCGACCGGATGTGGATACGAAATATGCCGATGCTGACTTCCCTTTTTGCAGAGAACTTCTGAACTTAGCTGGCTACCGAAATCGTCCCCTCCGCCACTTCTTACCCCTTCTTTGGGTCCGTTCTTGTCCTGCGTACCATACGATCCCCCTGTTTTGTTTGATACTTGCATGGGTTGTTGCTTCTTCGAGAGATGCGCATTTTGCTCACCCCCCCTGGTGTGGAGGAAAGGTTGTTGATTGTCCTACTGGTTTTTCGCCCATCCGGTTCGCCTGTTCACCTGCCCCTTTTTTATCAAAGTTTCGGTAGGCGCGAGTCCGTTGGTGGTTTCTTGGAAGTTTGTGAGCATATAAGCCACACACACTTGCCCTTTTCACTCCACCGTCGCGTCGTTGTTCAATTATCGATTGCTTCGGGTATATTTCATTGGATTTATTGTTCTTTCGCCCTCGATTTGGGTTGGAAGGCATAGAATGTTGGAAGGATTTATACAAGTCGATGCTACTCAAAGTATTTGGCCGGGTACCTTGAGATCACGTTTTGAGATTACGTAAGAGCACCTTCCCCTTCACTCACGACTCCCACTGCTGGGTCACTGTCACCCGAAAAATGGTACGGCTTGCCTGTCATTGCGCGTCATTTCTCGTGCTGATGCCAACGCGCCTGGGTTTCTTCAGGCTCGAAATGAGGAAAAGGCACAATCGATGCTTTACCGGTTCCGAGAGGCCCAAGCGGCCGAGCTCGGGCTAGGTACGAGGGCAGACAGGAGACCGAAGATGGCCAGCGCGTGTAAGAGTTTGAGGGAGTGTGAGAGGTGGAGAGGAGAGATTTTGAGGGAGATTAGTAGGAAGGTATCGAAGATTCAGGATGGTGCGTACTCGTTTCGTTTCGTGTGTGGCTTTGGTGTCCCTGAGGCTTACTGCTTCTTTTGTGTGGGTTTGTGTCTACGTGACGCTCTGTTGCTCGGTTTCGGCGTTGCATTGGGTTATTGCGAACAGCTGGTCTCTCGGATTATGAAGTACGAGACGTGAACGACGATATCAATAAGCTGTTACGCGAAAAGCGGCACTGGGAGAACCAGATCGTTTCCCTTGGAGGCGCGAATTATAGGAGGAACGTGCCTATGATCGATGAGGATGGGAAGGAGGTACCTGGAACGAAGGGATACAAGTGCGTTTTGCCCGGCTTTAGATTCTATTTTTTAGGACTCACCCTCTCTCGTGTGGTTGTCTGTGGTGTAGGTATTTTGGTCGAGCGAAGGAACTTCCGGGTGTCAAAGAGCTCTTTGCGAGCAAGAAGAAGGATGAGGAGGAAGAGAACGTAGCGGCGAATTATTACAAGAAGTTCTTGAACCACGGTCCTGCGTACTATGGCGATCTGGACGAAACGGACGGAAAGTTATTGGAGTATGAAATGCAGGCGGAAGAGCGAGGTAAGATTCATACGTCCTCTCGTCAGTCTGGGGATGCTAAGGAACACCGTGCATAGATTGGGTCGAGGGCTATACGAACTTGCGCGAATCACTGGGGCTTGATACGGATGAGCCGATACCAAAGCTCCAACGACCTCAGCAAGGGAACGGAACCATACACGTTATTGATTCGTCAATACCGACGAGCGCAGATGATGCGACACAACCGAAACGCAAACACCCTCCCGACGAAGACACGGAAATGGTCAACACAGTCACATCGTCTGCACCAGAAGAAGCCTCAAAACGGCCAAAGAAGGATGGTGGCCCGCCTTCACAACCTACCACGATGGGTGCGGATGCGAACGAGGACTCACCGGCGGCGGCACACGCTCGTGCTGCAGCTGCGTATATTCCGTTCTTGACACCGGGGATGCTGATGCCTCCGAAGATGCCGACAACAGAGGAGATGGAGAAGGTGCTGTTGGATTTGCGGAAGAAGGCACTGGTGGAGGAGTATTTTGGAAACGAGGGGTCATAGCTGCTCGAAGGCTGACGCTCTCCGCCGTCGTTTTGATCTCCCTCCGTTTACTCCAGTCTATTCACCACCCGTACAGTAGCTGTCGCTCCCTCGATTTTTGTTGTTCGTATATCCGACGCCACGCCACCCGCTGGAATCGCGGAGTTTGCGGACCGCCCACGGAAATCATTCCCTGGGCCACTAGACCGATGATCACCGATCGAACTACTACTCTTCGCCCGTTCGTCAATCCCGATCCGCTGCCTCCTTGGCCCTCAGCGCCTTATGGGCCAATGGCTAAGCCTTACCACCCGTGCTACACAAATGTAAATCCCGCCGAGGAAGCCGGGAAGTATACTGCGGAACAAGTGTACTTTCGGAGAGTGACCTTGATCTACGACTGGCTTCCTCCCGGCAGGGAAGCTGAGAGCTGGTTCCGGAGAGTTCCATATCGGCTTGAGAGAGCCAATGTGGAGGATTCGTGGATTGTGAAGTATTTTGAGTTTCGGGCTGGGATCGCGCCTTTGGCCCAGTTGGGGTTCATTGGAGATCTCTGGGTCTCTTGGGGCGCTGGAGATCCATCTGTTTGGTTCAAGGTTGAGGAGATGAAGTGGGAGAGGTGGGGAGGGTGTGCGAGTTCTGTCCGTGGGGTGAGTTTGTTCGCGACTTTATCATGCCGTCCCATGCAACGATCTTACCGCCCATTTTACGTATCCGAACGTGGGGATTCCGTTTCCCTCAAATCGTGTAGCAAATGAACGCCAAACATCCGTTTTTGGACAACGCGTACCTGTGGTTCTCACCACGGGATTTCTTCTTCGTGGGTAAACTTCCAGACTCGAAACTCTCGCTCCGATGGGACCGATTGCCGCGGATCCGGAGGATCGCACCCACGACCAGGATGATCGATCCTGATTCTAATACCCCACCGAAAAAGGTCCCCGTTAATCCAGTGATTCTACCGAGCATGAGGACCATTGTCCGGACGCTGTGCCCGAATATGGTCCAGTTCAGGCCGGCGCCTCCTACGACCACGCCTGTTGCCGACCGCAGGGACGGTCATGATGGCGGTACGCCGGTTCCGAGCACGAGTAAGGTCCGGGTTGAAGACCGCCGGAAGCGGCTCCCGACGGAAGAAATTGATACTGGGGATGCCGAGTTCGATTGGGATTGGTGGGGAAGTAGTAGGTCCAGTCTCACTCCATAGACCGTCCTGTAACACTAACGGCGGGCCGGCAGGCGATGGTGAAGCGGAGGACGAAAGAACCCTAGTCGAGAGCTCTCAGTCTCAGCTCCTAAACCCCACTCCCACTCCTCGACCCACCACCCCTCCCAGAGATTCGCGATACCACCCATGTAGGTCCATTTTCCACGATGGTGTTGGTCCACACACTAGCCGGGCACTAACTCACAGATCTCAGATCGACTAACCCCACCGCCAACGACGCCATTCAGCAAATTTAAACCGCCGGCTCGGTACACAAAAGGCACGCATGGTCAAAACACCTCACTAAACGATCCATTCAACACCCCAGTTTCGTCGTTCCCCAGCGTTTCGAGCACTGCCGTCAACACCACGACACCAGCTCCTCGATTGACTTCGGAGCCAATCGATCCTTCTTTCACCGACGACGACAACAAGGAGATCGCTGCTTCACAGGAATCAGAGATTCTTCAGGTTGAAGGCCCACACCTCCAAAGACTGAGTCAGCGGATGTTGGAAGAAATTGTGAGGATCCTTCAGGAGGATGGCCACATTCAATCCGGAGTTTGGGCCGTGGTCCTGTCAGAGGCCTGTGAAGCCGGAGAAGACTTGACGACCGGTCTATCCATACCCACCTTAGACTTGGGGACCAGGACGTTACTCAAGATCCGGCGCCTCCTCCGCCAAGATGGGTTCACTAAACATGGGATGCTCGTCCTAAACGTGGATCACCCCGGTGATGATGGTTACGATAAAAGGTGGATGGAAGAAATTCGAGCTTGGTTTTGATTCTCGGTTTTGTATGTGTGCGCGCATTTTATATCTACCCTTTGGTATCTGTTTTGTAAGATGGTGATCTTGTATATGTCGGAATGTACGGGTCTGTAAGCATGCAAATAGATGTAGGAGCCCAATGTAGATACATAATGGAACGTCGCTTGTGTTCATCTAAACCGTCCCGTTGCATGAACGCACACCTGAACGACGGCGTGTTTGTACCGCCGCCTTTGAGCTACCTTCGGGGTTCGTAGGCAGATGACGGCCGGAGGTTTGACCCCCCATCGGTAGCCCCGGTCACAACTGTACTGGACCGACTACCCCCTAGTACCGAGCAAGCGCGTCAGGATTCGTCCACGGACGGGTGGGTGGCCGGTGATATCCACTTACTGAACGATGACCGCTTCTGCTCGACCGTAGGAAAAGGGACCCTGGCAGTATAGAACCAGGAGGAATCCTTTTGAAGCTGTTCCAGAATCAAACCGATCGATGGTCGTTTCGACTCCCGGTTCTCGTACTCCTCCGACCAACTGAGCTCGAGCAGCTTCCACAGCCCGTCGGTAAAGCCAGTGGCAGGTCTCTCCGGACGAACCCCGTCGATCACCTTCTTTATGATGCTTGGATCCGTGGCTCGGCCGAATGGAGGGCGCCCGGTGAGTACCTGTAGTGATGGCGAAGCTATGAAATGACGAGGACCAGTGGCACAAAAAACGGACGCTTACCTCGAGGATAGTCATCCCAAACGCGTATATATCGGTGGACTTCGAAGGGAGTTTCGCTACGCGGTTTTTTGTGAATCCGAACTTATCCGGGTGTATGATTTCTGGTGCGCTCCATCGGACGGAATCCCCAGCGTCTCCGATCTTATCATCTCGTTCGATGGCCGTGGAAGGCTTCATCTGATCTTCTAAAGCGTCATCGTCAATGATCCCCGTCCGACCAAAACCAGCCAATCGAGCACGAAGGTCAGAATCCACGAGGACATTCACCTAAAACAAAAACACACCATCGGACCTTCAGTGTTTTTATATTCGAATGAATCGCATTTTATTACCCCTCTCAAATTTCCGTGAACGAAACCGTTCCGGTGCAGGTATTGCAGCCCGACAGCTGTGTCGATTAGCTATGGAAGCCAGAGTCAAACCTCGAAGTGATCCCACGAACCAGAGCCAACGTACGAGTGGGAATAGGTTCCGACCGGGATTCTGTGCAACGAAACTCACGATATCACCATTGGGAAGCCATTCGGAGACCACCCAGAACCGATTTGACTGCATCGCGATGCCAACAAACGGCAGAATATTCTCATGTCGGAGCCATGCCCATCCGATCACCTCCTTGACCAACCGCTGGAGGACCCAGCGAGTAAGTATCGGTAGCGATAGATGCAATCGCGGCATCCTCACCTTGTGGGTGCCGTCCGGTTCTTGCATACGGCGTGCCTTCAGAGCTTTGACGGCGACCGCGCGTCCCTGGTAGGTTGCCTTGTGAACGTTCGCTAAACCGTTTGAGTCCACGGGCTGGGTTCCAAGACCCTCAAGGTCCCCGGGAAGCACCAGCGGCGTGGGAAGCGCCCCCGAAACGTCGCATATTGCCCTCAAACGAGTCAGGTATGTCTTCCCAGACGGTGAACCAATCCCGGCCGAGGTCAAAGTCTGTTCCAAAGCTTCAGTACCGAGATCCAACGCGCGAGCCTCTGGAAGCTAGTGCCACCTTATAGAGTTTGTCCACGAAGATCTGGGCCTCCTCACACCTCAGAGCCATGACCCGAACGATCCCGGCTTCGCTCGCAAGTAGGAACGCCGGAACGTCGGCAACCCAGTCCCTTGCGGCCCTCTTCAAACACTGGATGACGCTCTCGATCTGAAGTCTCGCAGAAACTTTCTTGTCCCAGCAGGTTACCATCATATCCCATACCGAATCTGTGATTCCCAACCTCTCGGAGTCCTGTGGCCGAAGTGGACGCTTGTTCTCCCGGACGACTTGGTATGCCAACTCCGCCTTGGCGCGTTTGTAGAATGGGGAGCGTCCAGTGAGCACCTACCAGAGATAAACCAGGGTCAGGATACAATGACGCGAACACAGCCGAAGCAGGTTACCTCATACACGAGCATTCCAAGAGCATAGGTGTCGCTCGCAAACGTCGGTTTAAAGTCAGTGTCTCCAGGAGCGAAGATCTCTGGAGCTGTCCAGTTGACAGAAGCCTTGGACATTGAGAAAACATCGAACATGATAACGTTCAATCCAAAATCCGTGAGGCGAGCACGTGGGGTTTCATCGTTACTTATTAAGATATTCGCCTGGAGTGTGTTCTGTTAACTTGTGTCCCTCCTGGCACGACGGGAGCTCACCCCTCGAAGATTCCCGTGAATTTGGTCGATTCTATGCAAGTATCGCAAACCGTTGGCGACGTCGATCAACTGGAGCATAGTGTCGGCAGTCAATTTTCCTGGGGTGGGGGTGTGGGACTGACCAGGCTCATCCGATTTATCTCTGGGTGTTTCCGAGTGAAGTCAAGGATGTTTCCGTTCTCCATCCACGGCGAGACTATACAGAGCGGGAAGGTGGTCATCGAAACGCCGTAGACGGGAACTACGTTCGGGTGATTCAGGCGGGGCCACAATAGAACTTCCTTGCAAAATCTCTACACGTCAAGTGGCCATGACGGTCAGCGCCTGGGGCAGATTTCCTGTTTTCCGACTCACCGTTGCAATCCGCTCCTTATTGTCATCCGGACCGAGCCTCAACATCTTAATCGCAACGCGGCTGTCGTTCCATCGACCCTTCCAAAGGGTGGTAACGCCACGGGCAGAGAACGGAATTTCTCCTTCGGTCGATAATCCATTTTCGATGAGATAGGATCGAGGCAATTTCCTGAACCTCCCGCATAGACGACGAAGGATACCAAAGGCTATGCTCTTAAGGTTGTTCGGAAGCGTCTCGCTCTGGAGGATCTAGAACCACAGCAGATTAGGTACCGGTGCATCTCGATGACCCTGTCCTACCCCGATATCGATAACATCGATGAGTTGTGCAGCGTCCTTCTGAGTGAACCGGGAAACGTTGAACTTCCTATGCTTGTCGGAGGATAACAGTGTCTTCGCGAGGTCCAGGAATTGGCCAGACTTTGGTTCAACGGTCAAGAGCTGTTGCCACGATATCCTATCCGGATCTACTCATAATCGGACCAGAGTCTCATGCATCATGAGTTGGAGGGTCGACCTACTAGGGAGAACTGTCGTCGAAGGCATTGTCGAGATGAGCGATGGTTACAGGAGGATGGTGTGAGGTTGGTTTCTCACAGATATATCTTGTACAGGTCCCTCGACATGCGGTCGCGGGGCAGGAACGGCGAGGCAACTCGTATTCAGTAGCCTGACATACATCGCCGTATCCATATCTGGAGGAACGATAATAACCCAGGCCACCACGCGAGGATAGCGGCGATCAGCTGGGAGATCAGAATCCGGAAATCAACGTTTCAACCCGGTTCTTACTCCGGAGCTGCACGTAGACATCTCGCGTCCAGTCGTCCG
>Ga0307509_10009841_pt1 | contig 11832 bp, 16 predicted proteins | sample 10_EM_MG_FD_202245 | JGI IMG/M metagenome (GOLD analysis project Ga0307509, IMG submission 202245) | Populus trichocarpa ectomycorrhiza microbial communities from riparian zone in the Pacific Northwest, United States - 10_EM | ecosystem: Host-associated > Plants > Roots > Unclassified | place... | reverse complement strand
AATCTCTAAGGCTGGTGGCCTTTCACCCCCCCACAGCGCTCTCGCCGCCCTCAACCTTCCTTCTCCAACTTGGCCCTCAACTCCAGAACCTCCTTCGTGACCCTCTCAAGCTCCTCGCGCTGCCTCATGAGCTCCAACCACTCTTCACTCTGCTTCTGCTCCTGGCGGCTCTTGTACAACCCGGCACGTTTTCTCGACTGGAACAGCTCGGTCAGAGCATTCACGTCCACCAGAAGTTCTTGCCGAATGTTGGTTTTCTCAGCGAGCAGCTCGCGGGTGGTGGGCAGGGTGGGGGCATCATCTGTGGATTTTGTCATTTTGGAGCTTTGCCGAGGGCGGGGGAAGTGGTTGGTTGATGGTTGGGTGTTTGGAGGGGACTGTCTTGTATATATATTGGAGGGTAGAGTGAGGTAGAATAGAATAGAATGGGTCAGTGCGAATAGTATGGATGGTTGTGGGGAGGGAGGGAAGAGGATTTACATCGTGGGGTTTTTAATGGGTTGGGAGAGTTGGTTGCTTGAATGGACGTTGAAAGGAGCTCTTGGAATTGAAAGTGTGGATGTAGGTGTTCTTTGTTCGGATTTGGCGTTCTGGTGTGTTCTGTGGTGGGGGTGGTAGGTGTGCTTGTCTCGTACAATAGATTTATGCTTTCAAGTGTAGAAGGTGAGGGGTGCTTTGTTCTTGTTAGATTTACTTTGTAGGGACCTAGGGACGGTGAATGGCTGTTTAGTGGGGTGCTTCACTGGGAATCGCGAGAACTCACTCTTCGGTAGCAGATCCAAAGCCCGTGTAGCCAAGATATGTTTTCTCCTGAAGATTGATGGTTTCTTTTGTGATGCCACTTTTACGAATTGTGCGATTATTTCCGGGAGGGTAGTGGGAGGATTGAATGAAGAATGTTTATAGTGGCTTGTTATTAAATCAGTGCTGTAAAGAAATAGGTCTACATAGACCGGGAGAAATTATCAAATAGCATCCTCCCATCTCCGCCTGCGCTTCTACCCAGTTCCTTCCTCCCCTCTTCCTCCTTCATCCCCGAAAGGCCACATAGTTCCGACGTCCCCTCCGCTCTCTAACCCTATCCGCAAATTCAATCTCAGCCCTCTCACTAGCCCTGGACTCCTCCTTCAACTTCTCCATCAACTCTGAAATCTCCTCTATGAGCACGGCTAGTCTCTCGCGCTCCTCCCCGAGAGCCACAAACTCTTCACTCTCCTTCAACTCCTGGCTGTTGTACTTCCCGCTACGTTCCATCTCTTTGACGATCGCAACCAGGTCCTTCACGCCATCGCTAACCGCATCATGGATGATGGTTTTTATTTCGAACTGCTCGCGGGTGGTGGAAGTAGAGGGTTTGGTATTTGCGGTGGATGTCATTTTGAGAGTTTGGTTTGGCTTTTGTTAAGATGAGAAGGGGGTTTTTTTTGGACGGGTTGGTATCGTGTCTTGGAGAGTGAAGTAGGATAGAGTAGGATGGATGGGTGCGGATGCTATGGGGTTTTGGGGTATGGTTATGGGGAGAGAAGAGGCATTTTATTGTGGTCTTTCATTGGGAAGGAGAGGTTGGCTGATTGAAGGAACGTTGAAAGAGGGCGTTAGAATATGCAGTGGTAAATGTGTTACACAATGAATTTAAACTTTCTGATAGACAAAAAACAGAATACTTTGTCCTTGTTGCGATGTTCCACTTGGCCGAAACTTAAAATTATTCAATGGTTGATTGCTTCGCTAAAGGTCATTTATTATCACTCGGTCATTGGTGGGGTGTTGAAAATATTGAAATAGGTAATGATCAAGCTGAAGGATTTTACGGAGCGAAGTTAAGTGACTCAAGGGGACAAGAGTAATTGGGCTGAGGCGGTTAGAGAGTTGCGAGGTTGCTTAGGAAAGGAAAAGAAAAGAATGGAAAGGAAAGACAAGAAGGAAGGGGAGAAAAACCATGAAGGCTTTCATGTCTTACCGCTGCACTGCAGCCTACGAGTGCGGGAATTTCCAACATGAATATTAGTATACCATACCATAAAGCTTTGATCCTTGGTTCGGCTCCAATCAGTGAACCCAAGAGTTTAGTGTTTGAGTCTTCAGGTCCGGGCGGGGCAGCCGACAGTACCTGAAAGGACGTCTGGGGCGGACTGGGGGGGGTCGCGGGTGTTTCAGGTTGAGGAATCTGCTGAGTCACTCCAAATCACGGGCGGGGAGGGGACTACAAGTACTGTACCGTCCGGGAGTTGCCGATCCGGAGAGGACTGCAGGGATCTACCTTAACCCTCTTAGAAGGCAATCTTTGCCAAAGGATGGGCGCTTTTACTCTGTAGCCGGAGGTATCATACATGCCCGGGACGCCCGTAGCTGAAGTCCCATGGGTGGCTACAGGTCTGCCCAGGCTCCTGGGATTACTGGTTCTAATTTCCACAGCGGCGGGCTCTGGGATGGGACACCTCTGTGGTTGGACTAGGTTGAACATGATTTATTTGACAGTCAAATACTGCACCGAATGGAAACGTGGGTGGATAGCGCACAAGGTCTTCTCTTCTACTTGATTGTCAGGCGGCTAACAGTAAAGGTAGGAGTGTATATGAAAAAAACCAAGTCATCCTGATCCTTCCATTGATCACCACTCATGTCCCTTTTCTTCCCCTGCATGTTCCCCACCCTTGTGGGAACAAAAGAAAGAAATGTTTTGTGCGTAATCCCTTAAAAGAAATGCCCCACAAAGACTCCCGCTCCCATGCATCTCTGGTGCGAATGCTCGGCTGTTGTTCTGCCTTCACCTCCGTAACCTTCATGCTTTCCTTTGACTGTTGGTACTCCTACCCGTCCATTAACGGAAGAATCTTCCCGAACCTCCGAACCATTATGAGACAAAAGAAACTATAGCTAGAGCATGCCGGGTAGTATCAGTTGATTTCCAACATGGTTGACTGTTTACCTGCTCAATACTAGCTAGATTTCTTCCCACATTCTATTGGGAGCCCTTGTTTGAGAACACCTGAAGGATTTGAAAGAGCTGGAATTTGGAAAAAAGACTATTCCCGTAGGCGCAATGACTTTCTAATTTCCGAGGTTGCTGTGGCCGTTGTAAGGTCGGGTTATGCATAGGAAAGCTGAGGAATACAAATATGAAACCACCTCCCATGGGCCACCTTTACCTGCGGCTTGTGGGCTGTCGGTAATTTACCTGAGGGCGGGAGGCCTAATGTGCATGGGGTCATATCATTGGGGTTCATTGGCTAATTGTATATAGGTTTCAAATTTCAAACATTTAGAATCCGGACAGGTGAATGAAGGCGTTGGTTTGAATCCTAGAATGTAGGAGCTGATTTTCTAGTTTATTGGGGAGATATGCTGAGACCATCTCTAAATCCTATCAAGTTCCTATGGTACAAAAGCCCTTTGATGTCGAATCTCCTCTCAGAAAGCTCAGCATCACCTATCCAACAAAACATCTAAACACCAACACGCGGGAGACAAACAAACCAGCTATATCATTTGCAATACCTCCAATTGAGAACTGACCTTATATTTCACACCTGCAGAATGCCTGCCAATGCACCCCCTCAGAATCCTACTATCAGGACTCCTCCGAGTGTCCACCCCCTAAAGCGTTACCCGCAGGCCAAGAAAATCTACAGCCGGGACAGGGGCCGGAACTTCTGCGAATTGTGGGACCTCGGCAACGGGAAACTGTATAAATTCCTAGCGCACAAGCGCGGAGTCTACGAATCCGATATCCATGCCCTCATACAGCGCTCCACAACCATTCCCGTCCCTATCATTTACCGGGAATGGGTTAGTGCTGGTAATGACGGTGGGCGTGTCCACCACCTGATCATGCAAAAGATTGATGGAGATCCGTTATATAAAGTATGGGCGCGCCTTCGTGGATCCGAGAAGGGGAGAATTGTCGCCCAGTTGGTGGATTACCTGAGTCAACTGCGCACCATCACATCCTCTTCTATCCGCTCGGTCGGGCGTGGTCCTTTGTATGACGAGCACGGCTTTCTCTTTCATGAGAGAAATACTTCTCACGGCCCATTCTCTGATGATGAATCCTTTTGGCTGGCACTGACTTCCCACCTTCGTCAGAGCCGGTCACGCACAATGCAGAAGGCCTTGGCTGAGCTTCGCTCCATGATGCCGCATGCCCTGCCTGCAGTGCTTACACATGCGGATCTTCACCAGGGAAATATCCTTGTTCGCAATGGCAATATTGCCGCTATCATTGATTGGGAAGGGTCGGGGTTCTTTCCTCGCTGGGCAGAGTATGTTCTGTATTATCCTAGGGATAACTCTCGTGCGTTTGAGTTTGATAATGCGGTGATGAGGAGGATGAAATCTTACCCAGTCGCCAGGAAGTTCAAGATGATTTTGGATGCCCTGGACAGTTCGGATCTGCGCATTGTGGAGTGGGCGCTTAAGGAGTTGAAGTGTTAAGCCCGATAATGTGTTATCCGCTGTGTTTTGGCATTGCGAGTTGGGTGAGGGCAAAGGGTTAATGAAGTAGTGGATAATAGCGTCAATCATGTCATGAAGCTTTTCGGCTTTTTCGTTCATTTTTTATTCGGCTCCTGAGGAGCAACAATGTGTGGTAGATCTCGGGATTGTGGCCAACTGCCGAGAACTTTAAATGGCTAGGGTGGCGGGCGATAGCAGAAATTTAATAGGTAAACTCAAGTTCTGTGGTAAGATGGGGGAGGGGTCAACGAACAGGGGGGTTTAGCGAAACACTGTGTCCAAAATGGCTTAGTAAGCAGGTATTTTGTTTGGGTTGTTCGTTGAGCCCTTGTTCGTTGCCCTCTCCCATGTTATGTTCCTGTGCTCCAAGATCTGAATGAGGCTGAAATAAAAGTGTTGTGTGGCCGAGCAGAAATGTGTGCCAAGCCTTCGTAATACCGGTACCGAAACACCGCAAGGGCAGAGGGTTCTGCTGGGAGGGCCTTTGATGGAATCAAATCACCCCAGATTTAATATGAAATACGGGCATTATATAAACAAGTATTGCACTCGAGTACTTGTAAATAGTTGATCTGGCTCATCTGTCTCAGAAACATGTTGGCAGCTCTTGCATTTATTCTCTTTTTCCGTAGTCAAAAGGAAAAGTAGCACGTGGTGGTTGAGGGTGTAGGTCACAGGTAGATGGGTTTGGCTGCGCTCGGCTTTGGGAGAGGAAGACATTAGTCCCGATTGGCCAAAAATTTATAACCGAACACCGCTCTCGTTGGCGGCTTATTATGGGCATGATGGGGTAGTGAAGCTACTATACTATTGGGACGGGAAGGGGTTATCCCGGATAAGCAAGAAAACGGTTGCAAACCATCTCTGGTGGGCCTCCCTGAATGGATATGATGGCGCGGTGGGTCTACGCCAGGAGTGAAAGGCTGCAAGTCCCCGTCTTGCATAAAGCACAGGGGTACAACCCCTCTCTGCGTCTCTAAGCCAAGCCGTGTACCCCGTTTACAAAATTAGCAGACATTTAAGACGGTTTCTATGAGGGCTCTCAGGGATCAAGCCAGTCGGTTTTAGGGGCAGGATAGGACCTCGATATATGGGCCACAGCCCATCATATTTTGGCTGAGCGGACACCCTACGCTCGGCAGCCGAAGATACGGGTGGATTGTGTTGTGAATCTCCGGCATTCAGTGGTATGATTGATAGCATGGGCTTGATGCATCGAGAACAACCCCCATATCTGGACTTTATTATCTCTCGCATAAAGAACAGGGATGGGTAATTTGGAAGCCGGAGAAGGAAGCGGTAGACGAGAGAGAAGGGAAGAGAAGGGAAGGGTGGGAGCGTGGTGGATGTTATCCTGATGGAAGTGGGATGAGAAAGGGAGAAGAAGAAGAAGGAATGCCGAGATTATTTATGGTTTATGTATATAAGGGTGCTCTCTTCTCATAAGTGCGAAGATAGGATTAAGGTCAAGACACACTCCCCGGCATAAAGGCTTCTAGTGTGCGTAAAGACAGCAGACAGTCAACATCAACAATAAACAGTGGGCCCGGGCATCCAGTGCATGGCAAACTCCGAAAATTGTCCTCAGCCCCTCATTCCCCTCATGCCCCGCCCCCGCCGTCCTTTATATTATGCGTCTAAAACGTACTTCTCATGGTAGTGGTGCACCACTTTATTTATTCATCGCTCGTAAACCCACCTAACATGGGCACCCAATATTGATGGGCGCTTCACTATCCTATAGAGTTGGGGATATGCCAACAAGCCAGTAATGCTGTCTTGGATTGTGGGATAACCATAAAATCGGTACCAACGGAGGCGGAAGAAAAAACCGGAGATTCATTCCCCAGAAGAATGAGTGCCCTCAAATCAGACTCCGAGGTTCCTACCGGAGTTATTTATTTCATTTGTTTTGCCAGGTTTCGGAGGAGGATAGGGAGTGGCTAAATCACGAAATATCACTCATCCCCTCACCCTCTTTCCCTGTTGGAAATGCCCCCACTTGTAAGTAGCAGCGCACGCATACACTCGTTCAAGGATTGGAAGTTTATCTGTAGAATCTCCTTCCTGTCTTTCCTTTCATTTCTCAAGCTATCTTACAACTCCTTAACTGTTTCAATACAAATTACTTTAGTTCACTTAAACCTCTCAGCTTCACTCTGTAGGATCCTTTGGTCCAATCATTACCTCCATTTACAACACCTCTATTTTCCGTAGTCCCCCTCTACCCCCCCTGTTGTCCCCTGGGATGCCCTCTTGTCCTACTTTTACCCGTGAAAAGCACTCTCTCACCCAAATGGGCAGGCTGCCTGAGCTTAAGACGGCGGTCCCAGGGTTGGGCTACTCTAGCCAGACTCTTAGTGGCGGTCTAGTCTCGTCAGTGACTCTTGGCATCCCGTTGGGTCCGGTGGCCCGGACCGTTTAGAACACTGGTTTCGATTATTTGCTCCACTTCTCATTTGACCTCCTAGGATTCTATTGTTTCGTAGACATTACCATTTGAAAGTGCTGGAAATTTACATTTTGTCGGTGGAGTTTGTGGTATCTGGTCTAGGGTATTACCATATATGAAGCACTTTCATTTTGATTTCCCTCTTTATTTTCCTAGCGTTTCGGATACTGATGCTAAGGGTTTTTTTCGCGCAATTCCTGCCTTCGGCCGTTGAATTTCTCCATTCCTTTTCTGGATAATGAATGCGACGAACTTGGGTTGGGGTGCAGTATAAAGTGTTGTGGCAGAATTTGTTTTGGGGAATCTCTCAACCTTGTTTCTCGTATAATATTTTACCTTAACGGCTTAGAGGATCTCAAAAGATCTGTTGCATTTCTTTCGTCCTTCTACCTTGTGTGTACTACTGCCAAGGATATTTGAAGATAAGATATACTGTGTTTCCACTGGACCCTATACACTGGGGACAAAATATTGATTTTGGTGAGCATGCAATATACTTGGGGAGGGAAAAATGTCAGGATGCGCGCATAGGAATTTTGAAAATGTTTGCCAAAGGGAGCTGTTGCAACATACAAAAAAAATCAAAACCTTTATTTGGCTGCAATACCTAGGTACGCGCCCTCACCCGCGAGCACTTGCAGCTTACTTGTGTACTGTACAACTTATCAAAGAGTCCGATCCGATCCTCTGGTGGTTGTGGACTGGTTGTTTGCGTCCTCAGGGTTTCTGCTAAGTCGATGTTAGTTCTAGAATGTTTCTTTGAACTTTGTTCGCTTGCTGTGGTGAGTAAGGTTTCGTTTGGGCATTGGGGTTGTTTGTTGTTGTTGAGGAGATACATATCCTTGGTTTGTCCTTAGCCTTGGTCTCTACCTATCTCCTACTTGTAGTTCATCTTTTTCCCACATTTGGCTCTCCTTGGCTTACTGTGATCTCACTCTGCGCTGTATCTCCTAGTCTCTTTCCATACTATATCTGTTTAGTTTAGGTAGTAAGCACAAAAGGTTCGCCCGTCATCCGATTCGCCCGATAAGTGTCACCTGCGCACTGCCCCAGCTTCACCCCGATTGCTAGAGTAGGAAGGGTGAAGGTTGGATTATAATTTAGTTCTAGGTCATGTGTTTTGACGATTAGAGCGAAGCTTAAATAAGATTGAGGGAGTGATCGTCTATTGGTCCTTAATCTTTGAGTATTGTGCTTGTACAATACTCGGGGGTGAGAGTAATTAATGTTTTGTGTCATGTTGTCACTGGGGGTTGGTATTGACCAAACTCTTTGTGGTAGCTTCAAGGATTAAGAGGCATATCAGTACTCGAGTATAATTCAAAAAACACAATACAAGAGATCGCTCCGGGGGAAAGTCAGCCCTTCTCGGCAATTACACCTTCCTATTTCAATCGGCTTTACATGATCCCACACTACCATCACCACCACTTGTGCTTCCGGGCCAGAAAATATAAATCTCTTGCATGCACCCCCGAGCATACCGACAATCGGTATGTCGGAAAAAGATAAATATCTAATAAGTATTACCTTAAACCGATTATATTCCGCCCGATTTGAATAAAAAATAAAAGAAATATAAGAGTTATCGCACTATACAAGAACTATTTGGGACTAAGACACCCTCCGCTCAAATAAAATCCCGGGATATATACTCTGCCTGAACCCAAATCCATTCTATTATTGAGAAAAGTGCGAGATTGCCCAGGAATGGGAGAAAGATTTACTGATCTAGGAAACTTCTAACTTCATCCATAAAATGCCTGAAGAAAAATTGGGGGCAAAAAAAGAAACAAACATCACAGACCCTCCGCGAAAAGGCTACATTCATCTGACGCTGCTGAACCAACAAGCGACGGCACCCATGAGACAGGATGACAAACTCCAGGGAAATTAAGCGGGTGCTCAATTACCGGATGGGTCGGGAATGTTGGGACTGTAGCAACTTTACCACTGTATCGTGCCCGTTTTCGGCGGCTAGTGTGAGCGGTGTTTGGCCGGATTTACTTGAATGAGTGGGGCTGACACCTTCCCGGCTCAATAGTAGCTCCACTATTCCCCTCATGGCCATTCCTGGCGGCCAACGAGAGCGGTGTTTGGCCATATTGACTTGAACTATCGGGGTTGACATCTTCCTGTCCCAACAGTAGCTTCGCTATTCCTTTATGGCCATTCGCGGCAGCAAACGAGAGCGGCGTTTGGCCGGATTTACTTGAACTATCGGGGTTGACATATCTCCCTCCAAACGGTAGACTCACGACTCGCGCCGCCTCCCCCCACCAGCCACCTATGCTCCTAGGCTTGGCAAATTGGCAACCAAGAAATAGCTTCACCACTCCCTCATGTCCATTTCTAGCAGCCCAGCAGAGGGCTGTTCGGCCATAACAGCCGTCCTGCTGGTCCGGTTGAATATGTTTTTCTCTTAAGAGCAACCCCACCACCTCTTCATGCCCATGGCTTGCAGCCCATGAGAGTGGCGTCATACCCGCACAATCTCTTTGGTTTAGATCCCATCTATTCTTTATCGGGATATTTGCAACCTCAGCGATGTCGAAGTACGAGGCACAGTGCAGTGCTGAAAACAGCTTGTGATCAGGAATTTGGTCAAGGCAAAACTCCCTACTTACCAAATGCCAAAGGGAGTTGGCAGATATATGGCTATCGAATTCAAGCAACTCAAGCGCAAATGTTTTCGCGCGGTCCGAGTGCTCTATTCACATGTGGATTCCCCAATATAGAGAACAATACTCGAGGAAGGGTACACCTCGGGGGTCAAGGGATGGGCCAACTGAAAGATTCTTGATGCACTGGAAGTTGAGATACGTTAGGCAGGTTTCCGCCATCGTCGAGTGAGCCCCGCCGAAAAGGTCGGGATGTGTGCAAAGATATTCTTGGAGGGTGTGATGGATCAATCTAATAGTCGAGGCGCCTTTATCCATGGTAAAAAGTCCCCGGAAGCGGCTTGGAAAGGTCGGCATCGCAGGGATATCATCTGTAATGATGTCATTTGACCCTATCCGGATTGATAGAGCGTGGCATATCTCATCTGCCTTCAAAGGTCGCCTTGAATGGGAGATCCACATCAGAACTGTCCCGAGTCTTGCCTTCTCCCCACCCTGGGCCTTTATCCTTCCTAGAGTTGCTTTGTAGGCCCCTCCTAAGTCTAAGCCACTCTCTATCGTGCCAAGTTTCTGTCTCCTTCGATATATGGTCGTCTCTTCTAGGATCGTCTCGATGCTTAGGAAGGCAAGGAGGAATATAAATACAATTCAGCACACTGTGCTGGATATCTTTAAGTCCCGCTTCCTACTTACATTTCCGAAACTGTCTCAGGGATATTCTGTATGATTTCCTGCTCCAAACTCTCGTCCATCGCATCTGGCACTGTATCCTCTCTTAGTTTCGCTCGGAGAAATATCACGATATCACCCTTTGCGGGTGTTATGGATCTAGTTGCTGCCCTCCCGGCAAGATGCCTCTCGACCTCACCCCCGACATGTGGCCTCCCTGTCAGAAATATCCGAGCACCGGGGGACTTCTGGAGAATTTGGTTGAGCGAGTCGAGAAGCCCCGCCCGATGCCTTGCCGGGCACTCATCGAGGGCATCAATGCATATAAATGTGCATCGCGAAGATGAGATATCCCGCAAGAACTCCACAATTTCTGAGAGCACTAGCCTCTGACCACCAATAACCTTCCCCCTGTCCCCAAAAGCTTTGACTATTCTTTCCGGAACATTGTCCAGTCCACCAACAACCTGTTTTAGCACCGAACCCAGAATGGCAGCCGGGGATTGCTCCTCCTGAGCGGCGAAGTCGAAGTAGAAGCACGCAACGGCAGCGTTTCTCCCCATGGCCTGCTTGCATAACGTATCTATCACCAGGGAGCTAGCATCACAGCCTATTAGGAATACCTTTCTTTCCTCGGATACTTTCCCTCTCTCACCTAATGTAGGTTTTGCCAACCCCCGAACCCCCGCAGCAAAACAAGGCTGAACCATCAGGTTCACTCCCACGGATACCACTAAGCCAGTTCCGATATTCCTCAGTTTGAAGGAACCATTCTCCCACCCCGGTCCGAATGTCGTGGTGCCGTATCCGGGGTTCGAGTGGAGATAGCCAGGCCAAAATATTGGACCTCTCATCGGCCACAGTACAGTGCCGGTGGTGCCACACATTATTGATAGTATTAAAAGAGTTGATGTTGTCATTGATGCGATATTGAGACATTTTGTATTTTTCGCTATTTTGAAGGCTATAGATGATGGGTTCTTGGGTAGTTTTGTGTGGTAGAGCTGGTTGATGCAATTCCTAGGGGTGAAGGAAGAAGCGGGGGCGATCGTGATTTCAAAGCCTTGTATGCTAAGGTCTGGTCCGAGCAATCCGCTCAAACTGGTACATCACCTATCATATTACTTGTATCTGTGAAAACCAAAACGATTGTGGGCTGCCGTATGCACAAACCCCAAGCAGTTGGTGGCGGAACAGGGCTACGATGAAAGTACTATACAAGTATGGTAGGTGGACGAAATTAACCGCCTCGCAACGATCGATGGCAATGCCGCCCGCCTCGTCACCGGGCACCTCCAACACCACATGAAGAAATTTCTCTAAATAAATTTCTGCTATGTATTCTACTATGTATTTATGTTTTTAATAATAATATTATGTAATTTTTTTACTGGTTTATAAGTTGTGGGGTTGGTGGGGGAGTGTGGTTGTCATGGCTAAAATTTCTCTTGTTGTCCGGTGGCCGGTTAATTTTGTCAGGGGACAATACTACCGGTGTTGGGCTTCCTCAGGACCCGTTTAGTTTGGATGGTGTGTCGCGCGTGCCGAAATCACCCTCCCGTGCGTATGTGTGACCTATTGATATACCGGAAGACAAACAGGTGGAAAGTTGACCAGACGATGAATTGCCTAAAG
>Ga0307509_10009840_pt1 | contig 11834 bp, 7 predicted proteins | sample 10_EM_MG_FD_202245 | JGI IMG/M metagenome (GOLD analysis project Ga0307509, IMG submission 202245) | Populus trichocarpa ectomycorrhiza microbial communities from riparian zone in the Pacific Northwest, United States - 10_EM | ecosystem: Host-associated > Plants > Roots > Unclassified | place... | reverse complement strand
TTAAAAAAAAGATGTTAAGACAATACAAGCATTCTTAAAAAAGGAAAAAACAAATATGAGACTTGGATCATTGACTTCAATAAGTTTAATAAGCTCATCTAATTTAAATAATATGAATAAAAAAAATACAATGACAAAAAATAAATTGACAAAAAATTGAGAATGAAAAAAATGTAAAAACATCCGACCCGAGCTCATCCGGGTTAACATGCCAAATATGAGACCTGGTCATGATACCAAACTAACCCAATCAAAAATAAATTGAATAAAACTATGAAACTCAATTACCAAACAACTCAATATTAAAGGGTGAAACTAAAAAAAAAAACAATCTAATTTAAAAAAGAACTACGTCAAACCGGGTTAACCTGTTAACCCTGCGAAAATGAGCATAAGATTGGAATGACTCCATAGAAAGGAAATTAAAAAAAAAACACAAAGATCAATTCTCAATCAATTAAATCCTGAATGATAGAATTGAAAAAAAAAATAATTCTAAAAAAATCAAATATTGAAGGATCTTATTTGATAACAAACCAAAAATTAAATGAGAACGTGGCAACCCCATTGAAAGAAAAATAGAAAAAAAAATTAATTTCTAGTAAATAAAATGTTGAAAGATGAAATAAAAAATAAATAAATTAAAAAGTTTGAAAAAACCCTGACCCGAGTATACTCGATTTAACATGCGAAATTTGTAACTTGGTAGTGATATCACGGTAACCTTGCCAAAAGAAAATTGAATAAAACGATAAAATTCAATCAAACAACTCAATGTTTAGTGGTGAAATTTTTAAAAAAATAACTTTTAACTCTAAACGCATCCTGATCATATAAACAAATTGAGAACAAAAGGGATGGAATAAAAATAAAAATAAATAAATAAATAAATAAATAAAAGCACTACTTTACTATTCATATAAACAGTGAAGCAAGTATATTACACCTGAATTCTTTTAATAGGTTGAAGTAATTTCTATTGAACTTTTTAAAACTTAAAGATGTTTCACTCAAATCACTAAATGTTTCAATACTACTTGTAATATCATGATACCTAAGGAAGGAAAGACATATTATTAACAAGTGTAATTTAAGGAGGGGAAATCATTCTTCCCCTCCTCATAAAATATTGTTTATTAAAATAGAATTTTGTTATTTTTTTTTAATTTTAATTTTTAATTTCATCTTTTAATATTATAATTATTAGGAATTGAACTTCATAATTTATTTTATTTTGCTTTTTATAAGATTATCCTAATTTCATGACCCGAGTCATGAGTTTTGCAGGTTAACCTAATTGACGTGGGTTTTTTGGGTCATTTTTGTAATTGATTTTCTTTTTTCAGTTTTATCTTTTACCATTTGGGTTGATTGAGAGTTATACTTCATAATTTATTTTAGTTTGCTTTTTATGAGGTTGTCTTAGTCTTATGACCTGATTCAGGGATTTGATGAATTAAATCGGGTTGATTCAAGTCTTTTTTTTAATTGATTTTTTTTAATTTTCATCCTTCAATGTTGGATTGATTGAGAATTGAGCTTCATAATTTATTTCGATTTGCTTTTCTATTAGGTTATTCCAGTCTCATGATCCAAGTTTGACAAGTTAACCTAAATTGACTCAAGCTTTTTTTTTATATCATTTTTTAATTATTTTTTTTAATTTTATTATTCAACATTGGGTTGATTGAGAATTGAGATTCAATAAATTTTTTATTTGTTTTCTATGAGGTTATCATGGTCTCACGACTTATATCATAAATTTTACATGTTAACCTGAATTGATTTAGGACGATCCAATATATTGTAGTCCTAATTTTTTTATATATATAAAAAAGATGTCATCTTATATTTTTTTAGTTAAACTATATTTTTGTTCCAGTTGTTCAGGTGTCTTTGGATTTACCAAGTTAATTGGGTTATATTATGTCAATCTCTACACAATTTATTTTTTTAAAAAATATGTTAGTGATACCTGAATATTTTTTTTAATTTTTTTTTAAATAATCCAACCTACTACATAATATAAATAAAATTATCTAGTGATTTATATTATTCTACACATGATGTTTTTATCAAATTTCATACGATAAACAACAATAACCCCATGTGATATTGAAAATTGACAAAAGAAAAACAACTTTAAAGATTTAAAAATATCCTTTAATGTTCAAGAAAATATTATAAAAATCTCATTTTCTATGCAAATTCTTATATTATTTTCATATAACTCTATCTAACAATTTCCCAAAAATTTTAAAGTTTTAGACATGTACTATATAAGTTAAAAAATTTCCCATTTTCCGAAAAAAGAAGAAGAAGAAGTGGCAGCAAAAATTCTCAATACAAATGGCCTTTTGATGTCGGTTTTTTTTTTCATTTTGTTTTTTTCCTTTTTTTTTGGAAAGTGAGTTTTCCCATAACTATGTCGTTTTGTTCTCAATTTTTCGTTTTTTTTTTTTTTACGGAAAGTGGGCTTTTCAATAACTGTGTCTTTTTGCTATCATTTTTTCTTTTTCTTTTTCATTTTATTTTTTTCCTAAATTTATGTCCATCTTCAATATTTTAAAAAATATATTTTTGATTGGACGTTTAACTTTTAGGAAATGTTTAGAACGAAGAACACATATCAATACAAGGACACATTCTTCGAAGATTGAGGATCATTAATCAGCCGCACTAACAAAAAAAGATTTAATTGAAATAAAATTTTAACATATAAGGATGAAATTAATTAAAAAAAAACTATAGATGGATGTTATAGTTCTAAGATGGCTTTCCAAGCGAGTGTATATATATTTAATTTATAATTATGTAAATTAGTAAATTTATAATCCTAACAAAAACAAGCATACTTACTTAATAAATATATATACAAACTTACGTAAAAGATTAAAAAAAAAAACTTTATGAAAAATAAAAGGATTCTGATAAGGTAGGTTTGTTTTTGCGTTTCAAAAATATTTTTAAAAAATTAAAATTTTTTTTATTTTAAATTAAAATTTTTTGATATTTTCTAATTATTTTAACATGCTAACATCCAAAATAATTTATATAAAAAAATTATTTTAATATATTTTTAAATAAAAAATATTTTAAAAAATAATCAACATAATACACTCCAGAACAATTAGTAACTCAGTGCCGAAGGAAAGTTGATGTGATCATGTGACATTCAAATTTGCATTTTGAGGAATCCACGTTCCACGCTGGTTACAACGGCCATGTAATTTGAAATAGTTTTGGATGGACAATCTTGTCCCCACCTTCCCTTCTTCTCCTTTTTTTTTTTTTTCCGCCCTTTTTCAAGGAGCGGCTCGCGATGCTGATAAGCTAGCTAGAGAAAATTGGAGCCCTTGATGGGAAATACTTGAAATGTCAATTATTTCTTTTACACTATTTTGTAAGAAACATAAACAATTAAATACAAAAGACTCAATTACTAATTACTAGAAACTATATCATATTTATTAGTTTTTTCTAATTATATCATATCCATGTGATCTTTAAGATTATTTGAAAAAATATTAAATTTTAATTTATCGGTAATATTCTTATTATAAGTATATATACAAAAATAAAAATAAAAATGCATATATCCATTTTTATTTAGGTTTTTTTTTGTTTTTTTTTTAATTTTTCTTTTCTTCTTTGTTATTTTATTTTCACTATTAAGTGTGTGTTTATTATTATATTTTTTATTTTAAAATATATTTTTTTAATGTTTTTTTACATTGAGGGGATATTGATATATATTGACAAATAAGGGATATTCAAATAGTGTTAAAAATAACTTTTTTAAAAAATAATTTTTAATATATTTTTAAATAAAAAATATTTTAAAAAATAATTATTACTATAATCCCAATTACCCCGAAATCATAGTACCCGTCACCACTCCCGAATGCACAAAACCGACCCCAAACAGCCAAAAACCACCACCAAAGTACTGTCATTCCCTCCTCCCTCCTCCCTCCTCCCGTAACCTTTGCTCACCATGCACAATTTGGTTTTCAATCCTTTGGGCTCATCACATAAGGGAGACAGAATCATCCTTCCCTGTCAAATGAAACTTCCTCAAAAAATGGCACAATTATTCAATCGTCTGCAGCAGCACGTGTATACGTAGAATTAAAAGTTTAAAAACATATCCTAACTGTGGACTTGAATTAATCTATGATTTCTAGGCAACAAAAACATAATTTGGGTTTGAAATACTAACAAAACCAAGCCTTCAAAATCCTTAAAGTTTCATTCTTTACAGTGTCTACAGCATCAAACAGTTAAAATAAAAACTGGGTTTGCTTTGTTATAAGTCACGGGTTCATACAATTTCGGCATTGGGATGCTTGCTGGTGAGGCGAATCATGAAGCAGCTAAGAGCATTATCATAGTAAAAGATGCCATTATGTGTGCCCACCGCTTTAGAGGCCCGTGGTTAGGAGATCCAGTGGAGTAAAAGAGAGGAAACGGCGGTGCTTTGATGCTGGTTTCCGGTGATTTTGTGGGCTATGAAGTGGTGGTAGCCATGGCGGAGAGAGGAGGAGAACGAGGAGGAAGCAGAAGAAAGACAAACAAAAAGGAAGAAGCGGATTTAATACAAATAAATTAAAAAAATACACTAGGAAGTTTTTAACATGATTCAACTTTCAACTTGATGTCTAGATAATTTCTAGTTAAAATTTCTTATTTTATTTCACATCAATGGTAGGAGACGACCCCACAATAGTAGGGCGTTATTGTCATTGCACAAATATCAAAAGTTGAATTTAAATTCCTCAAAGTCTCAACGGTCATCTCTCTCTCTCTCTAGGGTGTTTATAGTCCCAACAAAAACCTTCCCCTCCTCACCACTTCTTACAAAATCTCTCTCTCTCTCTCTCTCTCCCCCCGGATTTCTAAATCAAGAGAAAGTACACCATGAAAGGGGAAGCTAGCGAGAATAATCGGTTCTTAGGAACCTTATCATCTTCATCGATAAGAAATTTACTTCCCAGATCCAAGCGCAAATCCAAAAAATTCTCAGAAAACACTCCTCCTCCACTTCATCCTAACATCCAAATCAACGATCCTCCTCTCTCCCCTTCCATCCCTAAACTCTTTCCACCCTCCAAGTCTTTCTCCTCTTCTGCTTCTCTCAACAGATCAGACGGTCAGAATGTTCAATCACTCTCTCCTCGGGACCCACCACCGCTACTGGGACAAGTCGATGGATCCCACGGGGCATTGGAGGATTTGGATCCGGCAGTGAAGGTTTTTGTCTGTTTTAAACTGTTATTTTTTTTTTCGTTTTTCGCTCTCTTGGCTTATTTATTTATTTATCGCATATTGTAAAGGTTGTGGTGAGAATTAGAGCAGTAAATGATGTTAAAAGAGAGGGTGGTGATGGTGTAGTGAGGAAGCTTTCTTCGAATTCGGTATCAATTGGTGATAGGAAATTCAATTTCGACTCGGTTCTTGATTCGAATTCAAACCAGGTACAATATTCTTCTACTTGATTTTTCTTAGCATAATTTATTTATTCTGCTGTTAACATATTTTGATTCGTAAACTGTTGGATTGTGTGTCCGTGTACCAGGAAGATGTCTTCCAGTTAGTTGGTGTTCCTTTGGTTAAAAGTGCATTAGCAGGTTACAATGCGTCCATCTTGTCGTATGGAGAGGTATTATAACTGTGTGTTATGCTAACTAACACTTCGTTTTCTTATTACTGATCACTAATGATTTTCTGAGTACTTAACCAGACTGGGAGTGGTAAGACATACACCATGTGGGGCCCACCAAGCGCGATGGTTGAGGATCATTCAACGGGTAGCAACCAAGGCATCGTTCCTCGCATCTTCCATATGCTATTCTCGGAGATTCAGCGAGTATGTTTTGTTTTGTTTCCTTTTCCTTGGTTTCTGTGTGGAAATGGTTAGTAACTACGTGTTCGGATTGTCTTTCATAGCAGCAAGAGGACTCCCAAATGAAGCAGATCAATTATCAGTGCAGATGTTCATTTCTTGAGGTATGCGTAACAGTCTTAAGAAGTTATGGATAGAATGTGACCTGTATATCAATTTGTATAGGACTAATTGATTGATAATTGCAGATATACAACGAGCAAATAGGGGACTTGCTTGATCCAGGTCAAAGAAATCTTGAGGTGGGATTTTCGGCTCCTGTCCTTGGATTCTTGTTTCACTAGCCAATGCCTTCTTTGAAACACCTCACCTTAATTAGTTTATACTTGACGATAACAATTCATTTGAAATTTTTTTTCCAGATAAAGGATGATCCGAAAAATGGATTATACGTCGAGAATTTGACCGAGGAGTATGTGAGCAGCTATGAGGATGTAACTCAATTATTGATCAAGGTAGGGAGGCTACTATTTTTAATTATTCCCTGGGGCTTGGACCTTTTCAGGAACTCATGGTTGGCTTTTGATAGCATCTTTAATTCATTGTCATATATGTTTCTTCTTATTTTCCAATAGTGAACATGTACTTCTATGATGCAGGGGCTCTCAAGTAAAAAAGTTGGAGCAACGAGCATAAATTCTAAGAGCTCTCGGTCCCACATTGTATTTACTATGATCATTGAGTCATGGTGCAAGGTCTGTATCGTCAGCTTCTCCAGCTTAATTGCTGCAATCATGATCAAAATATTTTATCTTATTTTTCCTCAAAGTTAACTTCTCTTAGAATAGATATCATTCTTTGTGAAATGACATCATGTATGTATGCATTGGTCATATAGTTATTTATGATATACAATGTTGAGCCAATTATATATTTTTGGATTTTGGTATCATCTTGTAGTGTTATTATTCTTTTTATTGGTTCTACCACTTACATGTTCTCACGTGGCAGGGGACTTCATCAAAATGTTTCAGTAGTTCAAAAATCAGCAGAATCAGCCTCTTTGATCTTGCTGGACTGGATAGAAATAAACTTGTTGATGCCGATAGACAATTTGTGCAGGAAGGCAAAAGTGTAAAGAAGTCCCTGTCACAGCTTGGGTATGATGCCCATCACTTCCTTCTGAAGGTTTTCGAACTGTAAAAGTAGTAAAGAAAAAATATTCATTGTCAAAATAAGATGCAAGCTATATATGATCGTGTTCATTTTCAGTATTTATGCTTATTGCGCTGAAATGTATTTTTTTTTTTTTTTGTTAAAGACCTTTATATTTTCAAATATGAATTAGGTGTATTTAGATTCCATTTGGATGCTTAATGGAAGAGCATCTTAACAGCTGTTTCATTCGAGCACTTTGGTAAATCACAGTTTTTGTTTCATATGTGAAACAGGCAATTGGTGAACACTCTAGCAAAGGAAAATCAACCAGGGAAATTTGCAGTTTTTCCATACCAAGGATCCTGTTTAACACACTTGCTGCGAGAATCTCTTGGTGGCAATGCAAAACTCACAGTCATGTGCTGCATCTCCCCTAATAACAGGTAACCAACCGCTTTCCTTGTTATGAATTTCAGGAAAAAAGGTGGTGCTATTGATTTCAGCATTGCCCATGTACCATATGCATATTCAAATTAGTTTATTGTCATCAGTTTGAGTCCCTTGTTATGTATTATAAAGCACACATATTCTTCATTCTATCTAAATAAGTGCTCGAGATCTCTTGTACTATTCTACGATAATGATGTGCTTGTTGGTTGCAGAAACAATGGTGAGACATTAAGGACACTCCGATTTGGCCAGCGAGTTAAATTCATAAAAAATGACCCGGTTATAAATGAAATATCAGAGGATGATGTTAATGATTTGAGTGATCAAATTCGTCAGTTGAAGGTATGAGGCTTTTCCTTCAGGAAGTAATTATTTGCCCGTTTCATCTCAAGGCATCACCTTATTAAATGTGTATCTTACAGGAAGAACTTATAAGAGCGAAATCTGATGTACATAATTCATTCGAGGGTAGAAGCGGATACTTCAAGGGGAGAAATGTAAGAGAAAGCTTGAATCACTTGAGAGTGAGTCTTAATCGCTCTTTGATGCTACCCCGCATAGATACTGATTCTGACAATGAGGTGAACATTGATGAGAATGATGTGAGGGAACTACACCAGCAACTCAATAAATTACATTGTTCTCCTGATGAGAACTCAAGAGATCTATCTGATAATGGAGACTCTGCCCACTTTTCTTCTGTAGAAGAAAGCTTTGAGACAGATTTGGTGAGTGACAGCGAAGTGAATGGCCCACATGAATTTGAAAGTGAAGAAATCAATCTTGAGAAAGAAAAGGAAGGTGAATCACAAGACGACTTCCCAGCTGCCCCTGAAGCCTCAGATCCTCCGCTTCGAACCAGCATTAATATTAGTCCATGCCGTCAGTCTGCAGTCCTCCATGAGCCAATGTTGTCTGAGTCACCTAAAATTGGAAATACCAGGAAAAGCATGGTCATTCCATCATTATTTTCAGCAAGTCAGAACAATATGTCAGACAGCTCCAACTTCCAGTCAGATGTACCGCCCCAGTCACTTAAGCAAAGTGAAAACATCAGATCATCTTTGTGTTCAAGCAAGATGTTTCCAGGCCCCACTGAGTCCTTGGCTGCTAGCCTTCAGAGAGGCTTGCAGATTATTGACTATCATCAGCGGAACTCTGCATCAAACAGATCTTCAGTTTCATTCTCCTTCGAGCCCTTGTCATTAAAACCTTGTTCCGAAGTTGACAAAGTGAATGTGTCTCTTCAGAAGTTAGCAGAACATGGATCATATGCTTCCTTACTTTGTACATCTTGTAAACAGAAAATCAATGATAGTTCAAACGAGGTCCAGGATAGCCTGACATGGGTGGTGGCAGAGGAAGAAGCTCGGAAGCCTAACCAACTGATTAGTCAAGTGGTCAAAGTATGATTAGTACTTAATTGATGAGAAGTGCTATAAACTCTGTTGTATATTTGCTTGTTTTATTTATCCTTTTTGTTTATTTTCTATGCAGGATTCAGGCAACGGTTTAGCAATAACTAACAACGGAGAGGAGAAGGACCTTGAAAATTTATGTATGGAGCAAGCAACTAAAATTGAGCAGCTGAATCAGTTGGTAATAATTCTTTTGATCACCCCTCTAACCACTGCAATTCCACATTTCTGAATTTACTTTTAATGACAACCTGAATTTCTTCAGGTTGAAAAGTACAAACAGGAAAGAGAACATTATATCATGACTGGTCAAGAAGGGGATGAGATTCTGTCCAGGAAATCAAAGAATCAAATGACACTCTTTGAAGGATCAGCAGATGAAGAGTACCAGTCATTAAAGGATCGAAACAAGGTTAATAGTTGTTTTCATCATCAATTGCAGACAATCTTGTTAATTCAATTTTTCTCTGTGTCATTTGTTCTTGTTGATTTGTGCAGCTTCGAAGTGTTGAGAATAATCAGCTTGAGATTAGAGAAGAAGAATATGAAGTAGAAGATGCGATGGATAAAAACACATATTTTGATTTGAAGGAGAAGGAAGCACTTCTTCAGGAAATTCAAAACTTACAGATGAAGTTGCAGTCGTATACTGATGCATCCAAAAACAGATCTACTGAAAAGCTGAGATCCTCTTTGTTGATACAATCCATTCAACTATGCAAAAGTGCAGACACCCAAAATAATAGTTTGGAAGAATATGAGAGAGAGAGACAGAGATGGACAGAAATGGAGAGTGATTGGATTTCTTTAACTGATGACCTTAGAGTTGATCTTCAATGCAGTCGTCAGCATGCAGAGAAGGTGGAGATGGAATTGAGATTAGAGAAGAAATGCACAGAGGAGTTAGATGATGCGCTTCATAGGGCTGTCCTTGGGCATGCTAGAATGGTTGAACACTATGCTGATCTACAAGAGAAGTACAATGACTTGGAGGGAAAGCACCGTGCAATCATGGAAGGGATAGCAGAGGTGAAGAGGGCAGCAGCAAAGGCAGGAAAAAAGGGCGGAACTCGCTTTGCCAAATCACTTCAAGCTGAGCTTTCTTCCTTAAGAGTGGAAAGGGAAAGGGAAAGGGAGTTCTTGAAAAAGGAGAACAAGAGTCTGAAAATCCAGCTTAGAGACACTGCAGAAGCTGTTCATGCTGCTGGAGAACTCCTTGTTAGGCTGAGAGAAGCTGAGCAAGCTGCCTCAGTTGCAGAGGTAGATTACCGTGATTACACTTTACTTGCCAATATTATTATGCAGTATGCTTAGAAATGTTGAATGAGAAATGTGACTCATCTAGCAGTAATATGGAATAGCATTCAGTCCCTTGATATTATTAGTATAGCTTGATGAAACCATGCTTCACTCACTATCTCCACTAACGTGAGAGGGCATTTCTTACACAGACATCAAGTGCTGGTAGGTATCTGATTTATCATGTTATTGATTTCTATCACATATGCAGGAGAACTTCAACGTGGTTCAGCAAGAAAATGAAAAATTGAAGAAGCAAACGGAGAAGCTTAAGAGAAAGCACAAAATGGAGATGATCACCATGAAGCAGTACATGGCAGAAAGCAGACTTCCAGAATCTGCATTGCAACCACTATACCGAGAGAATTCTGATGGAGCACACAACACGATCCCAGATGATGACCAGGCATGGAGGGCAGAATTTGGGGCAATCTATCAAGAACACTACTAAACCTTCGGGCCTTGATATATAGAGACAGACCCTCCTTGGGTCCAAGCTTTATACAAAATTCTTGTGGAGTGACCAAGTCAATTTGTTCTTTCAAGGAAACAAAATAACTTCTCTACTGTACTTGTGTGCATGATTTATTCATATGTTTGTTTGCTATCATCATCCTTCATTTTACAACTTCCTGAACCACCTGTTGTATCCTATCATCTCCGATCTCCGGTGGAAGCTTATTGAAAGCTTTCATGACGAAATTATAATGAAAGCTGGTTCAGGATTAATTTCGAGATGAGGTGTCTATAAATAGTTGAATGTCTTTTTTCCCCATACATACATTGTATAGTGATTTGTGTTTCCGTCAAAAAATATGACGAGGAAGATCATCAAATCAAGAAACGCGCAGACAATCTTGGGATAACCAAAGCAAGAGAAGCAAATACAATAATAAGTTAAAATTAATGTTTACCTAGGGTGTTTATTTATATACACCAAATACAATATTTGACTTGCAGGATTTTCATTGTGTTTTTTTTTTTTTTGTAATTAAAAAAATTCCAAGTGTAAAATAAAAGAATAAAAGATATTAATAAAAATAAAATAGCAAAAATTAATATATATATATATATATATATATATATATATATAAATTAAGATATTTAATATTATAATATGGAAAATTTACCTAGTTATCTTTACTAAATTTATCTATTAAAATATTTTTTATTTAATTAAATGATAATAAAAATAGATATATATATATAATAAATCTATAAAATAAAATAAAATAAAAAAAACATACTAGGTAATGCTTCATATATTAAAAATATTATTTGAAAATAAATATATTTTTTTATTTTAAAAAATAAAATTATCTATACAAAAAAAAATATAAATAAATCAGGAAAATCATGTAAAAATTTAAATATACACAAAATATTTTTTTAAAAAAATCTTTATAAAAAAGGTTAAATAAAAAAATCTTATCAAGATTTTTTTTCTCTAATCTCTCTTCTCTTTTCATTTTAAATTATGCCAAATGATTTTATAATTTAAAATAATTACTAATTATATTTATAACTTACAAGTCGGAGAAATTATCTACAACTCATATAAATACTTTTCTAAACATCTAAACCATGTTATTTTACTTAAAAAAAAAACACTAAATTCAGAAAAAAAAAAAAAAAAACCTCCAACATTTGGTATGATACTAACC
>Ga0307509_10009839_pt1 | contig 11835 bp, 5 predicted proteins | sample 10_EM_MG_FD_202245 | JGI IMG/M metagenome (GOLD analysis project Ga0307509, IMG submission 202245) | Populus trichocarpa ectomycorrhiza microbial communities from riparian zone in the Pacific Northwest, United States - 10_EM | ecosystem: Host-associated > Plants > Roots > Unclassified | place... | reverse complement strand
TTCTCCTATAAATTTACACTTTATCTCACTCAAAGTCAAAATAAGATGATTTTATGATGATAGTCTTATTACTTTACCTCCTTCCTCTAAGAAACAAGCCCTTCTGATTCTCCGCAAGGCCAGAGACAAGTTGCGTTTGGCCTCATCAGACGATACAAGGATGCTCAAAGGAACCACGCCTGCAAACAGTTAGATATAGTTTGGATAAGAGAAAAAAAAACAAACAAACAAAAATGCCCCTTAGGGATTGGCACGACAGAGGAAAAAGGTAGAAAGTTTGCTAAACACTGATTTTGATTGAACACAATTGTGTCTGGAAATAATATTTTTGTATATAATTACTATTTAAAAATGAAATCACGTTTAAAAAATATTGTATATATCTGCTATTTGAAAACACAATCACGTTATTTTTGTATATAATTACTATTTTTTTTTTTTTTTAAAAAAAAGCAATCATGTTAAACAAAAACCAACCTAAAATTTTATAAAGATTTAATGGAAAAAAGTTAGGGTGGTATTATCACTAAGCCTTCTGATATTAAACAAGAGGTTGTGGTTTCCTTCAAGAATTTGAATGCTAAGGAGAGAATTTTCAGACCTTCATGCTCTGTTATCAATTTTAGGAGGTTGAGTCTTAGCTCATCTTCCCTTTTGGAAATTCCAGTTTCTATGGAAGAGTTTAAAACTGCAATGTGGGAATGCGACGGAAATAAAGCTCCTGGTCCGGACGACATCAATTCTTTCTTTATTGAAAAAGCATGGGATTTCGTGGGTCTGGACATTCTTAACATGGTAGAAGATTTCTTCTTTTTGGGTTATCTACCAAAGGGTATATGCAGCTCCTTCATAACACGTATTCCAAAACTCGCAGGGGCTACATGTCTGAAAGATCTCAGACCTACTAGTTTGATTGGCTGCTTATATAAAATCATAGCAAAGGTTTTGGCTAAACGGCTGAAGGGTGTGATGCCTGAGATTATTGGAGGGAACTAGAATTCCTTTATCAAAGGAAGTCAAGTCCTGGATAGTGTGTTGATAGCGAATAAAGTAATCAGCTATCTTAAGAAGAACAAGCTCCAAGGTTATTTATTTAGTTATGCTTTGTATGGGCTTCGAAAACAAACGGAGGGGTTGGATTAGGCAGTGCATCTCCACAGCCAGAGTATCGGTGAATTTTTAATGGAGAAAGGTTTGAGACAAGGTGACCCTTCATCTCCTTTTCTGTTAAACATTGCAGAAGAGGGCCTTGGTAAGATGATTGAAGAGGGCTGTGATTTGGGTTCAGTGGAAGGTATATCTGGGGTCTGATGATTTCAGATTCTCTTGTCTTCAATTTGCTGACGACACACTTATTTTCAGCTCAAAGAGTCTCTCTTCTGTTCAGAACATCAAGCGGGTGCTGCAATGCTTTGAATTAATTTAGGGATTGAAAGTCAGTTTTTTCAAGAGCTCTATAACAGGGGTTGGTTTGGACAGTAGCACCATAGCGGGCATGGCTAAGGTTTTGAGATGTAGGGTGGCAGCCATAGTCACAGAAGCAGTTCCATCGGTGGTTGGCAGCACCAGCAGCCCCTCTTTCACTCGTCGCCAGAAACGACGAACTCTCTCCGCCGTGAGCCATGCCCTTTCCTCCTCATAGCCAGCGACAACAGCACACAGCAGCAGCTTCCTGTCTCTTTTCTCTCCAATGCGAGCAGAAACAATGCTAGAACAGCCACCGTCGAAGACCATCACGCACGACAACAGCAGCAACAGCCCGATCGGAGTGTTTTTGGGTGTTTCTTTTTTAATTTGAGGGGAGAAGATAGAAGATGATGAGCTAGTTTTTCTTTCACTGTAGTCGAAGAGAAAGAGAGGAATTTGAAGGTTTGTTGTGGGCTTTTTCGTCAATTACTCATGAGAAATCTGATAGAAGAGATACATTCAATGAAAAAATCAAGATATTTTTTGTGGGTATTTGTTTTTTTTCACTAAAATTCAGAGATTATTTTACAATTTAGGCCAAAAGAAAGATGCGAGAGTGAAAGGAAAAAAAGCATACGTTGCGTTCTCATTTTATGATTTTCGACCAGTATTGGATGTGAGGCCGAGTTGTGGGCTTAAGATGGGCCTTCCAACATACCGAGATGTAACCTCATTTTATGATTTTCGACCAGTATTGGATGTGAGGCCGAGTTGTGGGCTTAAGATGGGCCTTCCAACATACCGAGATGTAACCTGCTTAAGTTGATTAATGGTCTAACATGAAGCTAAAAATGATTTCGGCCCAACTTCCGATATTTGGAGTTTTGGAGGTTTTCTACTCTTATTTACTTTGACCATTTAGAGAAGAAGGTAATTAAGTTCAAGTTTCTCTATTGATTTCGGCCCATATAAGTGAATTTCAGGGGAGAAAACGAGTATCTCAAGATTTTCTTTTTAATTTTTATTGTTTTTTAAATTACATGATTTTTAAATAAATATACAAGAAATATACCCTATTAAGTAATACTCTAAAAGACGTATAGCTACTGTACTTATATATTATAATTATAACTATAATAATATAACTTATATATTATAATTATAATACAATTTATATACTACAATACTCTGAGCTGTCTTTTTTTTGGGTTTTTTTCTGTTTTTATTTTTTTTCTCGTTTTCTATGCTTTTATGGGGTTTGTTTTTGCTTTTTTCTTTGTGTTTTTTTCTTTTAATAATTTTTTTAATTTAGTTTGTTAATGTTAATTTTTTTTATTTAGTTATCATATTTTCATGACACGGATCCCGAGTTTGACAGGTTAACCCGAAATTATTTTTTTTTACTTTTTTTCTTTTTAATTAATTTTTTTCGTTTAGTTTAGTTTGTTAATGTTAATTTTTTTTTATATGTAATTATCAGACTTTCATGACACGTATCCCGAGCTTGACAGATTAACCTGGTTTGACGGTTTAACCCATTTAACCCGTCAATTTTTTTTTCTATTTAGTTATCAAACTTTCATGTCGTGAATCCCAGATTTGACGGGTTAACCTGGTTTAAAGGGTTAACCCAGTTAATTCAGATTTTTTTATTTTTCTTCATTAGTTTTTTTTTCTTCTTGTTGGTTTTTTTTCTTTGTTTTTTTCTTTTTCATTAATCTATTTAATTATCATACTTTTATGACACGACCTTACAGTCAGACCCATATCCAAGGCTATTGGGTCTGGTGTTGCAACCAAACTCACTTAAACTTAGGTCATGCAAGTTTAATGTTATTATAAATATTACTTTTGGGTCAGGCGTTGCAGCCAAACTCAAAACTCTTGAATATAGCTTTACAGAAAGACCTAGCATTTTTAGATTTTAATTTTTTTTATTTTTTTATGCAAAAAAAAAATAATCCCCGACATCACGCGGGTCATGTAACTAATCTTTCTCTATGTGTTGTCATTAATTTGTTTTTTTAAAAAAAAACTAAAAGCCATTAGTCAAATATTGTGGCTTGTAACAGGACTAAAATATTGTGGCTTGGAAGAGGATTTATTGTGAATTCACAAAAGGTTTCCTCTTCTTCTTTTCTCTGAAAGGTTTTTACTTTATTTACTATTTTTTTTAATTTTATTATTTAATTTTATATTAATTGATGATTGGAGTTGATAATTAATTTCGTGTCTTTTCTTTTAGTTTTTCGCGATCTAAAAAAAACCATTCCAACGGGTTCTTGATTTTGCAAAGAAAATTTTGTTTTAGTTGATTATGAAGAATTACAAACGAAAAGCCTAATTGAAAGTAAGGTGAAATGGTAACTTTTTTATTTAAAAAGAAAAAAAATTATATCCATTTTTTTTTTTTTACTTTGGCCATTAAACTTTTTTTTTTAATTTCATCATTTTATATTGTGTTAATTAGTGATTCGAATTAATGATTTATTTTATATTTTTTTTACTCATATTATTGCGGTCTAAAAAAATATTTTAACATTAGGTTGGTTCTTGATATTGAAAAAAAAAACTTAAATTTTGTTGTTGGTGAAAAACTAAAATTGAGGAAACCAGAATTAAAAGCTTAGTAAAATAGAAGCCCGTTTAAAAAAAAATCGATGTCAAAGCCTTTTATACAATTTAATACAAAATTTTATTTTATTCACATTTTAATCTTTAGATTTAATAGAGGAGAAAGAGAATCGTAAAAAAAATAACAACAGAGAGAGAAAAAGGTTAATTGTTCCGATTCGGTTTATGAAAATAGCTAAATTTGATGTCAAAGTATTCTCTTGATTAGATGAGTATCATTAAGGTATTTTGAGCTTTTATATCGCCTGAAAAAACATATCGATGTTGAGAAATGATTTTTTTTGTTTCATTTTGTGTTTTAAAACTAATTTGAAGGTTTTTTTTTGTTATACTCAATTGGAATAAACGGCAAATAAGATTTTAACAAATAAATCTTATAAGAAAAAAATGGTTGGCGCATGTGAGTGGACACCACCTGCGCCATTCAAGCGGCACATGTTACGACATCCTGCGACCAAAAACTACCAACCACCTTGTCTTTTAAAGCTTCCAGCGATGAAGCAATTGATGGGGTTGTGCATGTTGTGATATTCATGGTGGTTCGGTGGAGGTAAACTTTTTTTCTCCCCCCTTCTTTTCTCTCTCTTGACCCCTCGGTCTGTGTTTGACCAAATTCAATTGTGTCATCTTGTTTGTATTGATTTTAATTTTAGTTCTTATTATTTTAGATTGCTATTTGTTTTGATTTTAATGTTTTTTGAAGTTTATTTTTTTTTCAATATCATTCTTACAAATTTAATTCATTTAATTTTTGTATCCAATGTGGTCTTTATTCTTTTGATTGCTATATTTTGTTTTTATCATTCTCTTAGTTTATTTTGTTTTTCAATTCAGTCCCTAATCATTTTCTTTAATTTAGTTTTTATACCAGATTAAGTAATCATTGTTTTGATTGCTATTTTTTGTTTATTTTTTATGATTGAGCATTTTGCTTTGCTTTTTGTTGTGTCTACCTTCTACAGGGTAATCCCGATCTGATAACCCGAGTCACTAATTTTAAATATTAGCTCAGTTTAAGTTTAATCCTTTTCTTTTAAGTATTTTTTACAAATTGAGTATTTTTTTTTCAATTTCATCATTCAATATTGGTTTATTAGCCCTTGAGCTTCGTGTTACACTTTTGTTTTTGAGTTATCCCGATCTCATATCCCGAATAACAAGCTAATTAAGTTAACCTGAGTAAACTTAGGTTTTTCTTTCTCAATATTTTTTTTATGAAATTAATTTTTGTTCACCTTCATCCTTTGTCATTAAATTATTGGCCACTAAGCTTTGTAGTTTTTCCTCTCTCTTTTTTCACGGGGTTATCTCGGGTGTTGGTTAGTCAAGCTAACGTGAGCTGACTCGAGTTTTTTTTCAATGTTTTTTTTTATTTATTTAAAACTTTGATTTTTTTTATGTCTTCTTTTTTTAAAAAAAATTAATCTTTTTATCCCGATCTCATATTGTGTGCAGTGAGTTAGTCAAGTTAACCCAAGTTGACTCTGATTTTTTTCTTTAATGTTTCATTAAATTTTTTTTTTTCAAATTCATCATTTGACATTACATTTTTGGGCCTTGAGTTTTTTTTTTTATATAGGGTTATCATGATCTCATATACCGGGTCGCATGTTAGTCAAGTTATCCGGGTTGACTTATGTTATCATCATCTGTACATTATTTGTTTACATTAGAAAAATTGACATGGTCTACGGTGCAGCGTAGACCACCCATCTAGTAATGGAACTAAAACTAAGTGCTTGTGTCATTCGCGTTAGACACACACAAAATTCGCGTGTTTCATACTCGCATACAAAAAATAAATTGATGTATTAGAACCATAGTTATTATAAACCCGGCTCGAGGGTTGACCCGACCAAGGGGCAGAATCTGGGGTCACACGGTTTGACCCGGATCAACCTAATTTTTTTTTTAAAAAAACTATTTGAGGTTTTAATTTCTTACGTAAAAAAATTATGAAACAATCAATGTGGATTTAGGTTATATATAGCTATCCCATATGGAAAAGTTAAGAAACATTCAATGTGGAAGTAGGTTATATATATAGTTATCCCACATTGAAAAATTAAAAAACAATTAATGTAGATATAGCCTATAAAAAAAATATTTGAGGCTAAGTGTAACAACCCTGATTTTTCTACATTCTTTTTCGCGATATATTGGAAATTTTTAGGTAATTTTTTTTATACATACAAGTTCCACCAAAATTTCTATCAAAATATCGGCAGAGTCTCCCCGATACTGGTAGGTCCCAAGTTATCGACATATACCCTGTTTACACTTCTAATATCTCACATCTCATAACTCAAAATCACGACCCAATCATCCTGGGTCACAACCAAACTCATTATCATCAACACAACATATTTTATTCAATAACATCATATAATGTAGTTCAAATGAAAGATTCAATTTCAACTGTAAAAATGCATGGTCAAATAGGTACCAGGAGTTTCAACCATTAGAGTAAAGACATACATTCAAATATATGGATTAATATTACATCTCAAGTTTTAGGAGATAAGTCGTTTAATTTATAAATAATTTACATGGTTAAAAGCAAAAGATAACTAAACAAAATAAGAGGCCACCAGTTCAAAAAAAAAAGAAAAAAAAAAGAGAAAAACGGATAGAGAGAGAGCTGCAGATTTTGGAAAAAACCAATAATGCTCCGGTGGCCATATCTCTGGAATCCACCGTTGGATCATGCTGCGTTATGGATATGTTATTATTGTTACACTCCTCTACTAACTGACCGGAGAGATTGGAAGGAACACAATCCTTTTGACAGAAAGCATCATCGGAAATTTCCTGGAAAACAAAAAGGGAATGCACCTGCATGGCAGTTTGGTCGCCGACTGATTTCTCTCTCTTCCACCGTTGAATCATGCTCATTCTAGGATATGTGGTGCGCCTAGATGTTGCCTTCATTCTAGACGGTGGAGATCGGAAACTCATTCTCCGGCAAGGTTTCGTGCATGTTGAACAGTAGCTCGTCCATTTTCAGGTAAGCTCGGTTTTATTCAGATCCAGGGAGACCTTACCGTGGGATCATTATGATTTTGAGATATATTATGCACAACTCTATGATATGTAGTCTGACCGTTGGGTTTAAAACAATAATCAGACGTTGATGACTTATTGCCTTTTGAATCTATTGCTAGTTTTGGCAAAATATAGTAAGCTTGATTAAATACATGTTTCGATGAAATTAGAATTGTATGGGTGTAGGTTTTATGAAAGATGTAATGGTAAAATATGTTCTTGTTATTAGTATTATTATAGATTAATTGTGTATTCTTTATATGAGGGGAAGAATGATTATTGTGTAAGAATAGTAAGGAACATTGATATATGAACATGTTGATTGAATAGAAAGCTAACTTGTTGGTTGTGTAGATATAAATGGGATGGAACCACGAAGAAATTGAAATGAAAGAAATTTGGAAAATAAAACATATTTAAAGCTAGCCATAAGTATTTTTGGCAAATTGATTAGTTAATGAAGATTGTCATGGATTCCAACTAGTAGGGTGAAATTGTTGTTGTGATAATGATCTAAGAATATTAATTGTTAAGGTTTGCCATATATGTTTAATCGCATGAGGAGAAAGCGAAAGAAAATGAATAGTTCATCATTTTGTTGTATTAATAATAATAATAATAGGAGAAATCCCAAAAGTAATGAGTTTCCTTATTTTGGTATAATCTTGTTATATTGTAGAGGTAGGGAAATTGTTTGAATATTTTGCTTTAGAATTGGTTTGAATTTGTGATTTAATGATGTCAAATGACCTTCGATGATGTTGTTTTTGCATGAAAATAAGTTGGAAGTTGAAAATGATATCCAAAGAATGAAAATCCTCGTTGTCCAAAATTTTAGCTATAAAGGAGGGGCTATTATGATTGTTGATTTTGAGCCTTAAAACAAAATAATTTGGAGGGGGAAAAAAACAAACATCATCCAACTTTTACGAAGAAACCAACTCCCTTATTCTTACACATGTTCATATAGCAATGTTCCTTACTATTCTTACACAATAATCATTCTTCCTCTAATATAAAGAATACACAATTAATCTATAATAATACTAATAACAAGAACATATTTTACCATTACATCTTTCATAAAACCTACACCCACACAATTCTAATTTCATCAAAACATGTATTTAATCAAGCTTACTACATTTTGCCAAAACTAGCAATAGATTCAAAAGGCAATAAGTCATCAACCTATTTTTATTGTTTTAAACTCAACGGTCAGACTATATATCATAGAGTTTTGCATAATATATCTCCCAATCATAATGATCCAACGGTTAGATCTCCCTAGATCTGAATAAAACCGAGCTTACCTGAAAATGGATGAGCTACTGTTCAACATGTCCGAAACCTCTCCGGAGAATGAGTTTCAGATCTCCACCGTCCAGAATGAAGGCACCCTCTAGGCGCACCACATATCCTAGAATGAGAATCATCCAACGGTGGAAGAGAGAGAAAGCGGCCGGTGACCAAACTGCTCTGCAAGTGCATTTCCTTTTTGTTTTCTAGGAAATTCCCGATGATGATTTCTGTCAAACGGATTGTGTTCCATCCAATCCCTCCGGTCAGTTAGTAAAGGAGTGCAATACTAACAACATATCCAAAACTCAGCATAATCCAACGGTGGATTCCATAGATATGGCCACCGGAGCATTATTGGTTTTCTCCAAAATCTGCAGCTCTCTCTCTCTCCGCTTTTCTCTATTTTTTTCTTTTTTCTTTTTTTTTTTACTAGTGGCCTCTTTGCAGTTTTATATGCACCTTTTTCCATAATTCCAATTTTATCCCTCATTCATGCCTTTATGTATTTTATTTTATTTTTCATGTAAACTATCTGGTTTATTTCTGCTTAAATCGCTAGTCTTTACCAAACTCCGATTGGGATGAGATATTTAACCAAGGTAGGAGAACATATTAATAGACTTCATGCAAAATTTCATCCCGATCGGACGATTGGATTGAGAGTTCTGCTTCTTAATGTAAAATTGGTCAGTTCATGACTTTTCATAATCAATCTAGATTTTTCTTGTTCAATCTTCACAAAAAATCATATCAATTATCCTTCTAAACTTTTAAGGTCATTTTATTATTTTGGAATGTATTTATTTTAGGATTTTCACCTTTATTTATTTATCGAGCTTATTACCGTTTTAAAATAACGTCATTGATTTTTAATCGGTGCTTGCACCTTCAGTCGTACCCTTTTCATTTTATTATCCTTTATTATAATGTATTTATGAATTACCTCATATCCAGTTAACATCCTTATTAACCAATAAACCTGGTAATTCTCTTAATTACCCAAGAAATCTGGCTAACCCATCTTGGTTGCCAAAGTCAATCCGGTAATTCCATACGAATTATCTAGCATCCGGCTAACCTCTTTTGTTAGCCAATTAATCCAGTAATTCCATACAAATTACCCAACATCCGGATAACCTCTTTTATTAGCCAATTAATCCGGTAATTTCACACGAATTACCCCATATCCAGTTAACTTCCTTGTTAACCAATAAACCCGGTAATTCTCTTAATTACCCAAGAAATCTGGCTAATCCATCTTGGTTGCCACAATCAATCCGGTAATTCCATACGAATTATCCCATATCCAGTTAACTTCCTTGTTAACCAATAAACCGGGTAATTCTCTTAATTACCCAAGAAATTTGGTTAACCCATCTTGGTTGCCACAATCAATTCGGTAATTCCATACGAATTACCCAGCACCCGGCTAACCTCTTTTGTTAGCCAAATAATTTCGGTAATTTCTCTTAAATTACCAATAATTCTCATTTCTAATAATCACTCAACTTTTACACTAAGTATTCATAAATTAATTTTATATTTTTTGGTTTTATTAAAAAAAGTAAAAGAGAAAATCAAGTCTCACCTGGATTTTGGGTTAACCTAATAGATTGCCCAGGTTTAACTAGGCTAATTATAAGCTCGAGTTTTACCTATTTAAAACCTAGCTAAAACCCCAAATCACTTGGATTATATATTAACATGTCGAGTCAAACCAAGTTTCAAAACAATGATAGGAGCTTGAAAAAAAATAACATTTAAAATATATTTGTTTAAAAATTATGTTTTTAACTGTGCTAATTTAATAAGAAATTTTACCAACTGTGAAATTGTTGAAAAAAACTCTTAACAGTACGCCGAAAGCTTGGTAAATAAAAAATGAAGAGAGAGAGAGAGAGAGAGAGAGGACTCTCTATTATTCATCATCCGAAGAACATAAAAAGGTGAGATGAATGCTTTATGTGAACATCTCCGAAACAGAAAAAAAATTATGATCATTTATGCTTCGTTTATTTAGTGAAAAATAATTTTTAGAAAATAATTTTTTAAAATATTTTGTATTTATTTATCAATAATAAAATTGATTAATGAAAAATATTTTTCAGTTAAAGAAAAATTTAGTTTGGTTACTAAAAAAATATTTTCCTTCTATTTTAAAAGGAAAACATTTTACAGAAATTGTGAAAAATATAAAAATATCATATTATTTATTGATTATAATAAATTTGATACTCAAACTTTTGATTGCTATATATTTTATTTTAAATTTTTTTTGTTCAACTCACCCCTTAAAATTTGATTTAATTTGATTTTTATATTAATTTTGGTCCTATTTTTATGATTGTTATTTGATTTTCTCTTATTATTTTTTTAATTAAATTTTTTTTATCTATCAAATTTGGTCTTCATTCTTTTTATTGTTACTTATTTTATTTGAAATAATTTATAAAATTGTAATTATTATTATTTTAATTTCATCATCTTTTAGTTTTTTTATCTGTTAGATTTGATCTCTATTATTTTGATTGTTATTTATTTTATTTGAGATAATTTATGAAATTAGATTTTGTTTTCAATTTCATTCTCATTCAACTTTTTAATTTGTAAGATTTGTTCTTTATTATTTTAATAAACTTGAAAAAAATACTAATAAGTTATTTTTCAGCTTATTTTCCATGATATAACCAAATAATAGAAGATGTTTTCCAACTTATTTTCTATGACACTACTAAATATCAGAAAATAATTCAGTTTTAAAGAATTCATTTTCTAAGAAAACTATTTTTTTAAAAAAAATTACTTTTCAGTAAACAAACAAGATATTAATAATTTAACAAAAAGCTTAAAAAAAACTTCCAAAAATAAATACGGGTTTGCAAAAATAAGCAAATTAGAAATAAGCCATGTACTTGATTGCTCCCAAATGCATCCACGAGAAAACATTGAGACAAAGTTTGTGAGATTTTGATACCTTTTAAGCCTGTTTAAAAATATTGTTGTGATTGTTTTTTTAAATATTTTTATTTTAAAATATTTTAAATTTTTTTTTATTTTTTAAAAATTGTTTTTTATATTAGTACATTAAAATAATTTAAAAATAAATAAATTAATTTAAAATAAATAAATAAATAAAAATTTTAAAAACATTTTTATAACACAGAAATAAAAAGCAACTTGATTTCATTATAGTCCCGGCCCGCACCTTCTTTGTTAAGTTGTTTTGGAAAATGGAAATGGAGAAGAACAGTTTAGACACAGATGCTTTGCTTGTCCGTAAAAAAATAGAGATAGAGCACAGCTCCTTCTGTTTTGATCTGAAAGAGAATTCTGAAAGACAGTACCTCCAAATATCACAAATGGATGGTTTCTCAATTTTGCTTCTTTCAAGTGGCATTTCATGCTTCTTAAAGGCATTTGATTGCTTTAGCTCCACTTCTTTTGAAC
>Ga0307509_10009837_pt1 | contig 11836 bp, 9 predicted proteins | sample 10_EM_MG_FD_202245 | JGI IMG/M metagenome (GOLD analysis project Ga0307509, IMG submission 202245) | Populus trichocarpa ectomycorrhiza microbial communities from riparian zone in the Pacific Northwest, United States - 10_EM | ecosystem: Host-associated > Plants > Roots > Unclassified | place... | reverse complement strand
GAACGGCGGGCGGAACAGCAGGTGGAACGGCGGGCGGAACAGCAGGTGGAACGGCGGGCGGAACAGCAGGTGGAACGGCGGGCGGAACAGCAGGTGGAACGGCGGGCGGAACAGCAGGTGGAACGGCAGGTGTGGCAACAGGCGGAGCAGCGGGTGGAGCGGGTGGAGCGGGTGGCGCGGCAGGTGTAGCACCAGGTGGAGTGACAGGCGGAACAGGTGGTGTAGCGAAAGGCAGAGGTGTAAGAAAAGGCGGGGGTGTAAGAAAAGGCGGGGGTGTAGCAAAAGGCGGAGGTGTAGCAAAAGGTGGTGTAGCAAACGGCGGAGGTGCAGCAAAAGGTGGAAACTGAGGCGGTTCCGGAGCGCAGGGGTGAGGGATAAGCTACTAAAAAGCTGCATGCACTGCCACCCTAAGTTGAACGGGAAGGCAGCAAACACTGCGTGGGCCGCCGGCCAACTTGTTACTTTGAGATTACCTTCTTTGTTGCGAATTTGGTCATGTTCGAAGGATTTCATCTATTTTCTTTCTTTTATCCCTGTCTCTTTCTCTTTCGTTCCCTCTCTCTATCACTCTCCCTGTATGTTGTGGCAATGCGAGCCAATTTTGAAATTTGATTTCGAGTATCTAGGCCAGTGTTATTAAAGTTTTCAAATGCGAAGTAGTGCTTGCTTGGATGGCATACCTTGTTCCCCAGAGCCGTTCCCTTTGGGATGAGGAGAAGTACTTCTGGTAACCTCTACATTTCTAATCTCCCCAGGTCTCGCCTCCCCTGCCGGATCCTTCGCTTCAAGCTCCCGCCCCCCCCCCAAATATTTTAACTGGTATATCCGGTCTGGCTTGTGGACCCCTATTGCGCCTACTGTGTGTGACCCACCCGAGCACTGTGACGTATGGTATATGGTGTGGCGCGCTGGGCCAATTTCTCCTTTCTCAATCAGAGATAGTGTCGAGTGATGTCTTGTGATCGGAACTGGTAGGACTCGTAGCATAATAGGAGTTTTTTCTCTTTCGAGAAGCGGGGCTCAGAATGGGTGAGGGGGGGAAAGGGAGAAAGAAAGACGGCGAAAAGAAGGAAGATAATTCTCTGTATATAAATAACCGTGGGACCCCCTGGGTGGCTCCCTGTCATTGGATCCTGAACGATGCACTGTGCGTATGCCTGAGCGTATACTGTAGAAGGCTGTTGTGTCGCTGACCTTCTAGGTATAGCTTATATGCGACAATCCTAAAGTCACTAATCAGCATACGATTTTTCCCCCAAGGGAAACAAGGTACGCGATGGAATTTGAGAGATAAATCAAAGATGTAAACATGGCTGGGTATACCTAACAAAGTGGCGAGCAGTCGTCGCTTTATAACTTCGTCTTGTTGGAGTAGGGAGATGTATCTCTGTCGGCGGATATCAGAACTCCGGACTGGCTGGGGAAGGGTTGGGAAGGCATGCCCATGCCCGTGCTGTCTCTACCACTACCCACCACCCAGGCCTTTCCCCCGGGGTTTTTGAAAGTGCTGGTGCTGCTCGGCTATGATATATGCAACAAGGGGTCCGGGGTCTCTGTTTCCTGGGAGAATATTGGCTCTCCTGCAATTCCCATAGTGAATAGCTAAGGCTGGGTTTTCAGTTATACTTGAGGAAAATTCCAGTAGGATTGACCCTTGTTGAAGAGGTATCTTGGCCACTAGCTCATACCCGGGCAATGGCGTAGTCGAGAGTGGTGTTCGGCTCCAGCAATTTTACCCGTGAGAGTTGACATATCTCCATTTAGAAGCATTTATACCATCTCCCAATTCCTCAATCATGTAGGAACGTGGTGGTGGAGGAAGAATGACTTGATGTATTTCCTATCTATGACAGTAGGAATATATAGAATACATGACTGCCAAGACCCAACATCCGGTTCTACTAACCCTATACTCAACCCCAACACATATGAGGATAGCTACCCGTACCACTGTTAACCTAAACCTAACACTCCCCCTACGGGTGCTCATCCCATGAAGCCACTAAACCAAGCTATGCTAAAAAAAATAATTTTCAAACATCACGAGTAGTACATATAAGATCCCGCCTGGAGCAATACAAACCGCACATTCTAACAAAGATCGCATGTTTAGCTCCCACCAATGGCTTGGTTAGCCTATCAGCTACCATCCTATCTGTGCTACAGTAGTCCATGACCACCTCTTTCCCATCCTCGATAATCTCCTGAACCTGACAAACACCAACGCCAACGTGCTTGGAGTGAGGTTTGTACATTGTATCCATAAATGTAGATAAAGATGCCTGATTGTCGTTGTAGAGTGTGCTCAAAGGCAACATAGATGTAGTGATTTCCGATACTAGGTGGCGGAACCAGATGAGTTCCTGTATAGCCGTTGCGCATGCAATAAACTCTGCGTCTGCCGTGCTAGTCGCTGTAATAGACTGTCGTTTCGAATGGCATTGAATGACTGCGAATCCCATAAGCAAGGTGTATCCGGTGGTCGATTTCAATGTACCTGCGTCTCCGGCGAAGTCTGCATCCACAAAACCATTCAGTGGAATCGGTGAGGGTAAATCTCCCCCCAGACAAAGCCGTAGACTCTTTGTTCCAGCCAGGTAGCGAAGAATCCTCTTAGCGCATGTCCAATGTTGCTGAGAAGGATTCGCCCCAAAGCACCCAAGATAGGAGACGGCAAACGAAATATCCGGCCTGGTACCAATCGCTATCCACCTGAGACTCCCAATTAACTGCTGATAGAGCGTCTTGTCCCAGGGTTCTTCTCCTTCTACCTTCTCATGTGGCTTGTCCTTATCCATAGGCGGAGCTACCAGTTTGCAATTGCTCATACCAAACCTCTCCAGCACCTGCCCAATGTAACCCTCTTGTGTGATATGGATCTTGTTCCCATGTACATCGCGTGACACCATTATACCAAGAAAGTGCTTGACCAAACCCAGATCGACCATGTCGAATCTTGCTTTAAGCTTCTTCTGTGAATCCGACACAATTGGCTACCTGCCTGCTAAGAGCAAGTCGTCAATATAAAGAGCAAGGATTGTGCCATTCGAGTGTGTGTATATACAGCAATCAAATCTCCCTCGTCGAAATCCAAGCTGGGAGACAAGAAACTCATCAATCATCATATACCAGCATCGAGGTGATTGTTTGAGGCCATATAGGCTGCGATTGAGCCACGCGACTCTCGGACTCCCAGGACTCCAAGCGGTAGATGAACGTAGATTTCTTCATCTAGCTTACTCCCAAGAAAGGCCGTTACCACATCCATCTGGTGAACCGCATACCCGGGTGTTCCTGCTATCGCCAGTATGATGCGTACGCTCGATAAACTTGCTACTGGAGCAAATGTTTCCGCAAAATCCAAGCCTTCCACTTGCCGAAGACCCTGTGCCACAAGCCGAGCTTTATACCTCACTGTCTCTCCTCCTGACCCAAGCTTCCGTTGTAGTATCCGCTTGGTCGGAATTGCTCTCTTGCCGGTGGGAATCAAGTCCACGAATGTTAGAGCCTTGTTCTTTACAACAGAGAAATACTCGGAGCCCACTGCCGCTTGCCACTGTTCAGCTTCGGCTGTCTCCATTGCAGCTTTGTAGTTAACCTGACCCGCCTCGACCATGTAGACTGTAGAGATCATGGCGTCAGTGGAACCACCAGCTCCTCCTTGTTGACCACGCGTTTGTCCTTGCTGTATATCTGAAAGTTCCCCCGGTGGGGTATTCCAAAACATAGACTTCCCCTTATTTTGTAACCCGCCCACCATCCATGGTTCCTTCTACCCATCCTCTGGTGCGGATCCCACAATACCACTTGAAGCCTGCCCTTCTGACACCGGTTCAACCTGTGGTTTGCGTAATCGTCAGGGTGCTAAACCTTCTTCATCGGCCCCCCAGTCAATCTCATCTCCTTCTTCTTCTTCAATCTCCTGGGGCAAGACACCCTTCTTATCCTTTATTGAAGCGTCCTCATCACCGCCCGGCTCATCAAACTCAGCATTCCAGGCCAACTGCTCCTCCCATGGTTGGGTGACTGGTGCAAACTAGCATGGTGCTTGAGTATTATCAGAGCCTTCTAATAGGTAATATGACGTCGACTCATCGAAGACAACCTCCCTTGAGATTAGAAATTTGCGCTTAACTGGATCATAGAGCCAATACTGCTGTGCCGTACTCGTGTAGTCAACGAATATGCACTTCTGCGCCGTCTTGTCCAACTTCTTGCGTGTCTCCTTTGGGATCTGAACGTAGGCCAGGCATCCCCAAACGCGTAAGTTCTTATACGACAGTTTCTTTCCAAACCACATATCATGCGGTGTTTGTCTACCCGCTAAAGCCTTCGTCGGTAATCGATTGCATACGTAAATGGCGGTCATTGCAGCTTCACCCCAAAACTCTTTAGGTGCGTTGACAGCATGCAGAAGAGCCCTTGTCGTACCAATGATTGTTCTATTGGCTTGCTCGCTCGTTCCATTCGACTGTGGTGTGTACGGCGTGGTTCGCTGAGCTTCGATACCCTCTTGCTTGAGAAGATGGCCGAACTCGCTGGAGGTATACTCGCCTCCCCCGTTAGTACGTAGCTTGCATACTAGTTTTCCATGATGCTTCTCCGCCAGTGCTTTGTAGTCTTTAAAACACATCAGGGCTTCCGACTTGCATTTGATCAGGTAACCGATCTTGAATCGCGTGAAATCATCTGTAAACATCAACAAATAAAGGGCTTCCCCCAACGATTTGGGTGTAACTGGTCCGGTAATATCGCTGTGGACTATTTCCAATCGTCTGGTAGCCTTTGAACTAGGAGGAAGTGATGGAAAAGGCTTGCGAACCATCTTTCCATATATGCATCCAGTGCAAACACAACGTGGTACAACCGGTAACTTTGGTATAGCGTTGTCCTCCATGGATAGTTTGCGTAATGCATCCGCTCCCAAATGCACTCGACGAAAGTGCCATAAAGCCGCCTTCTTGCTTGCTGCTTTCTCTTCATCTTCTTCGTCACCCTGCACTGCCAATATTCTCTCACTCCTGAGTGCCGACCCTGTCTGCAAGACGTAGAGCCCATTGACCTCCTCTAGTCTGACACCCAGTCTGTCGTCGCGCCTTAACGATGCTCCCCCGCTTTTGTGAAAATCAACATAGTAGCCCAAATTACACAGCTGGAAGACTGAAAGCCAATTGTTTCCCCCGCACTCAGGGACATGCAACAAACCAGGAATGATGAGGTTTCTCTCATGTTTTCCTTTCTTATCCCAAACAGTGAGTACGATTTCGCCTTCCCCAAGAGCATCAATTTCGACGTTGTTCGCAACAGGTATTTACCGTTCACCTGTCGCGATTGCAATGTATGAGGAAAAGTGTTCTCTCGTTCCAGTGACATGAGTGCTGCACCCGTTATCGAGAAGCCATTGTCCCCGACCCGTAGATGCCATCACTGAGGAAAATGCTGTAAAGATCGAATGGCTTATCGTGTCTGTCGCAGACGCCACAGCCGGCATTGGTGAATTCGACAGATCCAGGTGTATGCCCTTCTCACGATCCGACTTCAGCTTCCTGCATTCGCTACGTTGATGTCCCTTCTTCTGACAGTAATAGCAGGTTAAGGTCTTGTCCGTACTGCTCCTGTCACACCTCTCAGGTCTGACCTGCTCAGCTCTTCTAGTAGTTTTGCCACTCCCTCGTCCAGCATATCTCCTGCCTTCAATAGCGAGTACTGTTTTACCTGTCATTCCCTGATCGCGATTGAGGCTTGCTTCGCGGGCCTTGATTGCCGCAACAAGCTATTCCCGGTTGATCAGGCTTTATAATTGTTGCCTGGAGATTGCGCCACTCGCGCCATGAGGCTGGCAGCACATTGAGGAGGTAAAATGTCTTCTCCCGTGCCTTGATAATCTCTTCCACCTCTCACAAGCACTCAATTATCCTATCAATTTCGTAAACATACTTGGCCACTGTTCCATGCGCTTCTACCGTGCAGTAGAAGAGGGAGCGACGAAAGTAATACCGCTCTAGACCAAGAGCCTCACGATAGCCTTCAGCGAGTTTATCCCAAAGGGCGTTTGGGTCTTTATCGTAAACCTCCGATGCGTACAGGGCTTATATATGAGGTTCCATCGCATTCTGAATCTTTGCCGTTATCCAAAAGCATTTGCAAAGCCACTTGTCGTATGGCTGAACAGGATCCGAGTCTGTATCATTCTCCTTTGGGGCTACTTCCCGTCTGGAGATAATACACCATAGATCCATCTCTTTTAACTGATCCGACATGCGCTGACACCATGGACTGCAATTGTGATCCCCCAGCAGCGGAAAAACCAAGCGGATATGCTGCTGCTGTTATGTATCGAGTATCTGTGATATGACGACGATGATGACAAAGACGATGACGATAAAACAGTGTAGGAAAACCTTTCACGGATGAAAAAGGATGAAAATAAAATAAAATGACGAGGATAAAAAAGATCTGTAAAATCCGAGTGGTGTTGACAACCCTCAATCAGATATGCTCCTTTTTTGTGGTCCTGTCATTTGGAATCGCAGAGGTTCATAACCTGTAGGAACGTGGTGGTGGAAGAAGAATGACTTGATGTATTTCTTATCTATGACCATAGGAATATCTAGAATACATGACAGCCAAGACCCAACATTCGGTTCTACTAACCCTATACTCAACCCCAACACATATGAGGATAGCTACCTATACTACTGTTAACCTAAACCTAACAAATCACGGGTCTGAGCAGCCCAGGAGTATCATTGGGCAAGAGGTATGGGAGGTGTCGGGGTTGGGATCTGATATAGTGAGGCCTTTGTTACCCTTCGTACATAATGTACCCCATATGGATACCGGATATCACCGGGAAGCCGGATGTCTCAAATGATGACTCAGCTTGGTGATGTACCCCGCATTTACATATTATATGTCATATTCTAAGAGAGTAAACAATCGGTAACATCTCCTTGTACAACAATGGCACGTGTGAAGCCCAGAAAGGTAACTGACTGTGAGAAAGAGGAGCGGATTCGGGCAGCATTGCTGCAAAGGCGCGAGGAAGGCACTCCATGGGCAACACTGGCACTGGAATATGGTATTGCAGGATCCACACTGAATGACTGGTGGAAGGGAGTGAGAGATTGACGAGAAGCTCATTCAGATCAGCAAAAGATTCCTTCAATGGCTGAAAAGGCTTTAGAGCAGTGGTGTCAGCAGCTTCATGATTGGGGATTTCCGCCAAGAATGGATATGCTGAGAGAGATGGCTAATAATCTGGCCCGGAAAAGAGCTGAGCAAGAAGGAGATCCAGAATTAGCTATTCTAGGTAAGAACTGGATAACACGATTCCTGAATCGGCATCCTCAGCTTGCAGCAAAATTTAGCACCCAAATTGATCGGCAAAGAGTCCTTGCCAATAACCCTATTACCCTTCGCGATTACTACAACAAACTTCAGAAACTGCTGCGAAAGTACCACTTCTTGCCAGAGAATATCTGGAACATGGACGAAAAAGGATTTATCCTTGGCTTTTCCTCTCGAGCAAAAGTGATATGCCGTGCTGCAAGACGCAATCCACATGTGGCACAAGATGGATCCTGTGAGATGTTGACAATTTTGGAATCAGTCTCGGCATTTGGTACTGCCCTTCCCCTCTTTGTTATTTATAAAGGCAAAGGTCACTATATGGGCTGGTATCTGGAAACCTATAATCCAAAGGCTCGGTTTGCATATAGCAAAAATGGTTGAACAGATGATCAGCTTGGAGTAGCCTGGCTGCAGGAGCATTTTGAGCCTAAAACCTACACCGAAGACCCCCGGCTGCTTATACTTGATGGCCACAGGTCACACATTATGTGGCAATTCTGTCAGTTTGCTTTAGAGACGAATATTCACATTATATGCCTCCCAGCTCACTCTACCCACCTGCTTCAACCTTTAGATGTTAGTATTTTTGGTCCGCTCCAGCACTACTATGGCAAGGCAGCCGATACGCATATGCGTAATACTCGAACTGGGGCAACAAAGGGAACATTTTGGACCTTCTATACAGAACCCCGAGCTCTTACCTTTCTGCCTAAAACTATTCAATCTGCCTTCCGGGCAACAGGTATAGGACCTTTTAACCCAAATAAAGTATTGGTAAAGGTGACAAAGGTCACAAAAACCACAACTCCCAATTGCCCTACCGCAATTTTTACCATCCCCCGTAACCGTCATCAACTACGCCAGCAAGCTTTAGCTCCGACAAGCTTCGTCCCCTCCTCCCCAACAAGCTCACGCGAATCTTACCTTGCAGTTGTGCTCCGCCTAGCGGATCTCACTGAGCGGGCACTTACTGAAGTGGAAATTGCCAAAGCTGAGGCACAAAGACTACGGGAGGGTTATGAGGGCAAGCGAGCAGTTAAAGCTGATCGCTGGGTGCTTTCTAAAGCATGTATCATCACTGGGGAGGATATCATTCGGCTCAGAGAGGAGCGACAAGCCAAGGACCTGAGAAGGCCAAATCCACGGCCTACCAAAAAGACAAATCCCCTGCCACCCCCTTCAACCCCAGCAGTCTGTTCTCTAGAGCACCAAGTTGCTAGAGTGCAAATTGTGGATACTCCGGAGGTCATTCAGCTTCATGATACCTCATCCGAGTCTGAGGATAGTTATGAATCCTCAGACTACTCTGACACTCCAGCTCCCACCCTTTCTCACCATCCAATACTCTCTCCTGTCCTCAATACACCAGCCAACCCCAATCGCAGGCTTCCTAACCCTCCACTGGAGATGCGCCTGCGCTCTCGCCGTTAACTTTTGTACTTCTCCTCTCTCTTTTCTTGCGAGTCTCTCTCTTTCCTCTCATTTCCTTTTTCTTTTTGTATGTTTTCACTCCCACATTCCCCACATACAGTTTAAAGCTAATCAACTATCTAGCACTGTTTACTGGGTTTCTTCCTTTATTTTCACATTTTTTTTCAACTCAAAATGTTAGCTTTTCATAATATACGGCCGATGGAAAGGTTGTGTTGAACCCCTCTGTGAGACATCCGGCTTCTCGGTGATATCCGGTATCCCTGTGGGGTACGTTAGCTGCAACACTAAATGCTCGCGGCGGCTCACCATTTCCATGGCCCAGGGCTGATGCCCACCCTGTTCAAGAAGCATCTTCACTACTCTGTTGCGCATTTGAGATCAGGCCCACATCAGGGGTTTTTGGATATATCCGGCTTCTTCAATGTGGAAAATACTATTTGTCCTAGTTAGTGTCATCATCCCTATTGCTTCGCTCTGGTTCCGACAGTAAACAAGAGTGGTATCAATCCTCTGTTACCTCATATTGAGGCTTTTAAATTCCTTTAAATCGAACATTACCCAGCACCCTAGTGCCCCCCCGCCCTGGCTAAAGCAATCCAAAAGGTTGAGGATTAGAGGTGCTCAGTACCTGCTGTGTTGGCTTTAACATGCATCCACCCCTTGGTCTTGTTCATTCCCTCATACTCTTTCTCACCAGCTTTCTAGAGCACTGTTTAGCCACAATAGAATACGCTTCTTTCTGTGAGTATTCCCAAGGACCTGGGGAGCGCCAAAGAACCCATGAGGGAATCGGGAGGCGTCTCGTGGCATGTCCAGGGGGATGGCATCTCAGGACTGTCGTCTCTCTAGGCCTGGCAGAGGTTTCTGTAAGGTGGAATAATGGAATTTAGAGAGGGAGTAAGAGTGCGGTTTACGCTGAAGGACGACGGGGGAGGAATGAGCGGCATGTCACCATTTCATTTTTGTCAGTAAACCATTCGAGTGCAGGGCAAACAAATGGATTGAATGTGAATGATTATTTAGAGCTAATTCCGAGGAACTCTACCATGCCCCACTCCTCCTACCCAAGTTGGTCCCCTCTGGAATGTTCAATCTAATATAAGTGAAATCTTAGCAAAGTTGTCTAACTACATTACTTGGGTTCGCATCTGGGGAAAGAATCAGTCCACTGATCCGATGATGGTCAGGAGCGGAATCACTCAAGGGTAGATCCATTAGAAAGTATGATATTATGACGTTCTCCTGTTGGCGGCCCTTCAACATGCTATTTTATTCCCAATTGACCAACACCTGCATAAACAGTCTTTCCAGACGCAGGAACACTACCCCCGAAGTGCTTGTTAATCGGGATCGAAATCCCAGGAAACCTCTGTTTGTTTGTTTTTCATCCTCCCATAGCCTCAGGCTCTTGTATCTGGAACGACATAGTGTCTTTAATGACCATGACCAAGCCTTTCATCCAGGGGAAATAGTTCGTTGCTATATAAATACACAACCAGAGTATTCGCATTGTACCGGCGCAGCCCCCCTGCAGCTGCAATTCCATAACAGTAGCATCCTTCTCACACCTAAGGCGCCGCCGGTGAGGTGGCCCCAACACCGTATACCCCAATAACCCATAATCCCTGGTCAAGAGGGAGCACGGCACGGCGCCGGCGGCGAGGCGAAAATGACCCAAAAATACAAGACACAAAGGCCCCAACCCTAGCCATCTATCAGCACAATTCTAGTGTATGTTATAGTTCTTGAACGATGTGAAATCCCACCGTTAGTGAGACTGCTAGAAAGACACGATACAGAGATAACATGCCCACGGCAACACAAAGATTGTTTAGGACCGACTCTACCGAGCCCGGTTGAATCAGTGGTTACGGAGGCTACCTCACATGGCTAAGGACTTGGAGCAGTACCCCATCATGGGCGTCGTAGCAAACCTCGTCATGGTGTGCTAGTATGCCTATAAGAAAAACAAGGCGATATATTGTGGGTGGACAAAATTAACCGAACACCAGGGTGAGCATGGCAACCGATCGCTCACGCTCCCACAAAGATTATTATCATTCAACAGCGACCTTATAATACTTTCTTATTTTTTTTATAAAGGCTGATGGGTAGTATGCTCATTACTGATTACTGCCATGTATTTAAATTATTTTTGCTTATTTTTCTTGGTTGGCTTGGGGTAGTTGTATAGAGGAGGTTGAAAACATCACGGGGAAATTGATTAGCCTTCGTAGATCGGTTAATTTTGTCCACGCACAATATCAAGATCTGAGAAGTCCCACTAGTTGCGGGTGTCCCCGTGTTGACGTTAACAATATTGTGTCTGTTGGCTGGTTGATGGATAAGTTGAGAGTGTTGCTATTCCCAATAATCTCCAGGTGTCATGATGCTTTTAGTAAGTAGTTTTCCAACGAGAGAGGGGGGCCCGGCACTCAAGCATAGGGGCGGGTGCAATCATTTCCGTGCCAAGAAAACTCTAGGGCAGGCCACAGATGCAGTGCCCGTACAGCCCAAGCTCAATGTTTTAATCTCTGCCGGTATCATATCATGATAGCGACACTCTGATGGCAGCTCACTCACAACCCAATGATAACTAGGGTAGCGTAGGTAACGGCGCGAAGCACGGAGAAAAGCACGTAGGTGGTGGTTCCTGTATGTGATGATAACGAAGTGGATGTTCGATGTACGATACAGGAAGCTCTCCACTGGTAGCTCAGACTAGATACAGAAGAGAGCCCACAAACACACAAAACAGGAAAAACCCACCCAATGGGAAAAACCCCCAAGTGGCAGTCACAACCCTAAACCGGTCGTACCCCAAACTAACTATCATACCCTAACAACTATCGGATTCCAACTATTACTCCCCTGAATCCCATGCAGTGACAAACACATGGTATGATTGTGCTAAACAGCACAAAAAAAAAACTTTTGTTATGGTGCCGGCAGCTCAAAAAGGGAACCTGGCTGTGCAATGGATGTTATATGTGGCTTTGCAAAATTTGATTAGTAAGATACTCTTTTGTCAATAGAAAATTTATGAAAA
>Ga0307509_10009836_pt1 | contig 11838 bp, 9 predicted proteins | sample 10_EM_MG_FD_202245 | JGI IMG/M metagenome (GOLD analysis project Ga0307509, IMG submission 202245) | Populus trichocarpa ectomycorrhiza microbial communities from riparian zone in the Pacific Northwest, United States - 10_EM | ecosystem: Host-associated > Plants > Roots > Unclassified | place... | reverse complement strand
AACGATATTAAGTTTAACCGTTTTGATTCTTCGTGAATTATTTACTCTATCTTTATCTTCTACTTTGAGTTTTGGTGCGGTCGCAACCTTAGAGTTCACCTCTCTATAGGGTGCCCCCGTTACATAGAAACACTGGAGGATTGGAAATGGAACACTCTAGTACTAGCTACCTACTATGACACTCTTTCTGTATCCATAGTGTTCGAGATATGAGACAGTGGAGGATTTCTTACTTTTCATCCGGTTCTTTCCTTTTCTGTCTCTACGATTTTTGGCCGACTTTGTCTTTATAAAAGACCCTATTGTTCGTGTTTCTTTTCACAATAACTCTCATTCATATCGTCTACTTCTTTGTTCACTCTTTAGATACAAAATCTATTCTGTCTCTCCCGCTCGCACAGTTGCTCCTGTTCGGAAGTGAATACAACGGTAGTCGCCTATTCGCCCTAAAAACTTCACAAACGGAAAGGATCTTGAGTTAAATTATTGAGCTAGGCCAGAGGTGTGGTTCTAGCATAGAGGTGCCAATATTTGTCCTGGTGGTGGTACCGGAGAGTATTGAAAGGCATACGGGTCGAGAGTTTGTACTTGGTATGGTATTATATCGTAATATGTAAAGCAGCGGTAGATGAAGTACTATCAAAGTATGATACCCAAATATAAGAAAAATGTGGTAGGAAATTGTAAGCAACTTATTCGGATAGGGTGGAACAAGTTGACGCAAAGAGATCTTTAGCCGGTAAAGTCGATGCAATTTACGTTGGGTGTATGAAGTGGGGTATGATATGTAAGGTGAGATGTGCGTCAATGACTAGTCGTACAAGAGACTACTTAAAAAGAAACACCCGTGCCAGGCCCACTACCGCACAACCAATGATAGACCTACCGTATTTTTTGGTGTTATCCGGTTTTTTGCCAAGAAAGTGCGTCACTTAAGGTTGGACGGTGCCCGTAGTCTGAAATAGGACCTTTGATACTCCCCAGTTATCATAGTAACCAAGGAACGGATTTTAGGTGTCCAGTACTCCACCAATTAGTGTGTGGCGCATGTTTGATCACCATCCCAACCCTTGCAGAGGAGGGATTGAAGACCCTGAGCCGCAATGTTGTAGACACCTAAAATCCACCCCTTAGTTACTATGCTTGCTGGCAGCATTGAAGGCCCTATTTTAGACTACGGGCAACAATCCAACCTTAGGTGATGCACTTTCTTGGCAGAAAACCGGATAACACCAAAAAATACGGTAACCCCACAGGCCCTAGACTAACCCAAAGACATGGCCTGAGCGTCTAGCCGTACCCGAACATATCGTAGAGCTAACAATTTATGGGTGCTGGGAGCCCTCCACGCAAGGAAACAAACTCTTACATACAGCGTGACTAGCTGGCTTGGCGCTGAGGAACTTCTCGATATCCGGATACCTCGCGGATTGACGGGTGAGGTAAATTTCCTGCTCGAGTAAGTTGGTGGGCAGGCTAGGAGAGCTCTTATGGAGGCAATATTTGCGGGTATCATAGTTCTGCTTGATTCATACTGAAATTTAGCGTTTGGCTATGCGAAGCGTTGCTGAGGTACTCCTCCCTGATCGCTCACCCGGTATATTTTTTTTGTCTAAACATTTTGTTGTGGCTTGCCTGTTTCTACAAGTGTCTCGGAATTTCAACAGCCTAGGACATGCCTCTTGTATTTGAGTACCGGTACTTACCGTAGTCAAAAGTGGGAGATATCTGCTACAGACGGAGGAGAGACATCATCTTGGGTCTAAAATTTCCTGAGCGTGAGATGTGCTACCGTGATCTTATAGAATGGTGCATGATTTTAGTAAGGCATGTTTAGCTTCACTCGCCAGTTTAATGGTTCGGCACCCTTGGAGTTTTCGTCTGGCATTAATGCGGGCAGGCGGGCACTGTAAGCTGAGTGGCGGGTGTGGAGAACGAGTGCTGTACTAGTACATTATCTTGTCATCCCAGCCACACAAATTATAAAGTGGTCTTGGGAAATTCGAAAGAGGCGCGTTAGGATGTGCTGCGACTTGTTGGGGTGAAACTATTGGGCCAAATTCCGAGGTGTGATATCTCGCAGCCTTACCCCCAGACATGATTCTCTTCGGCTCAGAGGAGACTCTTGACTACCTTGAAACCCCTACCTATTATATCACCTCTTCATACCCTGACTTCAGGCAATATGGACAATCGGACGATTATTGGTTCATGCAATGTCAACAGTTTTAACACAACTATAACGGATGACAGGAATCTCGTCTTACAATGGCTTTCACCACTGGAACCTCAAAAACAACACCAACATCTAAGGGGAAGCCGACTGAAGGGCGTAGGACAATGGATTTTTCGAACGGACGAGTTTAGGAAATGGGATACGAGAGAAGATGGCTCTTCTGATTCTGTGCTCTTTTGCCATGGTGATCCAGGTGTGGGGAAGACTCATCTAAGGTAATACAAGGAATTGCGGGGGAGAGCTTAAATCGCTGACTGGAGATTTTAGCTCGGTGGTAATCGACCATTATGGCAGGAGGCAGGATACTACAATCGCCGGGATGTATTGTGACTACCTCGACCGAAATGAACAGACTACATCGAATATTCTAGGAGCCATGCTGAAGCAGTTGGTTGGGAAGGGAGCTATTCCGGAGGACATACGCAAAGCTTTCGAAAACGCAAAAGAGCATTTTGGAGGGGTAGGCCCGGAAATTTCAGAACTTCTTCAAATGCTAAAGGCGGCTATTACGCAGCGAGAACGGGTGGTTATATGTATTGATGGGTTGGATGAGTCCCTTGGGGTGCATCGGACTGGCCTCCTTAGGGCTTTGCAGGCGATCGTCCGGGAGGCGCCTAATGTCGGATTATTCTTGACTGGAAGGCCTTTCATCCGGAGTGAGGTTGAGAGGTGCTTTCCTAGTGTGGATACTATATCGATTAGTCCAGCGAAGGAAGACACCGAGGCGTTTTTGAGGATCAAGTTGGACGAGGACCTAGAACCTGATGCTATGGATGAGAGGCTAAGAGCCGAAATAATGCAAGTTATTCCGAAAAGAATATCGGAGATGTATGTCCAGGTGTCCAGTTTTTTTGTGTCAAGTAGACAACACGTTTCTTACCAAAGATTGCATGCAGATTCCTTCTTGTCTCTCTCAGCATTGAGACAATCCTCGCGGAGACAACGATTAGTCGTCGTCGGGAAAGGCTTAAACAGATGTCAAGCGGTCAAGATGTAAGAGACGTATACGCTGCCACTTTGGGAAGAATCAGTGCACAGGAGGAGGGCAGAGCGCGGCTATGAATGGATGCTATCATGTGGGTAGCATATTCGGAGCGGCCATTGAAATCAGACGAGCTATGCCAAGCCTTAGGGGTAGAGATAGGGTCGGCAAATCTGGACAGTGACAATATCCCTTCGATTCGGACTATATTGAGCTGCGGACTGGGACTAGTCACAGTCGATTCCTCGTCTTCTAGAGTCCGGCTTGTTCATTTCACTCTACAAGAACATATCCTAGCCAATCCTAGACTTTTTCGTAGTCCCCATTCGATGATTGCCGAGGTTTGCTTGGTCTACCTTAATTTTGGATGCATTAGGGACCTTTCTCCAGCTCTGCGTTCACCTCCATCTACATCTCCCTTTCTTGAATACGCTTCTCTTTACTGGGGAGCACATGCACGGAGACAGACCTCCACAAATGTAATTTCCCTTGCATTAAAACTACTTGATGGTTTCGACGAGCACATATCCTGTGAGATACTCCTCCGCAGGGAATTCCGGAACTCTGAGCACAGGGACGTTCGTCATTACGATGGCCCGATAGAATGCACAGCGCTCCACGCTGCGGCCTTTCTCGGGATATTGGAGATCATGGCTTCTTTACTTAACATCAATAGATGGGATGTTAACGCAACTGGCTCGTTTGGTATTACGGCGTTGATGTGGGCTACGAAGATGGGTCATGTTGCGATAGTGAAGGTGCTACTAGAGCAGGAGGGTGTCAATTCCCATATCGTAGGTCCCAAAGGCAAAACGCTATTGTCATACGCGGCCGAGCATGGGAGTGCGGGGGTTGTGGAGATGCTGCTAGGGCGGAACAATGTTAATCCTGACATCACTGATGAGGAGGGCCGAACGCCACTTTCATGGGCTGCTAGCCTGGGGGGTTGGCTAAAGAGTAGTGAGGAAGGGTGCGAGAGGGTTGTAAAGATACTATTGGAACGGAAGGAGGTCAATCCCGACATCGCTGACAAGGGTGGTCGAACGCCACTTTCATGGGCTGCCGAGAATGGGGATGGGAAGATTATGCAGATGCTATTGGAACGGAACGAGGTTAATCCCAATATCAAAGATAAGGACGGCCGAACGCCACTTTTGTGGGCTGCCTGCGAGGAGCGTGAGGGGATTGTGCGGATGCTATTGGAACGGAACGATGTTAATCCCGATATTAAAGATAAGGACGGCAGGACACCACTTTCATCGGCTGCTAGGGATGGGAATAAGAAAATTGTGCAGATGCTGTTAGAGAGGAACGATGTTAATCTCGATATTAAGGATAAGAACAGCCGGACGCCACTTTTGTGGGCTGCCCGCGGGGGGCATGAGGGGATTGTGCGGATGTTATTGGAATGGAACGATGTTAATCCCGATATTAAAGATAAGGACGGCAGGACGCCACTTTCATGGGCTGCTAGGGATGGGAATAAGAAAATTGTGCAGATGCTTTTGGAAAGGAACGATGTTAATCCCGATATTAAGGATAAGAACAGCCGGACGCCACTCTTATGGGCTGCCTGCGAGGGGCATGAGGGGATTGTGCGAATGCTATTGGGACGGAAGGATGTTTTTCCCGATACTAAAGATAAGGACGGCCGGACGCCGCTTTCGTGGGCCGCTTGCGGAGGGCATGAGGGGATTGTGCGGATGCTATTAGGGAGGAGTGATGTCGATCCAGGCGCTGCGGATAGGGAGGGCCGAACGCCACTTCTGTGGGCTTTCGGGGCGAGTGGTGGGCCATTTACAGGCAGGAAAACGCGAGAGAGGGTTGTAAAGATACTGTTGGAGCGGGGTGAGGTCAATCCTGACGGCGCTGATAAGAGTGGTCGAACGCCACTTTCATGGGCTGCCGAGAAAGGGGATGAGGAGATTGTGCGGATGCTGTTGGAACGGAACAATGTTAATCCCAATATTAAAGATAAGGACGGCCGGACGCACTTGTGTGGGCTGCTGCGGCGGGAGGTCGGCCACATACTAGGAAAAGGCGGGATAGCGTTGCAAAGATACTGCTGGAGCGGGACGAGGTTAATCCAGACGGCGCTCACAAGCGTAGCCGAACGCCACTTTCATGGGCTGCCAGGAATGGGAATGGGAAGATCGTGATGGAGGTGGCACAATTCGTGTTCGGGTGTGTTTAACGGAGATGTTTGAGTTGCATGAGTTGCGCTGTCTATGGAGGTTGCTAGCTACGGTTCCCTCAAGTAGGGAAAGCTCTGCTCATACATGTTATGGCCATATGTCTCCGCATACGCCCTAACCCTTCGTTCATGCCCTAGAACGTTCACCTGTCCACACCTCTGTGTTCCTCCATACATGCCCGCGCTTTCCTTTGGCCTGCGCTGTCTCTGCTCCTAATGCAGTGCTCTAGTACTGGGATTATCATACGATCAGATTGTGTGGATGCTATTGGAACGGAAAGGTGTTAATCCCGATATTAAGGAGAAGGACGGCCGAACGCCACTTTCGTGGGCTGCCTACGAGGGGCATGAGGGGATTGTGCTGTTGCTATTGGAGCGGAGTGATGTCAGTCCCGCCGCTGCGGATGAGAAGGGCCGAGCGCCACTTGTGTGGGTTGCTGGGGTGGGGGGTGAGCCATTTACTGATAGGGGAGAGCGGGAGAAGGTTGCAAAGATACTGCACGAGCGGGACGAGGTTAATCTAGACGGCGCTGACAAGAGTGGTCGAACACCACTTTCATGGGCTACTGGGGATGGGCATGAGAAAATTGCGCAGATGCTGTTGGAACGGAACGATGTCAATCTTGACAGTATGGATGAGGATGGCTGGACGCTACTTTCATGGGCTGCCGGGCCGCCGAGTTGGCTGGTGTTGGCGGAGGAACTTTAGATGAGGGTTATAGATGTTGGAAATCACCGGTGATCGCTCCCGGCTGACGTATTTTCCTTTGTACGCTTTCCTATATTGTCGCTCGTTTGTTATTAGTTTCCTTTGTCACTCATTATCAAGCGAAGAAGGATTACTATACCTAGTTGTATAGTGGAACGGAGGGTGCGCACACATGGCCGAAGATGATCGGAAGGCAAAGCGAAGAGGAAATGTGAACACCGGAAAGAGGAGACCGGAGTTCCGCTGATATGGTACCTTCACCGGATGGACTTCTTGCCGTTCAAGGAAGTTGTTGGAGCCTTCTCCGTGTCCTGGGGACAGGAGTTGAGTGCATGGGAAAGATCTTGTATTTTCTATATAAACCCAGTACTTTTCCATAGATAGAGAAGCAAGCAAGGTAGTCACACTTATCAATATACATACGCTTCCTCCTTGGCTTCTTTTTCCTTCCTCATCTGGCCAGCCATTTCTTCCTCTATCCAGAACTCATAACAATAGAGATACTGTTAGAGCGGAACGATGTCAATCCCAATAGCGCCGACAAGAGTGGCCAAACGTCCTTGTCAAGGGCGGCAGCGAGTGGGTGTGAGGGGCCTGTAAGGATACTATTGGAACAGAGTAATGTCGATCCTGAAGGTGCTGACAAGAGCGGCCGAACACCACTTATATGGGTTGCCAAGAATGGGAATGAGGGGATTGTACAGGTATCATACTGTTGGCAGGGAATGAGGTCAACCCTGCAGATGAGGACGGCCGAACACCACTTTCAAGGGCTGCTGGGCTGACGATTTGGCCACTGGATACCGAGGAAGGGTATAGGAGGGTTGCAAATATACTATTAGGGCACAACCATACCTATCTCTGGAAGGGGGATTGGAAAAAGCATAGAGGGGCAGGGCGTGAAAGGGTTGCGGGAATGATATTAGAGCGGAGAGAGGTTGATCCCGACAGCATTGACAAGAGTGGCCGAATACCACTTTCGTGGGCTGCCGGAGAGGTGTGAGGGGCCCTAGGGATGTTGTTGGAACGGAATAATGTTGATCCCAACAGCGCCGATAAGAGTGGCAGAACACCGCATTCATGGGCTGCTGGGAATGGGTGTGAGAAAGTTGTGCAGATGCTGTTGGAGCGGGACGATGTCAACACTGACCCTGCGGATTCGGATGGTCGGACGCCACTTTCATGGACCGCTGGGCTGGCGATCGGGTCACTGGATGCAGAGGAAGGGTATGAGATGGCTGTAGAGAGACTGCTACGCCGGGACTGTATCAAACCCCACAGTGCCGGTACGGGTGGCCGGGCGCTACCCTCATGGGCTACAGGGTTGGAGGCTTGGCAAAAGAGTATAGACAAAGGGTGAGAGGGTTTGTCTTCGGATGTGCGCTGGATCCGGGCATGGGTTTGTCTCCAGAGACTCGCTATGGCTTCGAGCGTGTTTGTGGAAGCATTCTGAATGCAGGAATGTGCGATAGTTTTGGGACCGTGCAGCTTTCGGGAAAGCCGGGAGAAAAACGGAAGCACTGTAAGGTTAGCTGGAAAAGGCTCGAAGCCCGGAGGTGGGAAAGTGTTACAGTAGTTTCCTTTGTTAGCCCGGGAGCCCTCGGAACGGAAGGCGAGACTCACATGGATATGATGTCTTTGATGTTGATATATACTCCTGTCTTTGCTAGTTAGTTAGAGCACCGAGCAGAGAGCATAGTGTTGCGCGTGAACCTGTAGTTGTGAATGAAAAGATTTTTCCCCGCACTTGAGGGTGCGATCGTTTTCGTTGTGAGTTGCTTGGCATTCGTTTCGTTTCATGGCTCGTCGCTCGTCGTGCATTCCTATCGCCGCCGTTAAAGTTTAATAATTTCAGCGGCACAATGCCCTTCCCAAGATGGCAGACAAGAGTGGCTAAACAGAATTTACGTGGCTACCGGGAACGGCTATGGGAGAGCTGTCCAGGAGTAAGCGGAGTCGCAAGGCCCCCTTCCTATATCAGGACACCGGGGGGGGTGTTACCCTTCGCAACTGACCCCTCCCCACTCCCCGAGCCACCCATGCATCTCAAGACCTATTCCGTCCACTTCCGCGGGATTCTTGTCTGCCAACGAATTCGTTATCGCATTCTAATAGTTGAGTGTTTTTCTGTGGTGACTAGGGAAACAAACATGTGGGACCGGCAAATGGCTTACTTTCATTTTATTTCCTAGTTCTAGTCTGATGTTTCTTGTCCTTATGCCTTGTTCTTTCTCTCTCGCACACTCCTATTCCAATGTGTCTATCTATTCCACCTAGGCGGAAGTGTGTTTGTCCTTTTTCTATTGCTAAAACTTCACTTCTGGCTCTTCTTGAGACTCCTTAACAGTATTCTATATATACAATCATATTCGAGTTCTGATTTACCAACTTGTTTGAAGAAATGAGGAAAGGACGAGAGCTATGGACTGTTCAAATTGGGAGAAGGCGCTTGCGTGTCGATGGACACGAGCAAGGTCCAGAGCACCCAATATGATCCATGATGTTGAAAACTGCAGTTCTGTGACCGCACTTGGTGCCGGATGTGCCAGCTCTCTCTGCCCGCACTGGCCGCAGTGGTATACGTACGCACTAGTGAGAGGACGCGTAAGCCTGTGTTTTTGTTTCTACCCCCTTTGTTTCCACCTTTCTTCCTGTCTTCTCTCACGACACAACCTTTGCTCCTGTACACAACTTTCCTCCTAACTTTCCTTTCATCAACTTAACACAATCTATCAACGATCTTCATCTCCATTGAAGCGGTTTCACTCCACAGCGTAGAATCCCAACCGTAAATCATTTCCGTCACAACCACTATTTGCAACACATGAAATAGGACCCCCAATCGAGTGATCGATCATGATTACAGCTCTAGCACAATAGATTTCAGGTGTTCCGGGGATGAAGAATTCATTCAATATGGATTATGAGTATTTAAACTCGTGTTATAACAATAATAGAAACTTCCTACCATCTAGTCCACCTGGCGGATCATAAAAATCTGTAGCTGATTCTAGGACTAGCGAGGACAGTACTTTCCGGGTTTACTGCATGATAGGCAGGTTTAGTTGGACTAGCTCGGTATTGTAATGCGATCGGTGCGCTTGTACCTTGACCGGTGGCTGCTCGTAGCTCTGGTATTGAATAAAATTGATAAAGGTCCCAGGTCATTAGTGGTATTATAGTCACTAGCAGAACCAGATACAGAGTCAGTCAACTACAAGGGACTAGGAATGATGTGAGAGGTGGGATTGTGATATGGTTAGCCTTTAGGATACTAGTTGGCTGAAGAACTAATAGTGTAAAGTTGTATTTAAAGAGCAGTTATTTAGTGTGCCGGGTACAATCCCTTTATGCGAGTTCATCACGTATCCCTATTACTGAAATTACTATAGTTGTTGATCATGATCCAGCATGCTCAAGCTTCGAATATGGTTGAGAATAATTGAGCAGTACCCATCATGGATGCTCTGCTCGATCATGATCTGGTTGTGTCTACCACTCGTCGATCGTTCCTTCAGAAGTTTCCTTATATTTCGGCAGTGTTGCAGGTGGTTTTGATTTCCTCTACAGTTATTCTAATTTATGGGGAAGGTACTGTAACTATAGTAACGCTTGATCCCAGCAGGGTATGTTGAGAAATCGGGAAATATCTGTGGTGGTCCGTGAAATAATCAGGGCGCTCCTTGCCATGTTTCTACGTACATATTTGACTTTGTCGTTGGCGGTTGAATATCTAACTGAAAGTAAAGTCTGTGGTCACCCTGCATAGGCTGGAAGTTAATTGATTGTGTTCGGCACGCTCTGCCTAAATCTTTTTTTGTTCCATCAGAATTCAGGAATTTGGAAGGACTGCTCCGCTGATGGACGGATAGGAGTTCTACTGGACAGATTGAAGGATGAAGGTTGTAAGGGTGAAGGCGAGAGAAGAGTTCAGCATCTGTGGCAAGGGAGCAGGGGCACGGGAGCTTGTGAAGTATTTCTTTTGATAAGTGATTAGGTAGCATGTTTCTTTCTTTTGTTACTACCACCGGGGGTACAAGCAAGCAAATGGGGGAAATGGATGGATGAAAGCGGACTGAGTGGCAATCGATGGAAAGATGAGGAAGACTTGATTTTGTTTTTTATATATACTCCTATCTTGAATATCCGTTTAGCAAGTAAGAAGAGAACAACGTTGCACGCTATCTACCCCCGCTGCGCCTGGCTAATACCTTAAACATGTTTTTTTGGCCGTTGGATGCCTCTTCTTGCATGCATTAGCACATACTGCATAAGGGAATCGTGGGCCAGAAGCGTATCCCCCATTATAATTCGACGTGGTCTGATCGGAGAATAATTTGAAGTGGGGGGTAGGAGGCTGCTTGGCTATTGTCAGTGATCCCAAGCAGCAGCACTATAGTCCGGCAGTCCGGTTAGTCCGGCCGTGTTTTCAAAAATTCTGGGTCAGTCTGGCGGAAACCCCGGGCGGCCACCAAATCCCAGCGGTGCCTAAGCAACCGCTAGGCCCAACCCTAAAGTGACCTAGGCTAAAACCCCAGATGCCCAGGTAAAAGTCTGTAGATGGCCAGGCAGAGCCGGCCGGTTATTCAAAATTTCGCTTGGATTTCATCACCTGAAGATACCCAGGTCGCCCGCAGATGCCTGTGCATGGCCTACTGGCTTCTCACGGCTAATCACTTAGAATATGACGGGGAGAAAAGCAATTTACGGTACTATCAATTTCACCTAAACACATCAATGTCGTCGACTGGATTGGCACACATCTCTTTCCCTTAAGGCATAATACAAAAGGATTGAATGAACTGACAGGCAACTATGATCTTCATATCTACATGAGACAACTACAATCTCAGACTACTTCTAGTCTCTTCGCGCAATACTTTTGATGACCCTTCCACCTCTTCTGGTAGATTATTATTAGCCGAGATATTATACTTGCTCCAGCCTCCTCTTCACAAAATTTGCCTCTCCCCCGGCTTGTTTATTGCTCGTTTCCCCATAAATGTAAAGGTAGGGTTGAGATCCAGATATTCTTCCATAGCGCGTAAAGTCGGCAGAGGATTATGAGCCATACCGTAGCGTAATTAGACCCTGACCCTGATGTGTGGAAAGCCATTTCTGCATATCAAGGTATCATACTATGGAATGAGAATCACTCAGCATCGGTTTAGCTAACTATCAATTCAGAAGCATCGCATTTTGGTTCCTGCTCGTTTTTTCATTCCAGGGGTGTAGCTCGCTTGCGACAGGGCTGGAGTCGACAAGGATTTGGGTGTCGGAAGTGAGCTCAAGTGCATGCGCGGTGAACAAAACTGATAACAGACCGATAGCACACGGAAACTGAGCTGATGGTTTAAAAAATAGCGCAAATTAGTAAGGCAGAAATTGGACCCCTATTTGTGCCCATTTCTTAATAGGCTGCCCCTCTTTCCTAACTCTGTACTTGCTGACCCGAAATATAACAATTTGTAGGACAGATATGCACCAATATGACTACGGTAATTTCCGAGATCTTCTTGCTCTAAAAGGGACTGGCAATTGACCGAACATATTGATGGTATTATTATCCCAGTGGTAGAGCACTGCAATCGGAGCAGAGATACCGCAGGCTGATAGGCAGCGCGGGCATGTATGGAGGAACACAGAAGTGTGGACGGGTGAACGTTCTAGGGCAAGCACGGATGATTAGGGCATATGCGGAGACATATGGGTATCAC
>Ga0307509_10009835_pt1 | contig 11839 bp, 12 predicted proteins | sample 10_EM_MG_FD_202245 | JGI IMG/M metagenome (GOLD analysis project Ga0307509, IMG submission 202245) | Populus trichocarpa ectomycorrhiza microbial communities from riparian zone in the Pacific Northwest, United States - 10_EM | ecosystem: Host-associated > Plants > Roots > Unclassified | place... | reverse complement strand
GGTTCCTTCCGAGAACGCGTCGAGACGGACGGCCCGTGGGGCCGACGTGGGTCAGGGGCGTACGGAAGGACAGACGGCGGAGGCGGTACGGCAGTAGTCGACGTGCCGGCGAATGATCAGCCGCGCGCCCGGTACGACACCGTGAGGTGCCGTGTCACGTGCACGCATGGGGCCTCCACCGGTCCGGGAGCGATCGCCTCAACCTTCGTCGCCGGTCCCGGAAGATGTCAAGAACATTAGATGTACGTGCATGCGGCAGCAGCTCGGCAAAATGCGGTGGCCGCGCGGACGAGGGGGCTGCTAACTTGCCGTAGGCCGTGAACGCACGCGAGGAGGTGAGACCCATGAACGCAGTAACCAGGTGGGTGCTCCCCCTCTTCTCCACGGTTGGGCCAGCGACCTAGAGGTCGCCGGGAGCGCCGCACGACAAGGCACTCCCGAAAGGCAACACGCCATGAACTCGACGCACTTCCACTTCACCGCCGAGACCACGTCCGACGGTGTCATCCAGCACGACTTCACCATGGGCGAGATCACCGGAGCCCTGTGGTCGCCGGAGTCCGATGCCGACCGCGCGCCCCTGGTCCTGATGGGGCACGGCGGCGGCAACCACCGGAAGTCCCCCGCCATGACGGGCCGCGCCCGACTCCTCGTGGCCCAGGCCGGTTTCCATGTCGCCGTCATCGACGCACCCGGCCACGGCGGCCGACCGCGTACGGCGCACGACGAGCGGGAGATCGCCACGATGCAGAAGGCGATGGCGGCGGGCGAACCGGTCGGCGAGATCGTCGTCCGCTACAACGGCCACCTCGCCGAGCGTGCCGTACCGGAGTGGCTGGCCACCCTGGACGCCCTCCAGGAGCTGCCGGAGATCGGCACCGAAGGACCCGTCGGCTACTACGGTCTGAACATGGGCACCGCCATCGGCATCCCGCTGACGGCGGCCGAACCCCGCATCACCGCCGCGGTGTTCGGCCTCTTCTGGTACGACGACGCCCTCGCCGAGACGGCCCGGCGCATCACCGTTCCGATCGAGTTCGCTCTTCAGTGGGACGACGAGCACATCCCGCGCCCGTCCGGTCTCGCGCTGTTCGACGCCTTCGCCTCGAAGGAGAAGTCACTGCACGTCAACTCGGGCGCGCACAAGGAGCTTCCCAGGTTCGAGGCGGACAGCGCGGTGCGGTTCCTCGCCCGGCATCTGCGCCGCAGCTGACCTCAACGCGGCGGCCCCGCGCTTTCTCCGAATTCCAGTCCTGTCATGAGTTCGGAGAAGGCGCGGGCCGCGCCGGGGGCGGTGAAGAGCCGGTCGAGCCGGGCGCGGGCCAGGCCACGTCGGAAGGGGCCGGAGTCGGTGGCGTCGCCGGCGTCATGGAGCATGCCGGTCATCCAGTGGGAGAACTCCTGATCGCTCCAGACGCGGCGCAGACAACGCGCCGAGTAGGTGCGCAGGCCCGTGTCGTCGTGGTCGTGGACGAAGTCGCGTACGGCCCGGGCGAAGAGATCGGCGTCGTAGAGCGCGAGGTTCATGCCCTTGCCGCCCATCGGCGAGACGATGTGGGCCGCGTCGCCGACGAGGTACAGGCTGCCGTACTGCATCGGGTCGTGGACCAGGCTGCGGAGCCGGAAGATCTCGCGGTCGGTGATCGGGCCGGAGACGAGGGCCGGGTCGCCGAGCCGGGTGCGCAGGGCATCCCAGACCCGGTCGTCGGGCCAGGCGTCGGGGTGATCGTCGGGTGGGCACTGGAGGTAGTAGCGGCTGGTGTACGGGCCGCGCGGGAAGTGCGCGGCGAAGCCCTGCGGGCTGACGGCCAGCAGCGGATGGGCCGGGGGCGGGGCGTCGGCGAGGACCGTCAACCAGCCGATGCCGTGGTCGAAGGCGTACGGCGTGAGGGCCCCGTCGGGGACGGAGGTGCGGCTGATGCCGTGGTCGCCGTCGCAGCCCGCGACGAAGTCGCAGGTGAGGGTGCGGAGTTCGCCGTCCGCGGTGCGGTAGCGGACCGTCGGGTGTTCGCCGGTCAGGTCGTGCAGGGAGACGTCGGCGGCCTCGAAGCGCAGGTCGCCGCCGTGCGCGAGGTACTCGGCGGTGAGCTTCTGGACCAGCATCTGCTGGGGGCAGAGACGGGCGGTCGGTCCTTCGGAGCCGTCGTAGTCCGACACCAGATGGGGTTCGCCGTCGACCCGGAGCTCCAGGATGCCCTCGTGCGGGACACCGCCCAGGACACGGTCGGCGAGCCCCCAGGAGTCGAACATGCGCACGGCGCGGGTCTCGACGATGCCGGCCCGCTGCCGCTGTGCCACGTACTCACGGCTCCGGCGTTCCAGCACGACGCAGTCGACGCCACTCTGCCGCAACAGGTTCGCGACGGTCATACCGGCCGGTCCCGCACCGATCACCACCACGGTCGTGGACCCCGGCGACTCGCTCAACTCCCGTGCACTGTCGGCCACTTGACCACCTCCGGAAGCACCCTAGCCGAGCGGATGCGGTGACCGGGCGGCGTTCGGCTAGGCCTCCGGGTCCCAGGCGATGAGCTGGTCGAAGAGCCGTCGCTCGCCGTCGTACTTCACGGAGTCGACGTAGATACGGCCGTACAGGAAGAGGACCAGTTCACCGGCCGTGGCCCGGGCGGAGGCGTAGGCGGTGTCCGCCGGAATCGGCGCGGACGCGGGAACACGGGTGGCTGCCGCGCCGGCGGCGGAGAGTTCGAGGCGCCAGGACCGGCCCTCGGTGGCGTGGTAGTCGACGGTGGCGGGGTCGTGCGGCCAGGCGCTGTCCGTCGCGCAACAGGTGAACAGGAACTCCTCGACACCGTCCACTGCCGCCTCTTCCGGCAGCGGCTGCGGGTCACCCAGGGTGATCTGGGCGTCGTAGGTGTGCACCATGGCCTCCTGCACCTGGTGCCGGGCGACGGCACCGGAGGTCTGCGGAGACTGCGAGTCGCCCCACCATGTCCAGCAGCCACGATCCGGGCCGAACTCCCGCAGTGCGCCCAGGAGTTGCTGCGTGGACTCGGCCGACCAGGCGAGCAGTGCCTCCCGCTCCCGGGGCGCTTCCGAGGCGGCGGGGGTCGCCCTGCCGTCGGCGGGCCCCGCGGCGACGGTGGCGGCCCAGCGGCGGTGCACGGTGCCCAGGTGATGCACCAGGTCGAGCAGTGTCCACTCGGGGCAGGTCGGCACCTGTGCGTCGAGGCTGGGCGCGGCGGCGACCGCGGCCCGGAACGCCGTCGACCGTTCGTCGATCAGCCGCAGCAGGTCCGGGAATTCGAGAGTCTTCGTCACGCCGAATGTCTATCACCGCGCCCCGCCGACAGGACAGCGGATTTCCCCACGCCGTCCGCCGAGAGCTCGCGGTGCCCAACTGTCAGTGTGCGAGGGCCTGTTGGACCGTCGGGCAGCAGTCGATGACTCCGTCGATGCCGACGAGCTGGATGATGCGCAGCACGGAAGGCGCGGTCCCGGCCAGTCGCAGCCAGCCGTCGGCCTGGGCGAGCGTCTGGTGGACGGCGAGGAGGATGTTGATGCCGCTGGAGTCCATGAAGGTGACCTGGCTCAGGTCGAGGACGACGTGCGGTGCGACCCCGTCCGGCAGGTCCAGCGCCTCCCTGAGCGAGCCGGCCGTCTGCTGGTCGATCTCTCCGGCGGCGGTCACGACCAAGGTGCCGTCGACGACATCGGTCCTGACCGACAACTGCCCTGGCTGCCCCGCTTGTTCGGTGTCCACCATCTGTCCTCATACAAGAGTGGGTGAGCGCTACGGATCAGGACGTTCATCCGAAGTGCTGCCCCGCATCGTACGGTTGATGCCCGCGTCCCGTGGAGCCGATGGAAATCGACGGAGTGGGTGGTGCCTCACGGGGTATGCGCGGGGCACGCAGAAGGCGGTGAGACGATCCGGATGGAACCAGACTCTTCGGAGGACGACGACACAGCGCCGCAGGCCAGGGCACGGACTCTGCCCCTACGGTCCACCGTGGCACTGGACGGGGACGGCTCGTGCATCGCCGAGGCCCGGCGGCTGGCCGCGATGTTCCTCACCCGGGCACGGGCCGAGTACGGGTTGCCGGTGTCGGCCCGCGCCATGGATCTCACACAGTTGGTGGTCAGCGAACTGGTCACGAACGCCCGCAAGTACGCGCCCGGACCGGTGTTGATGGAACTGCGGATCGTCGGTGCCCTCGTCGAGGTGGAGGTGTGGGACTCCGATCCGGTGCTGCCGGTCGCCCGCGCCGCGGACGCCCGACGGGTGGGCCAGCACGGCCTGGAGATCGTGCGGGCCGTCGCGCGCGGCTTCGAGGCGCGGCGCGAGCCGGTGGGCAAGCGCATCACCGCGCGCATCGCGCTGACGGACGGCCCCGACGCGGGTGTCACCGGCGGCGGCCCGCACCGGACGTGAGTCGGAGTGGTCAGGGCGTGGCCGGGACTCGGAGGGCTCAGGGCTTGTCCGGGACGCGGTAGACGGAGACATGTGAAGTCGACTCGGCGGTGAACTCGGATCCGTCCCAGTCCGCGTGTCGCGCCTCCAGTTCGAAGCCCGCCAACTGGGCCATGAGGTCGAGTTCGGCCGGCCAGATGTAGCGGTGCGGGCTGAGGTCGACGCGCGCGTGTCCGGTCCCGTCGAACCGGAAGTGGTGCGACACGACGTGCTGGTTGAGGACGTCGTAGGTGTCCAGACCGATGTAGTCGGGGTCGGTCCGCCAGACGGTGGCGTGCTGGCCCGGCGGCAGCTTGCGCAACTCGGGTACCCAGAGTTCGATCACGAACCGGCCGCCCGGTGCGAGATGGCGGGCGGCGTTGCGGAAGCACTCGACCTGCGCGGCCTGGGTGAGCAGGTTCGAGATGGTGTTGTAGACGAGATAGACCAGGCTGTACTCGCCGGGGACGACCGTGGTCGCCATGTCGCCGATGGTCACCGGGATCGTCGTCTCGTCCGCCTTGGTCCGCAGGCGCTCCACCATCGGCCGTGACAACTCGATGCCGGTGACGGGGACTCCGCGCTCGGCGAGCGGCACGGCGACCCGGCCGGTCCCGACGGCGAACTCAAGTGCCGCCCCGTCTCCGGCGAGTTGGGCGAGTCGGTCCACGGTCGGCCCCAGCGTCTCGGGCGCGAACATGCCGGTGTCGGGGGTGTCGTAGCGCCGGGCGGTGTCGGCGTCCCAGAGATTCTCCTGCTGCATTCCGCCAACGGTCGCGCCCGACCGCCGAGTTGTCCAACGAAATTCCGGCGCCGAGGACGCTAGAGGAACTCGCCGATGCGGGCGGCGAGTTGGGGCCAGAGTTCCTGCGGGAGGTGGTGGCCCATCCCGTCGAGGATCAGCAGTTCGGCGCCCGGTACGGCGGCGGCCGTGGCGTGACCGCCGCTGACGTCGCACACGATGTCGGCGGCGCCGTGCACGACCAGCGTCGGCACCCGCAGGGACCGCAGGCGTTCGGTGCGGTCGCCCGTCGCCACCACCGCGAGGCCCTGACGCTGGATGCCGAGGGGGTCGTAGCCCCGGTCGAAGACCCGTCCGGCGCGGTCGGCCGCCGCCCGTGCGTCGAACGCGAAGCCGGGGGACGCGGCGAGTCGCAGGGCGCTCACCTGCCACTCGACGAACGCCTCCCGGTCCCGCGGTGGTGCGCCCAGTCGGGCGAACACGGAGAAGTCGGCCTCCCCCACGCCGGGTTCACCGGTCGCGGACATCATCGAGGTGAGCGAGCGGACCCGCTCCGGGTGCTCGATCGCGATCAGCTGGGCGATCATGCCGCCCATCGAGGAGCCGACGAGGTGTACGGCGTCGAGGCCGAGCACATCGAGCAGGCCGACGGTGTCGGCCGCAAGGTCGGAGAGCGTGTAGGCGGCCGTCGAGAGGTCACCGGCCAGGGCCGCGGCGAAATCCGGCACGGGTGCCTCGGTGAAGTGTGTCGATCGGCCGGAGTCCCGGGTGTCGAACCGGATCACCTGCGAGCCCTGGTCCACCAGCGCCCTGCAGAAGCCCTCCGGCCAGTTGATCAGCTGTGCGCCGGCTCCCATGATCAGCAGGATCGGCGGTGCGTCGGGGTCGCCGAAACACTCGTAGGCGATCTCGATTCCGGACGGGCCGACGTTCCGCGCGATCTGTTCCGGCATGGCCGAAACGGTAGCCAGCGCACGGACGCGAAAGATCGAACCACGGTCCGACGTTTTTCGTTCGTCCCCCGGGTTACGGTGGAAGCGGCCGAGGAATTCGCCCGACACGCGGAAGTGCCTCGCCTCGCCTAGAGTGTTGTGGTCGACGTGTTCATTCCGGTCGCCTCCCGCCACCGACGGCTTCCGTCGATTCCCCGTATGACGTACTCGCGCAGTTCGAGCATTTCGGGAGGAAAACACCATGCCTTTCGCCACCAGTACGGACGGCACGCGGATCTTCTACAAGGACTGGGGGTCGGGCCGGCCCGTCGTGTTCTCCCACGGGTGGCCGCTGACGGCCGACGCGTGGGATCCCCAGCTGAAGCTGATGGCGGACAACGGATTCCGCGCAGTGGCCCACGACCGACGTGGGGGCGGACGCTCCGATCAGCCCTGGGAGGGCAACAACCTCGACACGTACGCCGACGACCTGGCAGCGGTCATCGAAGCCCTCGACCTGCGCGATGTGATTCTCGTCGGTCACTCGACGGGCGGCGGCGAGGTCACCCGATACATCGGCCGGCACGGGTCCGGGCGGGTCGCCAAGGTCGTTCTGCTCGGCGCGATCCCGCCGCTGATGCTCAAGACGGACGCGAATCCCGAAGGCCTGCCGATCGAGTCCTTCGACGAGATCCGCATAGGTGTGGAAACGGACCGTTCGCAATTCTACAAGGATCTCAGCGGTCCGTTCTTCGGCGCCAACCGCGACAACTCGACCGTCACCCAGGGGACTCGTGACCAGTTCTGGCTCTGGAGCATGACCGTGGGAATCAAGGGTGCCTACGACTGTGTCAAGGCGTTCTCCGAGACCGACCTCACCGAGGACCTCAAGAAGATCGACGTCCCCACCTTGATCGTGCACGGCGACGACGACCAGATCGTTCCCATCGTGGCCTCCGCCGACAAGTCCTCGAAACTCGTCAAGGACGCGACCTACAAGATCTACCCGGGCGCTCCGCACGGCCTGTCGATGGTCCCCGAGTTCGCCGAGCGGTTCGACGCGGACCTCCTCGCCTTCGCACGCGGCTGATCACGTCGCCGTCGCGGAGCGTGACGTGGGCACTCCTGCGCGGCCCGGTCAGGCGGTGCGGCTGTCGGCGGACTCGTCGTGGTCGTGGAGCTGCGCCGACGCCACCGCGCAGAACGCCTCCAGACCGGTGAGCAGCGCGTCGCGCCCGGCGGCCGGCATCTGCGCCAGCACCGCGCCCAACGCCTCCTCGCGGCGGGTCCGCAGGTCCGACAGGAAGGTGCGCCCCGGACCGCTGAGGTACAGCCGCACCTCGCGCCGGTCCGTGGGACTCACCTCGCGGTCGATGAATCCGGCGGCCTGCAACCGGTCGCAGAGCCGGCTGGTCGACGGCGGTGTCGAGGCGAGGTGGTCGGCGAGGGTACGCAGGTTGATGCCCTCGTGGTGTTCCAGGATGAACAGGACCCGCAGCTGCGAGGCGGAGGCCGGCGCGGTCGAGGCGCGCCCCCACAGGACTTCCAGCAGTTCCGCGGCCGTGGAGGTGACCCGCGCGACCTCGGCGGGTTCGGGGCGGGGGTGGATGGAGGTCACGATCACACTCTCGCAGGCACAGGGACGGGTACCAGCCTACTAGGCACGCCCTATCCGTTCTCCGAGGGAGAGATTGGCATATCCACGAACGTGAACAGACTCATGACTGTCGAGCGGGCGCTGCGTACCGCGGCTCCCCACGAACTGCCCGACGTGGTCGGCCGGGAGCTGGTCCGGTGGTACGCGGCGGACTCCGTGGAGCTGCTCATGGCCGACTACGGCCTGACCGTGCTGCAGCGCGTCACCGAGCTGCCGCACACCCTGCCGCCGGTCTCCGTGCACAACACCCCCGCGGGCCGCGCCTTCGGCGCCCAAGAGCCTTTCGTGGAGGGCAACTTCGGGGACGGCAGCGTGTGTGCCCACCTCCCGATCAGTGTGCGCGGGGACCGTCTCGGCGTGCTCTCGGTGACGCTCCCCGGCGGCGACCACGTACGCGGGTGTCTTCCCGAACTGACCGAGCTGGCCGAGGTGTTGGGGCACGAGGTGCTGGTGGCCGAGCGCGACACCGACCTGTATCTACGGGCCCGGCGCAAGGACCGGCTCACGCTCGCGGCGGAGATGCAGTGGCAGTTGTTGCCGGGCCGCTCGTGCTCCCGGCCCGAGTTCGACCTCGGCGCCCAGCTGGAGCCCGCGTACGCGATCCACGGCGACAACTTCGACTGGTCCGCCACGGCCGACCGGCTCACGCTCTACGTCTCGAACGGCATGGGCGAGGGCATCGAGGCCTCGCTGTTGACGAACCTGACGGTCAACGCCCTGCGCAACGCGCGCCGGGCGGGCATCCCCCTCGCCGACCAGGCGGCCCTCGCGGACCAGGCGGTGTACGCCCACTACCGGGGCCGTAGCCATATGTCCGTGTTGATGTTCGACTTCGAACTCACCACCGGGCGAACGCGGGTGGTGGACGCCGGGTCTCCGCAGACACTGCGGCTGCGCGACGGGGTGGTCGAACGGATCGCCTTCGACGCCCAGTTGCCGCTCGGCATGTTCGAGGAGACCGACTACGTCGAGCAGGACTTCCGGATCGAGCCCGGGGACCGGATCCTCTTCGTCAGCGACGGGGTGTACGCCGTGGCCTCGCCCAAGGGTGAGGCGTACGGGGACGCGGCGCTGGCGCGGGCGGTCCAGCACACGAGGCTGCTGCCCGCGGCCGACGTGCCCAGGGCCGTCCTGCGCGAACTGACCGGCCACCGCGGCACGGCGATCCCCGACGACGACGCCTTGGTGGTGTGCCTGGACTGGCGCGGACGCGGTCCCGCAGCGCCGTGATCATCCGGAGCGATGGGGCAGGCGGACCACCTGCACGAAGAAGTCGTCTATCTGCCGGACCGCGGCGATGAACTGGTCCAGGTCGACCGGCTTGGTGACATAGGCGTTGGCGTGCAGCTTGTAGCTGCGCAGGATGTCCTCCTCGGCCGACGACGTGGTCAGGACGACGACGGGGATGTGCACCAGTTCGGGGTCGGACTTGATCTTCTCCAGGACCTGACGGCCGTCGTACTTCGGCAGGTTGAGGTCGAGCAGGATGAGGTCGGGCTGCGGGGCGCCGGTGTGCGCGCCGCGCCGGTAGAGGAAGTCGAGTGCCTCCTCGCCGTCCCGGACGACATGGAGGGTGTTGCCGATCTTGTTGTCCTCGAAGGCTTCCCGGGTCATCAGTTCGTCGCCCGGATCGTCCTCGACGAGGAGGACGTCGATCGGGGTGGCGTCGGGGAGGGTCATGTCAGGGCCTTCTCGTCGTCGGTGAGTTCAGGGGTTTCGGGGGCTTGGGCCGCTTCCTCGGCGGAGGGAAGCGTGAAGCAGAGGCGGGTGCCCTCGCCCACCGTGCTGTCGATCCAGATCCGGCCGCCGTGGTGTTCGACGATCTTCTTGCACAGGGCGAGTCCGATGCCGGTGCCGCCGTAGGCGTCTCGGCTGTGCAGCCGTTGGAAGATGACGAAGACCTTGTCGGTGAACTCCTCGGGGATGCCGATGCCGTTGTCGGTGACGCTCAGGCGCCACATGCCGGGGGTCCCGGGGTCGGTCTCGCAGGTGACGGACACGTGCGGAGCGCGGTCCGGGCGGCGGAACTTGAGCGCGTTGCCCACGAGGTTCTGCCAGAGCATGGTCAGCAGGGTCGGGTCGCCGACGGTCTCGGGCAGGGTATCGGGCCGGTCGATCCGGGCCTCCGACTCCTCGACGGCCGCCGCGAGGTTCCGCAGCGCCTTGTCCAGCACCTGGCCGAGACCGACCTTCTCCCGGGTGTCGTCGAGCCGCCCGACGCGGGAGAAGGTGAGCAGGTCGTTGATGAGCACCTGCATGCGTTTGGCACCGTCGACGGCGAAGTCGATGTACTGCAGCCCGCGTTCGTCCAGCTTGTCCCCGTACCGCTTCTCCAGCAGCTGGCAGAACGAGGCGACCTTGCGCAGCGGCTCCTGCAGATCGTGCGAGGCGACATACGCGAACTGCTCCAACTCGGCGTTGGACCGGCGCAGTTCGACGGCCTGGGCGTCCAACTCCTCGGCCTGGCGGCCGAGTTCCTCCTCCTTCTCGCGGGAGGCGTCGAGTTCGGCGACGATCCGTCTGCGCATGCCCTCGACGGCTCCGGCCACCGCGGTGAGGTCGGCGGGCCCGTCCCCGGTGATGCGGTGCGCGAAATCGCCCGCCGCGACCCGTTCCGACGCCGTGCTCAGCGCCTCCAGGGGCCGGGTCACCAGCAGTCGTACGAGCACGGCGAGGGCGACGCCGGTGAGCAGGAAGGCGGCGACCATGCCGCTGAGCACGGTGTCGCGCACCGTCCGCTGGTGGGCGAGGTGGGCCCGGCCCTGCTTGACCGCGCGCGCGAGATCGGTGTTCTGGGTCGCCCAGAGGGTGCGCAGCCGGTCGAACTGGTGCTTGCCGCTGTCGAGGGTGGTCTGGTCGACGGCGTGCGGCCGGCCGGGGGTGACGGCGGCGGCCAGGGGTTCGGCGTAGGTCCGCCGCCAGTCGGCCGCCCCGCGCTCCACCGCCCGCAGATCGGCGAGCAGTCGAGGCCTGTCACGGAGCTGTTCGCGCAGCCGGGCCGCCGAGCGGGCCTCGTCCTGTTCGCCGGTGGTGTACGGCGCGAGAAACTGTTTGTCGGCGGCGATCGCGTAGCCGCGGATGCCGGTCTCCTGGTTGACCAGGGCGGCCTGCAGCCGGTACGCCTCGGTCTGGGCGGGCTGTACACGCTGGAGCAGATCGTCGGTGACGGCGGCCGTGCGGCTCAGCAGGTTCGCGCCGATCGCGCTGCCGATCACCACCAGCAGCACCATGAGCGACAGCGCGAGGAAGAACCATCCCTGTACCGTCAGCCGGCGCCCGATCCCTGTTCCGCCCGCCATGTCCCTCACCGTTCGCCTCGTTGCGACACCCTCTCGTCCCACCTGCTCGTTTCCGGCGCGGTGAATCACGTCCGGGGCAGCTGTTTCATGTCCAGTGCAGGTGCAGCACGGCCACGTCGTCCGCCAGGCCGCCCCGGGTCTCGGCCAGGGTCTCGGCGCGGGCGATCAGTTCGTCGACGAACGGCGCCGGGGCCAGTGCGGCCCGCTCCCGGGCCAGCCGCAGCAGACCGTCCTCGCCCAGGCGCTCCGAGCCCCGGCCGACATGCCCCTCGAAGAGTCCGTCGGTGAAGAGGACCACGGCCGCGCCCGCCGGTACGGAGAGGTCCGCGACCGGCCAGTCCGCGAGGCCGGGAACCACGCCCAGTGCCGGGCCGCCGGGCACCTCCACCCACTCCACGCCACCGCTGTCCCGCATCAGCAGTCCGTGGTGTCCGGCGCGCACGACGCGGGCCGTGCGGACGCCCGGGGCGACAACGAGACAGACGAGGGTGGCAAACACCTCGCTGCGGGCGCGCTCGGCGACGAGGATCTCCTCCAGCCGCGCCACCTGTTCGGCGCCCGTGACACCGCTGAGCACCAGCGTGCGCCAGGCGATCCGCAGCGCGACACCGAGGGCGGCCTCGTCGGGGCCGTGCCCGGAGACGTCACCGACCACCGCGTGGACCGTGCCGTCGACGCTCTGCACGATGTCGTAGAAGTCGCCGCCGAGCAGTGCCTGCGCGCGCCCGGGACGGTAGCGGGCCACCGCTTCCACGCCCTCGCCGCGCAGCAGGGGTCTGGGCAGCAGCCCACGTTCCA
>Ga0307509_10009834_pt1 | contig 11840 bp, 9 predicted proteins | sample 10_EM_MG_FD_202245 | JGI IMG/M metagenome (GOLD analysis project Ga0307509, IMG submission 202245) | Populus trichocarpa ectomycorrhiza microbial communities from riparian zone in the Pacific Northwest, United States - 10_EM | ecosystem: Host-associated > Plants > Roots > Unclassified | place... | reverse complement strand
CTGGGCCCCGTCATGCCGTCGGTGATGTTCGGCCAGGACGGCAGGATGACGCCGGTACCGCCGCCGCCCGTGCCGCCCCACTGCCCGTAGTCGGCGGCCATCGCCTGGTCGAGGTCCGCGTCGTGCCCGGCGACCGAGATGCCGTTCTGGACCTGCCGCAACTGCGCGCGGCTGTCCCAGTTCCCGCTGGACCACGCGTACGTCTGCCAGCCCCAGGCTATTTTCCCGCTGTCGAAGAGTTCCTTGATCACGTGGTAGCCGCCGTACGCACCGGTCCGGGACCGGCCGATCACCGAAGCGACGCCGTCGAAGTAGGAGTTGAGCGCGGAATACATCGAGGACTGGAGGTCGAAGTCGACGCTGAAGTAGATCGGCCGCGACGAGGGCATCCCGTTGGCCAGCGCCTGCCGCTGCGCCTCAGTGGCGTGCCCCGCCCCCTGGGAGTAGGGGTCGGCGGGGACGCCGCTCTGCCAGTCCTGCAGCCCGTCGGACTCCCAGTTGGAGACGATGCCCAGATCCGCGGCGGTCAGGGCCTGAGCCTCGGACAGGGTGAGGACCTTCGGGTTCGGCAGCCAGCTGAGGTAACGGCACACGAAGCCGTAGCCCGCCGCGGCGACCGAACCGGCGGTGAGCGACGCGTCGGAGTAGTCGATCCCGTAGCCGGTCGCCGCGGACGCCGACTGGGCGAATCCGATGCCGGTCGCGGTGGCCACCGCGGCGCCGCCGGCGAGGGTCAACAGCCTGCGGCGGGACAAGCGACGGCTGGGGTCAAACAGGTTCATGACACGTTCCAATCCTTGACGTCCGGTTGCGGTGAGCAACGCGGGAGCCGCTGGGCGACGCGGCATTCGAGTCCTGCCGGAGCCAACTGTCCAGCGCTTGGGCGGTGTCAGTCGGAAGCAGCGCTGCAGGTGATCTTTGGGCCCCGGCCCGCCTCGCGTCCACAGCGAGTCGGGATGTGGTGGGATTGCGGGACGGCACTGGCACTGACCTGCAGGGATCCGTGGCAGGGTGACGGTTGAGCGGGACGGTTTCGGCGTGGCCGGCCGCCGAACAGGGCGGGGCGGTGCCCGGCCCCGCGATCTGTCGTACGGCGAGAGCGGGTTGGAGTTGCGCCGGCACAAGCAGCGCCGGTGGTGCCGGGAGCCCGGCTGCCTACGCCGGTCCTGCTGACCATCGGTACCCTCATGGGCCTTCGGTTTCAGGCTGCCGGTCTCGGTGCGGTGATCCGCTGCCGGTGTGCGTTCGGTGGCTTCCCCGTCCAGGCGACGGACGGACACAATGCGTCGACGGGAAGGGCCGGCATAGCCTCCCAACTGCCGTTATTCGGCACCGTTCCGCAGTGGCGCAAGTCGCCGCAACACAGTCGTGCCGCTTGGAAGCGGAGACAGGCGAGCCGCTAGCATCGCGCTGAGGCACCGCACCTGGGGGGCGTGCTGGGAGGAAGAACGGGGGCAGGACATGGGGCGCTGGAAGGCGCTGCCTTCAGGGCTCGACCCCACGGTCGTGGAGTTCGTGGCTCAGTTACGTCGGTTCAAGGACGCGAGTGGGCTCAACCTGCAGGAGTTGGCCGCCCGTACCGGCTACAGCGCCTCGTCGTGGAATCGGTACCTCGGTGGCAGGTCGCTGCCTCCGCGCGAGGCGGTCGAAGCACTGGCCGCGACGGTGGGCGCGGACCCGACACGGTTGCTGGCACGGCACGAAACGGCGCAGGGGGCCTGGGGCTTCGAACAGGCTGTTGGTGAACCAGTTTCCGCCGAGGAGGACAGCGCACCAGGCGTGCAGGAGACCGCGGGCGGTCGCCATGCCGACGGAGGGTTCTCGGTATTCGGCCGGCTGGGTGCCGCACCTCTCAAGTCACGCCTCCGACTGCTCCTCACCGTCGGGGTCTCGGCCGCAGTGGGTGCGGCGATCACTTTGCTGGCCGTCGAGTTGGAACATCCTCAACTCTCCGGTACGGCCACGCGTCCAGCAGCGGTCGCCCGACCCGTCCCGTACATCTGCGACTACGTCCGCAAGAGTGGTCTGTGGTACGCCGGTAACAGCACCACGCGCACGGATCACCTCGAAGTCGACATGTCGGGACCAGAGGTGGCCGAACTGCAGTGCCTGCTGCAGCGTGCGGGGATTTCACCGGGCGGCGTCGACGGCAACTTCGGACCGCTCACCGAGTCCGCCGTGATCAAGGCACAGAAGACGTACCGCCTCGGCATCGACGGCCAGGTCGGACCGCAGACCTGGACGGCACTGCGACGGTGACGGAGACACCACGGGAGTGTGTCCGCCTCGCTGCCGAACTGCGCACCCTCCGCGACCGTCACAAGCTGACCCTGTCCGTGCTTGCCGCCAAGTCGACGTTCAGCAAGTCGTCCTGGCAGCGCTATCTCACAGGCCGCTCGCTGGCGCCGTGGCCGGCCGTCCGCACGCTGTGTCAGCTCGCGAACGAGCCGGAACCACGCCTTCGCGCCCTGTGGGAACTCGCCGAATCCTCCTGGAACCGGCGTGCCGCGGTCGCGCCGTCCACTCCCCGAGCGCCGATACCCGCACCCGTGGAGGCAAGTTCCCTACGTCTGGGGACGCTTGACGATCAGACCATCACCCCACCCGGCGCCGCAACGACCCATCCCGAGGCACACGAACCGGCCCCGCGCCACCGCAGAAGGTGGCGGACCGGAGCAGCGGTGAGCGCGGCCGTGACATCGCTCGTGGTGCTGATCACTCTCGCGGCCGACGGGTGGGGGTCCTCCGGCCAGGGCGCTGAGGGCATGGCCTCCTCGGCTCGCGGGTTCCACGTCGGCTGCTCGGGAGTCTCATGCGACGGGCGCGACCCGGGGCAAGAGCTTTGCGGTGTACAGCCGCAGACGCTGCTACATATCCAGACCCCGACCGGGGTGGGTCTGGAGATCCGCTACAACCCGCTGTGCCGCGCTGCCTGGGCCAGGGTGTGGAACGCTGCCGACGGCGACAGGCTCACGCTGGCGACACCCGGCCGCCCCACCCAGAGCGTCTCCGTCGCCGGCCTGGGTAAGCGCGACCCGTTCATCTACACGGATCTGATTGCCGCGAGCGGCAAGGCAACACGGTTGCAGGCCTGCGTGACGAGCCCCGGGCCGGACGATCCGGCCCAGTGTTATTCAGTGTCGCCTCCCTGACTTGCATACGTGATTGCGTTGGCGCTGGAAGGGTGCGCAAGCCGGTGCGCGAGCACCGCGGCTGGACCGTGATGGCGGCAGCTGACCAATCACGGACGGCACTGCTCCCACCGAAGGGAATCCATCAGCAGGGATGGGTCGGTCGACTACCCGTGTCTGTGCGATGCGGGAGTTGCCGAGCCCGGGGACGGCGTGGCGGGCCCCGGTCCTACCGGCGCAGCGTCTGCGGGTGCAGGCCGGAGAGCTGGGCCGCCACCGAGATGACGCGGACCGGGGTCTCCTCGGTCAGTTCATACGGATTCCGTCGTGCGCGTGGTTCATCGGTGCGTGCGGAGTCCGTCGAGGATGAGCGCGAGCATGTGGGGTGCCCGGTCCTCGGGGGTGGACGCGGCGCGCCACAGGGCGCCGGTGAGTTGGAGGAAGTCGCCCGGGTCGGCGTCCGGGCGGATGGTTCCGTCCTTCTTGCCGGCGTCGAGGAGCTGTGTGATCGCGGCGATGACCGGGCCGTAGCTCTGCTCGCTGATCGCCTGGTGTGCGCCGGGGCCCAGGGCGTCGCCGAGGCCGTGTTTTCTGCGCATGCCCTCGACGAGGCCGATCGTCCAGTGGCGGAGCGCCTCCAGTGGAGGCATGCGGGCCAGCAGGTCGGGCACGGTGTCGACGATGCGTGCCACCTCGTCCTGGTAGACGGCCAGGACCAGCGACTCGCGGGTGGGGAAGTTGCGGTACAGGGTGCCCGCGCCGACCCCCGCGCGCTGGGAGATCTGGTTCATCGACGTACTGCCGTCCTCCGCGAGCGCTTCGCGTGCGACGGCGAGGATGCGTGCCCTGTTCTCACGGGCGTCCGAACGGACCACGAGACCTCACCTTGATAAGCGGAGAGTTCTCCACTACGTTATGTGGAGACCTCTCCGAATACTTTAAGGATCGTCATGCATTACATCAAGCTCGGCACGACCGGCCTCGACGTGTCCCCGATCGCGATCGGCGCGATGACCTACGGCGAGCCCGACCGCGGGCACCCCGTCTGGTCGAAGGGCGAACAGGAGGCGCGACCGCTCATCAGGCACGCGCTGGAGGCGGGGATCAACTTCTTCGACACCGCGAACATGTACTCCAACGGCTCCAGCGAGGAGATCCTCGGCCGCGCGCTCAAGGACTTCGCCGACCGCGACGCCGTGGTCATCGCCACCAAGCTGCGCCATCCCATGCGGCTGGGGCCCAACGGACGGGGACTGTCACGCAAGGCGGTCATGGCCGAGGTCGACCATTCGCTGCGCCGCCTCGGCACCGACCACATCGACCTCTACCAGATCCACCGCAACGACCACTCCACCCCCTGGGAGGAGACCCTCGAAGCACTCAGCGACCTCGTGAAGGCCGGCAAGGTCCGCTACCTCGGTGCCTCGTCCATGCACGCGTGGGAGTTCGCGAAGGCGCTGCGCCTGCAGAAGGAGAACGGCTGGGCGCGGTTCGTGTCCATGCAGGACCACTACAACCTCCTCGCCCGTGAGGAGGAGCGCGAGATGATCCCGCTGTGCCTGGACGAAGGCGTGGGCACGATCATCTGGTCGCCGCTGGCCCGTGGCCGCCTCACCCGCGCATGGGACGACGCCCGCTCGACAGTGCGCTCCGAGACGGACGGCGCCTACGCGGACACGCTCTACTCGCCCGCGGAGGAAGCGTCCAACCGCGCGATCATCGACACGGTCGGACAGGTCGCGGGCGCCCACGGCGTCAGCCGCGCACAGATCGCGCTCGCCTGGCTGCGAAGCCGGCCGGTCGTCACCGCGCCGCTGGTCGGCGCCGGCTCGATCCGGCAGATCGACGAGGCCGTGGCCTCTCTCGACGTCGAGCTCACCGACGACGAGGTGCGCGCCCTCGAGGCCCCGTACACCCCCAGGTACGACTGGCAGGGCGTCTCGGACGAAGCCGAGATGGAAGCCATCCGCAAGCGCGTCCCTGGCATGGCCCTTGCGTGAAACCCAACCTTCGCAACCCTTCGCACCCACCGGCACCCGTCACCGCACGAGTCCACGCTGAGGAGAGACAGATGACACACGTACTGGTCACCGGAGGAACAGGATTCATCGGGAGCTGGTGCATCCAGGCCCTGCTCGACGCCGGGCACACCGTCCGTACCACGGTCCGCGACCTGCGGCGCGAACCGGCACTGCGGTCCTGGCTGCACGCGGCCACGCCGTTCGACGACGACCGTCTCACCGTCGTACGCGCCGACCTCGAACAGCCAGACGGCTGGGACGCCGCCGTCGCCGACTGCGACTTCGTCCTCCACGTCGCCTCGCCGACCCTCCGCCACACGCCCGCGAACGACGACGACCTGGTGGTCCCGGCACGCGAGGGCGTCCTGCGGGTGCTGCGCGCGGCCCGCGACGCCCGCGTGCGCCGGGTCGTCCTGACGAGCGCCTTCGGCGCCATCGGGATCGGGCACCCTCCGCGCTCGACCCCGTTCACCGAGGAGGACTGGACCGACGTCGACAGCGACATCCCGCCCTACCAGCGCTCCAAGACCCTTGCCGAACGCGCCGCCTGGCAGTTCGTCCAGGACGAAGGCGGCGGTCTGGAACTGGCGGCGGTACATCCCGTGGGGGTTCTCGGCCCCCTGCTCGGCCTGGACGACCCGCCGTCCCTGCGGCTGGTCCGCAGAATGCTCGAAGGACAGGTTCCCGCGTGCCCTCCCTTCGGGATGGGTTTCGTCGACGTGCGCGACGTCGCGGATCTGCATCTGCGCGCGATGACCGATCCGGCAGCCGCCGGCGAACGCTTCCTGGCAGTCGCCGGGCACAGCCTGCGTGTCGTCGACATCGCACGCATCCTGCACGACCGCCTCGGCGACCGGGCCGCGAAGGCCCCCACCCGTGAACTGCCCGTGTGGCTCGCACGCGCACTGGGCATCGTGAACCCGGAACTGCGACTGCTCAGGCACCAGCTCGGCCGGGATCTCGACGCCACAAGCACCAAGGCGGAGAAGGTCCTCGGATGGCAAGCGCGTCCCATCGAGGACACCATCGCGGAGACCGCCGAGAGCCTCCTCGCCCACGGCATCGGGGCGAAGACCGGCTCGTAACCGACGGACGCGGCAACCGTGGCGTTCGCGGCGGCCGCCAACGGCCTCAGCGTCGGCTTGGACGGCCCCCGGCCGCCCACCGTCCGCAACAGATCTCACTGAACCCGGTGGTGCGGCCGGTGCGGCCGAAGGATCTGAACCCATACCGGGAATCAGGCCGCGACGAGCTCCTTCTCGCGGTCCGGCGTCTTGGCTTGTACCTCGGGCTTCTTGTTCGGCAGCGAGAGCCGGAAGACCTTGTGCCACGCGGAGAACACCTGCTTGGGCAGCGGTCCGGTGACGTACTCCAGCTCGTACTTCTCGAACAGCGCGCGCACCTTCACCGCGACCTCGGCGTACCGGTTGCTCGGCAGGTCGGGGAACAGGTGGTGCTCGATCTGGTGGGAGAGGTTGCCGGTCATGAAGTGCATGGCCCTGCTGCCGCTGATGTTCGCCGAGCCCATCATCTGGCGCAGGTACCACTGGCCGCGCGTCTCGCCCTGGATCGACCGGCGCTCGAAGACCTGCACGCCCTCGGGGAAGTGCCCGCACATGATCACCGAGTGCGTCCAGAGGTTGCGGACCAGGTTCGCGGTGAACGTGGCGCCGAGCGTGGTGAGGAAGGAGGGGCCCGACAGCAGCGGGTGGATCACGTAGTCCTTGAGCACCTGCTTGCGGATCTTGCGGCCCACGGCCCTGGCCCGCGCGCGGAACTCCGGGTTCTTGCGGCGGCGCTTGTTCAGGTTCTTGCCGAGCTCGAGGTCGTACGCCGCGATGCCGTACTCGAAGAAGCAGGCGTTGAGGAAGTTCCACAGCGGCTGGCCGAGGTGGAAGGGGTGCCACTTCTGGTCCTCGTCGACGCGCATGATGCCGTAACCGAGGTCGTTGTCCTTGCCGATCACGTTGGTGTACGTGTGATGCAGCTCGTTGTGCGAGTGCTTCCACTGCTCGGACGGCGAGACGTGATCCCACTCCCAGGTGGTGGAGTGGATCTTCGGGTCGCGCATCCAGTCCCACTGGCCGTGCAGGATGTTGTGGCCGATCTCCATGTTGTCCATGATCTTCGCCACGGACAGCCCGGCGGTGCCGAGCAGCCACGCGGGCGGGAAGAGCGAGAACAACAGCACGCCCCTGCTGGCCAGTTCGAGCTTGCGCTGCGCCGAGATGACCTTGCGGATGTAGGCGGCGTCCTTCTCTCCGCGACTCGCGATCACCTCGTCGCGGATCGCGTCCAGCTCGCGCCCGAGCTCCTCGATCTGCTCCGCGGTCAGGTGGGCGGTGGGGTCGATGGCGGTCAAGGTGCTCCTACCGTTCGATGTCGCAGGGGCCCGCAGCGGCGGACACACAGGTCTGGATGAGGACGCCCGGCTCGGCCTCGGTGATCTCGCCGGTGCGCAGGTCGCGGACGGCGCCCGCCTTGAGCGGTGAGACGCAGCCGAAGCAGATGCCCATGCGGCACCCGGAGGGCATGAGCACGCCGGCCTCCTCGCCGATGTCCAGCAACGGCGTGGCGCCGTCCGCGTCGACGGTCTTGCCGGTGGCGCTGAACGTGACCTCGCCGCCGTCGCCGGCGACGACGATGCCGGGGCGGAAGCGTTCGGTGTGCAGGCGCTCTTGTACGCCGTGCTCGCTCCAGTGCTCTTCGGCGGCGTCGAGCAGGCCCGCGGGCCCGCAGGCCCAGGTCTCGCGCTCGGCCCAGTCGGGCACGAGTTCGTCGAGACGGGCGATGTCGAGCATGCCGTCCGTGTCGGAGTGCACCTCGGTGAGCCGCAGCTTCTTGTCCGCGACCAGGTCGTGCAGTTCGCTGCGGAAGATCACGTCCTGCGGCTGTGGCGCGCAGTGGACCATGACGACGTCGTCGAACTCGGTGTCGCGCAGCATGCCCATCACGGGCGTGATGCCGCTGCCGGCCGTCAGGTAGAGCACCTTGGCAGGCTTGGCCTGCGGCAGCACGAAATCACCGGTCGCCTGGTCGAGCTGGATCAGCGTGCCCGGTCTGGTCCTGCGGACCAGGTGGTTGCTGACCTTGCCGTCCGGGATCGCCTTCACGGTGATCGTGAAACGGCCGTCCTGACGGTTGGTCGGCGAGGTGAGGGAGTAGGCACGCCACAGGCGCACCCCGTCGACGTCGACCCCGATCCGCACGTACTGACCGGCTGTGTGGCCGCGCCAGCCCCGTCCCGGTCTGATCACGACGGTCGCGGCGTCATCCGTCTCGGGGTGCACGGCCTCGATGCGCCCACGCAGGTCGGCGCCCGCACGCAACGGGCTGACCAGGTCGAGGTAGTCCGACGGCAGCAGCGGCGTCGTGACCATCTCCAGCAGTTTCCACGCCCTGCTGCGAAGGGCTGTACTCGTCATGACTCCAGCCTGCTGCGCCTGAAGGCGTAAAGTCCTGTCCGTAAGGCGTGAATCTGATCGGCTGAATTGTTCGCAGGGAACAAAAACGTGAGCCATGCAATACAAAGGGCAGGCGAACTGACCCTGGACGAGACAACGGTCACCGTCCTGCGGGCCGCGCTGAAGAGCACCGCCGACGAGGTCGTCCAGGCGATCATCGACGAGGTCCCTCCCTACGCCAACGCCCTTTCGGGCCCCATGGGCGGCACCATCCGCCGAGCCGTCCGCACAGCCCTGGGGCACTACCTGGACCTCGCGAGCGGCAGCGCCACGGGCGGCGACGGCGGTGACGCGGCCTACGACCTGGGCCGCGGCGAGGTCCGCGACGGCCGTTCGATGGACGCTCTGCTCAGCGCCTACCGCGTCGGCGCCCGCGTGGCCTGGCGATGCCTGGCGGCGGGTGCCGTACCCGCTGGTCTGCCTGCCGCCGAGGTCGCCAAGTTCGCCGAGCTGACCTTCGCCTACATCGACGAGCTCTCCGCCGCGAGCGCCGCGGGCCACGCCGACGAACTGGCCGCCCGGGGCCGGGCCCACGAGCGCCACCTGGAACACCTGGCCCGCGACCTCCTCGCCGGCGCGAGCCCGGACGTACTGCTGTCCTCTGCTCAGCGGGCCGGGTGGCAGCCTCCGGTCTCCCTGACCGCGGTTCTGCTGCCCGCCGCCCAGGCCCGGCCCGCCTACCGCACGCTCGACCCGAGCACCCTCGTCCTCGATGATCTGCCGGACGCCACCGGTGTGCTGCTCGTCCCCGACGCCGACCGACCCCATCTCCTGCGGCAGCTGACCGACCGCACCGCCGTGGCCGGCCCGGCCCGGCCATGGACGCGAGCGTCCGCCTCGTACGCACGAGCCGCGCGCGCCCGCTCCCTCTCCTCCGACATCCGCGACACCGAGGACCACCTGCCCGAGCTGGTGCTGAGCGCCGACGCGGACGCGTACGCAGACCTGCGGGCCCGAGCCCTCGCACCGCTGCGGACCTTGCCTGCCGCGACCGCACGGCGGCTGGAGGAGACGCTGCGGGCGTGGCTGCTGCACCAGGGCAGGCGGGACGAGGTGGCGGCGGCGTTGTTCGTCCATCCCCAGACGGTCCGGTACCGGGTGTCGCAGCTGCGGGAACTGTTTCCGGACCTCGCATCGCCACAGCGGGTCCTTGAACTGACGCTGGCGGTCGGTCTTCGGGTCAGCTGACGCGCAGCAGGCACTGTCCCTGAGCAGCGGGACCGGGCAGGCCTGCCACAACGTGCGAGGGATGATGGGGACGGAATGACGGAACGTGAGGTCAGGAGCTTCCATGGCGCAAAGGGTTCACCGACCCCGTGAAGACGCGGAGTTCGATTTCATCCTCGGGATGAGCGGAGTTCCCGTCCTCGCGTACTTCACCGGGACCTGGCCCAAGGCAATCGAGCCCTGCCGGGTGATGGACCTCGTCGTGGGTGGCATCGCCGACGACTACGCAGGCCGCCTGACGACCGTCCGCGCCGACATCACACGTTGTCCGGCTGCGACCGAGCGATACGGGATCACCGGAGCCCCGTCCTACGTCCTGCTGAAGGAGGGAGAGGCGGTGGCGCACGGCACGGGGCCCATGACCGTCGCCGAGGTAGGGAAGTTCCTGGACGGCCACCTCTGAGCGGCCGATGCGGCCGACGGGCATCCGGCAGGGCGGAGCACCGGATCCGGTGTCTGACGGGGTTGGCTCCCTCCGGCCTGTAGTCTTGATCCACTCTGGGATGGGTTTCGTCGAGGCTCGGTCGATCACCGATGGGTGTGAGGAGACGGGGTGGCGGAGAGGCACAACGAGGTCGGGAAACGTCGGACTCGTGGTATCAGCCGCCCGACACACCACGGCGACCGGCTTCCCGGCTTGAACCCGTGCCGACGACCGTGCTCGGTCGAGGGCGAGGCGGGACACACCGCGTACGTTCCATGGACACCGACAGGAATCGCCGGAGTGACGGGCGGACGGAGCACCCGCCGCGATGGCGAGCGGCCGCCTCGATCATGACCGGGAAGCGACATTGAACGAGACCGGAACGACGCGCGAGACGGAGCGCCACGGACCCGACAAGGGTCTCGGCTCGGCGCGAGCCCTGGCCCGCCTCGCCCTGCTCTGCATCGCGGGAGCGGTGGCGGCAGTGGTGGCCGGCACCGGCCATTGGTTCGTCCTGCTGTTGGGCCTGGCGGGCCTCGGACTGGCCGGCGCGGGCCTGTGGTGGGCGTTGGCGCACCGCGGATTCGCCCGGCTCCTCGGCGCCCTGCTGGCGATCGCCGCACCCGTCGGCGTCCTGGTGCTGTACGCCGTGTCGGGCCTGTGGGTGGTCGCGGTGGTCGCCCTCGCGGCGTGGACCGCCGCGCTCGGCTGCGCGCGCAGTGCCCTGCGCCGTCTGCGCAAGCCGCACGGCATGCACACCCGCACGGTCCGCCCACCCCGCCGGGCCGTGCTGATCATGAATCCGAAGTCGGGCGGCGGGAAGGTCGGGCGGTACGGACTCGTGGAGCGGGCCGAGGCACTGGGCGCGCGGGTGATCCTGCTCGCCCTCGACACGGATCCGGATCCGGTGGCACTGGCCCGGCAGGCTGTCGCCGAGGGGGCGGACCTGCTCGGTGTGGCCGGCGGCGACGGCACCCAGGCCCTGGTGGCGGGAGTGGCCGCCGAACACGGTCTGCCGTTCATGGTCGTGACGGCCGGCACCCGCAACCACTTCGCCATGGACCTCGGTCTGGACCGGGACGATCCGGTGAGCAGCCTGGAGGCGCTCTCGGACGGGGTGGAACTCCGCGTCGACCTGGGAGACATCGCCGGCCGGCCGTTCGTCAACACCGCCTCGTTCGGTACGTACGCGCACATCGTGCAGAACCCCGACTACCGTGACGCCAAAGCGGTCACCGCGCTCGACCAGTTGCCGGACCTGCTGGCGGGCGAGGCGGGCGCCGAACTCAGTGCCCGAACCGACGAAGAGCGGTTGGAGGCCCCACAGGCGGTGCTGGTCAGCAACAACCCCTACGCACGCGCCGACCCCCTGACCGGTGGCCGCAGGGAACGGCTCGACACGGGCGCGCTCGGAGTGATCGCGGTCCGGGTCGGGGGCGCCGTACAGGCCGCCGAACTGGCGCTGCTGGGGGAGCGGGCCAGCGGCATCACGACCCTGACGTCCCGCAGCGTCGTCGTGGAGTCCGACGAGGAGACCATCCCGGTGGCCGTGGACGGCGAGGCACTCGTCCTG
>Ga0307509_10009833_pt1 | contig 11844 bp, 16 predicted proteins | sample 10_EM_MG_FD_202245 | JGI IMG/M metagenome (GOLD analysis project Ga0307509, IMG submission 202245) | Populus trichocarpa ectomycorrhiza microbial communities from riparian zone in the Pacific Northwest, United States - 10_EM | ecosystem: Host-associated > Plants > Roots > Unclassified | place... | reverse complement strand
TCACGAGCCAGAAGAGCGTCGGTTCGCGCAGGCGCGTGTCCCGCGGCAGTTCGAGGAAGCGCGCAAAGAGCGCTTCGAGCGTCTGGAGCGTCCATTCGCTGTCGGCGTCGAGTGCATTATTGCTGTTGGTGAGGAGGGGATTGTGATGGCGATGATGAGAGGTGGTCAAGGGGTAGGGGCGACGACGCTGTTGGTCGTCGTCGTCGTCATCATGATTTTGGGAGGTGGAGATGGATCTGGGACGGTGTGGTGAGGGTAGATGGTGGTACTTTTGGGGTAATGACGATGATGACGGTGGGGAGGAATGTTCGACGACGCCATGCCGTGCAAAGCCCAGAAAGATGGCGCGGAACGCCGCGAGGCTCGCGATGAATTCACCCTGCGCGCCTGCGTGTCGTCGTCGACTCTGTCGCTCGTCCTTGTCGTGGTGGAGTGAAAGGAGTGGTGGGTGTGCGGTCATGAGGGCGGGTACAGGTGTAGAGAGCATGTCGCTGAGTGTCCCGAGGCAAGCGCGTAGGTCGCCATGGTATGAATGCGCGAGAATCAGGGTGTGGTACGTCGCCCTATCGGGTACCACCTCGTGCGCAATGACGATCATCTCGCGCTCCGCCAGTGCAAATTCTAGCTCTTCCAGTTCCTCGTCCCTTTCTTCATCTTCCTTTTCCGCCTCAGTGGGACATCTACGTGATCCCTCTGCAAGGCGCGCACGCACGACGCGGTACATCGCCTGCGCGACGTCAAGCCGCCCGTTATACGCAAACGCCCACAAGACGGCATTGAACGACGCCTGCGTGAGACCCGTCTCCGCCTCCGCGCGCGCATGTCGGCGCAAGCGGAACAGCATGTCTCGCACGCCAGCGAGATCCCCGCGTTGCGCAAAGAAGCACAGCAGTGTCGTGTGCGCGTGTACGCCCGGCGCGAGCCCTGCGCGCGCCAACAGCTGCGCGGCGTGCCGCACGGCTGCGGGCGAGCGTGTGCGCACGGCATGCGCGAGCAGCGTCGTGTACGAGAAGATATCCGGCTCGAGAGCAGACACCCCACCAGCTGCGGCAGAGGTAGCAGTAGTCAAAGGCGTCCCGGCTCCTCCGCCGTCGTCGCCCTCGTTGCGACGGCGGTGATGGGGGTGGTGGCGGCGCATCTCGGCCAGCAGCGCAAGCGCCGCGCGAAAGTGTTCTTCGCGCGGGCGGCGCCAGCCCTCCTTCCCCGCGCAATCGAGGAGCAGGTTCCACTCCCACGTCTGGACGATGCCGCCCGCGTTTTGGAGCGCGCGGAGGACGGCGAGGACCTGCGCGAAGCGGCCGCGCGTGCGGAGCGGGCGGGGTGGGGCGGCAGCGAGGAGGCGTAGGAGGCGGTGGCGGTGTGGGAAGGGCACTTTTGGCGCGGCCTTGTCGGGACTGCGTGGGAGGACGACGAGGGCGCGGTAGGCGGCCCACGCGCACGCCACGTCTTGGGTGTTTGCGAGGATCGCGAGTAGGCGCGGGCGCAGGCTTTGGCGGCGATATATGCGCGGGAGCGCGTCGACGGACGAGGTCGTCGTCACGTGGGCCTCGAGATCGTCTGCGAGGGCTTCGAGCTCGGCCACGGTCGTTGTAGGGATGCGGGGTCGACATTTGAGTGGGAGGCCTGCGGACGTGTTCCGGCCGCGAAGAGGTTTGACGAAACCAGGTTCGGGTGGTTCGTCTTGAGTAGAACCCTTGACTGGGCGTGTATTCAGAGCCGTCCGTTCTCCTCCAACCTCCCATGGCCTCGTTCCAAAAGCGATATGTTGATGCATGACAGACGCGATGGCTGCAGGAGACATAGGTTCCTTCACCAAACTCGATGCAGACTCTTTTGCCCTTTCTGCGGCTATGTTTGTCGTGGAATATGGACGTTGGTGAAGAGGAGGGATGCGCCATGAGGGAATAAGTCGAGAGATGCCGCTGCCACTCAGATGATGTGAAAAGCTCAGAGGATGGGCCCTGAGCATCAATGGCTTGGACAGGCATCCACTGTCCACCTTTGGAGGGGAGATATTGGTCAATACAGTACGCCCAAGAGAAACGAAAGAAAAGGCCAATTTACCGCTGCAGCAGCTGGCCCAAGTCAACGGCGAGAAGTGAGAATCTCGGTCCCAAATAGACGCTGGCACAATTATTTTTTAACATTTTTATATTTTAAATCAATTTTGCGATGGCAAAAAAAAATGCTGTATTTAATGCTAAAGTGAGTGAACACGTCAAGCCTATCGTGATCAATCCAGGTCTTTCTTGAGCCTTCCCAAGAAAGCCTTCTTCTCCTCCACAGTCTGGAATGCACCGTGCTAATCCACAAAACCAAATGCAGTCAGTATTTTCTCATCGTAAACACAGGAAAGGACAAAACATACACCGAATTTTGATGATGTATCGATAAACTTGAGTTGCACCTTCTCGAGATCCCGACGTGAGGTATGCACCATGAGCGATTTGCGAAGAGTGATCACACGCTTCTTGGTGCCAGGAATAGAACCCTTGAGTAAGAGGAAGTCATTCTTGACGACGCCGTAGTGTGGGAAGCCTCCCAAAGGCGTGATCGTCTTCTTGGTAACGTCCGCCTCTGTCGACGCGTTCTTCTCGTCCTCACCCGAGCCAACACGGTAGATTTTCTTGTTCAATTCAGTGCGGTGGTGATAACCGTCTACATGCGTTGTCAGCGTTATCCTCCTGCCTCACAAAGACGATCGCTGTACTTACTCTGGCCAGCACGGGCGACCGAGTACATGACCTTGGACGGATGCCAAGCACCAATGCAAGCAACTTTACGCAGACCCTTGTGCGTCTTGCGCGGAAGCTTCTTGGTGCCCCAACGGTGGGTGACACCTTCAAAGCCATGGCCCTTTGTCACGGCAATGACATCAATCACTTCATCTTGCTCGAAAACGCTTGACACCTCCACCGCCTTCTCGAACAGACCCTGCGCATATGCAACCTTGTCGGGAATAGAGCCGCCATTGACTTGAATCTCCATAAGGTGGGCTGTCTTTTGCGCAAGACCAGTTTTGCTGATCTGGGTGTGCGCGAGCACGCGGACGACGGTACAGTATTTGCGGATGCGCTCGAGCTCACGCTCTAATGGCTTGTTGTCCTCGGCATGCTTCTTGGCGTAGCGGGTGAACGCCTTCTTCTTGGAACGGTACCAGTTCTTGTAGAATCGACGCTTGAGTTCGTTTGATAAGTGAGATGCCCAGACCGTGGTGAGTGTGCGCAGCCCACGAGGGGTCTCAACATAACCGACAACACCGACAACGATAAGCGGGGGTGTCTCGACAATCGTCACGGCTTCGACAACCTCCCTCTTGTGCATCTCTACGGACGGTCAGTCACCCATCCAAAGAACAGCATGGTGCGACATACTTGATCCAGGGCGATCAAGATCACGAACGACGTGGGTCATGCCAGCCTTGTAACCCATAATAGCGGTCAAATGGACGGGCTTCTTGGGATCATCCTTGTACGAGACAAATGTTGTGGAAGAGTATCGCATCCGATGATATTATTGCTTACCTTTGGAAAAGACTTGACTTTTCCCCGGTGACGGGAGGCACGCTTCCGGGGGAGGAAGCCAAGGGAGCCATGGCGAGGCGCTTCGTACTAGACGATCGACGCCCCACTTCAGTGGTTTCCCAAGGCATATGTTTGGTTATAAAGACAGACCTTACGGTGGCTAGAAAAGACGTGTCAGCGTGAATTCACATAAAATTGTACTTCCAGGACACATACCTCATTTTGGGAAGTCTTGATGGGGACGGGACAGAGGAGAGGGAAGGGGAGAAGAAATCATTGGCATTGGCAAGATATGCTTTGTGGCTGAGATGTACTGTACAGTTTATTCCATATTTGGAGGTGAGTTTTCCGCTTGTGGGCGGCTATTCCCACGTGGAGAGATTATGACGCAACTCGAATTTCTGCACATGACCAATGACCTACTTTTCGGGTCCACTCGGTGCTTTCGATAAGAATGTCGAGGACGGGGTCACTGCGGCCACCGTCGAAGCATCAGAGCACCTTGTTTACGTGACAGGCGCGGAGTTGAGCCTTGAATAAGCTTGAATGGGCACTGTCGCGTCCATATTGCGTAGCTACCTTGTTACGCCAGCCATCAAGATCGGCGTATCAAAAGTCGTAGCCAACTCATCACCGAGCCTTGGACTGACGTGTAACTTTTTATGGGTTTTATACTTCCGTCACGGCCAGGAGTGGTTGATCGAAAGACTGCCCACAGGCACTTGCGCGGACGGAAATATGCAATGCGCGATCGATTGGGTAGCCCAAGCAACACGTTCGTCCAAGGGACCATCCGTCATATGAGCCTGCCGTTCTCGCCGAGCAAGTAGAAAGGGACTGTTCCTGGAAACGGACCTGCGCTCAAGACGTATTGAGGCCGTATTTGAGGTCGATGGGCCTCACGTGGGAAGCGTTACTTGATAGCCGCGGACGCGGGCGGGGAACGCGTCAAGCCACTAATCACCCAAGAGCAACCTTTCCTCGTCTGGTCGCATCGTGGCTGTTATATTAGGACCACATGGTCAAATGTGCGATTTGATAGCAATATACCTGTCAATTTGCGTGTTGTGCATGGACCGCTGGTGTTTAATGAGCGCCAGTGCGCGTTACCGGACGCGTCAGTCACGCGTCAAACTCATTTGTGTGACCGCTGAGGCGACTTGAGGTCGCTTTCGCCTCTCTTTCTTTACCCCCGTATACAATTCACTCACTGGCCCGGGCAGGCCGTCAGCCGGGCACCCAATTCTTTTCTTTCTGCCACCATGGCCTCAGATGATGACCTCCCGAGACGGTCACGGTCTCCTCTTACCTACCGCCGTTCTCACAGAGTCGAGGACGAGGAGACCGTCCCAGATTCTGAGGATAGCGCGCAGCCCCGGTATTCGCGTCCACCCGACGACGATAGTGGCAACCTCTCCGTGTCACCCCCAAAAGCTGCCGACTCCGACCCTCCTCGTCCTCCCCGTGCAGTTTATAGGAGCCGCAAGCGTGCTGTCACGCCGCCTCCCCTATCTTATTCTAGTATAGCTCCCGCGGAAGAGGTCATTCCCGATTCCGAGGATAATGCTAAGACTGCGGACACTTCAGACGACGACAACGACGAAACCCAAAACAAATCACCCTCCAATACGTGTAAATCCGTTTCCTTGGGCCTCTCAGATTGGAGGCAGAAGCTTCGGGATATCGATGATCAATATGATACGGACGGGCACACGCAACCTCAACCTGAAATACCAGACCCCAAAGGAAGGTCCCCAGAGGACCCCTTTGGCAGTCCGTTGACGACCGAGGCATCCTCACAACCTGCTTCGCATCAGTTGCGCGTAGACGACTCGTTGTCATCTCCATCACGGGAGGTCTCATCCTCCACAAACACGACACCGCAGTTCCTGTTCGGAACGCCTCACAGCCCGCCCACGCCGCTTACGTCCGATGGCAAGCCATCCCCGATGCCAAAGACGGCGACAAACGTGAAGGGTAAGGGTAAAGCGCGTGCACATCCCGAAACTCAGGAAGCCGCCGTTGATGACCAACTTGCACCCTCGACCGATGCAATTCGCCCAACGAGACGTAGCGAGAAACCGAAAAAGTCCAAGGTTGGATTCCATCTTGTCGTCCTGGGTGGTGCCAGTTAACAATTGGCAAACCTGTCAGGCACCCACCAAAAAGGAACTGCGTGAGGCCCGTCGCGAGACCGCACGCATGCGGTCGGACATGCGTGCCTCGATTTCGACCGACGCGACGCGTCATCTGGACATTAAGGACCTCCTGAAGCGATTCGATGTGTTAGTTTTACGATTATGCTACTACGTCATCGCGTCTTGGCACTCACGCTCCGCGTCGTCACAGAAACCAACCTGCGCCCTCTGCACGACCTCTGCAGCCTCAATCGTCGGTATCTGAAATCGAGGCATGGCCATCGTCTTCGCCAGCATCAGTGCATGAACTTGGCTACCCTGGGACCCGTCAAGACGACGATGCAGAAACCTGTCAGCAAGGGCAACGCATGTCCGGACGCCGAAGTGCGTCACCGTTCCGCTCGACCGGACTTCTCGCACCTACCTCCAAGTACAAAGTCGCCCCTGCTACCGATGACGACGACGATCCATTCCGTGTACCAGCATCATCGGCCGCTCCAAAGAAAATAACCGCGGATAGAGATGCGGGCTCCGACTCAAGCTCGGACGTGGAGATGCCTGGCATTGGCGAGATCATCGCAGCAAAAGAGGCGCGTGAATCTCAGCGCATACAGAAGGAGCGCCTCCAGCAACTCAAGCGCACCTTGCTCGCCAGGCAGCAGCAGAAGCAGGGGTCCACCAACGCCGGTGCACTGCAAGACATCGAGCAGGACTCGGATGACGACGAGCTCGATGTGGTCCAAGACACAATGCACTCCGTCGCTCGCGAAGAGGCCGCGGCGCGGGCCGCCGCAGGACACATGCGGCCCTCGACTGGTCGGACGGCACAGTTACGCTTTGCGGGCGTCGCAGCTTCGCCCCAGCGCAACGTAGCGATACCGCTTATCCCCTCTGCCAACGAGTCGCCCGAGAAGCGCATGTCAACCGCTGCGCAGTCCTCATTCCTTGCTTCATCGAGGGCAAATAGCGCAGCGGGCAGGCGTGGAAAGCGCGGAGCGGGAATGACCAAAGCTGAGCTTGAACGGATGGTGCTGCGCAACGCAGAGGCGCAGAGCGAGTTCCTGAGGAGGGAGAAGGAAAATGAATGGGTCCGGCGTGGTGGACGAGTCGTTGGCGTCATGGAGGCCGTTGGGGACGAAAAAGTTCAGGCCCTCATCGGGGAGGCGTTGAAGCACGACGAAGGCCCTCAAGCCCAGGGTGACGGAGATGATGACGGGGGCAGCGATGAGGACGACGAAAATGACGCGGATTATGTCCCTGTGGAGAGGGGCAGCGCAAGTCCTCGACCTATAGCGTCGCAAAATCAGGGAGGTGACGAAGAAACGCAAATACTCATTGAGGAAGAGACGGCCCATGAGGGCGGACACCCCGATGATGAAGCAGCGGCGACAACAGAGGCGGATTCGGAAACGGAGTCGAGTGCGCCAGAGGCCATGCGTATGCACCGTTCCCGCACGGCCCGCCCCCGTCGTGGCATCATCGGGTCAGATGACGAAGACGGCCCGTCTGCCGCCAGGCACGCGGACGAAGAGGATGTGCATCCACCACCACTCAGCCTCAGCCTACCCGACCTCCCTTCACCCGCGTTCACATCCACCGCCTCTCCCTGGCCCACCGGGAACGCCGAACAAACTGACCACGACCATGAGCATGAGAACGATCCGTACGTGAGCGGAAACGAGACGGATAAGGAGAATCGCGCTGTGGGCCCTGCGCCCACGCCCACGCATGGGGCACGTGTCCTATTCGACGATATACTGAGCGCGCGAGCGGGTACCAAGGCGGCGGTGCAGCCACTGCCCTTGCTGCAGCCTAGCGTACTACTAGCGGACGATCCTTTTGCGTTCACGCCGTCGCCGGGCAAAGCGCGGGAGAATGCGTCAAGTCGGTTGGTGAGCCCCACGGCAAGGCATCTCACGGGCAAGCGAGGGCTCTCGCAGATGTTCGAGGAAGAAGAGGGTGACGGTTGTGCGCCTGTGCCTGCACTCATGATTTGCGGTACAGTTGGTGACAACGCAACGCCCGGTGATGGCCTTGTGGGATTTAAGCCGGTTCTTGGTGGCCTATCGCAGGCGTTTGAGCAGACTCAGGTAACGTATCTACTACCCTGCCTTTATAACACCCTGGTGCTCACAACCCGTACCCCAACACGTGTAGGACGCGCCGGGGCCTGGAATGGGCGGCCTCGCTGCCTTGCGCCGCGGTGTAGACGCTGAGTTTTCACTTACGTTCGAGGCACAGGCGGCAGACCTGCAGCCCGCATTGGAAGTCGACGATCACCTGCGCGCCCAAGCTGCTGCGATCTTTGAGAAGGAGCAAGAGTACGTGATTGAAGCTGCACGACCCGCTCAGTCACTGGCGCGGCGCGAGCTATACATCACTGAGAACGGGTGCGCGTTCACCACACTTTTCCATCCCTGTGTCCAAATCCACTGACGCGTCCGCCTCGCGCTCAAACAGTTTCCTGACACAGACTCGCCCAGAGGGCTCTAGCCCGCTCGTGTATAGACCGTCGCCGTCCCAGCGTCCGTACGACGCGCTCCTGCGCTCGCAGTCGGAAGGCGCACTCGGTCCACCAGCGCCAACGGGAACAGGAACGGCGGCGTCCAGCCCGCTCGTGACGCGGCAGCCGCTCAGCACGCTCGCCGAGACGTCACCCTTGTCGTCTTCTGTCGGACGGGAGCCGCTGCGCCGTTTGCGCCGCGCACATACGAGCCCTGAGGGGCCTTCATCGACGTCGCCAAGATCGTACGGGTACACGCGCGCACCCTCACTGTCGCCCTCACCCTCACCATCGCCTACGAAGACAAAGGGCGCGGAGCGGACGGCGTTTACAGAATTGATGACGGCGGCCGCGCCGCGCGACAAGGCGAAGGGGAAGAAGCGGTCCGAATTTGTGGAGGACCAAGCGGCCGAGTCTGACGAGGACGATATGCTTGGCTTTGGGGGCATGCGCAAGAAGAAGGTTGGTGAAGATGACGAGGAGGAAGACGACCACGATACGGATGGTGTCGTTGAGGCTCTCGTGAACGATGCGCACATGGACGCGGGGGCGCTAGCAGAGGCAAAGGTCATCGAGAAACACCTGTGAGTGCTCCCCCCTTCCTCCCCATATATACATTTCTCTACTGGTGAGATATACTAATCGTGAATTGTTATACAGGGAACACCAAGCTGAGGATGATACACGCCTGGAAAAGGAAGTTCAGGACGTCGTAGCAGGCAAGAGACGCACCCGGCGGCGCGGCGGCGCTGGAGGGCTCCTGGGCTCCGACGAATCAGACGACGAGGATGACGAGGAAGCGCGCGCTCTCAGGCAGCGCCTCGCGAAGAAACGCCGCGTGGCAGGCGACACGCTCGACGCGCTCGCACATGATCCCGCGACGGCGTCGTTCCACGCTACGTACCAGATGGCGCTCGTCGACGGCGCGGAGGAATTTGCGCATTTGGATCGGGACGAGGAGTTGCAATTGGAGGAGCCGGGTCGGGATCAAACTCAGGATCGGGAAGCAGGTGAAGGCGAGGAAGATGAAGAGGACGATGGACGAGAGCGGGGACGCGAGGAGGCAGCGGACGAAGATGTGGAGATGGCCGATGCGGAGCTGCTGGCGACGGAGAAGAGGTCGAGGAAAGGGGAGGTATCTACGGCGGAGGTGCGCAAGGCTCTGCAAGAGGTTGCGCGCGGCGAGCGGGTTCGTTCCCATCACACTCCTACTCTTTCTTGAAAACTCGCGGGTTATCTCACACGCGTCTACAGGAATATCGTGCGCTCGATCCGGAGGACTTATCCTGGGTGGATCAAGAGCTGGCGGAGGCAGACGAAGCAGAGACATCACACACGCGCGTGCGCATAGCGTCCTCCAACACATCCACAGCCCAACCCGGCCGCGCACAGCCCGCAGACGCAGACATGGATGTGGTCCTGGTACGTTCCCTCTTCATACACTCGTAAACCCAACCTGACCGAACCTACAACGCAACGCAGAACCGGACACACGCGGACAAGGACGAGCGACAAGACGCTGCGTACGCGCAACGCATGAAGCGATGGGCCAGTGAAGAAGGCGCCCGCGCGGGCAGTGGCAGTGGACGCGCTGGCGGGCGTGGTAGCACCAGTAGGGGTGTTGGTGCCGGCGCCGGGGCGGCGGTTACGGGCCATCGGCCCCGCTCGGCCAAGTCGACTACCGCCGGTCCGAGGGCAAAGAGCAACAAGACGAAGAGCTCGTCCCCTATGCGCAAGACGACGAGCGCGTTGTCGGCTTTTACGGATCGACGTGGTCGGTTCGGTCCTTGATCTCGGAAAGAGAGAAAAAGAAAACACAAGCTATGCACACATACAGTAGATTCGGAGGTGAAATGCACCGGTGGATTGCGGTTCCCCGATCGGTGTTGGTTGTGGTTTGATGACATTCCTGCATTGCCTTGATCCTGGAGTTTGATACGGTCGATATGTTACAGTACTCACATCATCATGATACATACGTTGCTATCTGTTCATCACTTTTTTTTGTAGTTATGCTCACCATATGTAATCACTAGGCTCTCCACTATTAGTTTCTTGTCCGCATCATCCAATTTCTTGCTATCGCAACAAGATTTTACATTTTTTTCGCTCTCTCGAGTAGCGTTCCGTCATGCCCCTTCCTCCATGAACAGGTAGAAAAGGAGAAAGGGGAAGAACAAAAGGAAAACAGACGAATAAGAAAAGTCCCAATCTGCAGCCGTGTGTCCGCAAGCTGAAGGTAGAGAGAAGTGTCAGATGAACCAAAAAAAAATGTTCAGGCCTCATAAAGTCTATCATACAAAGCCAGGCACGATGAGAAAAATAAGTCATCAACGTCGAGTAATCAAAGAGTCTCTACCCCCCAAGGAATGACGAGGGCGAGCGGGACGTATATGAGTCTAATAGCTGCGGTAGATAGGGTATAGAAAGAACATAGATAGACATGAGGGGTGAGGATCGAAGGAGGAGAACGGCGTGAAGGGCGGTAATGGTGGCGCGGGCGTCAAAAACAAAGTCGGTGGTGGATTTCGTTGTCATGGGTCATTGCGAGGTGATGGGAAAAACAGGGCCGCCCAGGCACACACAGGCGCGCGGGTTGGCTGAGCGATGAGGCGAAGAAAACGATGATGGATGGGTGCCATGCCATTTTCAGTGATGCTGTATTCCAAAGTGTTTTGGGAAGCGAATCCACGCAGGTCGTTGACGCGGTGCGGGCAGTGTGAACTGCCGCGGTGCGGCTCGCTGCGTAGTCGTTGTGGTGCGTCGGCGTCTCGAGTTCGACTGGTTTATCTACAAAGGCGAGCGAGCGACAGGTTTGCGTGAGTATGGAAGGATCGGGGGGAGAGCGGGGGAGACGAGCTTCGTACTTTGTGACGCATCATGATAAGCTTGGCCATGCATGCCGGAGGTCCACTCTCACGGAAAGGGTTCCCTGCGATGTGTTGCGATGGATGAGAGGGCGAACAAGGAGAGGGTGTGGGATGTGGGATGCGGAAAGGATACGGGAACGTACGAGATGCGACTACGAGGCCGAGCTCGCGGTGGTCTGATGGTTCGTCGATGGCCATTAGTGCGGACCAGACCGAGGGAAAGCGGATGCAGAGAAGGGCAAAGACCGCTACGAGGAAGGCGATGAACATGACGAGCATGGGGGGAGGAGGTATGGAGACACCCAAGGGGTGGTGGTGGTTGGTCGAGGGAAGGAGACAGGGGAGAGGGGGAGAGGGAGGAGCGAACGGTTCCTCACTGCTCCGCGGGGCCAACAAAAAAGCGGACTGAATTGGGCTGTTCGTTGTGAGTAGACACCAAATTATGTAATCATATCTATTATCAAAATTTCTTTTCTGTATCAGACCCCGCAATTCCCCGCTTCTTCTTACATCAGTTTGCATCAGTGGGCACTCCCCTTTCGTCCCACTTACGGATGTGAAACATTATGATCGTTCACACGTATGATGATTGGTGAGGCCCAGTGAAAACTGGAACCGAGAAAATATGAGAAAATATGAGTTCATTGGCATTAAGCGGCGCCGGTCCGAGGACTTGCAGTGCGAATCTGAGAAAGTGATGTGACTTCAGAGAACCTCAGATAATTCTGAGTTATAGATCTTATTGTCCGATCCACCACTTGAAAATATGCCTGTGAAGGTCACCTTACAGTGCATGTGTGCAGCCTAGG
>Ga0307509_10009832_pt1 | contig 11844 bp, 10 predicted proteins | sample 10_EM_MG_FD_202245 | JGI IMG/M metagenome (GOLD analysis project Ga0307509, IMG submission 202245) | Populus trichocarpa ectomycorrhiza microbial communities from riparian zone in the Pacific Northwest, United States - 10_EM | ecosystem: Host-associated > Plants > Roots > Unclassified | place... | reverse complement strand
GGCTAGCCACAACCGACCAACGGGCCATAGCAAGGGCTTTTGGGGCGACAGCGAGACCGAGCGAGACCGTGATGTTACTAACCGAAGCTTTCCCCATCAGAGGTACAAGCCCAGCAGAACCGAAGCCATACTTTGACCGAGAGTCCGACACCGTAACGCCGACCGTGAGCGAAGCGAGAAGCTTTCCGACCCTGCCACATGCTAAGCGAGGTGCAAAGCAAGTGCGGGGTAAGGGGGAGAACCGAACATCATGAGCGGGAGTCAACGACGAACATGAACGAGAACCCCAAGGAGGGGAGGCCGAGGCCATAGGGGAGGAGGGTAGATGGCTTAACGTCAACTCCTAGGCAGTAGCCATCGTGGGAGAAGAGAGGTGGGTGGGGGAAAGTGACAATAATTTCCCGTGGTGTTGAGATTTCAATCGCCGGAGGTGGAGGAGAGATGGTTCGTGGCCTATCTCTTGGTCGGAACCAAGCACCTTATATAGGCATCTTCTCACAACCCTAACCCTGGTGACTCGTCACCATCGCGTAACATAGCCCCCATGACTCATAATTAGTCATGGTGCGAAATCCATCAGCTGATTCTTACAAATCAGCTGCGCACCTTCTCTTTCCTCGATCCAAACCCATAAACTCGATCATGCGCTCGAATGAGTCGCATGCGTGAAACCCATGACTTGTAATCTGAGTCATGTGCGAAATCATTACATCGTATGACGTCACAATCGTGACGTCATGAAACCATTAACCAATCATAATCCCACAATGACTCGCAAGTGCGCAGTCATGTGAAAGCTATGAGTCAAATGACGTCATAGTGCGAAAAACCCAACATACCTTATGACTAATAAGTATTAGTCATGTGAAATCTGCCTTGCTTAGTCACGATTTGTGACAGTTTTCAAGTTCCCTTTTGTGTTGCTCGTTGATTTGAGCGATCTCCTGGTCCAAGAGTATGTCTCAGTGCATGGACTGTTCGCCCGTTCCTTACACAACCTCATGAAGCTAGGATGTGACAGCCACGTGTCTGGTCTGTCGTTCATCTAGGTCGCCAAGTCGCGCAGCGACTTGAGTGGCGAAGCTCTCTTAGACCTTCTGACACTCCAAGTCCAGAAGTTGAACTTGCTCGTCGATTCGTGCGAGTTCTCGACCGACTATCTGGACCCCTGCTTTTAACTGATTTTTGACGGTTACCAGTTCTTGGGCCATTAATAATATGTCCGTCGGGAGTGCTCTGAATGCAAGATGCTGTCTATCTTGGCTGACGGTAAGCTTTGGGTCAAATCGACCGAGGATATGTTCTAATCTTCGGATCCGAATGGTCATGAGGGGCTCGCCTGTAGGTTCCGAGGTTTGGCGACCTTGTCTTGGGGCCTTCCCATAACTCGCTAGAAAACCTAGTCCAACCGAGGATCGAGGTGTCCGATCTGCGGAATGCGATTGGGCGATGTGCGTGACCGTGGTCACCACACTGCGAGCCAAGGTTCTAAACAGTTCATCTCCTCCTTCTTCTCCGTCGTCCTGGCCTGCTTGCCATTCCATAACCCCCAGAGCTTTGGGGTCAGAAGACATTCTTTTGCCTTTGTTAATGGAAACTTATCTTTTTGTTTCCTCCCCACACTTCCGGTATCTCAAAGTCTGGGCTTGCGCGTCTCCCGTCGATATAGTATCTGACATACCAGACCTCACCTATTTCCTCCTCAAGTTCGTAGTAACGGAAACCTTCGCCTTCCCAATGCTGGTATAAGGCTTCTAGGTCTTTGGTGGTGATGATGCTTTCTGGATTTGTCCAAAACGAGTAGGTTTTGTGATAAGGTTTTTGTGTTCCTAGTTCTCTTATGAAGTTGGGAAAGTAAATTTGTGCTATTGAGGTCATCCTCAAGGGTCTTGGTTCGAAAAGGTTCTCAGGTTTGGGAGTATGAGTGTCTCTGGCAAACATTCGTCTCGGTAATGATGAGAAGTAACAATATACTGTTACGTGGTACCTTCGGCGTGAGGTATTCCGACAGCTAGGACCTTCATCGTAATTATATCGGAGAACTCGTTAAGAAGACACAAGTAATGTAGGCTAGATATAATAATTCGCTTTGATATAAATAGTCGAAGTATTGATAACGATACACAAGTGTAAATAACTTATTATATTGATTAGATCTCTTCTCCGTGCTTGTTGTGTCTTAATAGCAGCGAAGATGCTTCAATATTTATATTCCGCGTCTGAGCAATCGTGCTATACATGCTAACTCTATACTAACTAAGTACCTTACCGGCGATCCTGCGAACTTCACCTGAGTGCGAACACTCGTAGACCCTGAAAACTCTGTACCACACCTTTTTGCTCCCATTGTCAACTTATCGGTCTGCACGTCTGTTATCCCTGATGGTGTGGAGACCACGTCAGATGTCAGCTCATCCCTTTATCCGTTGACAACCCTGGTTACAAATTATCTTGCCCCCGTGCTCATCGCGGGTAGTCTAACTCGCTGGACCAAAGATGGCCATTCTTCGTTGGTTGGTTCCGTCGAGAATTCAACATGCGACTGCATGTCGTATTCTGGTCTTCCGGCATTACACGACTTGCCCTCGGGATCGTACCTATGGGCTTCTTCCCTCGGACTCCATCTTTTACCAACTTGTCCTCTGTGGATGCACCCAATCCACCTACTTGGCATAGTTACCTCCTTCATACTCTACACGACTTTGTAGGTACGAGGGGACTAACTTTCGTGCGAAACGTCCTGTTACCTTCGACCCACTCTTCCGACTGTCTGTCTTCAAGTGTCTGTAACTTTATGCGCCGTCGTCCGATTCACCTGCTTCCACTTGCATAAGGTGTCCGAAGGTCTCCCCTCATATCTCCAGCGCACGGGATCCGGTCAGACAGACGGCCGCGACGTATACGGTGTTATAGGATGTGTTCCATTGATAGTGGTCTTGGGGGTTGGGACGCAACTACCCAGGGGGCCTGTGATGACACGCCGTCCCAACGCCCGGGCTGGAGGGGGGTGTTATCTTTTTCCTTAGAAGTTTGTGTGCATCAAGGTAGGATAACTTTGCCCTCTAAATCTGTACGGGGAGTCCGTGCGCCTAACAATAATCCCCCCACCATTGACTTCCGCACTTGAGAGCTTTTGATTTCTCTGGTATGGCACCATGTTTCTCTCCGAGTTCACAATCCTTATTCCCTCAAGAGGAGCTAAAACTTGTTTCCATTCTCTAGAGGATTCGCATCTTCAGACAAACAAAGTGGCCAGCTTCATAATCGGACATATCTCAGTTGCAGATATTACTCTGTCTTTCCGCTTACAGGCTTTAGTTAGACTAGAGCTCAAGCTCATACCAGTTGCACAATTCTCTCATGGTCCTTTCTCACTAAATAGTCCCAGGTGGTAATATACCATTGGTGTGAGTACAGTTATACTCTCATTTTATTGTAGACAAGACATGACAAACACGTCCTGTTACCTTCATCACATAGTTGCCTGTTCCCAACCGCTATATTTGTAACATTATTCGACGTTCACAGATTTCCCCTGGAATACTTGCCTAGGCTCACCAGTGGTCCCCTTCCATATATCCTGCAAACTACATTCGGTCAGACAGACTGCCGCGACATATATAGTATTATGACATAGGTTCCTATCATTGTATCCTTTGATGTTAGAACACAACTCTGATGCCGTTCGGTATTGTCGAGCAGTCCCAATGCCGGGGTCAGAGGAGGGTGTTACCTTTACAGGATGAAGGTAGGCTAACCCCAGGGTATACAAAAATAGCTGGAAAATATATCCTTTTCCCATATGTCTTCCTGAGGAATACAAATATCTAGAAACACATTATCCTCAATGCCTGTAGCAGGAGGCACCCAGGCAGGAATGACTAGTAGGATGATATTCTAGTAATTCAGGCAGCACAGTCAAGTTGTTTCAAGCATACCTGGAAGTCAAAGAAAAAGATGCCACCATGGAGAGGCATCCCAATGCTGCGGAGATGGCAGGTAGGAAAAGGGCCATCAGGAGGGGAGATAAGTCAGATGAGATGACCACTATAGGGAGGTAGCACAATGTTGGTTAAGTTTAACCTCACATTAGGAGACAATCAGAGTTTGGATTACTCTCCAAATGCAAAGAACGCAAAGAATGGAAAAACCTTGTCGGATGAGTCCTCAAGCAGTGCACACCCCTTAGATCGAGGATAAACCTTTGCTGATGCTCAGGATAATACTACAGAGGATGTCACAGGATAGGCAGGGTCAGATTGATGTCCCTAGATATTGGAGTATAGCCGGAAGGGCCAGATATGTTCAAGTACTAGCAGGAGTAGGCAGGAGGCCAGTTGACAAGAAAATCAGGCTGTTGATACGACAGTTAGGTACTAGGAGGCAGTTGTATTGCAAGCAGTGCATCGGCCCCTCTTGCGAGATCCTGGACCCTCTGAGCCCCCTAGACTCCATTGATCAAACAAAAGTTCCCATGGAAGATGCCGCAAGTCTGAAGGCAAATAGGAGGGGTACTTCATTTTGACCTGGGCTCAATCTGTCAAGAGAGAAAGATACTTTTGCTAATCAAGGGCGGGAAAGGGTTGGCCATCCAGGCAGATAGGGACGGATGCCCATGAGATCAGTTTGGAGGGCCATCTGCTAGTGTATGATTCTGCATCTATCCACATAATCCTCTCCCAATCAACTACTCTTCCACTCCAGTACACATATCATCACGCTACCCAGATAGCTCAATTTGCAGGAGGTTGCAAAGACTTTTGCCAAGGAAGGTACTGATCATAACGGACTAAATTCATGATTCCCTTGACACTGTATTCACTACATGCATAATTTATCTCTATACATATGGCTTCCCAGCTGAGACACTGCGTTTGACCATTACTCAACACACTAATTTCCAATCACTGCTTGTGACCTTCATCCACAATCGTGGGCCAGCCAGTTCATCTACTATTGGTGCTGTTCCAGTTAATCAAGCCCACTTATAGACTTTAACCTAATTTTTAGCTATTAACGTATTGTACCTGGTTATGGGTCACCCCCTAGTAATGAGTCAGTTTCGGCAAACAGGCAAAAGCTTTAGGCCCTGTTTTGTTGTGCTGGGCCCATTCAGTTGCCATATACAAACGACCGTTCACCTTCCATTCCAAAATGGGAGAAAGAAATAGGCGCTTGGCAACCGTAAAACGCATCTACCATTCCATTTCCAAACTGCTCTAACAAAACAGTTGCCATGTACAAACATCATAAGCAAATATTTATACTAATCAAATAATTATTATCCTGTAGGATGGCTTCTTTATAATATAATATCAACAATACATCTTTTTTTGATTCTTCTTTTTATTTTCAACTATTCAATGAGTACCCCGGCAGATACCAGCAGCCAGAGAAGGAGCCGGACCCACAAGCTAGAGCCGGAAGCAGCAGGTCGGGAGAAGGAGCCAGTAGCAAAGATTGTGAGAAGGTTTAAATTTGAGAAGGATTAGAAGCACTAGTATAATTTCTTCATGAGGCTCCAAGGTCAAATTTTTTTAAATCTGTTTGTCAAAAGCAAATGGTAACAAATTGGCAATGACCATTCCTACAAGTCCGACCATTTCCTACTGGAACAGTCTGGAATGGGCCTAGAACAACGAAACTGGGCCTTAGCAATTGCTACTACTACATCAACTATTCTTCCCGGGATCCAATATTTTGCACACTAGAAGCTAGATACCTCGAAATTGTAATTGTAAAATTTAATAAGAAAATATATAACGCTAAACCCTTGACCTGACAAAATCATAATTTATCACTCTTGTACAAATGCTTGTTATTGGAGCTTAGCGTTGGGAATGTCCAAGAGGTAAATATACAGATGTTAGGCTATAGGTCTCAGGTTGATGTAGGAAAGGTTTCAGGTTAAGGCAGGAAGGATAGCAGAAGGCAGGCTATTCTGTTCTATCTTGAATGATTTTCTCAATTATTTCCTCCTACACCGAGTACTAGAACGACTTCATGATTTCTGACAACAACCTTTCCAAATCCGATTTTCGATGGCTCCCAAGAAGGCAGATAGGAAGGGTATCACCCTAGCTGCTTTTCAGCACACAATTGACCATCCTGAGCTCTCAGGACGCAAAATCGCCAGACATTTTGGTCTCTCTAATACAACTTGACGAAATCACATGCAACACATGACTACCCCTGCCCCTGAGCCTCATAAGCAACAGCAACTACTCAGCAAGATTGAGGAGAGTGTTAGTATTGACCGGATCATAGACTGTGATGATAGAGGAATTCCTCTCCACCGGAGATATGTTTTGAATATCGTATACCAGTTGCAAAAAGGAAGAGGGAAACCAAGTGAAATTGGAAAGCATTGTGTAGATCAGTTCATTACCAGACATGCAGAGATTCAATCTAAGCCTAGGAAGACCTTGCATGAGCAGAAATCACTCGCAATCAATCCGGAAATCTTTAAAGAACACCTCAATCGCTGCTATAATCTTCACTGCAAATATCATATCAAGCCTGAAAACACATCGAATACAGACAAGAAGGGATTTGCAATGGGATTGGAAGATGGTAGAAAGATCCTATGCTGTACTGGTAGAAAGAATCTAAGGATTATGCAGGATGTAAAGCGCTCTTGGGTTACTGTAGTTGAAGCTATCGCTGGGAATGGGACATCCATTCCACCTCTTATAATTCATGCCTCAAGTGCCCACTTGATGGGTCACCATAGTAATATCATCTATGAGAAAGATACTGATACCTATTTTACACACTCCAAGGCTGGATACACCGCGACTGTGATCACATTAGCCTCGTTGGTCAAAATCTTTGAACCAAAGACCAGGCCAGAAAGCAGAATCAAGAAACATTGAATGGTGATTTTGAATGGACACAGCTCTCATGTCAACAATATCAAGTTCATTGAATGCTGCATGAAGATGAACATCGACCTGATTTCTCTTCCTACACTTACAACTCATGTTCTTCAACCTTTGGACATTGGAATCTTCACCCCGATGGGAAACAGTTATCAAAAGCAGTTGGAGGACTTTCTCCGCCATGATAGACCCAATTGGGCAATGCACAAAGGCGACTTTTATCCAATGTACCACAAGGCAAGGGCTAAGGCCATGACTGAGAGGAACATCCTATCAGCGTGGCGGGCAAGTGGCATCATTCCATTCAATAGGCACAAAGTTTTGAGCCATTCAGGGTTTCAAATAGGCACTGCTCAATCAAATCCAATGAATCAACAACGTTCTGCACACCGCCCTTTTCCTACACGTGCAGAGACATCATCTAAACTGGATATCATCAGGCAGGAAGCCAACAGAGTTGAATTTGATGATGCAAGTCGTACTCTTTTGAATAAAGTTTTGGACTTGTGTAGCAAGGCAAATGCCCAGTCGGTTCTTGATACTGCAATGATTATGAGGCTTGAGGCTAACACGCCCAGTACTACTTACCGCCTCCAGAATAAGGGTGGTCTTGTTCATCATACCTCAGTGCTTTCTAACTTTATAAGAAGTGTAAGAGTGAGGATCTGCGTAAAAAAGAATTGGCTGCAAAGAAGAGGCTCTCACGACCACAAAGAATGGTCAAATCCCAAGCGGTTACAGTCAGGAGAAACACAAGAGGTCTGCCAAGGGATGCTGAAAATCTGGAGGGCACAGAAGAACAAGAGAATGAGATGGACTGTAATGAGTCTAGTGAACCAGTAGTACAAAAACTGTAATCATGTTGTATTTTCAAACTAATAGCTTACTTTTTCTAGGAGGAAAATGCAATTTCTAACAACGTAGGTCCAAGCACCACTCATGATCAGTGCTTCTCATGTAAAAAGGTTAACTTTCAAGTCATTTTAAGTTCTGATTCTGAGGGGGATAGTGATTGAATCATGAACTATTACTTTGGGGTCTCAACATGGCAGTTTGTATTTTTACAAAGTTATTTTTCATGTACATCAAATGCCAATTAAAATCTTTTATCTTAAAAAGTATGAGGTCGGGAGAGGAAGTATTGAGTTAGTGGTTGTGATATTTGTTGTTTTTACACATACGTCAAAACTAACCCATTACTAGAGTGTGACCCATAACTAGGTACAATACATTACTTTATTTTCTAAAAATGAACTTGACCTATGAAAAATACAAATACAGCCCTACCCTCACCTTTTGACATATTCGCTTGTCAATATGTAGATATTCTTTGATACTTGTCTAACTCCATCTAGCCTCATCTCATAAGGTAACTACCTTGATGTATTCATTGCAAAGTGTCTCAAGCTGTCAATCGCCATCTAGATTCTGTTCACCTATACCCTTTTATTTCATAGTCACAGTCCCACTCAGTGTTTGCGGGTGAGATATTTTGTTTGGGATTTTTTTCTCCCTTAGATATTTAGCTTCTAAGCCTGGCAACCTAGGGGGAAGAGGCAAGCGGGGGTGCTTGTACTACGGCGCCCCCAATACCCGAATCCCTCAAAAATATTTTAAATTCACCATCGGAGATCTCACACAGCAATTACCACCTAAACCACAATAGACTTAACCAGGTACAAGTGCCATGGGGGATGTTTTCGTAAAAGAATTAGCTTGCAGGGATGTTTGAGACATGAAATTCATTGCATAGGAGAACATGAAGACATAACCAAAGGAAAGCGTGTATCAGCCTAAAAACAAATACATCAAACTACAGCCTAACAGCGCACAACAAATAGAGAGTAGATACTAGCTACTGTGTGTGAGGAGATTACTTCATAAGCAGAGCAAGTAAGAGAAAAGACTTGGATAAGACGGTGAGGGAGAGAAGGAAAATATAGAATACACTGACATCCCACTATCCAGGACGGCCAAAATTCTAAGAATCTATCCAGCGTAGTGAGTGTTCCGGGATAGGGGGTCAGGCTTTGGTTCACAGATTTTCAGCACTTACTAAGATTAATACTGGACAGCAAGGTATCTGGATTATTGAGATCCAGGACAGTGGAGTGTGAGTATACAATGTAAAAACAAGAGCCGGAAGATAAAGAAAAAGGGAAAAGAGAAAATAGAATGAAATAAACAAAAGCGGATCCATTCTTAATATCCCGAATGACCACCCTGAGCCAGCCCAACCTATTAACGATGGTTTTATTAGTGTTACGAAGTTGATCACAAGCAGTAAGAGTATTTACCTCGCGAAGACGAGTTGGAACCATATCCACTAATGCTTCCAGCTCATCAGCAGTAATAGTAGCCCATTCTTCTTCAATTGTTGCACGAGGAGCAGTATTGGTAATTGGGAATGGATTCCGGCGGCGAATACGTTACTTTAAAGTGGGCCATAGGTTTTCGATAGGGTTGCAATCGGGGGAAGAAGCAGGCCAATCTATGAAATATCCCCAGATACCGAGTGTACGAAAGTAGTTTTGAGTATGAGCTGCTTGGTAAGGCTCAGCTCCGTCCTGCTGTAGATATACATAGTCAAGCTGAACCTTGGATTGCTCCTGCCAGAATTGGAAAAAATGCCAAACTAAATGAGAAGTAAAAGATATTCCCTTAATGGTCTTGCCCTATTGCTCTTTATTCCAGAATATAAGTGGCCCTTTGTGACGTCCCTTACAACATGCCCAAACCATTAGTGTTTCTAGCTTTTTAAATTTAGGAACCAGACACTCCTCTATATCCTCTTCTCCGGCTTGACTTGTAACCCACACTTGGCCACTGGAAGACAGGCCCCCCACGTTAAAAGCCGACTCATCACTCCAGATCACGTAAACAAGGTTAATATTGTTAATCTTTCAAGCAAATAACAGCCTAGTGAGCCCACTCTGAGATGAGATTATTGACACCGTATTTACTCATTAAATTCACTATCGGGAATCCTAACAACATCAGCAAAATGCCATCCTGCATCAGATACAGTGGTGTTGCGTCCTGACTCTCGTAGTGTGAACCCTGCGTCCTCTGCGTCCTGTGCGTCCTGTACTTGGGCACCACATCTGGTTGCGTCTGGCGCATCAGGACACCCTTCTCCGTACTGGGTTCCGTCCTGACACATGCAACTAAGCAACCCTGCCTCCCATGCATCCAGACTTCAACCTCAACACTATCGCACATCAGGATTTACCACTACCCCTGAGTACCCTGCCAGCCCCATGGTGAGGAAGGGGTATTTCTTGGCACAGAAAATATAGTTAGTGCTGGCGCCAGGTGAGAAAGCCATCATACCCTTAATCTGAAATTTAGGCTAAAGACCCGTGGGCCGAGTCACTAGCAGCCTGGCCCTCAGAGTTCTATTTTCAGAACATCATCTTTGAATGAGTGAAAATGCGAGCTCAGTCCAGTCTGAAAGCGAGTGATAGGCATAAGACTCTCTAGTGTCTGGTGGTTTCTCGGCACTTAGCCTCAAACTGGACGCGACGCGACACTCTTTGCATCACAACACTCAACATCCATACTCCGGGGCCATAGCTGCAACACTCCCCCACAGCCACAGAGTCGATCCTGAATCCGACACCTGGAGGTTCCTGGGCTCGATGCCAGCTATCCAGCGGTATAAGATTCATTCCCAGAAGGCTATTATTCATGAAGTTACAGAGCTGAATGGGGTGGGCTGCTGAGGTTCCCAGAACTCGATGGCAGATTCCTCCACAACCACTGCTCCGATTCTGAATCCGATTGCTCGAGATCGTTGGGCTCGATGCCAGCTACACAGCGGTATAAAGGACGTCTCTGTGGCATCAAAACACACGAAATCGCTGACCCTTGTGAGAGTTGTCTTTGTAGATAGCCTAGCGCTCCCAGAGCTTGATGTCAGATTCCTCCACGACAGCGCGGCTGATTCTGGCTCTGATTGCAGCAGATTGTTGGGCTCGACGCCAGCTTCATAATGATGTAAGCCTCATCCCTCCGCGATTTCTATTCATGAAGTTACAGGGCTGAATGGAGTCCTGGCGATCGCAGAACTCGATGACAGGTTCCTCCACAACCAGTCCTCCGATCCTGGATCTGATTGCGGGAGGTTGTGGGGCTCGACGCCAGCTATGCAGCGGTATAAAGGACGTCTCTGTCGCATCAAAACCCATCAAATCGCTGACCATTATGGGGGTTGTCTTTATAGGTAGTGCCCTGGCGCTCACAGAACTCAATGGCAGATTCCTCCACAACCACGGCTTCGATCCTGGATCTGATTACCGGAGGTTGTTGGCCTCGATACCAGCTACGCAGAGGTATAAAGGACATCTCTGTCCCATCAGAGCCCATGAAATCGCTAACTATTATGGGGGTTGTCTTTATAGGTGGTACCCTAGCGCTCAAAGACCTCGATGGCGGATTCCTACACAACAACTGCTCCGATCCTGGATCTGATTGCGGGAGGTTGTTCGGCTCGACACCAGCTACGCAGCGGTATAAAGGATGTCTCTGTCGCATCAGAACCCATGAAATCGCTAACTATTATGGGGGTTGTCTTTATAGGTACTACCCTGGCGCTTCCAGAGCTCGATGTCAGATTCCTCCATGACCACTGGGCCGATTCTGGATCTGATTGCGGGAGGTTGTTGGCCTCGACGCCAGCTTCACAATGCTATAAGATACTTCCTCCCGCGATATTTATTCATGAAGTTACAGGGTCCCAGGTACCGGTTGAGTCCCCGGTAGGGGAGGGGTTGCTTATGAGTATCATGATTGGTCCTGTATATTAGAACAATAGAACACTAGTAGTAGTTGATAGAGGTCTGGTTTCCGCGCAGGGAATATGCCGTCGGACAGGCACCGCAAGGGCACAGCAATGATCGGATCTGTCGTCACGAGAACGATCCGGGTCAGTCGCTGATAGGAAAACTGAGATGTGTTCGAT
>Ga0307509_10009831_pt1 | contig 11845 bp, 12 predicted proteins | sample 10_EM_MG_FD_202245 | JGI IMG/M metagenome (GOLD analysis project Ga0307509, IMG submission 202245) | Populus trichocarpa ectomycorrhiza microbial communities from riparian zone in the Pacific Northwest, United States - 10_EM | ecosystem: Host-associated > Plants > Roots > Unclassified | place... | reverse complement strand
AAAGATGCTGTGAAGAAGGCCAATGATGCAGAAATGCTTTTAGCATTGGCTGATCTAGCTCCTGAACCCAGCAAGAATATGACCAAAGGAAGTGATAATTCGAGAAAAACACGGAAGAAATCTAAACTTAAAAAGCACAAAAATCAAGGGAAGGCCATGGATGAGGTTTAATCTCTGGACTTTGTTCTCGTTTTCTTTAACAGGGATCATTTGTCTGGATGATTAAAATAGTTGATAACATGATGAAAAATTGACGAAGGTCTGATCTCACCTTTTAGGGAGCTGGTGGAAGCCAGGAGCACCTTCCTCTGGACAAGGAAAATGCAGAAAAAGTGTAAGTCAACATATACTTTGTTTGGCATTTTTACATGCAAATCTATCTCTCAATGCCTTTCTTTTTGTTTCTCTGTGCTGCTAAAGTACATTTTATTGAAAAAAATTATTACCACATGGTTTTAATTTTCGAGTTTATATCTGACTGAAGATGTTTACCTCATGTTGGTCAGCAGCTGCCATTCTATTGCATCTGATGGTGGTTATTCAGATTTTGGCATTGTTGTTTCCACGAGCACTGAAGATTTGAAACAAATGGAAGAAGAACATAGAAGCAAGATTGGTTCTAAGGTGCCTCAGAAATCATTCTTGAAAGAGGAAGAATCTGGGAAATCACCGAGTGGCTCTGGCATATTTGGTGTTGTACTGAAAGATGATATTGGTGAAAATAATTGCATTCTAAACGTGATCATACAGGTTCTATCCATATCAAATTTTGAGTTTGTACCTTTTCCTATAGGAATTGTTCTATTTCCTTATGTAGTTCTATAAGCTTTTAATTCTCTAGTATTTTATTGTTCTTAAACAAAATGCAGTGCTTATGGAATATACAACTGGTTCGGAATGAGTTGTGCAGCATAACAGATTCAGGACATGAGCATATTGGAGATCCCTGCATTGTTTGTGAACTAGCTGACGTATTTGGTGAACTAAATGAGGCATCTACTTGTACTAGGAGAGAAATTGTATCTACAACCTCCTTAAGACTCGCCATAAGCAAATGCTCCCCTCATAGGGATAGCTTTCAGGAGGTTTGTAAAGAGAATGCTGTGTACCCCCTCTACTTTTGCTCTCAATTTGCAGTATAGTTACAGAATTTTGAAAATGGTAATCACTGAGCACTTTTCCTGTGTGATTGCAGTTCTGACAATATCTACCAAATTCACAGGGACAAATGAACGATGTGGATGAGGTTCTGCAAAATATTCTTGTTATTCTTCATCAGTCCTTTACCAGTTGCCCAGCCCCAGATGCCTCATCTGAATCAGAGAAAAGCAAGCGGGTAGAATGTCAGCAGTGGACAAGCAATAAATGTTTAGCTCATAGACTCTTTGGTATGGACATTTATGGGTATTGTGACAGCTGTGGTCTGGAGTGGAGGCATCAAACGTTTTCTGATTTTTCTCACTATATACGTTCAAGTCAGCTTAGAGAAAAAAAGGCAGTATTTGCTATTTTTTCCCTTTATTTTGATAGCGAAGTTGTTTTTTTATATTTTTTTATTCCATATTATAACATATACCAGAATAATTTTTATCCCGTTAGCATTTGTGTGATTAACCAACCATTGTGCAACAGAACATAAATCAAGCTAGCTCCTTTGATGAACTTTTGAAGCTGATGCTAATGGATGATTGCTTAACTTGCAATCAAGATGCTGGAGGCTGTGGAAAACCTGACCGAATCCAATTCATTCTTCGAACACCTCCCCAAGTCTTCGTTTGCGGTATGCTAGTGAGTAGGTTTTTAGAGACATGTAGTGTGGCATATTCTCATTAATGCTAGAATATTTAATAAATTTTGATGTGGTTCCTATTGCAGTTCTCAGCATGCAGACTGCACGTGAGAGTAGAGAAGATATAAGAGATACTTTAACAGCTTTGGATACTGAAGTAGATATTGGTGATGTATATCTAGGTCTAGGACCAGGGAACGGATATTTCCTTGCTTCAATGGTATACTTCATGAGCTATGCATGCATGCGTAATAGTCTTGACTTCATTTGAATGCTTCAGACATCCTTTTATTTTGAATTAGTAGTGGTTTGATTATTATTGCAAATAAACAAATAACTTATTTTACTTTTTCAAGTTGAGATGGTGTTTCTTTTACAGCAGAAATCTGTGTTTTGTACAGGAAAACCTCTTATGAGATAGAGCATTTGCATCATTTTGATTTGTAGGTTTGCTATGATGAGCTACACTATGTATGCTTTTGTTATAGTCATGAGGGTAAAAGATGGACTATGTATGATGATGTGCATGTGGAGGTATGTAAATTCCATTCCATTGCTTACATTGTTAAAGAAAGCTAAAAATGGGATAGATTTTCTTTACATTTTTTTGTAAATGTAATTTGTTTTGATTTGTACAGGTCATTGGGTTTTGGCATAATCTCCTTGACAAGTGTGTAGATGAGCTCTTGCAGCCACGAATTCTTTTCTTTGAAGCTGGCGTTATAAAGGTGGCAGATTTCTACTCATCCTGTTATTCTGATAAGTGTTCAGACCTAAATTAAGTAGTAATCTTCTCATATAGTTAACATGAATTTTGCTGTTATTATGTTGACAGATTTTTATTTGTTCCATTGTCCAGTGTCCACAATTTGATGATCTCAGAAAACTTAGTGGGAGTTCTGGCATGCTATGCAATCTAGGAGATGGGGAAGTGAAGCAAGGTTAAGATCCCTTATATTAGTATCTTTGACTATAGCACCAATTAAGGTCTTTTAGATAGGGGTCTTAATTTTTCAACTGTATTATGTGTTGAGCTGGTCCATCAGCTGAAGATATTCCTGAAGAGAGTACGCTGCATAATGATTGGCAAACTGCAAAGGATGAAGGTGGGAATTTGCGAAGTCATGCTCAAAATGAAATGAAATTTTTACGTCAGGATAAATTTCAAGGTAATAGCAGTACTGTTTAGATACTTCTGTTTGCTTCATTTTGGTATGCATTGAATTGACACTCATGCTATATTTTCTAATTACATGATGAAATGGCAAGTCTTCTGCCATATGCCTGCTGCATCAAGAAACCATGAATGATCACTTTAGAATTTAGATTCAGTTTGTTATATGGGAAGGTCCTTTTCCAAATCCATGGGCTCTCACATGAATAGCTTCCCTCTTTCAAGAATAAACCAGTCCACAATTGTTTTCACTGTTTGGATCCCTAGCAAACACTGAAAGGATTTGTATTTCATGTTTATGATTTGAATTTAGATTAAAGAAATCATTACATGCTATGTTAGACAACATATGTACTGAAAAGTATTCAGGTATATGATTTACATGAAGGGTATAGATGGAAAAGTTGATAGGGAGGCACTTGTATATCAAGATTCAGAGTTCAGATGAAGAAACAATATGCTCTGTTTCAAACTATTTTTTTTTTTGGGGAGAATCTTTTCAAACTAGTTGAACAATTATAAAGGCACCATCACTCTGAAAATGGTTCCTTTTAACTTCCAGATGCATGTCGAGTGCAAAAGCATGTTCCCTTGGAGATGGATCAAAAGTTGCTTCAAAATTTATTCTTGGAAGGGGAAGAAACTGGAAAATGTCCAACTGATTCCAAGGTTGATTACATGGATGGATCTGAAATATTGGGTTCTGGGCTGAAAAATGATATCGGCAAAAACTATAGCTCCTTAAATGTGATTATACAGGTTCAGTTGCCATATCTTTCTGGATTTTTATTATGTTCCTTTTTGAATATTGATTGTTTTCTTTTCCTATACAAATGTTTGCCAGTTCTCAAATCAGCAAGTCCTTTGTTGTTTTTGGTAAAGTGCAGTCCTTATGGCATATACCACAGTTTCGGAATGAGTTAGCTTGTAAAACAGCTCCAGGACATAAGCATGTTGGAGATCCTTGCGTTGTCTGTGGATTAGCTGAGATATTTGATAAACTAAGTGCAGCAATTATAAATCCTAGCAGAGAAATTGTTTATCCAACCTCCTTAAGCATTGCCATTGACAAATTGTCCCCTTGCGGAGATCTCTTCCAGAAGGTTTGTATAGAGACTGTTGTATATGTCCTTCACTTTTCTGCTTTCTGTTTTTGCTGAAGTTACAAATTTTAATCAACAAGCACTGTCTTGTACCATTGCGCTCCTGACAATGATATACCAAATTCACAGGGAAAAATGAACAATGCTTTTGAAGTGCTATGGATTATTCTTGATTCTCTTCATCATTCCCTCACCAATGTTGAAGATTTCTCTTTACCTGAATCAGAGAAAAGAAATTGTGTAGGATCTTTGGAGTGCACAACTGACACTTGCTTGGTTCATACACTCTTTGGTATGACAGTTTATAAAAGCGTGAATTATGACAGTTGTGGTCTGGAGTCGAGACAACAAAAGCATACCTTGTTCTTTCACACCATATCCGCATTTGAACTCAGAAAACAGGCAGAATCTTCTTTCCTTGACAAAGTTGCTTGTCTTCTATCCCATATACAACAGATATCATGTTAATACCATTGATATTTGTGTTATCAGGTTTCAACTCTGATTAGGCAGGGAACTAGCTCATTTGCTGAGCTTTTGAAGCCCATGCTGGTGGATTATCATTTAACTTTGGAACCAGATGCTGATGGATGTGGAGAAAACCACATCAAATACTTTCTTCAAACACCTTCCCATGTGTTCACCAGTGGTAATTCATTGTTTACAATTATGTAGTCTGTCATATTCTCAACAATGCTGGGAAAGTTTAATGGTTTAAAATTGCATGGTTATTTGCAGTTCTAGAGTGGACAACTATATGGGTTGCTAGAGAAGATATCAGGGAAACTTTAGCAGCTCTTGCAACTGAAATAGATATTGGCATTCTTTATCAAGGTTTAGGAAAAGGAAAAAAATACCGCCTGGTTTCAGTGGTATACTTCACATTCCTAAAACTACACTAGTGTATAATTTCTGTTTCTTCTAACCCTAAGGGATTGAATGAGTTGAGCATGAGTTGTGAGTCGTGACTTTGGGTGGTTAGGTGCTCAACAAGGGTTTGAATCCCACCAAGCTCATTGAAACTTTGCCACAAGGAGGTGATTCCTCATGCAACCCCCAGTCACTCTCGAGGGTTTGCCTTTGACTGGGCTGGAGAGGACTTATCTCTATGTGCACAAGTTGGCTTGAGGAGGCCCTTAACTGTAACATAAAAATAATTGTACCTTCTATCGATTCAATCAACAATGCATCTCATCTTAATGTCCTGAATTAGCATGGTGATTATTGCGAATAAAGAAATAATTTAATGTGCCGTCTCTAGTTGACTTATGATTCTTTAGCTTCTGAAAACTATTTACTGTTAATTCCTGAAAGGGACCAGTGAACAGAATATTTCATTGCTAAAAGCCAGCAATCGATTTTGTAGGTTTGCTATTGTGGGCTACTCTACTCGTGCTTCATTTACAGCGATGAGTGCAAAAGGTGGATGATGTACGATGACACACATGTGGAGGTACATTCTGGGTCAAGAAAGTTATGATAGATTTTATGCTATCATGTTCATAAGTAAAATTTGATTTGTACAGGTCATTGGGAGTTGGGATTGTCTCTGTAAAAAGTGTGTAGAAAAGCATTTCCAGCCACGAATTCTTTTCTTTGTAGAGAGTGCACCAACTGAGATAGATCAAAATATGCCTCCGAAATCATTCTTTGAAGAGGAAGAATCTGGGAAATCACAGAGTGGTTCCAAGGTCAACTATGAGGATAGCTCTGGTATATTTGGTGCTGGACTAAAAAATGATGTTGGTGAAAATAGTTGCTTTTTAAACGCGATCATACAGGTTCAATTCATACCAAATTTTTAGTTTGTACCATTTCCTATAGGAATTGTTGTATTTCCATATGTAGTTTTATCAGCTTTTAATCCTCTAGTCTTTTGTTCTTAAACAAAATGCAGTGCTTATGGAATGTACAGCTGGTTCGGAATGAGTTGCGCAGCATAACAGATTCAGGACATGAGCATGTTGGAGATCCCTGCATTGTTTGTGGATTAGCTGAGGTATTTGGTGAACTAAGTGAGGCATCTACTCGTACTAGAAGAGAGATTGTTTCTACAACCTCCTTAAGACTTGCCATCAGCAAATACTCCCCTCATAGGAATAGCTTTCTGGAGGTTTGTAAAGTGCTGTATACCTCCTCTACTTTTGCACTTAATTTGCAGTATAGTTACAGAATTTTGAAAATGGTAATTACCAAGCACTTTCATGTGTGATTGCAGTACTGACAATATCTACCAAACTCACAGGGACAAATGAACGATGCGGATGAGGTTCTGCAAAATATTCTTGTTATTCTTCATCAGTCCTTTACCAGTTGCCCAGCCCCAGATGCCTCATCTGAATCAGAGAAAAGCAAGCGGGTAGAATGTCAGCAGTGGACAAGCAATAAATGTTTAGCTCATAGACTCTTTGGTATGGACATTTATGGGTATTGTGACAGCTGTGGTCTGGAGTGGAGGCATCAAACGTTTTCTGATTTTTCTCACTATATACGTTCAAGTCAGCTTAGAGAAAAAAAGGCAGTAATTGTTATTTTTTCCCTTTCTTTTGATAGCAAAGTTGGTTTTTTTCATTCATTCATTTATTCCATATTATAAGAGATACCAGACTAATTTTTATCCCATTAGCATCTGTGTGATTAACCAACCATTGTGCAACAGAACAAAAATCAAGCTAGCTCCTTTGATGAACTTATGAAGCTGATGTTAATGGATGATTGCTCAACTTGCAATCGAGATGCTGGAGGCTGTGGAAAGCCTAACCGTATCCAATTCATTCTTCGAACACCTCCCCTTGTCTTCATTTGTGGTAAGCTAGCGGGTGGTTGAGTTAGAGATATGTAGTGTCCTTTTCTCAACATTAATGCTCTAATATTTACTAGTTTAAGATGTGTTTATTGCAGTTCTTGTGCAGACTGCACATGAGAGTAGAGAGGATACAAGGAAAACTTTAACAGCTCTGGGTACTGAGTTAGATATTGGTGTTGTATATCAAGGTTTAGGACCGGGGAAAAAGTACTGCCTGGTTTCATTGGTATACTTCACATGTATAAAACTTCGCTAGTGTTTAATAATCTAGACTATGATGTGTGCTTTCTAATGATTCGATCAACAATGATTTCTTCTCTGGTTGTTTAACAATCATTTCTTCTCTTGTCCCGAATTAGTAGTGTTTTGATTATTCTAAATAAAGAAGAAAAAAATATTTATTTACCTTTTCTAGTTGATCTGGTGCTGCTGCAGCATTAGAAAGTTGTCTATTACTTCACAGAAAATCACTTACTAGAATCTATCTTTGCACATTTAATTGTAGGTCTGCTATCATCACCAACACTATGTTTGCTTTAGTTACAGTCATGAGCATAAGAGATGGACCATGTTTAACGATGCTAATGTTGAGGTAAATTCCATTTCTCAATTGTAAGGAAAGTTAATGTAATGGATTTTTTTTTGCACTGTTAACTTGTTTGTAGAAGTTATTCAAATTTGATTTGTACAGGTCGTTGGGTGTTGGGATGATCTCCTAAGCAAGTGTTCACATGAGCAGTTTCAACCGCAGATTCTTTTCTTTGAAGCTGTACAATAGAGTAACTTTGAGGAAACTTGGTCTCCCCCATTGTAGCACTGCTTATCTTGGAATAGTTCGTTTTCGTGCTGTTACAACAGATGTTGGGAAAACAGGCATATATTGACATGGAAGAACTCTAGATTGAGTTTCCTGACTGACCCTTCATCATTTCATGTCCTTGTTGAGGATTTTTCTAAGAATGCCAGATTTGTAATGGAAGTTCTACCTTTGGCAATGAAATGATAATGATGAACACAGGTTTAATAATGTGAAGGCATCTCATGGATGATCCATGTTTGGCACGCAAGAGTAGCAAATATTAAGGTTTCCACTCCTTTTATATACCAGTCCTTTTGGAACATGATTGCATGCCCATTAATGCAAGTCTTATAAACTGTGTTGATTTAAGATTTAATCCTGCGAGTTTACTTCTAAATCTTTATGATGATAAAAGTAGAAGAATAAAACATGAAGATAAATTGAAAGTTCCTTTAGTTATTTTTATGATTATAGTTATAACGCAACAAATTCTCTTGACTTCTTACTTTTTTTTTTTTGTTTGTTTCAAACTGAGTTATATTGTTATTTTTGCGTTTTAAAAGCGTTTTTAAAAAAATTTAAATTTTATTTTATTTTTTTTGTTTTAAATTAATATTTTTATATTATTTTGATGTGATGATGTTAAAAATAATTTTAAAAAAATAAAAAAAATATTATTTTAATGTATTTCCGAATGAAAACATTTTAAAAAACAATTTTAATCACAATTCCAAATAAATGGTGAAATCAAGTGGGATTTTGGTAAATATATTTGGAAGTTTTGATAAATAATCAAATAGAAAAGCTAATTAATAGAAGTAAAAGCAGGACTGCCCCTAGTTATTCCCATTAGAAACCATGTGATTTTAAGAGAAGCAAATTGTTAACATGGCTTGATGGTCAACCATTTAGATTAATAATGTATTATAATTCAAGATTTATTGGGTTTTTTTTTTAAAATAAAATATAAAATGTCTTGAACACCACATGCTTGTAGGATTTTCCGTATGCATAACATGTGATACAAGTGATATTGGACAAAATGATTGGACCAAGTCAACGTTGGAACACATATCAAAATCGGATCACGCCAGGCAATCACGATAAAGAAAAAATCCTTCACGGCCTCCAAAGCTAGACGGCGCATGTCATTTGAAGAAAGCGGGTAGGGTTGCTGGTGTCCATGTGATCATATTGGGATCTTATACAGATTTTGATCCAAGTTCAGAACAATACCGATGGCTACAATCAGATTTACCTAAGGTTGACACGAGATTGTGACAGCTTTTCCAACGTGTTTCTTTTTATAGCAAACCAAAAAAAAAAAAAAAAAATTGACTGGCAAAATTAGAAATAAAAGTATTTGAATGAAAAAAATTGAAGAAAAAAAATAGATTGGTATTTTCATATTTTTCACATTAAAATGATCTATTTACCCTTTAAATAAATAAAGAAAATTGAGAGAAAGGGGCAATTGAGTCTTTTTAACCTTTTCAAAAGAATAAAATTACTTAAATACCTTTAAAGATAATTTTCTAAAGCTGTGATTCAGGGGCTTTTCAATTATTTTCTTTTCTCTAGCATAGTAAAATTTAAAATTGATATCCAGGGGCAAATTGGTATTGTCATCATGGTTTTTAAGTTATAATAAATTTGAATAAGGAGCAATTCAACCTTTTAACAAACACAAAATATTGATTAAAAAAAATTTGTTGGTGTGTGTAACGCACGAGCCAATGAGTGGACGTTGTCCGTACCATTCAGGTGACGTGTGTAACATTGTAAGATAGCCAAAAACCACCTTCTGTGGTGGCATTGGAAGCGTCGTGTCGCCCCTTTCATTGTAGTGTGATGCGTGTCTTCGGGGATCGATAGTTGAGCTCTGATGCCCCCCCTTTTCTCCTTCTTCTCCTCGAAAAACACGTTGGGATTGCAAAGATTTACAGAATTATGGTCATTTATTGATTGTATTTAGACCTTAATTTTTTTATTGCAATATATTTGGTTTTGGATCCTTTATTAAATTTTTTTTCGATGTCATTCCTTAGCATTAGATTTTTATATCAAGTATCGTCCTTATTTTTTTAATTGTTATTTTTTTATTCTTTTCTTAATTGAAATTGTTTCTCATTTTCATCCCTTACCATTTGATTTCATTTTCTTTTTGTTTCAAATTTCTTCCTTATTCTTTTCAATTCTTTTTTTTTTTTGTTTTGGATCTTTTTTTGTTGAATTAGTTTTTTAAAAAAAATTTATCCCTTATTATTTTGGTTGGTTGATAATTTTACTTTGTTATTTTTTTGGGTTTGCCTTTTACAGTGTAATTCGGCCTCATGACCCGTGTCACATGTTTGAGATATTTGACTGGGTTGACTTTGGTTTTTTTACATTATTTTTTAATTTTATTCTTTAGCATTGAGTTGGTTGAAGATTGATATTTTTTTTTTTACTTTTCTTTCCATGAAATTATCCCGATCTCATGTCTTGGGTCATGGATTTGGCAAATTTACTAGGATTGACTCGGATATTTTTTTTGTATTACCCTTTAATATTAGGTTGGTTTGAGAATTGAGTTTCGTAATTTTATTCAATTTACTTTCCACGGGATTATCCTGATCTCACAACTAGTTTTTGAATTTAGCATGTTGGCTCGAATATACTCGAGTCGATTTTTTCTTTTAAAAAATAGTTTTCTTTTCAATTTTTTCCTTTGACATTTTATTTGTTAGGAATTGAGATTCAGATTATTTTTCATATTTCTTTCTATACGATTATCTTGTTTTCATTTAATTTTTATTTTTTTTGACAAAAAATATCATGGAGACCTTTTACGAATATTTTAAAGATGTATTTCCATAATATTGATAAGCGTACATCTTTTACATTGAATCATTTTTGAATTTTTTTTTTTTTTTTGCTTAATTTGTTGTCAATGTCTTCTTTTCTAATCTTATTATTAAATTAATCAAGCTTATTGAACGCAATCGAGTCAATGATCAGAGTCTCATATTTATTTATGTTTTTCTTATGAGCATTTACATCGCATTGGTATCTTTTTTATGTTATTAAAATATAAGATTGGTCAACAGCGTGGCGTAGGCCACCAATCTAATTAGGTGCAATAATCTACCTCAAGAAAGGAAAAACAAAATTTAAGAGCAATAAAAGTAATATAATTTCAACTAGATAATTGCATGTGTTATGTTGTGAGTCGAATCAAATTTTTATTGAACATAAACAAAAAATATATTAGTGTTGTTAACATGTTTTCTAATAGGAAAAACAAACTATATGGGGGTTGACTCGGTGTGATCTAGTCAACTTTACAGATCTAAAGACAACTTGAATGATTAGTAAAAATATAATTTGACTAAAAAAACCAAAATGATATCTTTTTTTTAAAAAAAATATTGAGACAACAACATATTAGATCGACTTAGATTTATTTGGATCAACTCAGGTTAACTTGTTAAAATTTTAAATCAGGTCATGAAACCCTAATAATCCTATAAAAAGTAAATAAAAAAAATATTAAATCTAATTTTCAATCAACTCAATGTTAAAGGAAGAAATTGAAAATAAAGTTCAATTAGAAAATGGAGTAAAGTCAACTTGGTTTAACTTGTCAAACTTGAGTTATGAGACCGAGATAACCCTATAGAAATAAAATAGAAATAAATTATAAAGTTTAATTCTCAGTTAACCCAATATTGCAGGATGAAAGGGAAACAAAAAAATCAATTAAAAATAGAACACTAAAAAACCATCGAGTTAACTGACTAAACTCGTGACCCGTGACCCGAGTCATGAGAAAGCAAACCGAAATAAATCATAAATTCTAATTCTCAATCAACCCAATATTAAAGGATAAAATTGAAAAAAAAACATTCAATAAAAAAAGACAAAAAAAAACCATGAGGTAACCATGTTAACCTGCGACCCGGGTTATAAAACTATGATAACCCCATAGAAAGTAAATAAAAAAAATTATGACTTCAAATTCTTAATCAATTCAATATGAAAAGATGAAATTAAAAAAAAAGTATTCAATTAAAAAAAGACCCAAAAAAACCTGAGTCAACTTGACAAACTCACAAAGCTCGCAGCCCGAGTATGAGACCATGATAATCTTATAAAAAGCATATATATATATATATATATATATATATATATA
>Ga0307509_10009830_pt1 | contig 11848 bp, 18 predicted proteins | sample 10_EM_MG_FD_202245 | JGI IMG/M metagenome (GOLD analysis project Ga0307509, IMG submission 202245) | Populus trichocarpa ectomycorrhiza microbial communities from riparian zone in the Pacific Northwest, United States - 10_EM | ecosystem: Host-associated > Plants > Roots > Unclassified | place... | reverse complement strand
ACTATCTAACTTACCTACTTATACTGACAAAAATTTAAAATCTTTTTATGCAAGTATTGTCCTCCTTATGAGGATAGAAACATTAAGAGCAGTTTTTTCAAACATGTCAAAAATTCTTGTTTTATAGTCTTTGAGAGGTTTCTCTATGATAATATTAGCCTGAGACCTGGTTTTTTTAGGGGATGTTCCTCTATCCTCTCTCTACTTATCCCTCTAATCTCACTTGGAAATTATAGTTCTAGCAGTTTTAAGATAAATGTCAAGAAGGCAAGAATTTTTGTAATACTGGCTTTAAGCTTTGTATAACCTAAAGATTTTCCTCCTAGTAAACTCAGATAGGTGTTCAGAGAAATTAAGTTTTGTAGTATAATTGTGAAAAATGCGAGGCAATATTTCTTTAAACATAGTAATTATCTCTAATAGTTTAGTTATGGTTGTTCTAGAGGAATTTCTTTAAATGGTGTTTAGGGGATAGGGTTATTAAAAGGGTTGCGTTGCCACAGATCCTAGGTGTACGGTTAATTTTGTTAAGACACGATACTCAGGGATGCTGAGTTTACGATTGTTACAGATCACAAATCGCTAATGCGCCTTAAGGGAGCAAATGAACTAAGCGGAAGGAGAATCCGCTGGGGGAACCTTATCAGTACCTACACAGCGAAGATAGTCTATCGTCCAGGAAGGTGGAACTATTTAGCTGACGCTTTATCCCACCTTCATGAGGAACCAGACAACAACCGTCATTACGCTAAAGATCCAACAGAAGAAGACGAAGATGATACCATCCCTATCTATGCTATTCTCTAGACCTCAAGACCTTCAAGTCATGTCACGCTATGAATCTTTACCAGTTTTCGGACATTCAGAATGTGGATCAGACTGTAGCCTGAACGAAGCAACTGGACGAGACGATATGGAACAAGAAGAAGACCTCCCCGGAGGTTTACCACCAATTACGGAAGCCCCGAGAGTCCCAACCACCACGGGACCTGTCAGTACTGATGGATGGAAGGACAACGAGAGCTACCACTCTGGACGATCGAATGATCAGATCGAACATTCAGCACTCCACTGAATAGCATGCAAAGACAAACACTGCGAATACCATAGTACCCACAACACCTATCGAGAACGAACAGTCAGTATGCCTAGCAGTCCACCGATGGTTTACCCAGAGCTACCCAAGTCTACCTCAGCCTGACCACCAGTGTCAGGCTCACCGGTCAGTACTAGATCACGTCTTGATCTAAGTGTCCTCAAGCCCTGACTCGACAATGCGGTACTCTGCAACCAAACTATGCACCAGGAGTGCAGCGAACCCAACTGCCCTGCACACAGACACCATCGCAAGCGTCCCATCTATAGCAGCGCTTTTACATACTCAAATGCCACCATCTCAGCCATCGAACTACCTCAGCTCCCCCATCATGAAAGACAACTCTATGAGGTATATGACGATGCAACAGACGAGGAAGAAGACGACGTTCCACGCCTGGAAAGGGTACAAGATGAGAGAGATGTTGTCCAAGCGACCACAGAGTTGGAAGGCATGTGGCGAGAACAGATGATCAAAGGATACAGACAGGATCCTGTATGGAAACTGGCGAACAATTCTGCAGCTACAGCAAGAGGAGGCAAGGCCCAACACTATAGTATTGGCAATGGTCTACTCTACGCCACTACCAGAGCAGGCGAGAGATGTCTTTACATACCCAAAGGACATGCAACGAACGGCGAGACTCTGAGAGAATTGGCTATCAGCGAGATACACAACAAGGAACACCACTGCGCTCAGAGGAAGCTTTGATATGCTACAGAATACCTATTCTGGCCCAAGATGAGAAAAGACTTCCGAGATTTTGTTGCACAATGCGAGCAGTGCCAGATCAGTAAAGAATGAAGCACACTCCCTTCAGGAGATTCACTGATGCTCCCTCTCCCCTCAGAGATTTTTACCTCTTATGCCATTGACTTCATGGGACCTTTCACCAGGGCTAAGAACTACGATACAGTGCTGGTAGTAGTCGATAGAGTGGTAGGATATTGCTGGTTGATTCCTACAACTACGAAAGCTACAGCAATCGCTACCATAGAGCTATTACAGAACTACGTCTTTACACCTCATGGTGTACCTACATCGATTGTCAGCGATGCTGACCCACGATTCACCTCTCGGTTTTGGAGGCAGACTCTGAAGACTATGGGCGTTGAACACATCATGGCGGCCCTGTGACACCATCAGACGAACGGCCAAGCAGAACGCAAGATCAGGGAATTAAAGACAGCCCTGAGGACGGTTATCAACAGGCGACAAAACAACTGGCTTGCATCCTTACCACAGCAAGCATCGTACACCAATGCTGGTTACTCGGAAACTATCGACATGTTACAATACAAAGTAGTGTATGGAAGAAACTATCTTCTACTTAGCACCTATCAGACAGTAGCGACCTCGGTCCCTGCTGCAGACGACTACTACAACAGACACAACGAGCTTCGGAACTCAGCCTATCAAGCCCTCAAGCTGGCCAGGATTCGGTCTACCAGGACCACGACTAAGAGGAGAACACCACGCCCTCCTGTACCCGTTGGAGGACAAGTACTTGTCTTTGGAGACATGTTCTCTACAGAATCAGGGCAATCAAAGAAGCTGGAACCACCCTGGCGTGAACCATTCACAGTGTTGAGTTATGACGATATCACACAGAATTACACAGTCAAGATGGACGCCAGGATGTACCACCGAAGGGAAGCAGTATTCTACTGCTCTGTGGTCAACTCCTACAGAGAGAACGACAATGAACGATTCCCAGGACGGGCTTATATCAAACCAGTGCCACTCCTGATCAACGAAGAACCTGAATGGGAAGTTGAGGCCATCCTGAATTACAGAGAAAACTATTGACGGGGCGAGTTCCTAGTTAAGTGGAAGGATTACCCAGCAAGTGAGAATAGTTGGGAACCCATCGAGGGATTGGAACATGCGGAAGAGATGGTACAGGCATGGTGGACTGATAACATGATTGGCGAGGAATTCCCAGTCTACTCAGGACGCATTACCATCGGATTTTCACCTACTGAGGCAGGCCTCACTGAATACGTGGATGAAGGACCTGTTGACAAAGGGTTTCGGAATCCTTACTTGGAAACGGACTACGATAGCAGCAGTTCAGATTGAACATGGATTTTGTTTTGAGCAAATAGTTTGTTATTTTCTTTTCAGGGTGTAACCAGTACAGGTTACCAGTTTAGGTATGGATTCGTTTTATATATTATTTTAGGATACCAGTTCAGGTGACTTGTATCCCTAGTTAGTTTGTGTTATGTTTTGTTTTAGGATACGAGCTCAGGAGACTCGTAAGCCTTGTTATTTGATACCTTTATTGTTTCAGGATACGAACTCCGGAAGTTCGTAAGCCTTGTTTATTGTTTGATTGTTTATGGGTTATGTATCGTTTGATGCCTTAGGATTTGGATATGATTGATGTGAGATGGATTATCGCAAATGTATTTAAAGACCTGTATCTCTCCCGACTTAGAGAGATCAGACTTCGACAGATAGAGTTTTCAATATACTTGGTTGAACAGTTATCTTCTAATCCGTTCGATTCGAGAATCTTTGAGCTTTGCACAGGCCTAAAGTACTTGGCCTTCTCTTAGTAGTTTCGATAAAAGTAATAGAGTCTATTCAATTACTTGTTGGCGTCTCCGGTACTTGATCTTGTTTATACCACCGGTTTGGTTAGAGTCCATACCAATATCCCTTTGCAAGACCGCTACCCCACGGGAAGCGGTTACAATCGGCCTGAGTTATCTCGCAAGTCATTGAGATAGGCTCCCACCTAACAACTGCCTAATATTCTGGCTTAATATATTAGCCAAAAAGCAGGGAATAAATTTTATGGATAGTTAATGGTTTTAATATTATCATCCCTGATGTATTCTTGATTTGGGCAAAATTATCAAGGCATCAAGGCATCCATATACTTGTGAAAATTGCTAGTATACATTCAATATTTGCTTCTTTTCTTCTACATGTTTATTACCAGCTAATCCTCATTGCAATTTTCCAAGTTTTTGCAAAGTTTGAGTACTAAGTTAGGTTTTCAAGTATGAATACTCCTCTTTCTGGCTTTTCATAACACCCTCGAGTATTGGCCAGAAGCATAGTACGTAACTGGCCACAAGTATTCCTACAGGCTCAACCATTTCACAACTCTTGTAAATGGGACCAGCCTTATCAAACAGGGTCTCAGCTTCTCATTTTTCTGCAATATTGATATCTATTGAAAGACCTGCTTCATTCTTATGTATCTTGTTAACTTATAAAATTGAGTATCTCCGGACAAGGTTCTAATCTCTACATCCAACCTCTAATTAATTCTATTATAACAGTAAACAAAAAGGAATGGGAAGATTGTATCCACCCTCATGAAGATAGACAACCACCGTTAACTCGATCTTCCTATTCCTTTTTTGTTCATTACTATGCCTGATTGGAGGTCTATGGGGACCGATTGTCATCGAAATTTTGATTTTTCTAGGAAACATTTCGGGTGCTGGATGGACCTTGGATAGCCACAGATACACCGCAAAACTAACGTAAAAAAATATATAGAGAAGGGAAGGCCCAAGAAAAGGCAGAAAGGAAGGGGCTTCTCACACACACCATACGCACTGCCTTGCTGCAGCACGGAGCCGCACGATTCCCTCCCAGGGCATGCCCAAAAGCCCTAGGCGTCCAAATCAGTAACCTGTAGCAAAGCAACCCGGGGCAAACTGATGGCAGACTAACCACTCAACGGTTATCACCCAACATACCGGGAGATTTGACTACCGGTAGAAAGCTCCCCTTCTGGGTTGGATTGAACATCGCCGTATCGTGTTACCACTTTCCGTATCACACCTACCACCTCGCTCCACACTAACTCTCTGTCAAGAGTGTAAAGGAAAAACAAAAAAAGGAACCCGTACCAAGGCCCAAACAGCGGAAGATTCTCACCGTCCCGGAGATCCAGACAACTGTCATCGCTCGAACGCTTTGCCACTCCGACCGTCCGCCGCTGCCAACTGGGGCTGCTGCACTGGTCCAAGCACAGACCTGCAGGACCACAATCAAACCCGCGCGGGATCTCCTTTCTGGCGAACCGTCAACTGAGTGAGGCCTAGCCTCCCACAACGTAATTGGCCCTGTTCGTGATTCGCGAGCCTTTCTCGGGTTCCCACAGGAACAGTGCAAGAATCGTCCTTGCTGTCTCCCGTATAGCTACTCCCGGCTAGAGGGAATTCTGGAAGCCTTCCAGGGACAGATAAACAAGAGGTGAAGCAGCACCGCGCGGGAATGGCTGATTATGCGTCTCTCCTGGGGATGGGATCTCCTGCAGTGGCAGCGCTGGTTGACTCGAATGGAAGGTGTGTCTAAGTTTCCTTTCCTCCACTTTTCATTTGCGGGCCTGGTTCCCAATACTTGATTGCGTGGCTTCAGAGAGAAGAGGAGGAAAAGAGGAGTAAGTACGTGAGTGAGTGCCAGTGAGTGAGTGAGCGAGCGTCCGTCAGTCTATTAGTGCGCGGACAGTATAGGGGGAGTGAAGGGTGGAGTAAGTTTATTCGTTTTGGAGCGCCAGCCCAGGGTGGAAGAGCAGCCAGTAGCGGCGGTCCTCGAAGGTGTTGAATCGACGGTTGTCCGCTGACAACAATCACCACCGTTACTATCATCACATCCTCCCCCTCACTCATTCTTGCTTCCCCCCTTTTGCTCGGGTCACCATGGCTCGGGACGTAGAGGGCTTCCGTCCGACTCTCCCACCAATCCCTTCCTCCGGCCCCTCATACCATGAGACCCACTTCAGCCCTGATACGCCGCCTCCAACACCAACTGGCATCACTGCTACCTCCTCTTTCCATACTCACACAATCAAGAAGCGTTTATCAGATTCACTTACTGACATCTTTGCAATCACTGCTCTACATAGAAGGCGTCCGTCGTTACAGCAGGGTACACCTTCGTCGAAAGGCACTAGTAATGGGTCAAAGTCGAGAAATCGGTCGTCGTCTACTACGGCTACCGGGGCTACAAACTACATCAGAGCACCCCCAATGCTCAACTCATCCGCCTCTATGGCTACGATAGCATCGACAAGTTCAACCAGTAGTAGCTACAAGGGAAGCTTATCGCGGCGCGATTCTTACACTGATATGGTTGCGCGGGGGTTTCCCCAACCGCCAACAGGGTTGGGTGTGGCAAGGGAGGGACAGATGAGGGGATCACCCACCGCCCCAGCATTTGAGCCAGGCAGGTCGGTTTCTAGCCGGAAAATCATGTCTGACGAGGAAATGCGGGAGGAGGATGACCGATTTGGGGTTGTAGGGTCGGAATATCAAGCTGAGGACGGGCCGGCGAGTAAAGCTGCTGCAGAGGTTGGAATGCGAAGGATGCCGGGAATAACAAGGAAGATATCGGATTCCAGAAGGATTATTAGGCCCCCATCACCCGGAAGTAAAGAAGATGAGGATGGGGGGAGCATTGCTTTGGCGGAGGAATTGGAGCAGAGGGTTGCTTTAGCGACAGATCAATTGGCTATTCCGGTTAGTTCAGTGGCTGACTCTAAAAGGGAGTCATCGATGTCAACGGCAGCTTTGGCAGTCCAGGGATACACTTCATCGTCAGATGAGGAATCTACATCGTCTTCATTGAAATCTGCAAGGTCCCGCAGCTCAACATCAGGTACATCAGGACTACCCCAAACCATTTCGTTTTCTCACTCAAAGAGACGTGGCTCTAAAACACAAATGGTACCAGCACCCCTAGATTTGCAGAGTTGGGCAGATAAGGGCGGCTCCGCTAGCAGTACGTCTGCGAATTCAACATCTGAGAAGCAATCGTCTTCAAGACCGCAAACAGTGCCCCCAGCACGTTCCGCTACTGCTTCGCCATTAAAGTATGCCAGCCTTTCTGTTAGAAATAAGCAAAGTGGTGGACTTGAGGTCCCCAACCCAGCCACAACTCCAGGATCTCCGGGGTCTCGGCTATCTTCATTGGCCAGCCCGTCCGGATCTATCCCAGGGCAGAAAACCCGATCGATATCAACAACAGCATTGAATTCTATGGTAGCTCGTTCAGATAGTGCGTCTTCAGTCGCTACTGCTCCTTCATACACTCTCAAGAACCCACCTACATCAACAACTACTCCAGTGAATACATCTAGATCACAGAAAAGTCTTTCATCCCGAGATCGAAAAGAGTCCTCCAAAGTATCGTTAGCAGCATATGCAGCTAGTGCAAAGAATAGGCCACGACACCCGCCCAGCCTTGAACCTCCACTCCCAGACCCTAGAAGTGCTCCTTCTGTGGCCCCAGCTCCCGCCAGCGGCATGTATTGGTACAAGGCTCCAACCCATGGACAGGATAGCATGCCATTAAGAGCACATACCTGCACACTAGTAGGAAGCAGCGTATATGTTTTCGGGGGATGTGATGTGCGAACGTGTTTCAATGATCTCCATGTTTTTGATGCAGGTAGGGTTACAAGTGCATTTGACATTCCCCAGGAAATCCTCAATATTAATCCAGTGTAGATTCAATGTCCTGGTCCAAGCCTGCAGTCTACGGTGAAATTCCACCGCCACTAAGAGCAATGACTACTACTGCCGTCAACAAAAAGTTAGTGATATTTGGGGGTGGAGATGGGCCAACCTACTACAATGATATATACGTCTTTGACACCGTGACAAACCGCTACACAAAGCCAAAGCTAGCCGGTGGCCAACAGCCTTCCCGGCGACGAGCCCACACCGCTTGTCTGCACAAGAACGGAATCTACGTATTTGGCGGGGGCGACGGTGTCCGGGCACTGAACGATGTATGGAGATTGGACGTCTCGGACTTGACTAAGCCCTCTTGGAAACTAATATCCGCCCCGCCCCGCCCCGGTGGGTCGACAACCTCCCTAACCATCGACGGACGCCCATCCACCCGAACCGAGAGTCTGCAGCACCAAGCACGACCGGCAGCTAGGGGGTACCATACAGCGAACATGGTGGGATCGAAATTGATTGTGTTTGGGGGGAGCGACGGCGACGAGTGCTTTCGGGATGTGTGGGTCTTCGACCTGGAAACGAATATTTGGAAGTGCGTTGGTATCAAGACCAGTTATCCACGCCTCAGCCATACCGCGACGATCGTTGGGAGCTACCTATTCGTTGTTGGGGGGCATGACGGCGCGGAGTACTCTAGTGAAGTCTTGTTATTGAATCTTGGTATTTTCCCCACTTAGTAAAGCTGATCAGCTCGAGGCAACACATGAACTGACACAAATAGTGACGATGCAATGGGACAAGAGAAAAGTCTACGGCATGCCACCCAGCGGCCGGGGGTACCATGGCGCAGTACTGCACGATAGTAGGCTATTCGTGATAGGCGGTTTTGATGGGTACCCTCCCTCCCCCTTCCGTCCCTTCCCACAAGACACTCACCTTGACTTAGACACGACGTATTCAACGACACCTACATCCTAGAACTCGCCGTCAGCAGCTACTACTCACAAATATCACACTTCACAATAGAGGTCTGACTAACTGCCTAACCAGCCAAACCTTGCGCTCCCCCATCTCCCCTTCCCCTTCCCCTTCCCAACGTCCCGGTATCCTAACAGCCACCATCTACTTATTATGCATCCATTGATTCATAGGCTACCAGATAGACACGGCAGGGCGTTTCTTCCCTTTCTTTCCTTCTCTATATCATCGTTGCCTATTTCTATTTTATTCCATTCAACATCTTTTCCACTCCCCAGGTGGGAAAAAATTGTGATTTTTTTATTTTCCTCCTCCCGTCTACACTTGATTGATTGACCGATTGATTGATCAGCCACGATGTCGAACAACCTCATTTCATCTCATTCCTATCAACGACATATTATGTTACAGGCGGGCAGTTTTGATTTATTGATGGATTACTTGCTTGCCCACGTTAATGATAACGGCGCGGTGCCTTTTTTTTCCTCTCCTATTGTCGTAATTCTGAATCGCGGTGTTTTGTTGGGGCGCAAACAGTTCTCTTCCTCTCTATATCACGCTATTATGCTTACTAACCTGTGTGTTTTTGCCCTTTTTGTACGGTTTAAGTCCGCGATTTTACTCTTTTGATCCCATTTTTTCTCCCATTTTAAAGCAAGCTACAATCACGTAGGACAGGCAGACGATATTCAAAATCCGAGACTCCCTTGGTTTTTGAGTACCAGCGTTAATACTAGCAGAGCACAGAGCCGCACGTACGATAGTAATTTACCTACCGATCTGCTGTTAATAACCACATAGAAAAGGACTGGTAGGAGAGAGAGATTATTACTTTTTGTGAACATCAGAGGTCGAGCAAGAGCTAGTTAAGATTACCGGTGCAATGGTCTAGATGCACGAGTACAATTTGGATGAATCTCACTCCTGTGGCGACCCCGATATTATTAATACATACTCGAGTACAATACCGAGGTGTAAATGGGGAGGGAAAATCGTTATTCCGGGGCGGAAGCCGCCGACAGGTTTAGGCTGGTGAAGCACAGCACGATAAGTTGCGGTATCTGTATTATCATCGCGCATGAGCCTACGTCACAAAGTGACTTTTACTCGGCGAGTGCTGTGAGAAAATAGGATAGAGTGCTGAAATTAAGGCACTTTGAGCATCAGGAGATATTCCGGAGAAGCTGGAGAAGGGCTCCCTTCCCTCCGCGAGTCGGATACAATGTAAATCTCTCGGGGAAGATGGCTTATGCATGACGGGTTGAGTTCTGTGCTGGACTCGAGTACCGCACCGAACAGCACAGTAATCCCAGCCCCATCCGAGCTTTTTTCTTCCCTCCGAAGTTCCGTCATGCGACTATTAGTCAGTCATGCTACCCTACTTCCACACATCCGATGGTTCCCCGGAAGTTGATAAAAACCTTTTCACTTCTCGTCGGTTTTTTCTAGCTTTTCAAATTACTAGCATCACCATAATCTCCAGCCTTCTTGGTGATTTAAGTAAAACTATCTGGTCTCAGTCGAGTTGTGTGGTTCACGGTATCATACCCCTGTCCTGTCCTCACCTCTAAACCAATTGGCGTCATTGCCACGATACAAACGTTTCGAGCGAGAGGAATAAGTTAATCTCTCCCTTCAACAAACCATCGCTCCGCAAAAAAGAAAACGACCAAACAGCAAATCTCAATATGAAAGTTCTTACAAAGGAAGAAGAAGGGGGTAAGCCACACCTTATCGTTGCCTCATATTTCTAATGCAATTCTAATGTGCTTTTATCCGAAGAACACTACGCTGCCGTTCTCAAGGGTGGGATTTCCGGCGGTCTAGTAGGGCTAGGAATAGGTCTTGGGGCTGCAGCAGTCCTCAACCGCCGCTGGCAATTCTTCCGCAGCCTCACACTCCCGCTAAAGGCCTTCTTCGTTAGCAGCTCGGGAACCTTCGCTGCCATCATCAGCGCAGACATCTACTCCCGCAGTTTTGAGGCCTCCCGCCATCCCGAGCTCCGGGAGTACAAAGACTCGACAGCGCGTGCCCTCGCGATAGCAAAGGCAAACAGAACGGGCTGGGAGAGGTTCAAGGACTTTGGTCGGGAGAATCGATATCCTATCGTTACGGCGAGTTGGGTTGCCAGTATGGCGCTCAGCTTGGGGCTTGTCAGTCGGAATAGGTATCTCACTACCAGCCAGAAACTGGTCCAGGCGAGGATGTACGCCCAGGGTCTCACCCTTGCGGTGCTGGTTGCGAGCGCCGGGTTTGAGGTTGCGGATGCTAGGAGTGGAAAAGGGAAATTTGAGACCGTGCTTGTCGTTGATCCCGAGGACCCGGAGCATAAGCATATGATTGAAAAGAGGATCCATCATGAGAGCTATTCCGGCGAGGATTTATGGAAAGGTTTGTTTCTTGTCCGGCTGGTGTTACTGGTTTGGTTTGTTTCACTAACTATTGGTGTAGATATGGTCGAGTCGGAGGAACGAAGGCTGAAGGAGAGAGAGGCTGCTAGAGCTAGAGCTAAGGCCAATTAGACAATCTTAGCCCCAACGGGGCATTCTTGTGAATATTTTTATGCAGGCAATGTGGTCCGGCGTTCCTCCTTTGGCTCTCCCTTGTGACAGATCTGGTTTTGCTAGGTGGTTATTAGAGGTGTTTCTTACTTGTACTATGCTATTTTCGGCGTTTCATCTTTTCTTGGTTCTATAGCTCTACTCATCCGTTTGATTGTTAAACATTATTTTTTGATATCAAAGATGGTTCATGTATTTCTATCTGGCAGCTTGGCAACAAAAGAAACCGACCCCACCTGAGTTTCAATACAAAACGCACAACTTTGGCCAACCTCCACAAATTTTGTTCCCCAAACAGTATTCACCGGGAATTTAACCCACAACATTCCTAATTTTCTCTTGTTCCTCTAACGACCGATAGTAAGTGAGCGAACCAGCCACCACAATTTACCATGCAGAAGATCCCTGGTGATGATTGATAGCTAGAATCCCATAGTTATTAGGGTATGATAGTTAGTTTGAGGTACGACCGGTTTAGGGTCGTGACTGCCACTTGGGGGTTTTTCCCGTTGTGTGGGTTTTTCCTGTTTTGTGTGTTTGTGCGCTCTCTTCTGTATCTAGTCTGAGCTACCAGTAGAGAGCTTCCTGTATCGTACATCGAACATCCACATCGTTATCATCACATACCGGAACCACCACCTACGTGCTTTTCTCCGTGCTTCGCGCCGTTACCTACGCTACCCCAGTTATCATTGGGTTGTGAGCGAGCTGCCATCAGAGTGTCGCTATCAGGTTATGAGCCCGGCCTAACAAGTCCGGAAAAAGCTAGGAAA
>Ga0307509_10009829_pt1 | contig 11849 bp, 11 predicted proteins | sample 10_EM_MG_FD_202245 | JGI IMG/M metagenome (GOLD analysis project Ga0307509, IMG submission 202245) | Populus trichocarpa ectomycorrhiza microbial communities from riparian zone in the Pacific Northwest, United States - 10_EM | ecosystem: Host-associated > Plants > Roots > Unclassified | place... | reverse complement strand
CGCCTCCACATTGTGGTCTTCAGTGAATATCGAAAGATTGAAAAGGCCATTGACAAGGTACGGTGTGTAAACTTCTCGATCAATCCTGACCAATGTCTTGAAGATTCTAACACCCCAACCGCATATCTTGGCAGCTTCCTTGTACATCCCCATGCTCCCAAGTAGAAGTGAGAGTTCGCCCAATCTCCACGCGCCGACTTGGATGGACATATTTGAATTTGGGGACCGCAAGACTGATTGGATTTGGAGCGCATCACGGACAGCTGTTGATGCACAGCCAAACGATCCGTCGTCGAATTTAGCTGGACGTATTTCAATTTAAATGGCCGACGATAGAGGTTCAATGGAGCCACATAATAGGAATCTGCTCCCGATGATAAATCCAACAAAATTTCGTTGATGGCGTTGATCTGAAGGCTAAGGTACAAACTCGAAACGATTTCCGCTGTCAAATCCACTAACGAACGTGACTTTGGGAGCTTGGACATCAAGGTCGAGGAGGATCCTATGAATCCAGTGATTTGTTCCGTCGAAACTTTCCCAATAGACAATTCGTGTAGGGCTTTTGTTGGAAATTCGTTGGGAATGGGTTTGGTGTTGCGTGTGGCAATCTTACTTAGCGTAAGGTGGGTTTCAATCATGGTGCTAATTCCGACTAATTGACCCTCCATCCTGGCAAGGGATATCGTCTAGTAAATATCGAGTAAGTCAACCGCTTAATGTGTGGTCCCTCGGCCTGAAACTAACCATAAATCGTCGGTGACATGCTCGAATATGGTCCCGTAATTTCAAGAGCGTAGCCTCGATTTCACTGCAGTGGTGCCAAGCATAGACCGCCACTTTCAGCCTTCCGATCATCTTGTCCGCAGGTGGTGGTATGAGGTCATTACATTTCTTGATTGAAATCTCCATCTCTCTACCGAACCATGAGCTCTCTATCAAGTGCATTCCACGCTGGACTCGCCTCATTAGAATTGCCAGCGCTACCTTCATTTCATTCGAAGTGTTCAAGTTCTCTGAATCTCCATCGAGAAATTCTTGCAGATGGAGCAAGTCTTGAAGTACTTCATCCGCCAGTCTCTGGGCGCTCTCCGTGTTTTGAGATACCTAACCCATAAAGATGTGGGATCAATCCATCCAAAGTATTAACAAAAAAAAAAGAGTTTAGCTTACTCTGGAAAAAGATTGCTCGATCTTTTGGGAGAGCTCGATAATATCTTTTAGCGCTGTGGCCAATGTAACCACCATGGGGGTGATAGAGAGCGGATCCATTCTGGGGCGTAATTTGGCTTTGACTAGGGAGGGAAACCGCTATTAATCTGGGATTCAGAAACGGAAGTTACGGAACGAAGCGATGACTTAATCGTGGACAACCATTGTCAGGCACTGGGTAACGGCGGTGAGTAATTAATCAGTTACAGGCAACGTGAGATATGTCATCAGGTCCCAGGTTCGATCTCAACAATCAGTTATTGAGAACTTGAAACCTTGAAACCTTATCAAATCCGTTGGCAACCAAATCGAAATTTATATGTTCTTCAGAAGGCACAGGATTAAAGCGTCACACTCCCTCATATAGATGTGGTTATCATACCTGGTTTCTTTCAAACATCATCGCAAAGCAGCTTCCTGTGATTCACGAGCCAATTATAGTGGAATTAAAAACTTTTCCCCCCTAGTTTTATGATGCGTTCAAGAAGGCCTGCTGTCTCCTGGCAGAAACGCTTGGGATAAAGGAAAGAGGCAAGATTTGGTCGCTATTTTGATGGCAGCAGATAACTTACCGAGACTCTATGGGGATCTCTTGCGATGGGTGATTGCTAAACAACTCCTCAAGGACCCTGCAACTTTTACTTGCATTCAGGAGCACTCGAGTGTCTTCATCCACGCCAACCTGGTTTTCTGCTCAGCTTCTATATTGAACAATGTCCTTTAAATCCTAGCGACCCAGCCGCACATTCTGGAAGCCTCCTTGAACATGCGCACCGCCCCAAGTAGGAGCGAGCGATCCTCCATTTCCCATGCGACAACTTGGATGGGCGGATTTAAATCTGGAGACCGCAATAGAGATTGAATTTGGAAGGTTTCGTGGACAGCTTGTTAATGCATAACCAAACGACCCGTTGTCGAATATTGCCTGAAGGGCTCATTTTGAAAGGGCTGCTGATAAAAAGTTCAGTGGATCCAATGGAGCCACATAATAGGAATCTAGTCTCGATGATGAATTTGGCAATGGTGTTGACGTGAAAGCTAAAGTACCGACTCGAAATGATATTCGCTGTCAAGTCCACCAACGGAGGTGATTTTGGGGGCTTGGACACCAAGGCTTTGGAGGATCCTAGGAAGACAGAAGTATGTTCCGTCGAAACCGGATTAGAGGATTCTTGTCTGGCTTTTGTCGGAAATCAGCAAAAGTTCAGTGGGAGTATTACGTAGGGCATGATTTGGATGTTGGTTCCCTGGATATGATAGAAGGGGGATCCTGGGGCTGTGAGCTGCATTGACCACTGGGGCTCGGTTTCAACGTTCAACGCTTATCCCTGTTGAAGCGGCAAGACTTGGATGGCAAGACCGAAGGAGAGGGCATTTTTCAAACACCGCCCCACCATACTCGCCGATACTTTCACACGTCATAATCTGAAGCAAATGAGCTGGAAGACAGGCATATCTCTTATTCCTCCTACTCCGAGTATATGGGCACAGTTACTAACCATATTTCATAACAGATGGACATCGACAGCGACTCCGAGAGCGACGTCTTCTCCAGTGTTTCTGAGGGCCCTCCCAGCGTTGCGTATACCAATGAAAGAAGCATGACCACCGCAAGTTCCGGGACCTCGTACGAGTTAGACACGCGCTCAAGCTCGCCAATGTCTGTCATATCTCTCACAGACTCAATGCGGACGAGTATTTTGTACAGACAAGAGCACGGTCGTGGTTTAAACAATTACTCTGAAATATACCGCCTTCCAGTGGACGATGAGGAATTTGAACGACTCGGTACGGTGGCCCGTCCTTTTTATGTCTAGAGTTTCGATAGATACTTATTTAATGGAAAGATTTCCAATATAGCATCCTTAACGATATCATGGGTGGAAAGTACGCACCTCCGATGGCGGAGGTCATGGTGGACGATATTCCGGGTGAAACGAAAGCCTGTCTGGACCTGGGTTGCGGGAGCGGAAGCTGGTAAGTATTATGAGCATTGAGGGTGGAAGCTTCAAATCTCTTGACCAGGATCTTGGATGTCGCCCGTGATTTCCCCAACTGCAATGCAGTCGCTGTGGATTTGATACCCATGCAAACACCGTGAGTGTTCATGTTCGTTCACGAAAAGGTTGACTTCACTGTGCTCAATTACCCTCAGAGTTATGCCTCCCAATCTCCGGTAACCCTGATTTCCAGAGCGGCATTTCACAGACTCAGTTCCATCTCATTTCATAGAAGCGAAGTCGATGATATCAACCTCGGACTTGAACATTTTTACGGGGACTTCAACGTCGTCCACACGCGTCTTATAGCCTCGGGAGTGAGTTCTTTGCTGAGTCTCCACTGGCAGTTTCAGGCTCATGAAAGTATTGCTCGTTTTTGGTATAGATCAGAGACTATCACCTTCTCATCGATCAAATTGCTCAAGTCCTGCGTCCAGGGGGGCTAATTGACATCTCAGAGAATGACCGGTATCTATATGATTCCCACCAACAACGTTTCGAGCTTGGGACACATGAGCTCGCGCCGCCATGGTTTGCACGGTGGATGGCATTCCTTCGCGCAGCGACACAGGATAGAGGTGCTAACGTCGACGCCGCCACCCATCTGCATCAGTGGGTTTCTGAAAATCCCAGCTTTGAAGATGTAGTTTACAGGGAATATTGGCTACCGACAGTCCCCCCAATTCCGGAGGATGCACTGCAAAGTGAGAGGGAAAAGAAATTTTATCGCAAGATGAAGCATAACGTGGTTGTGCGTATGATTTTACTGGGAAGAGGTAGCGGGCATTTCTTCGCTGAGACTTACTATTTCCCTCGCAGGCTTTTCTCCGCTCCGGACGCCCTCAGCTCTTGAGTAGTGGTGTGCCTGAAGAAATTGTCAACCATTTGGAATCGAATACACTGCAGGAGATGGCCGAAGCTCGAATACCACAATATGCACGAGTCCAGCGAGTATATGCCCGCAAGAAATTAAATTGAAAATTTTGTTAAATTAGTGTTGAAGTGATCAATACTTACCAGAAGCGCGGCTTCGAGAAGGAGGAAAACAAAATGGTTAGATAACGTCCTGTGAACGCTGTAATAGAAATAGAAACAAGTGTACCTCGGCCATTGTTCTATTAACTCCTATTGGGGGTCCATGTCGCGGCGAAAATGTACATAAAACGCATGTTCCACTCGCCAGGTGCTGAACTATTAGGGAATTGAAATTGACATTCATCGCCAAGGCGAAGTCAGATATTGGAAGGTGGGTTGGTTCAATGAAATGTCAACTCCAGCTTGCTGGGCCTCACGAGAGCCCACCCAGATGTCGTATCTCAGAAAATAAACAAACCCAAAGGATCCGGAATCACATTGGTCACAGTATAATTGGATGCAGACAAAGGATATAAACAGGACCACGAGAAAAAATGTAATTCATACCAGAAGAGTCCTTGGCTAGCATGCGTTTGAAAATTCGAAGGCGCTAAAGTCCAATATATGTGTCCCTTCGTCGTGTCGTGGCCCCAAAAGAGGGTTGTTTTTTTACGGTAGGGAGAAAGTCCACACTGTTAGGGCAGGAGGCCATTGTGGAACCTGAGAAGATCGCGTGACAGTTGTGTACATGGAGAGCAAGACGCGACGTCTAGCAGACTTCCATTTCCCAGCCATAGAGCTCGAAGATATCAGGGCCAGAAAAGGGAGTACCTGCCAGTGATTCCAATAACCGATGCGCAGACATTTCTTCTCCAAAATCTTGCACACCTTGGCCTGGCATGATATCAGATGAAAGTCCCACACGTTGGTTAAAATCTCGAATCCAAGACTATCAACTGACACCGTTAATCCTAGTGTCCTGGTCGTCATCTATGAATAGTACTGGCGTAATTCATGCCCAGTCGAAGGCATATCATATTGTTATCCGGCCAAACCGGAAAGCACCATGCATCGCTCCTAGAGCCCAAATAACATGCAGAGACAGATGATTCCAGAATTTGAGTGGAGGTTAACCAGAAGTTTGTGTTTTTCAAGAGCGTAAAGGGACTCGGTCAAGAAATGGGTGATGGTCGTTGGGTCGCTGAAATTGTGGTTGCGGTTTGAATGCAGAATTACAATTTGCACGTAAAGTTTCTCATCACGGGGTCACGATCAGACGCGTCAACGCGTCAACCACGACTGTTTCGCTTGTAGAGAACAAGGAATGAAATAAAAATGAGGTATTACACAATAAATTACTGTACTGTAAGGTCCATAATTAACTACGCATATTCGGTTTAAATACAGGGTATCTGTGATATCCCGGTCGCTAATCCGATTCCACCATTCATTCACTCAAAACCCAGCATACCTTTCGTCATACCAACAAATAGCGTCTTCGATTTAATGAGCGAAGAAAGCCAACCTCCGAGCGTTATTCCCCATAGAGCCCCAATGTAACCGGCACCAGAGGACTATGAACAGATATCAGATGGAACAACGTGAAAAGGAATATCGAACATACCTTTCCGTTTGACAAGACCGCCATCTCAACCGATCCCTTGTAGGGAATTGTGCTCTTTTTGGATCCAAGAAGCGAGAGAATGTTGTTCGAAATAACCGCTGCATGGGCCGAGGCCTTTCCGGCTTGTTTCTGCTCGGCCCAATCCATGGCATCTCCACCAGCGAAGATACGAGGATGGTTAGGAAGCTGTAAAGTAGGCTGGACTCTGATGTAGCCGGAAGGCGTCAGAACATCGGAGCCAAGGGAGTCAACGAATTTGGTGTTCGGACGAGGTCCTCGAGTAGAAACCTAGGGAATTAAATTCCATGAGAAAATGGATATGCCGAGGAACAAATGAACATACGACAAGGTCTGCAGGAATGCTTTTCCCTCCGCGAGTGGTGATGCGACCGCTTTTAATATCGAAATCGTCAACCAGATCGTCGAGCACCAACCTCACCCCACGCTTGAGGAGCTGGGTGGCAACCTTCTTCCTCCAGCTCTGTGGATATGTATCGTTCAAGACAAACTTTTGGCTATGCACGATGGTGACGTTCTTGTTCTATTTGATGTCAATAAATAGAGCAAATAGGCTTGAAAATGACGCATACCGGTGACAAGTCCTTTAACTCTCCAGCGAGTTCTTGAAAGACAAGCTTTTGTTAGGAAAAGGCGACTAGATACGATACGCAATACTTACCTAGTCCAACGGCCCCTCCACCAACGAGGACAATATTCTTGGCTTTTCTAAACTTTTCGCGCCATGTATTGACCCATTCTAAGTGCTCCTCCTTTTTGTCCGGGAAATTGATAGGACCCTCCCAGATACTTCCGGGAGTAAGGACGAGAACCGAGAAGTCAATTTTGTCGCCATTTTCCAGAACGACGTATCGTCCCTTGGTTTCGGAGTCGACGATGGACGTAACCTTGGCGTTGAGTACCTTCTTGTTAGGGCCGTTGTGCTTGTTTCCGAACGGCATTAAGGCTGTATCCTCCAGTCTACCTTCGGACGTCACGACCATGCGAAGAGTAGCAGGGAGATGGGTAAAATATGAGCGAGGGGTGATTAGGATGAGGTTGGATACTGTCGCGTCAAGATGACCAGCAAGAGCGATGAAGGTGGAGATCCCGGCGTTGCCACCGCCGACGATGACAATATTTTGGCGTCCTTGTGTATTAGACATTGTGATAATAGGCAAGATTTTTCTGAAGTTCTCCGACCAACGGACAGACCTCTTATACCTCTTTTTTTAGGCATCGTGTCCACGCAATATTCAAGTTCCAGTAAGCAAGAGAGATGACATATATTTAGTTGTGCGTCAGCTCAAATGTGTCATACGTAAATAGTTCAACATCACGTAAAATTCTTGACACATCACATCAACATCACATTGCTCTCACCTCAGGAAAAGGAACAAGTTCAGAGCTGACCTCGTGGTGGTAGGTTGAAAAGACTGCTATAGGCGATGACTTGACATGCGTGCTGCAACTCAATGAGCAGTAACCCGTAAACTTTTACGTTGAGGTTGAGTAAGCTCTGAAGCGCCGCTGGTCATGAATACTTGTACTATTTATTACGACCAAAATCGTGAGCGATTTTGGAAAATTTCACCCTGAAACAGCGGAATTTTTTGGCTTTTGAATGAAAATTTGGATTTGACACTGACAGTGACGTGAACGATTGGTCGTAATAGTACAGTAATACCATGGTCTGAGTCCGAGGTACATATATACATACATTCGAAAACGGCACCATACTGGTAGCGTGAGTGTAATTGGTAAGTAAGTACGTTGATCGTCTCAACTCTTTTTTTGGCCAATTTGATGGAAGACGAAACATCTCAACAAGATGGACATCATATAAGTGCGACGTGGGTATGCTATCCCTTTCTTAGTACCTAACCAAGATGAAATATACTACACCTCCCGGATTTCCAGTCGTTGATACAGTCACCGCCGCTCTCAATTTCTTCGGGCCAGCCGGAAAGCAGCTTTCGTTTCCAGACGGGCTCGAGCCCGCACGATATCGTATATTGGTTGACATTCATTGAATGGTGTTCAACTCCACATTAATCCGTTAGCATAGGAGACATAAAGCAATGGAATCCTGTATTTATTAGCTAACTACACGTTACATGCAAATCTAAAGCAACCGTACCAAGGAAGTCATTAATTAGAAGGATACCGCGACACATGATATAAAATAAAGGAGGTAGGTGGCTTGGTCATAGATGGTATCACGGATTGTAAGATGAACTGAACCCCAGATAGAATAGAACCCTGCAAGTCGAATGCCGATGGTGTGAAAGTGGGGGATTAGACGGGAATGTGCCACTCCGCTGTAACTGACATCAAAACCTCTCAGGAGGCCGGAATTTGACGTCACTATCCGAACGACTGGCTTCCTGCGCATCGATGTAAAGGAGATTATTCTTAGTATTGGCGAGGACCCGGGACGTCGTATAATCGGACAACCCATCCAGTTCTTTGATAAGCGCCCGATATGCAAGGCGCGCAGCAGCCCAATCCTTTCGATGGACATATAGCTCCCCGAATTCGTCCAGCACCAAAGCGACGTGCAGTGGCCTCCCAAGCTCTTGAGATCGTTCCAAGGCAGTTTGGAGGGTGGTACTTAATTCGTCACCCCAGATATTAGCTCCCTTCAGATATCGGCTCTTGTTAAGGGATCCTCGATCATCAGGCAAGCCGAGGTGCTCATAGAGCCGCATCGTTTCATCCAAAACCTCCAAAGCACTGTGGTATTCCCCCAAAACAGCCAAACACCTACCTGTCCTCAACATGGAATCCGCGGCTTCATGGTGGTAGTTCAGCTTGAGGAGCAGCGTCTTGGCCTCCTGAAGCTCTTCCAATGCTTCTTTGGTGCGCATGAGGTAGAAATGTACCTCTCCACTGTAAAAAGGCAGCAAAGCGGATATCTCATCGCTATGCGGCTGAGAGTTCCAACGAGACTGGGATTGCAATAGGAGCTGGTCGTCTGCACCAAAATACGACATGGCAGCTCTGATGCTCTCCATTTCGGAACGAAAGGTTAGGAGGTCGTCGCTGAGAGCTGCAAATAGGTCCCTGGCTTCGTCAAAGCGGGCGCGTCCCTCTTGATATTGGTTTTGTTCCATCAAAATGGAGCCAAGGCAGAATACAGCATCCGCTGTCCGCTGAGCTTCGTTTGCAGCTTTCGCCAGTGTCAGTGCATATTCCGCAACTACGGTGTAGGGTTTGGTCCATCGTTGGTACCACGCGAACGTCAACAGCGCATCCAGTCGCTCAGGCAGGATCGTGTCGTTGGCCGAGAGAGGTTGTTTGATTGATTGCGACGATGATACAGAAGGGGAATTAAGTCGTTCCCTTGTTCCAATCTCGTTGTTGATGATTTCCATGAGTAACGCCTGGATGTTGATAACTTGAGCGGAGATAGCAGCAATATCGTGCTTGAAATTTGGGTCGTTGGGGCCTTTCGTGGGGGACTCGTGCTGCTTTAGGAAGCGGGAGGCTGTAGTGTAAACGCTTTGGCGTATATCGTCAGGTATCCGGTTATGCTGGTTCATATAGGACTGAACGACGGGGAGAACAAACAGGCGATATTCCTGCATGCTCCCGTTTTCATTGGCACTGACTAGAACCAACGCTGCGTCGCGAAGCGCATCCACCGCCTCTGGTTGCCAGGACGGGACCCAGAAGTCGAGATGGCTGTGGTTCAGACCGGCCGGGAGCATGGAAAGTACTTGAAGGAGCATGATAGCATTCGGTGAATCTGCGACGAATTGGAGGGACAGTTCGATGGAATGGTCCATGCCACCTTGAGCCTTGGAGAGCATATCCGTGCCCGTCTCATTCCATCGCTCTAGTAGCTTCTCTGGACTTGAGAGAGAGCGTTTCCCCAACGTCGCCATGAGGGTGACGGCATATGGTAGATGGCCCAGTACTTGCAGGAGCTCGTCCAATTTGGGATCATTATCTGCACGGGCATCAATAGCGGTGTAAATTTGACGAGAGTCCTGGAGTTCGATATGAGATAGTGGTTCGTAAATCCATTCGTCGAGAGGAGGGAACTCCGATCTCATGGTGACGAGAATCGCAACGTGAGGTAACAAAGCTAGTGCACGCAGCACATCCCTGACTGATTCTTGGTTACCCTCTACAGGATGCCAGGGTGTCTCGAAATTATCCAGAAGGATGATTCGTGGCTCTTCGGTGGTCTTAAGAGTCGCAATAATGTCGTCGAGCGGGTCGCCTGTTTGTCTCGTTACGCGAAGATGCCTAGAAAGATGGGTGAGGAGTGTGCTGGATGAGTTTGCGCTGATACAAGGCACCCAGAATTGGCGCTCCTTTGCAAACTTCTTCATTACTGACGGATGTTTCATGACCGCCAAGGCAGTCGACGTCTTTCCCATACCCCCGGGAGCCAAAATAAAAACTCGCGAGCGAGCCATGTCGCCACTAACGAGATGATCAGCAATTTTATTGACCACTGCATCACGTCCGACGAAGATAGTAGGAGGGACAGGCATCGAACCCGATGAGGCGATCGAGGCGTTGCGGTCGACTCGAGTCATCATCGCTTTCAGCTCATCCACTGAGCTTTTCATGTCATGCACCTGGTCCCCGATGTAGTCTACCTTCTGCGCCATGGCTTTCGTTATTCCATAGATATCTACCAGCTGCGTCTGGAGTCTAGATAGGTCCTCGGCAGCATGAAGACCACGTAACGTCTAAAAATGAGGATTCTCATAGTTCAATATCTTCATCAATGGGCCATGGCACACGGGGAAGGTTTACCTGGAATCGAGCGATGCTATCCTGGAATGAAATCACACACTCGTCGATTATTTTCTTATTTGCCTCAGGAAGCAGAGTTGTCAAGAGGAGGCTTTGGTCTTTAATCGCTTGAAGGCGATGGGTAATTGAAGCAAGACACCTTCAAGTTATAAATGTGGACATTAGCAAAACAAACGGGGGTGGGGGGAATCCTCCCCAACGTACTCTTTGAGTTCTTTAAGCTCATTCATGATATCGTTTGACGTTTTCGTAAGTGAATTTTCCATATTTTTTGCAACTTTAGCGATGACAAGTAGAAACTCGGCAACACGGTTCTTGAGCTGAGCGACCTGTTCCTGAACCTCGTTTACTGCCTAAGGAACGACATGGTTGTCAGCAGCCGGAACGACAATTGAAAATTCAACATTTACTTACCTCGCAGGTCATTATCATTGCAAGACCCATGTCAAGCACCTCTTTGACGAGGGGGACTCCCACCAAGCCGGCTGCACCCTTCAGGATGTCGATAGTCTTCTTTGTTGCTTCGAATGCATACTGTGCCGTGGTTGGTACAAAGCTGGGCGCTTCCTTCGTTTCCAGTGACAAAGGCTATATAGGTTCAATTGATGGTTCATCCAACTAAAACGGCAAAGGACATACAGGAGGCTTGGCCACTTTTTCCTGAACCTTCTTTATCTTTCTACGCCTGGGCCAGCAGGAAGTGTAGGAAAGACAACCAGAGTCGTGGTCAGAGCTCATAGCCGAGTTGTCGTGGGGTTACACCGTCCCTCTGCCTGTCATGCCAATCATGATGAAAAGCTGCGATCTGATTATGTATACCCATCAATCTCAGCCGGAAAACAAGGAGAGGGAAAACATTCCATGACATGTGTTGGGAACTGACAGGTTTTTCTGATCGATCGGGGTGTGATAATAAAATATTGAGCCCGCGAGGAGTTGCTGATGATGGCCAGCCAAACTTCAAAGAATGAGACAAGATTGGGAGTCTGCAAAGATAGCCATACGTCCAGATAATTATAAACAAAGAGAATTTATGTAAGGTTCTTTGTGGCTTGATACCGGATATTGACCGGAGTAGCGGACACCTGTGTAACTAAAAAAATCCGAAGCCGTGTGAATATTTTGCTAAAATAGGTTATTGAGATAACAGCCACTGCTAGATAGCCATCTTGGACCTTACACTACTGAATCAGATAAGAGAACATCACCGCTCTTGACTGTGTCCATAGCCATAGGCACAGCTGCCTCGGCCCTCCACAAATAACTCTGCTGACAGGGAGTGTGACGATGTTCATGTACACTGCCTCTAAGCCATGAGGTTAGTACTAGTACATAACTATAGTGGTTACTAGATGTCCATTGCCCTAGGTGCTGCTCATCACTAG
>Ga0307509_10009828_pt1 | contig 11851 bp, 6 predicted proteins | sample 10_EM_MG_FD_202245 | JGI IMG/M metagenome (GOLD analysis project Ga0307509, IMG submission 202245) | Populus trichocarpa ectomycorrhiza microbial communities from riparian zone in the Pacific Northwest, United States - 10_EM | ecosystem: Host-associated > Plants > Roots > Unclassified | place... | reverse complement strand
ACTTTATGTTTTATATTTTCCTTCAGAGATGAAGATGACCAAGATGATTTTGAAGAAAGGATTGCACTGAAATTAGCTGAACAGGAAGAGGATAATCTTGATAGAATAAAGGAGGAGAGTAGAAAGCGAAGGGATGCCATTCTTGAAAAATATAGAAATCAGCAGTTGCAGCAGCTGAAAGAGTCTGGATCAGAAGATGCAGACAAAAGTACTTTTCCATTCCTTCAGCTTCATTTTTACACTGTACTGTGATATTTACTCTTAAGCTCAGGATCAACATCCAACTGCATGGTTTGTTGTGTCATAGATGAACATGATTTTCAAGTTGTACATGCTTGCTTGATGAGTCTCATTTGTATTTGACAACTTGCTTATTAAAGTTTCATGCTGTTTTCAAGAAACGTGATTCAGAATTGCTGTTTTATTAGATGTCCAAGTTCCACTAGTACATGCAATATTTGCAACTTAAACAACAAGAATGTTGTTTTATATGGTGTGTTAATACTCATCCAAGGGCTAGAAAAGTCTTGTTTATGTTGCAAAATGCATAAGTTCTTAGTCTGAGTTACATTTAGGTAATAATTTTGCTGCCATCTCACAAGTTGGAATGGTGGATGGATGATTTGTGTGTTAGTTGAAAATCCTAAAAGAAAAATCTGCTCCCATTGTTGATTCATACAATAGATATTGAGCAGGGTTAGGTACTGATGGATGTTTACACCATTCATTTTTATCTGTTTTCTCCGTATTATTACGTGTTGCTCATGCTAATTTCTTCTCACAAGAAGATTGTTTTGTGTGGAGCAGACAAGGAGCCTATAGAAGGTTCTGGCCAATCAGCAGCAGCTGACAATGTTGCTCCAGAAACTCTTGATGGTAGGACTGATGGTGCTGATGTTTATGTTATCGAGACATCATTTTCTGTGGGGAAATCACCTTTACAAAATGGAATACAAGCTTCCAAGAGGACTTCAGGAACTACAGGGCTTGGAGAGGGTTCGCCAAAGGTCTGTCCATTTGTTCCCTAATGTCATATGTTTCTACTTGGTTAGTCAAGCTTAATAATCATATAGGTGGGAACTGTATACACATTTTCTACTGAATCCACAATGGAGTTCACCATTGATTCGCTTTGCTGATGTTTTCTTTTTGGTTACTATTATGCACAGAGTGAGAGATCAGATGAAAAATTATGTGATGATATTTTTGGAGAGACTCCTGTTGGAGTTTGTAAATCGGTAAGATCCACAGTTTTGTGCATCTTGTTTATCTGTTGTTTGTGTTGTTAAACTTTCTCTGTTAGATGTGTAATGCAGTTCTTTAAAATATTCACAAGCAATTATGCTAACGATTTGTGCTTTGAATGTGTTGCAGGGTAAAGGAGATGAAAAATATTGTGATGATATTTTTGGAGAGACTCCTGTTGGAGTTCGTAAAACGGTAAGATCCACAGTTTTGTGCATCTTGTTTATCTGTCTTTTGTGTTGTCATACTTTCCTTGTTAGTTGCACAATGCTGTTCTTTAAACTATTCATGAGCAATTATGATAAGGATTTGTGCTTTGAATGTGTTGCAGGGTAAAGGAGAGGGTTTGCCAATCGTGAGGAGTGGTCTTCATGACAATTGGGATGATCCTGTAGGATATTATAGTAAGTATTCTGAGATGTGATAATCTCCTCCATTGTCATTTCTATTTTCCTTTCCCCCTAGTTTTTATCTTGAGCACTGCCTAAAACATACTTCTTTTGCCTTTTGAAGATAAGACCTAATATAGAAACATGTTTTTTTTTAAGAGATGGATGTTTTTGAACTTGACTCTTCATGGTAAAAGCTATTTTATTAATCCATTTTGAAAGTGTTTATTTTCCTTTTTTTCCACCAGAACATGTGTTCTTGTTCTGGAGGATGAGACTTCACTTTACATCATTTCAGAGGCAATGATAGGAAGTATAAGCTTGTCTTCAATTTGTCACAAGCATTTATTGATCTTGAAAATTCGTGAATGTGGTAGATCAATATGTTGTTTTTGCTCTTCAAATAGTTATTTTGATTTTTTATATTATTATTTTGGTATGTAGGCCACCGATTTGGAGAAGTACTTGATGGTCGATATGAGATTGTTGCTGCTCATGGAAAAGGTGTCTTTTCTACAGTAGTTCGCGCAAGGGATCTGAACGCTGGCATTGATGAACCTGAAGAAGTGGCTATAAAAATTATACGCAACAATGAAACAATGTTAGTATTCATTTTTTTAATAATACTGTGTTCTCTCTTTTCTTATCCTTGTTCTTTTTGTCAACTTATTTTATTGTCTGCTGATTCTACATCTATGGTGCAGGCGTAAGGCTGGTGATACAGAGGTTTCAATATTGAAGAAATTAGCAGGTCAAGATCCAGAGAACAAGCGTCACTGTGTTCGTTTTCTTTCAAGTTTCAAGTATAGAAACCATCTTTGTTTAGTTTTTGAATCTCTTCATATGAACCTGCGTGAGGTCCTAAAAAAGTTTGGTCGAGATATTGGCCTTAAACTAACTGCTGTTAGGGCATATGCGAAGCAGCTTTTTATTGCTCTGAAGCATCTAAGGAACTGTGGTGTTCTTCACAGTGATATAAAGCCTGATAATATGCTTGTAAGTTTCAGTGCCACAATTATGTTATGTTACTTTAGTTAATTATCCATTGATTACCCGCTATTTAATTCACCTTTTCCTCCTCTCTTTTCCCACAGGTAAATGAGGCAAAAAATGTGCTGAAGCTTTGTGATTTCGGTAATGCGATGTTTTCTGGTAAAAATGAAATTACACCGTACCTTGTAAGCCGATTTTATCGTGCTCCTGAAATAAGTAAGTTCCATTGTTGAACAACTATTTTGGGTACTCTTGTTAAATAAATTGTTACTGACACGCTTTCTCCAGAAAGATAAATTGATATTGACACACTTTCGCCAGAAAAAAGAAGCTGATATTTCATAATATTTATAACAGTAAATTGTTTCCAAATAGGGAAAAAGTAATTATGCACTTCTGTTGCAGTTCTTGGTTTGCCGTATGATCATCCGATGGATATGTGGTCTGTTGGTTGCTGCTTGTATGAACTTTATTCTGGAAAAGTTCTTTTTCCAGGTTCTACAAACAATGACATGCTACGACTTCACATGGAATTGAAGGGCCCTTTCCCAAAGAAGATGCTTAAGAAGGTAAAATCACTCCCACCCCTCCCGATAATCATTGTTGATGGTTCTCCATGGAGGTTTGCAACTCTGTTCCTGAATTTGGCTTTCCTTCTTTATCTGATTTGACTTCTACATGCAGGGTGCATTTGTTGACCAGCATTTTGATAATGATTTGAATTTTCATGCTACAGAGGAAGATCCTGTTACTAAAAAGGTATTTTGTATGCGTAGGTCCCATTCACAGACTTGTTCGTAACATTTGTACCTTGTGGTGGTCCAATTTCAAATTGATTGATTTGATTTTTTTTTTTCTTTCTCTGCAGATTATGAAAAAGATTATTGTGAACATAAAGGCAAAGGATGTTGGGTCTATTATTTCTGGCTCTCCTGGTGAGGATCCAAAGATGCTAGCAAACTTTAAAGATCTTCTAGAAAAAATCTTTGTGTTGGATCCTGAGAAGAGGATGACAGTTTATCAAGCACTAGCTCACCCATTCATCACGGGCAAGTGAACCATGTTGCTGCTTTTCTGACTCCAGACATGCTGTTGCACTAGAATTTGTACATTATGACCTAACCCATTCAGATATCTAATCATTGCACATTATCTTTATATTCTGAGTTCTGGCCTCTGAGCTTTGGACAGTTTTTCGCATGGCTGAAGTCAAAACTGGTGATATGTGGTCAGCAGTACTCTTTACAGGCGGTTCATTCAGTGGAATGTACTGGTTCTATTGTAAGACAACTTGCCAAAGGCGTTTTTTCTCCTCTTGTAATCATTTTTAATTGGGCCATTGTGAAATTTCATCAAATTTGCACTTATTTCTCTGCTACAATTTTTTTTGTACTTTGGACATGGTTGCTGCAATTGGATTTGTGGGATACATAATAAGGAAAGAAGTATTCTGGAACCCACGAGTTAGTAATTGTATATGTTCTTTGAGATCCATTGCTGAAGCAGGCAGGAAGAATCTCGTTTTCTGCTGTTTTAACCTGTATTTTCTACTCATATAGTTGTATATAGCGCTGAATATCAAAACGTTTGTCATTCTAAGTGCTGCAATTATTTCACTTTTATATTTGCAGTCTGTATTTTCTCTTACCCTTTTATTTGATTTTTCTGGTCCTTGAGTGTCTAATTAAATTTTTCATCCAGGATAATCTTCCCCTGGTTTGAGGCATCCTTCCAGTGCTTAGTTGCTTAAAAGGCACCCAGGAGAAGGTACCTTGGTTTGTTTATTAGGAGCTCATTTAATAACCCGTCGAAAGTGCTGGAAATTTTATTCTTCTTTTCCTGTCATGAGCTTGAACTAGAATTCCTAGGGTTTCTTATATTTCTTTTTATGATAGTTTTTTTTTGTGCCTCTTTTGTTTGTTTGGATCTTGATGTTGCTTTCAAAGAACACGTCTGCTGTTTAATATGCTTCTTACATTTCAGTGTTGCTACATCTGGCACCCTTTTTTGTTTTGCAATATGCATTTGTGTTTCAGACATTTCAGGACTGCTTAAGCAGTCAATGTCTATATTTTTTATGTGGTCATTATCAATGGTTGTAGTTATTATTTTGTTTACCTTTACTATCTATATGCGCTAACATAGTGCATGCATCTGATCCATGGCCTGTCATTCTGGAGGCACTTGCTCCTGAGATTTGCCGCTACAAACTTGAAGTGATAGTGCATTTTGGTAAGTAATTCAGGTTTTAGATTTGGCACTTCTCTCCTTAAATAGGCTACTGGGAAGGTGTTGTATTTCCACTGGAAATGCTAATGTATCAATATTGTTTCCTGTCTTTTTTCCAGGGCATTGTGTCATCCATTTGCCGCTCCGGTAAGTATCTGAAAACTAATTGGTTATTTTGAGCTTTGTGTAATTTTTAATAACATGAAATGTTTAATTTTAGGTTTTCTTGAATTTTGGTCTCTGATGTTGCCATAGTTTGTTACAGATACTTCATAGGAACCATGCATTGCCTTCCATATGTAGTCAGTGCTCCTCATACAAAAGCTTTATCTATAACTTGGATACAAAACACAGGATGTGACAAAATACTATTGTGAAGCATAAGCTTCAGTCAAAATTGCATCTGGATAAGATATAGAAACATGTTTGAAGTATAAAATCTAGTTGAACTTGCTCATACGTTCTTTTAGGTCTGCCCTAGCAAATATTAAATTATACTTTTAATTAAGCTCAATGAACATGTTTCGAAGATATGATCTGTGTTAATCCTGAATTCATTTGTTTGAAACCCTTTTGTCTTGGATTTGGGTGATCACTGGAACCCGTGAGTTAGTATCTGGTCAAATTTGTTGTTTGGGATGATGTGTTAAAGCATCAGTCCAACTTATGTGGCATTGGACCTGAATATTTTTCTCATTATGCCTCAACCTTGACTGCTTGCTTTGGATTGGAATAAGTTGAATTAATAGTCTTTCATAGCCTACTCTAGCATCATGTTTCAATAATTACTGTTACAACAATATAAATGACAAGCAAGAGAGCGTTCCGTGTTTGGTCATGTGGTGAGGAAAGGAGGTTGTTTGGAGAAGTATTGCACAAGCTACCAGCCTTAAAGTATATTGATCTTTAATCTTGCAAGAATTGTGCACAAAAGGTCCTATAGTATTCCAAGTTCCAAGGCTTCCCTTCTACCCGCATGATATCTGACCTTAACCACCTGAGCTCTGTATTTTCCACTGTCAGTTTCCCAATTGGGTATGGGTGCAAGTACTGTTCTAGGTTTGGGTGTAGAAGGGATATGCGGGGAAGAAGGGGAAAAGAGAAGGGAATGAATGATACAGAGATAAAAACATGGATTTGAATATTGTTGATAACAAAAAGGATGCTGCTGCTATTCTTCCCCGTGTTTCATTCAGATTAAATAATTTCTATTTCCTTTTCAATTATACAGAGAAATGAGATGGTCTTTTCATTTGAACTTTTTGTCGAATTAAAATTGTTCTCTGATAATGCCTAGTCATTGTATTCTGGCAAGTGGAATGACAGGACACAAAATATGATTTAATAAAAGGCAAGTTGGATTGTTCTATTAAAACATCAGGGTCTGTTATTGATAGTAATGTACAATGGGACTAAGAATGCACAAGATGGAAGTAGAGGGATTCATTGTGTTTAATTTTTTGCACCGGGCTTGGTTTTCCATTCAAGGCAAAGTTGAGGGACATGTATGGAGCCAAGCTTGTTAAAGTAAATATTCTCTATATTTAGTGTAACTATCTTGATAAAAAAAAGGTGTGCGACATGCATTTCTGGTTTGATGTCAGCCGCTATATAGGCTGGTGGTTTTTGACAGAAGTATTACAAACATATACACTCCTTATCATATCTGTCTGTCCATGTGAATTGAATGCAAATGTTGCCATGCTTCATTCAGTGCAACCTCTAATTGGCCTTATGGTTCGAGTTATTTCTTATTTTTCTGATTTGATTTAGAGCCTAGTGTAAAAAAATTGCTTGTGGTTAATATCATTGGATCTAAGACTTTTGTTTTGAGTGAAGGAAAATTCCTTCTAAGTAGAACTAGTTTACTGCACTTTTATGCATATAGGTCATTGGAGAAACAAAACATGGCTAAGAAGAGAAAATAACTTGACATACAGATATGCTATATTTTAATTGATTTGGTGTAAAAGTTGAAATGAAGAACTTGTTCTTCCACTTCCCCTGATAATTACTCCACAGGAGCTTCCATAATGAAACTAAATTTGTTGGTGAACAGGAAATTTGATTTCTTTTGAGATTATTTTCACAAATGTTTGTTGTTATGCAAAGTACATTAGCTTTTGCCCTCGTTGCATTTTTTCCAGAATACTGGGATTTCATTTTTCTTTAATTTATATAAGTTGCATAGTTAAGTGCTTGTGTTGTATGATTTCCCTGCAAATATATTAATGCGAAGTTGTTCTCCCCATTCCACTGTCAAATTGGTTTCATTGATGATTTGCTGAATTCACGAGTGTAATTATCCAAATGCTGGATCGATGATTATTGTGCTTCAATTCCTATTTGGTTGTTCCCTGTCAAATCATTGTTTGAAAAAAGATTAATTAGCCTATATTAGAATTATTTATAATTGGTTGCCACCGAGTTTTGTGGTGCTCAGTTTGGTTGGGCATGTTGGTTCTGAATGTTTTTGTTGGACATTTGTATGTTAGATTTAGTTCTTGCTGCTTCTTTTGAGGGTTGAAAGGAGCATTTGTTTTCTGCTTTCTACATGTAACATTGGGTGATTTAAGGAATAATTCCAAGTTCAAACTCAAACTCAAACTCAAAATCAGAAGATAAGAGGATGTTGTTGAGTCATTTTATTAGACTAGTAAAACAGGAGGGGGGAAAAAGAATTAGCAAGCAACCTTCTACATTGTTTTAGATTTGTGTTTATATTTCTCAAGCTTTATGATCTTCTTATGTTTTGTCTTTGGCATACGTAAGCTTAAAAGATGATATTTTTCTAGGTATGCAACCTTCTTGAGTATGGCAGTGTGAATTAAGGTTCATTTCATATCTATTCATATCTCTTCATCTTTTACCATTGCTGACTTCCTATTTTGGTTCTTAAAATGATATTCTAATCCATTTTTGTGTGTGGGTGTGTAGTTTATTGCTTCTCACACTGCTTTTGAATTGTGTTTGACTTAACTGGCAATTACTGTGAGTTCTATATATATTTTTTGGAATGCAGTGGAAGATAATATGATATTATCTAAGGAAAAATGAGGTTTGAAAATCTTCCACTGTTTTGCTAACGTGTCCTAGTTTTGGCTTGCCTTTTTATTAGTTGCCAAAAATGGAATGCTTTTGAATTCAGAAGTTCTTTTCCATAGGTTAGAAAAGGATGACATGGCCAAGAAAAAAGACCGAGCAGGCTTAGATTTTAACAAACTTGTTCTAGCGACTCTTTTACTAACTTTGTTTTATCATGTGATCCAAAACCTGTTAGTTGGTGTCCCCTTTCTTTTCTATTCTTTTTTTTTTTGGTTTGGAGGTGGGGGATGGCTGGAGTGGCAAAAAGGTTTTCTTGCCTTGTCTTGGGAACATTATCTATGCAGGAGGTGTGTGGATGTATGTTCTATGATGCTTTTGATATCAGTTTGTTTGAGTGCTGTTTTGATCTAGTGTTATGAAATTATATGTGATAGTATCTTCACAGCAATTATACTTCTATCATGCACCATGTTTCGGTATATGCAGTGTGTTATTTCATGATACACATCAAAATTCGTTTCTGTTTGTTGAAAAGTTTTTGTAGACCAATTATTTGGCTATCGAGTCATCTGGGATTTTCCCTAATAGTTTTTTTCTGTTTTTTTTCAATAGTTTGGTAAATGGTCCTAGAAAATGTGGCGGGAATTCTTCTTTTTTTTTTTATGAATTATATCAGTTGCCTTTTTTGTTGCATATAAACACAAAGGGGTGATCAATGTGATTTATACTATTTATGTCTCAGTTTTTAATTGATGAGTTTTCTGATTCCATTGACGGCTCCTTTCATTCAATGGGCACTTATTCACGTGTGCTCAAGGGCGCTGTGGAGTTTTGTTAATTATTCAATTCTTTGGTTCAGCGATTCTTAGGTACAAGTGGAAACTGAACAATATTACCTCTTTTAACTTTTATGGCCTTGCTTAACTTGCTATGATCAAGACTTGCTTTTATTGACCTTGAAAAAGGTCTTGCCAGTAGGTGGTGTTATTCAGACAATCATCCTACCAGTGTTTGGTAGAAATGCTACTGACAGTTATCTTTCAACTGGTTGAGCGAGGTTCTTTTTATGTTTTTTTATCCTGAATTGATTGGTATTGCTTTTAATGATGAGTTATTGTTGAACTATCAAAATAAGGCGCCAAGAAATTTTGGAATTTGCTTGTATTTCAATGTTTTATTGGAAGGAACATTAGAATTGCTAATGACATTTTGCACTAAGCTATTTATGCCTAAAATACCTCCAGCTCGAAGGTCAAGTATGGTTTGGAAAATATAGGATTTGAAGTTATAGGAATGAGATTTTGAGATTCACAATCCTGTGCATTGATAAATTGTCCATTTTGGTCGATCCAGCCTCGCATTTAAAATTTTCTTAGTTAAGAGTGGTATGTTCAATCGGGAAATGGAAATAATCGTTGTAATATGTGGGTGTGCTTGAGAGGTGAGAGTTGATGTGCAGGGAAATGCTTCGATTGTTAAGAAGTATGAAGGCCTGGATTTGTCGGGGTTCTTAGTGGCTTTGGTAGAGGAACTGGATTGAATAGCAATGCGTAGAATGGTGTGACCGGTTTTATTCAAACTTGCTATCTGTCACAAGTTGACAACTGAGGGTGGGACTTGGGGTCGCAATGGCTGAAATCTTCGTTTTCTTGCAAAATACATTTGTGGTTGATTATACAAAGTAGGTATAATCAACCTCTTCCCTCTGTAAACTATAATATAGTATTAAAAAAATAAATAAGCTAACTATGCTTGTTCCTTTTATATTTTCCTTTTTGTGCAAGCTTGGAAAAATGTATCTTAGGTTTCATGAACCAGCAAATTTGGTCCATGAGAGCAATCAGAGGGTCATAAACATTGTCAAAAAAATAGAACAATGATGTGTTGTCGTTATAATATGAAAACAAAACATTAAAATATGTTTTATTTGATATTTTATCGAATAATATCTTAGTATTTTGTGTCCGATGTTCATGCAAGACATTTTAAACTTAATAATAAACACTAAATTTGTATTGTTTGCGTCTATCCAGAAATGAGTTGACTGTTTCAAAGTTTTATCACATCGTGATTTTTTATTGTATTTTTTTACCATCGTGTTCATACCACCTTCAAGGCTTCAACTAGTTGCATGTTCTTTCCTCGCCATGAAGCGTGTGAAAGAACTTTCCTCTTTTTTTAAAGCAACACTGGTTATGAATTAACTATTTTGCATCATCTTATTTGTTGATTTTTTTCTCTCTTTTCTTTGATGCAATTAATGAAAATACATATGCTTACAACCCAGCTTCGCCTTTATCTATTTGTTGCACAAACATTGTATGATTAAATACAATTATTGGTGTTTATAACCACTAACTACACAGTCTTTCTTTGTATGTGTGTGTTTGTGTGTTGTACCCTTTTCTCTGTGTTTGATAGAAACATCTCTTATAACTTTTCACACGTTTTATATGAAGAGGGGCTCTTAAAACATCTCGAATGATAGTATTGTCCTTTGAAACACAGTGTAGCTATCCATTTTATATTTTTGAAAAGCTATTGTTTGACCCACAGCATACATGTAAATTACCAGTTTATTATTTACATGTCGAGCATTGATGGTTCGTTTTGACGAGCTCACTATAAGATTCTCGTGTGTATAGAAAAAAATATCATTTGACTTGAACTTGATTTTGCGCAATATTAGAACTTTAGGGACTATAATTGACAATTGGGAAAAAAAATCAATCTCTTGGAAAAAGAAAAAAAAAACAAAAAGATGTGGAATTTAAAGAGATGAGGGGTAAAAAAGAAAGATAAGAAAAACATTAAAATATGATTTTGCGCAATATTAGGCTACCTTCGTACATTTTGAGATACAACTGGTAATAAAATTATTGGCACCCCAAATCTATATTTCCCATGGAAGTAGTATATATTACGATAATAACTATCAACTTGCAAGTTTTCCGCAATATCAGACTATTACTCACTGCTATATTTTTGTAATTATTCTATAACCATCGTCGTCATTGTCCTTGTAATGTCATATCGCTATGCAACAACTATTCTTTTAAAAGTGTTTTTTTAAAATTGTGTTTGGTATTGTTGTAATTTTTATGGATGTGATTTGAAAAAAAGTTATTTTATAAAAAGTATTTTTAGTAAAAGTTAGTTTGGAAAAATATATATTTGGTTAAAACTATGGTTGAAATTAAGGTTGAACCAAAAATAGTTTAATGTGTTTGGTTAATAATGTTTTCCATGACTTCCCGAGCTTGCAACAATATCAGGTAAAATATCATCATGAATAAAATTAGGATTGTGATTAAATTCTGTAAATGCTACATCATCATGAAATTTTCTTTCAATATTAGTGTCATTGAATAATGTTAAATCCTAGTTTTTTTGAATAAAACACAATGCTTGAGAAATTTTGTTGGATTTTTTTAGTTTACTGTGTCGGGCTCGGTCTAATGCATTTAGGTTAGGGTCGGAACCCGTCTAGGTCATGAACAGTGAAGACGCTCTCCAATGTTTACGTGAACCTCCACCTCTTCATGTGAACAGTGCAGCAGCTAAATTAATTCACGCGAACGAACAGTATAACATGATCATAAAAATTTTGTTTTTGTTAAATAGCGGTAACAGCCGCAATTTAAGTGGATCCCATCAAAACAAAACTCAGTTCTTAACTTAACCAAACTCTAATATTTATGGCTGGCTGTTAACTTCAGTCGGAACTTTAATACCAAATAGGCACTTGGCACATTAAACTTATACTCGATATTAGTCTATTATTATCTCTTTACCATCATAATATTACTAAATTGACCATCATATTTTATACTCCCTCCAACGAAAACGGGCACCTAGCACATCATACTTATACTCGATATTAGTCTGTCAATATCTCTTTACCAACATAACAATTCATAATATTACTAAATTGACCATCATATTTTATA
>Ga0307509_10009827_pt1 | contig 11852 bp, 16 predicted proteins | sample 10_EM_MG_FD_202245 | JGI IMG/M metagenome (GOLD analysis project Ga0307509, IMG submission 202245) | Populus trichocarpa ectomycorrhiza microbial communities from riparian zone in the Pacific Northwest, United States - 10_EM | ecosystem: Host-associated > Plants > Roots > Unclassified | place... | reverse complement strand
GACAAAGAAGGCAATAGGGTTGTTCAAAGTTACCATTATTGACCCCATTATTGGTTCCATTATTTTCACCATTATGTTGTTTTTAGAGCCAATTTTTGATTAATGGACTAAATAATAAGAAAATTAATGAGCAAATAATAGTCAACTTTGAAACCCACCCCCCTGGGAAAATCAATAATGGGCTGAATAATGGGCTCCCTTTGTCTTGTAGACCCATCAGCATGGTTTCAGCAGCTCTGATTTCTTGAGTCTCTGACCCACCATCACAATGCATTTAGGGCTGGACTTTGTGTGCACAAAAATAAACCAAAGTAATTGCAATCAACAGTCTCACTTCTGTCAAATAGAGGGCAATTACACAAAGAACATTTAAATCAGTAGATTCCTGCATGCACTCTATAAGAGCAGGAGGCATGATTTATATACATTTAAGTAACTATAGTGATCTACTATAGTAAAGGCAGCGATAGTGTCAGTATCATTGGGACATGATGTTGGTATTGTTGAGATGTGGTGTTGGTGTGCCTCCTTGCTGTCAGGATGTGATGGTGGTGTTGTCAGGGTGCAGTGTCGGTGTTGTTGGGATGTGGCATTGGTGTCACCAGGATGCAATGTCAGTGTCAGCATCGGTGTCATTGGGAGGCGGTGTTGGTGTTGATACTCAGGCAGTGTCAGTGACTGCGCACAGTATGCCCCACCCCTCCCACTTGACATGCCCCTCCTGAATATCCACAAGTCACTCCCAATGCACGTGCAGGGTACTATCCTCTCCACCAACAACAGGTAACACAATGTCCTGCACTGCCCTTCACCCCCGCTGCTTCCACAATGCCACTAATGCTGCTGCACTGCCATCTGATGTGCATGGCAGGGATGACAATGGCTGCCATGCCGATGCAGAGGACTTTGCGCAGGGTGGCAGAGGCCGATGCTGCAAACTTGAGATGTCAACAAGATGTGATACAATCTGCAAAGGTGAGGGACAGTAAGAGGGTGGGGCATGTATGAATTGCAAAAGAACAAGGAGGCAATAAGGTGGGGTGTGCATCTTGGGTGACAATGGAATTGTGGCTGTCAAGGTGGTGCGCTCTTGTAGCATTGGCCAGTGGAGAAATGGTGATCCACATGTTGTCAGCAGCAGGGTTTGAGGTGTGATAAGAGTAGATGTGAGAGGGCGATGAGTCAAGACCAAGGTGGAGGATGACAAGATGGAGGTATGCAACAGTGGCAAGCACTGAAGCGCTGACATGTTGCATTGGTGTGTGGAATGGTGGTAGAATGGTAGCAAAGCAAAGCACAAAGTTTGACTGGATTTCCACAAATGAAACTCCAAAACATAATGGGGAATGCAGAATGCAATGAATAATGGCCATTAAGTAAAAGGAGCCCTTGACACTCCTTAATTGAAAAATGACCATTAATTGCTCCATTAATGGTCTCCTTATTTACACCACCACTAAATAATGAAATGAATAATGAACATGATAATGGTGTAAATAATGGGAATTTTGAATGACCCTAATCTCCTGAAGTATAAAGCAAGACTGGTCGCAAAGGGATGCTCCCAAAGACCAGGCCATGATTATGTGGAAACACACTCACCTGTTGTCAGACTTGAGACCATTAGAATGTTGCTTGCAATAGCAGTGAAGTGCAAGCTGTATATCCACCAGATGGATGTCAAAGGTGCATATCTTAATGGTATACTCAAGGAGAAGGTTTATATGAAGCAACCAGAAGGCTTTGATGACAGAAGCAGTTGCATATGTTGATTGGTAAAGATGCTATATGGCCTGAAACAGGCAGGTCAAGAATGGAACATTGAATTTGATTCCAAGCTCAGAAAGAGAGGATATGAACAATTGTGCTCAGATGCCTGCATATACATCTGGTATACAGAGAATGACTTTGTCATAATAGCAGTGTGGGTAGATGATACACTGATCTTTGCAACAATGACTGAGCTTAGAGACAGAGCACAAACAGACATAAAAGAGGAATGGGAAGTCACTGATCTTGGTAAGCTGACTAAGATAGTCAGCATTGAGATAACAAAATGCCCAACCAAATCACAATTTCTTCTAGCAGATATATAGACACAATACTCCTTAAGGAAGGATTAAGTCAGATAGACAAAGTAAGTACCCCACTTGATCCAAACATAGAGATAGTTGCAAATCCAGAAGGGAATGCTGGCAGTTGCAGTAACTCCTTTGCCAGATTGCTCAGAGAATTGCAGTATATTGCTAATGCAATGCAACCAGACATCACATATGCCATGAACAGATTAGTATCATACACAGCAAATCCCAGCTTACAGCATTGGACCGCGATCAAGAGAGTCCTAAGATACCTAGCAGGAACCCAAGACCTTGGCATCATTTATAAAGGAAATACAGAAAAGCCAGAATTACATGGGTATACAGATGCAGCATATGGAAATGCTGACAAGTATAAGTCAATAACAGGATATGTGTTTATAGCCAGCAGAGGAGCGATCACATGGAGCTTGAAAAGACAGATCATCCAAGTGCAATTCTCTACAGAGGCAGAGTATGTTGCCATATCTGAGGCTGTGCAAGAGGCATGCTGGCTATGGAGCCTACATACTAAGCTAGGACTGCTCTGAATAGAAATCCCAACCCAAATCTACAGAGATAATAAAGGATCTATCACTATGGCAAGTAACCCCACATTCCACAAATGAGAAAAACATATTGCGATAAGGTGGCATTGGGTGCAAGACTTAGTCCAAGACAGCATGATCCATTTTGATAGTTGTTGAGATCCCAAGCAGACTGCAGATGTATTGACTAAGGCACTACCACAACTGAAGCACCAGAAGCATGCCCAAGGGATGGGCCTTGCATTGGTTTGAAGGGGGGTATTGGGACTAAGCCCTACAAGCCCAATGCTTATCACATCTCCTATTAGATAAGATTACTCCAAGGCTCCTGATTACACCAAGACTCCTGATTACAATGGTGTCTGTACTGCTATATAAAACTGAGTAGAGTAGAATGAAAGACTTCCAGCAGAGTGGGCAGTTCCGCTCTCTTCCACTGTGTGCCACATTCACTTGCTCTTGTCCCTGAAACCCCTTGCACAAGCGAATATCTCATCCCCAATCACATGACTTCACACATTTATGCTGCTGAGGGTGCTGCTGTTACTAAGTCTAGCAAGATACTTGATAACCAACACAAGAACTGGTCTGCTTGGTTGCAGTCCATGGTGTTGCTCTTCAAGCTATTCAAAGTTCAAGAGTATATCCTTAGCAAGGTCACCTGCCTGGACCCTCAGGATGATCTGGTGGGTGCAGAGAACTGGGGCTATAATGACATATTTGCCCAGTTGCTCATTACAAGCAACATTGCTCCCTTGGAGAGAGTCCACACCAATGGATGCCCAATGTCCAACTGCATGTAGCTCAGTCTGCAATCGATGCGTGAGTCCACATCCCACCTTATCTTGACTACCCATCTCCACATGCTTATGAATACCACCATGGTGGAAGATGACAACATACCTGAACATATTTCTAAGCTTAAGCAGTGCTGGGACCAGCTCAGCCTTTTCGGAGACATAAATTATTGGGTTTCCAAATTCCTCTTCAAGAGGATCATAGCATCTTCGCTCCCTGAGTCATGGGACCAATACCCCAATCAGTTTGTTGCTGGTCAACTTGACTTTGTCAACACAGACCCCAAAAAGAACATTGATAACCAACAATTCATAGGCATACTCAAGCAGGAGTATAAGTGGCATCAATCCTGCAAGCCCAGAGCAACCAAGTCCTCCAAGCAGGCCCTTATCGCTCACAGCCACAACAACGCTAGACCCCCTCTTGCCAGCCAGATCTCTGGCAACATGTACAATCAGAATTGCACCTTGCCCCTGCAGACATGTTGCAGGATCTGCAGACTCATAAACCATTACATGCATGACTGCTGATTCAAAGGCAAACCAAAATGTGCGACATGCAGAAGGTTCAGAGATAAGACCAAAGACCATCACAACACTGGCACTGGCAAGCATGCACATGATGATGACAGTGGGGGAAACTGTTATAATTCAAATAAAAGACCTCGAAGAGAGGCAAACAATGCCAGCAGTGCTGAACAGGCAAACGCTGCCAAGCAGGAGAAACACATTGCATTTATGGCCAATATGGCTGATGTCAATGATATGGACATAGACAGTGATACATATGATGATGCCAAGTACCATAACTTCAAGCATGTTCCTAGCTCTACAGAAATAGACCTCTGTTTGATCTATTATGATTGGATAGCAGATACAGGAGCTACCTTACACATCACACATAGGCACAACACCTTCAACACCTACAAGCCCATACCAGCAGTTCCAATAGCTGGTGTAGGAGGTGCAAAGGCACATGCAATCAGATGGGGAAACATAAAACTCAAGTCCAAATGGAATGGAAAAATATACATTCTAGATCTACAAAATGTCCTACATATGCCCAAGAACAAGAATAACTTACTCTCTCTTGGGAAATAGGAGAAAGATAGGTGCAGCTACAATGCATGTGATGGCACATTATCCCTTCTCATGAAGGAAAAGAAACCTATTGCAAGAGGTACTAAGATCAGTAATGATCTATATAAGTTAACATTCAAATACATACCTAGAACTGCACACAGCGATCATGCATTCAGTGCAGCAAGCCCTTCACAATCCTGGGAGACTTGGCACCAACACTTTGGACATGTTGGATACAGTGGCATAAAGAAGCTGCTAGACAATCAGCTTGTTGATGGACTACAAATCGACATGAACTCACTAAAACCAGGTTGTGTAGCCTGCACAGAGGCGAAATTATCTGAGGCCCCCTATAGCCCAGTGTCAGAATGCCAAACGAAACCAGGAGAACTCACCCATATGAATCTGTGGGGCAAGTACAATGTGGCATCGATCCATGGAAATCAGTACTATCTGCTCTTGATTGATGACACTGCACAGTACATTACTGTAGAATTCCTAAAGACCAAGGATCAGGCAGCACAAAAGATCAAGAACTACATGACATACCTAAAAGTGCAGGGCAGAACCCTATGTGCAATATGAGCAGATCAGGGCACCGAGTTCGTCAACAAAGGCCTAAGAGATTGGTATCACTCTTAAGGCATTGAGCTACAAGTTACTGCACCCTACTCACCATCACAAAATGGAGTTGCAGAACATATGAACTGCACATTGGTGGAGCTTGCATGCACAATGCTCACAGCTGCAGAACTCCTGGAATTCCTGTGGGAGCCCACTGTTGTGCATGCAGTGTACTTGAGAAACTTGTTGCATATGAAACCTAGAGCAAAAGCAATACCATATCAGCTTTGGAATGGCTGAAACCTGAATGTTGTACACTTACAAGAGTTTGGCACACCTGTATGGGTACTCCTCCAAGGACAGAGAGTCCAGAGGAAGATGCTTCCTAAGTCCCAAAGAAGGGCATATATTGGATACAATGAAGGGTCAAAATCAATAAAGTACTACAATGCTGCAACGAGGAACATACTTACCTTGAGAAATTTCTGCTTCCTGTCAAGAGCAGATCCCTCTCCACTGGAGGAACTTGGAATAGAACCAAGCTATCTGCTTAAGGGGGAGAATGGCCCTCCATATGAGGGGGAGCAGGAAGATGGCACACACAGTGCCACTCCCAATGAAGGCAATCCTAGAAAGTGGAAAGCATAGGTGAATATAGACCTGAGAGAACCCCAGAGAACCAGGGGAATCTGCAAAGACTACAGATACTTGCACAATCCATTCCCAGACAAGATAAAGGCTGGTATATTATGCATCACCAAAGAACAGGCCTTTAATATGATAGAAGAAGCCTTCAATGTCATCCCAGGTGATGATTGCCATAGTCTAAAAGAGATGCACAAATCCCCAGACTGGCCTGAATGGGAGAAGGTGATCCAAACCAAGCTAGAGCAGCTCCAGCAGATGGGAATGTGGAACCTTGTCAATAAACCTGTTGGCATGGTACCCATAGCTAACAAATGGGTGTTTACCAAGAAGAGGAACAAAGAAGGTATCCTCACCAAATACAAGGCAAGACTTGTCACCAAGGGCTGTGCCCAATGTCTAGGGCATGATTACCTTGAGATGCATTTGCCTGTTGTGTGACTAGAAACAATACAAGCCATATTAGCAATTGCCCCAATGCAAAAGCTGCACATTCAGCAAATAGATATCAAAGGAGCTTACCTCAATGGGATGCTAAGAGAGCGTGTCTATGTGTAGCAGCCAGAAGGCTTTGCAGATGGAACCAGTTGGGTTTGTCTACTCATTAAGACCCTCTATGGCCTTAAACAGGCCAGGCACAAGTGGAACATTGAACTCAACACCAAATTGAGAAGGCGTGGACATGCCTGCCTACATTCCAATCCATGCATGTACATACTGTGCATCAGTAAAGAGCTTGCCATCATCACAGTATGGGTTGATGACTTGCTCCTATTCACAACAATGATCAGGCTTATGAATAAAATGAAAACAGATATAAAAGCCAAGTGGGAAGTGACCAACCTTGGCAAACCAACCAAGGTTGTGGGCATTGAAATCATGATAAGCAGAGACTCAATTGCGATATCCCAGACAAGATATATCAAGTCAATCCTGAAGAAAGAGGGACTTGAGCATGCAAACCCAGTAGGGATGCTGCTAGATCTAAATATCCCACTTGAGCCAAATCCAGAGGGAAATGAAGGGAACCATAGCAATTCATTCATGAGGCTCCTAGGAGAGCTACAGTTCATTGCAAATGCTACAAGACCAGATATTGTATATGCAGTGAATAGATTGGCATCATATACTACCAATCCAAGCCTCTAGCATGTAGGAGTGCTCAAGCACATCCTATGGTACCTGAAGGGTATGAAAGACCATGGCATAGTATACAAGGCACTTCCCCTAGAGCCCAACTTCTTCTATAGGTATGCAGATGCTTCATACAGGAATGTGGATGACCACAGATCAATATCCAGCTATGTATTCCTTGCCAGAAACAGAGCCATCACTTGGAGCTTGAGAAAACAAGTCTCTATCACCTTATCATCAACCGAAGCAGAGTATATCACACTCTCCAAAGCAGCCCAAGAGGCCTGCTGGCTGAAAAGCCTATATGGCAAACTTGGCTTGCTCCAAGAGGATGTCCCAATGCTGATTCAGGGCGATAACAACAGGTTGATTGCAATGGCAAGGAACCCACAGTTCCACAAGCACTCCAAGCATATAGTGATCTGATGGTGTTGGGTCTGCAACCTAGTCCAAGATGGCAAGGTCTTCATCGACAATTGCCACGATCCAGAGCAAACAGCTGACGTCTTGATGAAAGTGCTCTTGTGTCCAAAGCACCAAAAACACACCCAAGAAATGGGACTTGTACCAGCTTGAGGGGGAGTGTTAGACTACAATCCAGTGGCAAGCTGATACAAGTATCAGTGCCCTGTGCACATACATCAGCACATACATATTAGTATATGCTCCCGCATCTATGGTGTCCCTGGACATAGCTGCACTGCCTTACTAGAGGTTGGCACTCATACATATATATTGTGCTATGTAGTGTGCATGAATATTATCATCCTGAATTCCCTCTATCTACATGTGCATAACTACCATAGCCTTAAACCAATATCAGGGCTTGAAAAACTATTGGTCCCTTAGCACAGATCTCTTGGGAGTTTTGGAAGGATTTAGGATGTACATAGGATTGCTTGGGTTTATTGTGTACATTTTCTGCCTTATTTCAATTTCAACTCACCACTCTCCATTTCACATCTTGCCCCTTTAGATCTAGACATCACCTTCAACATTCACTGCAAGGTTACTTGCCCTTGTCACCTTTATGCTCAACATCATACAGCTTGTGACAATTCAGTAATGTAAGATATGGACTCATGCTAGCCTTGGAAGAGGCACCTTTTGGCCATGTGACAGCCCCTGCACCCACCAACTGTACATGTCAGCCTTGTCTTCACACATATACTGTTGGGAACTCACTACTTTTATGGGTAGCAAGACTTGACTATGGCATGGAGTTGAAGGTGACTGATCCAAAGGAGCAGCAGTGAGATGTTAAGGAGGAAGAGGCAGAAGGTGAGAAGAGGTGGGACAAAGTAGACTGCTGGTGACAATAAAGGAGCTTTGTGAGGCTCCAGTGTGGGCGATTGACAAGAGAACAGTCTAAGGACTGTTCACCTAAATTCATAGGTCTTATATACTAATACAGGGTGGTCTGTGTGCAGTTTAGGGTAGGTACAATTACAGGTAACAGGGGACTGCACAGTCAATGCGCAGCAACTGCGGATTACATCATATATCTTGATTGGGGTCTTGCCCCAATGGGTCATGTCTTTGTTGATTGTGTTGTGTCACATCTCTGTTGATCGTTTAGTGGACATGTCTTGTTGATTGTTCCCACGATCTTCCATGTGTTGATCAACAGGTTAGATGCATGTCCAAAGCACGTCTTGTCATGTGACATTGTTGATGACCATTTCCTTGATAGGTCATATGTTATCTTCCCAGGGTCATGGGGTCATATCCTCCCAGGGTCACATGCTGCTAAGTCATGTGATGTCATAGTGGCGGAGGGGTCACGTGATGAGTCACGTGTATGGTCATGTGATAAGTTCCCATGGTCACATGATGCTGAAGTTACAGGTTTGTAGCTGGGACTGGGGGGTGCAAGTACCACTTACAACAGTATCCCCTCTTTAGGATCTCCTTGCACCTGCAAGGCTTGTATGCATATCCACTCTTTAGGGTGATTACAGGTATGGAATTCTGTGACTAGTTCTTTGGCGTGGGTTAGTTCTCCAGCTGGGATCCATGAGTTGTCAGCATCTGTGTAGCCTGTCCAGTGGACAAAGTACTGTGTGCTCTTGCAATTTCTTGTGGGATGTGCTGCTAGGACTTTGTCTATTTCATAATGTCCTTCTTCTCCTCCAATGATTTCTGGAGGGGGTCGCTTGAAATTAGGTCCATGTGCTTGTGTTTCATGGTAGGGTTTCAGCAATGAGTTGTGGAATATGGGGTGAACCCTTATGGTCATGGGTAATTGCAACTTGCAATTAGTAGGTAAAGCCCATATAACTTTGAAAGGTCCATATCTTCGTGGAGCGAGTTTCGCTTTCAGGTATGTCATTTGTAAATTTGTGGCTTCCAAGAGTACTAGGTCGTCTTTGTGGAATGTGTAGGATAATTCTTGGTGTCCTCCACTTCATATTTCTTTAGCTGCAATGATGAGTGCTGCAGTGACTTCCTTGTATATTTGTTCTAGGTATTGGATGCGTTCATCCACACTTTGTAGTCTGGTCTGTAGTTGCAAAGGTGGTTTAAAGGTTGGTTGAAAGCCATACCAGACTTCGAAGGGTGATCTATGGGTGCTGCGGTGCAGTTGTGCATTGTGTGCAAATTCAATAATGGGGAGAAGTATGGTCTAATTGTCTTGTCGGAAGTTTCCACAGATACAAAGGTATTGCTTGATGACTTGGTTAACCCGTTCTAACTTGCTGTCAGTTTGAGGGTGAAACACGGTGGACAATTTCTGCTTGATTCCTAGTTTTCTCCATAGTTCTTGTGTTACTTGTGCAGCAAATTGTGGTCCTCAATCAGAGATGATCGCCTTGGGAATGCCTGTTCTTTTCCAGATGTTGTCTACTAGTAGTTGGCTTGTTTGTTCAGCCATGATGGTCTTATGACAGGGGGATAGAATATGGCTTTGCTGTGACAGTCAATGACTGTGAGGATGCTGTCATATCCTTGTGATACTGGGAGGTCTACAATGAAATCCATGGTGATTGTTTCCCATATCCCTTCAGGGATCTTGTTGGGCTTGATTGGTACTTTGGTTGGTGGTCGTATCTTTGTGGTTTGGCATGTGGTGCATCCTTGTATGTAAGCTTTGACAAATTTGGTAATGCCTGGCCACCAATATTCTTGTGAGATTAGTTTGATGGTTTTCCATTGTCCTGGGTGTCCCATTAGGTTGTCATGAAATTGCTGGGTGACTCTTCATTTGAGTTCTTTGTTCTTTGTCTTTGGAATGTACTGTATATTAATCCTTTGTAAAGGATTAGGCCATCTTTGTAGTTCCATTCTTGTAATCCTTTGTTTACTTGTCTTGGGCCACTGGTGAGGATGTCTTTGAGTTTCTGGCCCATCAATGTGTCTGTCTTTATTGCTTCTTGTATAGCTTCCTTGAGCTCTTTGTTGATTCTAGTAGGAATTGCCATGTTATGTAGTGCCCATATATGGAATTGCTCTGGCTTGAGTAGGAATTTTTCTGGTGAGAGCAAAATTGTTTCCACATTCTTGGATGCTATCCCCTTTTTATAATCTGGATGCCTGGACAGCGCATCTGCCTTGTTAATTTTGCCAGGCTTGGGGATGATAACGTAGTCAAAAGTGCCAAGGAATAGGGACCACTGCGCTTGGCAACGTGTGAACATTTGTTTCATGGTAAAGTACTTGAGATTTGCATGGTCTGAAAATATCTTTGTTTGGTGGGCACTGCCTTGGAGGTAATGGTGGAAATGTTTGAGGGCATGAATGATAGCCAGGAGTTCTTTGTCATGGATTTTGTAGTTTCATTCCACTGGCTGCAATGATTTTGAGTAAAAAGTGACTGGGTGCGACTGTCCTAGCATGTTGTCTTGTTCTAACATTGAGCCCATGGCATAGTTGCTAGCATTGGTAATCAAGGTGAAAGGTTTGTTGTAGTCTGGTAGGATTAAGACCAGCATGGAAGTGAGTGCGTGCTGTAACATTGTAAACACATGTTCTTGTGATTGGGTTATGCCCATGGTGTATCCTTCTTTGTAAGGTCAAATAGGGGTTGTGCCAATGTGGAGTAATCTTGCATGAAACGATGGTAAAAGTTGCAAAATCCCAGGAATTGCTGTATGTCTTTGACTTTCTTTGGTTTAGGCCAGTCTTGCACTGCCTTGAGTTTGATAGGGTCCATGTGTAGTTTGCCTTCAGAGATTATTAATCCTAAGTATTCAACTGATGTTTGGTTGAAGAAGCATTTGGCAGGTCAAAGGTATAAGTCCAACTTGAGTAAAAGTTGGAAAACTTTGTGCATCCAGTAGATGAGTTCTGTGATCATAGTTGCATAGATAAGGATGTTGTCAAGGTAGATGACCACATGTCCATCCTTGATTAATGGACCAAATTCTATGTCCATAAACATTTGAAACATTGCAGGTGTGTTGCATAGTCCAAAGGTCATGACTGTGGATTTGTATAATCCCATAGGTATCTTGAAGGCTGTTTTCCATTCATTGCCTTTGTGTATGTGGATATTGTTATATCCCCATCATACGTCTAGTTTGGTAAAAAATCACACTCCCAATAATTTGTCAACAAGTTCAGGAATAAGTGGGATTGGAGCTGCATTTTTAACTGTAATTGCATTCAGTGGGCAATAATCTTGTACTGGTCATAGTTTGCTATCCTTCTTGTCTATAAAGAAGAAGGAGCATGTGTGGGGTGCTTCAGATCGATGTAGTGTGCCTCATTTTAGGCCATCTTCAATGTATTCTCTAAGGGCAACTTTCTTGATAGGTGTTAGGTGATATACTGTGGTTTTCTTCATTTCCATGCCTGGGATAAGGTCTATCTTATGGTCCCACAGCTGGTGCTTGGGTAGTCGCTGTGCTTCTTCATCTGAGAAGACTTTGCCATATTGACAGAATTCAGGGGGTATTTCGACATTCTTTGGTTGTTCTGCTTTGGCTAGAGTCGTTGACACTGTAGTTTGTGCAACTACCGGTTCATATTGTGGAGTAGCATGCCATGACACATTCTTGGGT
>Ga0307509_10009826_pt1 | contig 11852 bp, 10 predicted proteins | sample 10_EM_MG_FD_202245 | JGI IMG/M metagenome (GOLD analysis project Ga0307509, IMG submission 202245) | Populus trichocarpa ectomycorrhiza microbial communities from riparian zone in the Pacific Northwest, United States - 10_EM | ecosystem: Host-associated > Plants > Roots > Unclassified | place... | reverse complement strand
GTCCGTACCTCAAAGCAACCTGAAATGCGGTCTTTCCCTCCTCGTCCTCTGCCTCTACATTCGCACCATACTCGAGCAGCAAGCGTGCCACATCGGGGCTCCCCTCGCGAGATGCAGCATGTAATGGGGTTGTGCCGTCCTTAGACCGTGCGTTGGGGCTTGCACCGTTCTCCAGTAATAATCGGACAATATCGAAGGTTCTGGGGTGGGTATGATACGATGCAGCGATTAATGGAGTTGTGCCAACAAAATTCCGGGAGTTGACGTCGGCCTTGCACTCAAGTAGTACCTGAACCATCTCAAAATCTCCTTGCTAAGCAGCGGACGACAGCGGAGACCGCTCTCCCATACCGGGAGGATCCAAGGATGAACCGTGGTGATGTAGTAATCGAACCAATTCGAAGTGTCTCCCTGCCAATGCTGCCACGGCCGGAGTCAAATAGGAGCCACCTCTAGCGTTCACAAGGTGTGGATACTTGACGATGAGGCGTTCCACGAGACTTTGGAATCCACAAAGCGCGAGATAGTATAGGGGAGCTGCGTCGGATTTGAATGGTCCATGAAAAAGTAATGGGCAAAGGCTGGAAAAGTGAAATCTATGTCGTGTAGCCGGAGCCAAGCCGTGAAGCATGGTTCTTCTGGGTCGAAGAGACATTCCATTATGTTCTGTATGCATGACGACACGTTCTGGACCTGCGCATGGGCGACCCAGTGTGCCGCAGCATAACTCACTAGAGGAGATCTAATCCTGTCCCCATTCTCTTCAACGCGATCGTCTAGCCATAGCAATACGCTGAGGCAAGCTTGTGCCATGACTGTATGTGCAGACTCGAGAACAATATAGTAACGTGAAACATCTCGACTTGGGGCAGCAAGGCGTGGCGAGGTCAGGAATTCTTTTACCGAGAAGTGCGAAAACTGCACAACTCGTGAATCATCATCGCCCTCGACTACGGTGATTAAACTGGAGCACGAGGACAGAAGCGCTTGCTCTTCATCCTCCAACCGCCAACATGCCTTCAGCTTCGGGATGCCTTCTTCATCATCAAAATCAACTACGAGGATTTCCGCGAGCTCCTCGATACGCAGTGGCCGAATAGCGACAACAAGACATTGCAATAGGCAGTGGGCGTGATCTCGATTTGGCTTCTTGATTTCTCGTAAGACCCCCTCATACGTCCGGAAGTTCCCCCAGGGCACACCGAACACTTGATGGAAGACAGTGCCGTAAAACCTCCAGTTGGCAAAATACCCAACGAAACCTGCGTGACAATTCGAACAAGTATTAGAACCATAAAGCGATTCACTCACATTCCGTCGGCTCTTTCAGAGATCATCTCAATCACGAGCTCCCTATCTTCCGTCCCCCATCTCTTCATGGTTGGTTCCGAATCTGAGTAGACGACAGACCGAACATATTCCACGATGTCCTCCTTTTGTCCACTTTGGTGATGGAGGGGGACCTGGCAAGATGTAAGGGGTTCAAGGACGTCTCGTATGCCAATCTCTAGCCAGCTGGTGACACAGACATGAAGATGTAAAAGGTGAAGCTCGACGAGCTCCTTAATAAGCTGAAGAACTCGTTCATGAGGTGATGGCATGCCAGTGGTGTTGGGCCAGAGGGTATCAGGCTGGAAGTATGCTAGTAAGATGGGGCGCACGCTTCCCGCGAATCCAAAGAAGCGGTTCGGAATTGGTTGATTTCCACCAGGAGAAGATACCCCCCTGAAAAACCAGCTTGCCGTTCTCTTCTGATGAGTGCTACACGCAAGGTTATGATTTGTGGACGGGTCTGATGGGGAGAGCTATCTGTGAAGGCCGTCCCACAATTGGTTTCCTACAAAGCCGCATGACACTCCGCAACTCAGAAAGGGATTAGGAGAAGACGAACGATTCATTTGGTTTACATTGCTTCATGTACTTTTCTAAACGTTGTTCAGTCAAACATGACGTAGCGATGTTACTTATATATGACTTACTCACTCGCCCTGCCTCGTTGTATCTCCTTCGTCGCGATCGCCAGAATAGACAAGACCTCAACCATAATCTTTGCAATGATACCCATCATTTCCGGCGTCGGCGGCACGTCGGAGTGGCTTTCGAGGGCATCGAAATGGGGTTCGATACGCTCGAAAATGTCGACGAGTGTGTCTTGGGGTGCCTGGACATCCTTGGCTGCCTGGATACAGTAAGTGTTAAACTGGTTCGCACGAAGGTGTTATAATACGCACTGGAAGGAGGACACCGACTCCAGCAAAGATCACTTTCGCTGGTGCGAATACCTGCCGAGAAGATCTGAGAGTGCACATCGGAGTTGAGTTCTGGTCATGGGTACCAAGCTGAAGCCCTCCTCAAATGTCTCAGAGAATGTATGCAGGACATGCGCGGTTTAACCAAGGAACTTTGTCAACCCCTCATTGCTGCGTTGAGATAGATTGAGGTCCTGGACTTGCTGCTGAAGCACGGTGAGAATGGCAGTGAGAGAGTCGCAGGACTGGAGCTCTGCCGCGGGTGGATGGGCAAGAAGGTCATACTTTGTGTGTTTTTCGTACGCTTTCAAGGCATTATTGAGAATTAGTTGGAAGTTGGATGATGAGGTAGAGCGGGTGTAGGACATGAGGGTTGGCGCGGGGAGTGCGTTCGCGCTGAGAAGATGGTAGCGAGTTTGCAGATGACAAGGTAGAGGGAAATCACTTACCGGGTACAAAGGGACTATTGTGCTCCCTGTATGCTCAGATGATCCCAGAAGTGGATGACAGCAGGCGCGCAAGTCACTAGTACTGAAGCAATTGCAAAAAAATAGTGCCGCTCTGCTCCCATTTCGGCATTCCACCAAAAACTCAACATTTTCGTCTTTTTTTTTTATACATCCAAGCTCTTGTATCTTCATCCGTGCGGGGTTGAACGAAGAAAAACGGTGCAGTAGTTCGCTTATTTCTGAAGTTGCGTTTGTCACACCCATTCTCCCTCACTGCGAAATCGCATGACGAATTGTGAGCGGTGTACTTTTCTGGGATTTGGGCGGGCAACACCGAGACGATCACGTGACAAAGCGACGTAACTCTACTTTCAAACAGCACCAACCAAATGCGCGTCGCAATCTGTTCTCGATTGAATATAGTGGGGGCGTCCAGCTGACGACGCGGCACCCAATAGGCCTGCATTTTTTCTTACATCCGATTAGAATACCGCGCTTATCACAGTGTCAACAACCATTGCAACGGTGTAGGGTGACAAGAAATTGGGAGACCAAAATTCAGCAAGGGTGGAAGTACCACGGTACGTAGAGAGGACATTTGGGTCGGGGTTACAGGAGGGCACGTGTGGCGGTGACACAAATCTGGGTCGAAAGTCTGAGCCCTGAGCTTGGAACACACCTCGGTCTCTTCGAGGAATGCGATCACGGCTTTTCCACCTTCCTTCGCGCTAAGAGAGTTGAGGGTGACAGATGGCGGGCGATTGGTAGGGGGTAGAGCGCTCGCACTTGGGCGTCGTGGGGGCAAAACTAGATAGCGGGACCGGGTTGCGTATGAGCCGATGGAGCCAGGTCTATGAGGAGGTAAACGAGGGCGGAGGAGGCAGTGTGAGAGCCGCCTGATATGCCATCGCTGACGACAGACACCACCCAAGTTTGATATTGATGTTCTGAACACCGCGTTAGCATAGAGTAGAAGTTGCAGGAAAAGGATTGGCCTACATGTGGTCGGAAAATCGGAGATGGGAACAAGGGATGCGTGCCGTTGGTTGAGGTTTGGAGGGTGGCCGAAAACCAGGGCACGGGGGTCGGTATCGAACGTGGTGGCAGTGGAGCTCGAGTTATAAATACCTAACTGGGCTCCCGGTTCTCGAGGTATAGAAGACCACCACCGCAGCTGATTGTAAGTCATCTTCCCGCCCCCAGTTGGATGAAGAGCCCCTGGCGAAGGATGGTGAGGTGGTTGGGCTTGGTTTGAGGTGTTATGGATCGTCGCACGTGTCCAGTTCGGCCTCGAAGGCGAACACGGTAGTCAGACGTGAGGCGCTCAGGCGCAGAGGTGTGAGATTTATAACCTATGGTGGAGCGGCAAGGACATCAATTCGTAGGGTTTTTGAGAGGTCGGGTGTAAGGGACCGGTATTGGCGGGTAGGGGTTAGCAGGAGTGTGGTCAACTGCGTTCGCGTTTGGGCCGTTCCCCAAGGGCCTTCGACGTCGGCTTCGGGCCATAAACTGGGGCGAAGCGGATGATGTGAATAATACGAAATTATTTGTTACCCGTATATATGTCCGATAAGGGTCTTGTCGCAGCTGGCCTGCGCAAAGACTACCAAACACCGCGCAGGGGCCGGGCTATTCGACATCGTTGATCTAAGCCATTCAAACCATGCATAGTGGCATCGGACCTCTCTAATCAAGCAGCATCTGGCTGCGCCTGGAAATCCCTACGCGGTACTGAACTTGCAAATCATCTTAGACTTACCTTAGGCTGTAGAAGACCAGATTTGCTGCTGCAGAATCCAACGAATTCATGTGTCTCACCCGCTACATGTATTTAATCCGTTCGATCTCTCAGAGGAACTGATATATCGACGTTATTGTACAAAATGTGAAATTGAAACTACGCCATGGGTGACATTGGGTGTTTACCAGGTGGAGCACCATACAACGACGGTATCATGATCAATTACTGTAGCCACTCACCACGCTATTACGTGCTTGAAGCGGCTTCGTTGTGCTGGGAAAGCAAGGATTCCTCAACGCGGGCGAGGGCCAGAGGGCAGCTTCCTCGCCAGTCCTTGAGGTTAGACACATCGTCTTCCTAATACTCTGACTATTTGCCTCGCTGTCATCTGCAGATCCATTGTTTCAGGTATCTCGAGTCCAGCATGTTCCCATTAAAAGGGATGTCACTGTACAATCCTGTTGTATGAACCTCAGTTCGGAGTGGTCAAGACGAACTGAATATATTAACTCTCTACCTGTTGTATGAACTACGCGTGATGAGTGAAACATAGACAATAATATAGAAAGTACAACTTACCCTCAGTTTGGAGTGGTCAAGACAAACTGAGGGGAGAAGCGAAAAGAAAGTCGTAGCCTGAGATATACGCATGGTAAAGTCACATGTCGAAATGTCTAAGTGCGACGATCCTAACGTGACCTCAACGCGATAGGTCTCAACAGCCACCTGTGATTGAAAGTCTAGATGACACCACCAATTCCTATCTTCTTTAGGGCTCGTCAGTGCATTCTAGTTACACAGGCGCCTCTGATAAGTGGGCAGAAATGACGATACCGAGAGGGGCTGTCAACTTGAAGGCTAGTGAGTGGGTGAAACGACGTAGTTAAATAGTTGAAGAAGCGCGTCTAGACAATACGATATCATCCCATGAAGAGGACGAACGAGAGCCAGATCTAGAAGCGATGAGGACCCACAAAACATCATGATGTACTTGGTGTGAACTCAGCGCAAAGATTACCCCAACGTATACCTGCGCTACGGCTATCTCACCCCTTGAAGAACCAGGTATTGTCTGTGGCGAAGATATTACAGAGAGCGACGAAAGAAGACTTGTATTCTTGCGCTGAATAAAATACTGGAAAGAGCAGTAAATGCTACTATATGGGTCGTGCACCATGGTCTAACAACAACTTCATGACCTCATGATGTCCGTTCTCCGAAGCAATCTGAATCGGGATTCTGCCCTTGTCATTCTCCGGCTCCACTTCCGCACCGTACTTGAGCAGCAGGCGCACCACCTCCAGGCTCCCGCGGGACGATCCAAGATATAGCGGGGTTGTGCCACCGCCATACCACACGTTTGGATTTGCGCCGTTCTCAAGTAATACTCGGACGACATGGGGATGAGCTTGCCACGACGCAATGATCAATGGAGGGATGCCTCCATCGCTACATGAATTGACATCCGCTTTGTAGTCGAGTAACATCTGAACCATTTCATGATCTCCGCTATAAGCGGCGGAAAACAGCGGAGACTGCCCCCCAGTACCCGGGGGTTCCAAGGATGAACCGTGGCGATGTAGGAGACGTGCAAGTTCGAAATGTCGCCCTGTCAATGCCGCCACAGCTGCTGTTTGATAGCAACCGCCGATTGCCTTCACATTGTCTGGACACTTGGCAATGAGATGTTCTACAAGACCTTGGAATCCACACAGCGCAGCATAGTAAACGGGGGTTCCGTCGGATTTCTTAAAGGTAACGAAGTACCGAAAGGGTGGGATGTGATTGAGGGCATCCATGTCATACAATCGGAGCCAAGCCACAAAGTATGGTTTTTCCGGGTCAAAGAGACGTCCCATAGCGATTTGTACATGCGACGACACGTTCTGGAACTGGGCATGGGCTACCCAGTGTCTCGCAGCATATGTAGCCAGAGGAGAGCCGTTCTCTGAGCCTTTCTCCTCAGCGCCATCGCCCAACCGCAACAATACGCCCAGGCAAGCTTGCGCCATGATCGTATGTGCAGGCTCAAGCATGATATGATAATGCGAGAGGTCTCGGCTGGGAGAAGCGAGGCGGGGCGAGGTCAAGAATTCTTTGATCGAGAAGTGCGAAAACTGCACAACCAATGAACCGTCGTTCTGAATGTTATTGTTGTGACTGTGACTGCCCACATTGGGGTCACTGTGGACACGGCTGTCAACAGCAGCATTTTCGACGATGGAGATCAAACTGGAGCATGACGACAGAAGAGCTTGTTCATGATCCTCCCATCGCCAACTGGGGTTCAACTTCGCAGTCCCTTCGCCATCATCGAAATCCACAGCGAGGACTTCCGCAAGCTCCCCCACCCGAAGTGGCCGAATAGCGACAACAAGGCATTGCAAAAGACGGTGCGCGAGATCTCGGTTTGGCTTCTTGATTTCCTTTAGTACACGTTCGTACGTCTCATCCAAAGATTCCGGTAGTTCCTCCAGGGTACGTCGGATACTCGGTGGAAGACAGCGACGCAAGGTTTCCAACTGGCAAAACACCCAACGGAACCTGTCTGATGGTTTGAACAAGTATCACAAGCCAACACCAATTCACTTACATTCCGTTGGCTCTGTTCGAGAGCGTCTCGATGACGAGTTCCTTATCCTCCGTCCTCCATCTCTTCATAATCGATTCCGAATCCGAGTAGACCACAGACCTAATATAGTCGGCAATGTCTTCCTTTTGTCCGGTTTGGTCATGGAGGCACACCCGACGAGAGGTAAGAGGCTCAAGGACCTCGCGTATATCGATTTCTGGCCGACTTGTAACACAAATATGAAGATTTGGAATGTGAAGCTCGACCAACTCTTTGACGAGCTGAAGTAGTCGTTCACGAGGTGATGGAATTCCATGCGAGTCGGGACATTCATCGAGGGCATCAATGATAAGGTAGACTTGATGTCGATCAGGGAGCGTGAGCATCTCTTTCAAGCACTGTGTCAGGACATCGTCACTGGGCTGACTCGTGCCTTTCTTGTGGTCCAAATAAAGATTTGATAGAATGTCGCAACGAGAAGCCGAGAGAGCAGAAAGCTGGGTAAGAAGGGAGGGCACCAGGTCGTGCAAGTTTTGCTTGTTGGCGTCTCGAAAGTCGAAATAGAAGTATGCCGTTGATGCTTGTCCGGCCTTGCACGATGCTTCAATATCTTGGATGATTGTGGAACTGAGGGAGGACGTCAGTGCTTATTCTTTTAGAAAGATACTTGTTCCGAACCAGAGGATGCTCTTGCCCGAGCCAGCTACGAATACAATATTTCATCAGAGGGTGTCAGGCGTGAAGTGTGGGACCTACGTTTGCCATGAATCCAAAGTAGTGAATCGGAATCTGTTGACTTCCATCCGGTGAAGATACTCCCTTGAAAGAACCAGTTTGCGGTTCTCTTCTGATGAGTAGCACATGCAATGTTGTGATTGGTGGACGGGTCCGGTGGAGAGAGCCATTTATGAATGTTGTCCCATGACTGGGTTCCTGAAGGATGTATGAGCCTCCACAGCCAGAACCGACGAGGTTATGAGACCACGAACGTTCGATTTGGTCTACATGCTCGGCTGTTTGTTGCACGACTGCCCTCGCTTCTTTTCCGCCTACTTGCACGGTGGTCAGACGTTTCTTTTGGAGAACTGACCGAAGATACATTGCGTACCATCGATGACTTCCGAAACCTTGTCAGCGACCACCCTCACTCTTTCATCAACGCCTGCCACCCGGTCGTCGACACCAGACACCTGATCTGAAACTCCCCTCACTCCTTCACCAACGCCTGCCACCCGATTGTCGACACCAACCACCTGATCTGAAACTCCCCTCACTCGATTGTCAACAATGTGCGTGGCCTTCAGGACTTCCGTAGTCGCCATCCGAGCCTCTTCGTGCGTCAGCTTATCAAGCCTCTTCAGCGCATCCTCGACATCCGTCCTGCCAATTAGCTTCTTCATGTATTTTTCTGACCATCATTCAGTTAATCGTGACGTATTTGTTTATGAATAACTCACTTGTTCGGCCTTGTTTCATCTCCTTCGTCGTGATCGCCAGAATAAGAAGGATCTCAACCATGATCTTTCCGATTATGTCTATCATTTCCGGTGTCGGCGGCACCTCAGCATAGTTTTCAAGGCGTCGGAAAAAATTCTCTAAGCGTTCGAAGATGTCGATGAGAATATCTTGGCTTGCTCGAACATCCTTTACTGCCTGAGAATTGTAAATGTTAACTTTGCTCCGTCGGAGGTACGAAGAAGGATACGCACTGAAAGGAGGACACCGAATCCAGCAAAGATCACTTTCGCTGGTGAGAATACCTATCAAGTCATGATTAAAAGGCATATTTCAGTCGAATCCCTGTATTGAAGCATACCAGACTAACGCCCTCCCCAAGTGTCTCTGAGAAGGCATACAAGACATTCACAGTCGGGTCAAGCCACTTTGTCAACCTCTGATGTGTATTTCGGGATTGGTTGAGCTCCTGAACTTGTTGGTGAAGCAGGTCAAGGATGGCGGAGGGAGAGTCGCATGTTTGTAGCTGGGCTGCGAGGGGATGTGAAAGAAGATCTTGTTTTGTATGTTTTTCGTATGTCCTCAGGGCATTGTTGAAAATGACTTGGAAGTTCGAGGACGAGGCAGGTGTAGGGTGAGTCCGAGACATGAGTGTAAGAGTGGTACCTCGTTCGTGGTGAAATCGTCTGAGAAGACGAGCCGTTTGGTGGGTCTTGGGCAATGGGCAAAGGGTTCGTCTTCTCGGTCTGACGCCCGGCCCGTCCAGTACCGTAAGTGTAAATTGTCATCAAACTCATCATTGCGTTAGCGCTTCAGCTGCAGTACTGGTAAGTTAAAATGCATGGCCAGACCAGCTTTCGGGTTTACCACCTCCCCCCATCTTTTTTCTTTACAGATTCTCCGTCGTTCAGTCTGAAAAACTCGTCCCGCTCTCAGCTATGGAAATAAGACTGAAGTGCCACATGTGGACGCAGCAGTGCTACTCGAGATGACGACGCATGAACGAGGAGTTTCACCACGTCAGCAATACACGATCCGTGGGGTTACATGTTCTCCCCTCACCCCTCCCTCGATAATACCCGTGATTGGACGGAGTGTGGAGTCAAACAGGAGGCTGGCAGGAGGAAAAGGATTGCGGTGCGTCACCTATATTGTTGTTCTTTCCCATCCTACTTAAACTCCCCTCTTTTCGTTTTGTAGCACTTGTGCTCATCGTCCTTGGCTTTCCGTGGAGTCTGAAAGCGAACGAACTTGCAGTCGCAGACTCAGCGGATACCAGAGCACTTCCCTTGACCGGCAACCGTTTCGAACGTATCTTTAGAAGACCGTGTAGGGACTCCAAATTCAAATTCTGGCGCAATGTAACCCCAGATCTGGTCAAGGTCAGCGCCTCTCATTTGTAGTACTTGTGTTTCCCGGTCAACGTGGCCCGCATGTCGCCCCGTCCTGCTCCTCCCTCATACGTGCAGCGAGCTCTGTAGGAAGGTATTTTCGCACTTCTTTGCCTGCACGATGCAGTCGAGGAACCTGGCTCGTTTCCCAGCTCAGGTCCTTTTTGTTGTTTGCACAATTATCATTTACGAAGCGCGAAAGAACCCGAGTCGAGCCGATCGTGTTGTACCAGCATTATGGCAGCATATGCGTGGGTCAGGTTTCTCGCGCAGACCACAGACTCGGAGGGCGTGTTTGGCCGGGGATGCGAAGCTCGTGAGCCTCGAAAACTTTCTTCCGGTATCGGTCTTTAAAGTCGTTTCTTGCCTCTGTCATCTTTCATACGAGCCCCTTCACGTCGTCTGACGGAGAAGTGGTGTGCCCACAAACGACTACGTAAGCACCTTTTGGACCTGAGGTGGACAGGCTTGCGGTGCCCGTGTCACAAATCCCAAACTGCCTGCGGCGGATATCTCCAGCAGAATTGAGGTTCTTGACACAGCAAGATCCCACAACAGGCGTAACATGTTTGTCCGGCAAGGAAGTCAGAGCAACCATATATTAAAGTTACCGATTATTATCTTACAGTGCGGCATTGGTACAAAATATGACGCTCCTGGTCTGTGTAAACGCTACTCGTCACATCCAAAGATCCCGTAGAAAAGCGGAGGCGAAAAAAGAGGAAAGCAAACGCGTTTGATATCGCAGAGGATGATGTATTTGACTCGTCCTGCAAGAACGTCGCTTTGGATATCACAAAACTTGGCCAAAAAGGAGCAGCATCCGCTCGGTTTCGGTCTCGCATACTACAGATTGAGCTGGACTTCCCATCAGTGGCTAAAAAAAACGACCTAACGTACGAGAGTGCCAAGACGGCGTCTCATTCGAGGAGTGGCCACGCTGGCCATCTCGTCGTAGTCTTTTTAAGCTCGCCGCTGAGATTGGACCTTGTCCGGGGACTCAAACCACGCGTAAACGTTTGGAACGCGAGTAAAACCCAAAAAAGGTCTGCGATAGACAACACGTGCATCGTAAGGAAGGGACGTGCGGCGTTGGGATGATCAGAACCCTGAATGCCTCGCATCTCTCCCCCTTGCCTTTGACCCTCTTTGTAATGGCCTTCAGCGCGACGTCGTGCGTGACGGCAGCTTGCGGCAGAAGCTATGGAGGGTATAGCCACCACTGCAGATAAAAAAAGAGGAATTCGATGGGTCAAAGAGTTGGTAGTAGGGGCGCTCGAGGACATTTCACTGCTCTGGTGGGATGTGCCATGTTACACGGTACCATATGGGGTGCCATCATTTGAGGGAAGCGAATGAGCGACCTGAGATCTGTTGATGAGCTCCGATAATGAAGATGACGACGGAACCAGACACGAAGGGACTATAAGACCAGGCACTTGCATTGCGGAGGTAAGGCCCGGCCGCCCGGGGTTATTTACATAAGCTAACGACATAACTTTTGCTGATGCGGTGAGGCCGCCGCGTGCCCACATCAATGAACACAGGCTGTTGGCCATGCATATACAATGAGGCCATTAAGTTCTTCTCCCCCACGTGTCTCCCTATCCACCCATTGTGATCGTGATGCCCAGAACTCCAAGTCAGCCCGACCTTGAAAACGGACCTGATGGTGGGTCTTGAGTTCTTCTTTGTCTTTTCTGTTTTCGTCTTTCAAACCGCTGGCGGCTCGCTTGTAGTTGAGTTGAGAAGCATTGCATCTACCGCGGGATCCAACGAGGGTGTTGGAGAAAGAGGAATGAATGGAGCGTCGAAGGACTTTGATTACAGTGCCAATGAACCATGGTCTCTGTATGGGAATGTGGCTGAACGTTATGATGAGTCTCGGATCCGATCCTTGAAAGACGACATGGATGGCATTCCCGTATATGTGAGTGCAAATTTTATAGCGTAGTGGCCAGCCTTCATTTACATCATCCTTATTCCAGGCTGGCT
>Ga0307509_10009825_pt1 | contig 11852 bp, 16 predicted proteins | sample 10_EM_MG_FD_202245 | JGI IMG/M metagenome (GOLD analysis project Ga0307509, IMG submission 202245) | Populus trichocarpa ectomycorrhiza microbial communities from riparian zone in the Pacific Northwest, United States - 10_EM | ecosystem: Host-associated > Plants > Roots > Unclassified | place... | reverse complement strand
CAAATAAACAATCCAATCCAATCCTATCCAATCCAACCCACCAAATTCGATAACTACATACTGTACTATCCGCACATTTTATCATTTACAACGACAACGGGCCAGTCAGGAATGGGGTGTGCGCATAGAGTTGGGTGGGCGAACCAAAGGCGACCGTGGATTGCGCTGCGATAGGGGAGGAGGAGAGGGAACTGAACCCCCTCTTCTCCCTTTCTCTCCCTTCTCCCATTCCTGCTTCCGGTGGTGGTGGTGGTGGTGGTGGTGCTTGTGCTACAGTGCTGTTATGTACGGTTACAGTTATGGCAGGTTAACTTAGGTGAGCGTGAATTTGTTTTGTTTTTGTTTTTGTTTTTTGTTTTTTGTTTTTGTTTTTCCCTCCTTTCGTGCTTGCCGGCCGAAGAGTAAACAGGATTGTGCGGGATATCATATTCTTCTTGTCTCTTGAGAAGGGGAGGCTCCAAGCACGTGTGCCTATTCATCAGAAAGTATCCCATCATATTATGAAAATCTAGCTATGGGTGGCTGGATTCGCCGATGACGTTTTGTATGCGGGTGTTCTACTGGGCTGGGCCGGACTGGGCGGGCTGTGAGAAGCTGAAGGGTTGACCCCGCTGGCTGGTGAATGGGTGGGTAGCAGCGGGGTAATTTCCCACTATTCTTCCCAGGTCTCATGCGATTGTGCGCTCAGCGATAAGGTAAAAAGGCATAAAATGTTCGCATTAACAATTAAACTGGGCTGCAGAACGTTACATACGGTACATACAATAAAAAGTGGAGTAGAATACATTTCCAAGATCCTGACCAAAGAAATAAGGGAAATAAAAATAAAAATCCTTTCCACAATAAGAATGGAAAGTGGGGAAGAGTGGGGTGAGGGGAGGGGGCTCTTTTTTGAAAAACAGAGGCGTGGCATGAGTAAATTTGCGTAGATAGACAAAGGAAATATAGGAAATAGAAATATTACATTAGACTTTGGCGACACAAGGAAATCCTTCTTTCTCTCTCTCTCAGTCCGTCCTGACGACGACGATAATAACAGCAGCGGGGCTAGCCAGCCAGCCTGTGACAGTGATTTTGTTTTGCCAACTGCAAATTCGCATTCGTTTCCTACCACTGCCCCTTCCATTCTTTCAATCCACTTCCAGCTTGTTGTAACAGTGTATCTGTATTGCATCGTGCAACTCCGGTGTTTCCAATCACTGCACTCTCCATCCATCCATCTCCCGACCACTTTCCCTCGACCCCGCCCCCTCCCCCGCCGAACCAACCGAACAAAGACCAACGAAAAGAAACAAGAAAACAAAAAGGGTATCTCAAAAATCAAAACAATTCCACCCAAACCTGTAATTTTTCCCAATCCATTCCCATATGCAGGCTAGAGATTTTTTTAAGTGAACCCCAATATGCAGATGAATCCGAGGAAAGAAAGTCCCAAAATAAAAAATAAGAATAAAAATGATAAAACAAGAACTTTTTCCCAAAAAAAACCTGGTAAAAAGAGAAACCTGAAAACCCAGAGCCCAACGGAATTGAGGAAAAACAAAAACCCTGTATAACATGAGTGGACCCGTGGAACAAGATGAGAAACTAATAGTACAGCCCAATTGCTTTTTGAAGTGAAAAAAATAAAAGATGCCATGCTCCCGACCTAAACCGAAGGAGAATGAACAAGATTAAACAAGTAGCAAAAAAACAAGGGTATACAAAGGACAAGGGTAGAAGAGCAAAAATTAATAGAAAGTGAGCAGAGTGAAAAGGATAAGAATGATGACAGGTATAAAAAGAGACGAAAGGGAAAACGCCCCAATCTAAAAGAAATCCAAACCGCCGACAAAAACTTTTGTGCTCCGTTGATATTCTCGATTAGAGAATGATTAAAAGAACGCCCGCCAAAACCTCTCTTCAGATTATTTCGTGTCGTCATCCACCATCCTAAGCATCCGGACGACGGAGGATATCTTCGCAGTTGACCTCGAAACGCTGACACCATGTGGCCATACCCCTCATCAATCTCTCGGTACGATCCCACTCCTTTACGCCGTTAAACATAGCATCAACAAATTCAGCCCCCGACTTCTTGCCCATCTGAACCGTTTTGCCTTCCTCTGGACGTGGCGAGGCAACTCCGCGAGCTCCCCTCCACATGTACTCCTCGCAAGCCTTGAGGAGATCCTTCAACTTGGACCAAAGCCTCTCGCCACTCTCCATGAAATCATCCAAAGTCTCACGATTCTCCTTCGCTTTGATCTGAGGATAAAACTCCCTCGCTCTCTTCAACTTGGAGCTCAACTCAATCAACAATCCCCAAAGTCCACCCGCAGTCTTAGTGGCATCATGCGACCTCCCATGGTGATATTTGGTCCAATTAAATATCCATTCACCCAAAGAGTTGGCATCAAAGACGGATCCCAAAAGTATAACGGGTCTCTCATTGGGATCCCAGTTCTTCAAAGAATAATCGGCTGGAATCCCAAGAGCAGCTGCCTTTCTACGGATCGCATCGGCATCGATCGCAGCAGGATCAGTGTTTGCCCTTGGTGGCATGGAAGGCTTAGCAGACTTGGGAGGGGAGCGAGGAGAAGGCTCGCCAGACCAAGTTGCCTCACGTCTGTGTGAGTGAGGGTGAGCATGAGTTCGTGATCTAGTTCGTTCGCGAGGTGGAGGGGATTGAGGGCCAGGGGTAGGAGCGGGGAACTGTTCATCGTAAGAGTATCCATTAGTACCTGAATAAGTAGTGTGATCATTCTTATAAGAACGGCTAGAATGACGGCTAGAATGAGGACGGCCAGCTTCACGGCGGGAGGCAGTCCTATATCGAAACTCTTTATGTGGTGTGGAATCCCGAGTGTAGTGATGGGGATAAGGAGGAGCAGGGTAGCAAGGAGAAGGAGAAGGAGGAGAACGAGAACGACGGTAAGAATGGAAATGAGAAAATTTAGAGCCACTTACGTATTCGGGCTGCTGTTGCGCAAAGCTGCCTGGTACGTAAGAGTAAAGGTTGGGCATGTTGTGATGGGCGTGAGATGAGGGTGGGGGTGTATGTACAGGTGTGTGCATATAATGGGCGCCTCTGTATTGCACTCCCGGACGGGGAGAAGCAGTGTTATACTGGTCATGAGAAAACTCGGGATGCTCATGACCAGTCCGTCTGGAAGACGATGGCCGCTTGCCACTAACATACTCGGAGGAACCCATGAATTCAGGATGCTGAGAACTTCTGCGTCTACTCGAGCTAGGAGTTCGTGGTGAAGGGGCTGGCGTCGGAATAGACGCTCCAAAGCCCTCTTGGTAAAAATTCGATCTCGAATGCATACCAGGTGGAGGGCTACTGTAACCGTATCCTGGGGGGTAAAATGGACTCGCAAAGGGTGATTGCTCGAATTGTTGCATGCTGCTGTTTTCGTATCAACTCGTGAAGCTGGTTTCTCGATATAGAATATGGGAGGGGTGTGATTGCAGAGGCGTCTTGAATGTTTCTTCAGGACGCTTTCAGTTAGAGGGGGTAGATGTTGGATTTGGTTCCCGTATCTCTAACATGTAAGTAAAGCAGGTAGTAGCAGCGATAGCTGGGGATATCAATTGTTTTATGAGGACTGAGCGATCCAACTTGGAAGCGAGGTCTCTCGGCTATGTGTGGATGTAGGTAGTGTGCAAAAATGTCGCGAATAGCGAACCTCGGGAATGCACGATGATGGAAGTTGTGAGCAGTGGACTCGATAGGGAGAGAAAAGAGAGAAAAGAAGGAAGCGCGGGACTCCGGGGGGGGGCCGCTGACGGGTTATATATGAGGGGGATATAATTCTGTGGGGGTCACGGAGCTGTGACCAAGGTCACGAATATAATAAATCGGGTCTTTTTCCTCGCACACACACCAAATACGAGTAGCAGCCAGCGACTCATCACAGGGAAAGCGAATCCCAGCACTTTTTTCCTGCAGAATTTGCACAGACTCCCACCCACCTTCTTTTTACCTTTTTTTTTTTTTTTTTTCACCACTCCCATGCACCCCCCCAGTCTCTAACTTAGGGGACCATGGGCTTCCACCCCCTTTCTCACCTCCTACCTCCTCCTCCCTGCAAGTGTATTCGAGCACACTGCACCGTATCCTGTCCCTCTCTGCTCAAGGACTCGAGTACGGTAGGTGTGACTACCATGTAGACTGGTACTGGTACTCGAGTACTGGTACTGAACGGGTACAGTACGCACAAGTATGTGTGTGCGGAGAGACTGAGTGAGGAATCTCAGAATCTGGCCTCTCTGTATTGGTGTGTTGCCAAAACAGCCGGCGGAACGGTATGGATAAGGCAAGGAGTAAAGAACTCCTTCTTGTTCCTGTCCCTCACTGTTTTCAATCAACCAGTGTCGGCGCAAGAACGATAGAACCGTAGGCACAACTAAGGTAACAATACGGTATTCTAAAACGACCTCCTCCTCCACTCTGCTCCCTCCAGAGCACAAGAAAGAGGGGGCGATGTCTCTCTGCTCCCCCTTAGACCCTACCGTACCCTACCTCAGCACTCGAATAACTCACATACCTAAAAATGAGCATCCGCTACGCCCACCCGCAACCGACCAATACACTTACTCGGTTTACACCTACGCAGCCTCCCTCGCTCACTCATCCACTGTCAGAGAGTTACTCGCGCAACAACAGGTTAATAAAAATACAATTACAGTGTGTCTATCATAAACTTTGCGCTATGATTAGAAGCCGCAATTTACCACGAGCGAGTACCGCACCATTTGTCAGCTCATCATCATCATCTCTCCCTTCCCCGGCGGAGATTTTCTGGCGCTGTTCGTCCTATCGCAATAGAATTCTTTCAAACGGCGACAAAGATTCCTCCTGTCCCTGCCGAACATACGTACCATACAGCATCTCATCCCAGCCTACCAGGAAGGCCACATTGAATTTTTCAGCGGAAAGCTGCTTTCCAGCTCGCTCTCGTCCCTTCCAGCGCCTGCCGGTAAACCCTTATTCTTTCTTGCCCTCCTCCGTCCACTTAACTTGCCCCTCGCTCTGCCAACCCACACCCGCTGCCACCCCAGGCTTGGTTGATGTGATGCGCTTGCGAGGCAACTACCTCTGCTCGTTCATGCCTTTCACCCCGATCGATAACTGGCCTTCGCGGGGGAACAGACGGGACTGCTAATTCCCACGAGTAATTCATCCATTGAATCCAATTCAATTCCACACACCACAGCACCCAAAGCAACTTACCGCACACAAACTTCCAAGCCGCTGGTTGGGATATTGTAAAATGAACTAATTTTAAATAGGTGCAAAATTTTGTTGCCAAGGGTCACCATCCAACGAGCTCCCTTCTAGCGTGTTTCCCAAGGTTTCCCTTCCTACTCGAGTATTCAAAGTGGGCATAGTCCAGTAACACAGCTCCCGCCATGCTTTGAGTGGGAGAAAAAGAAACCGTTGGGAAGCTCCGTGCGCCCAGGACGAGAGGAGAGAAAGGAAAAACCCACTCCTTACTCGCCGCTTGCCCCTTTTCCAAACAACCGGGTCCGGAAATGAATTCATTGAGAAGAAAAGAAAAACAAGCCGCCGAGACTTCATAAACGAGAGACCTTCCGTGCAAGAGCATGAGATACTCTCACCCCCCTTCATCCTGGTTCCCAATGCTTTCTCTTCCCTACCGTTTTCTAAACTCCTAACCTCACCAGAGTCACCACACCCTATCAATTGCTTGTTCGGCCCTTTAGGAATCCGGAAAAAGGGAATTGCAACCCTTGTGAGCCGTACACAAGCCTATTTGTTATGTTGATGTTCATCACACTCTCACAAAGTTCCGAATCACACAAATCACACACATATGCTTCTATCAAAAGCGAAAACGTCCGTGAGAGAGATGGTAAGGGTGGTACAAGCAACATCCAAGTGACTGCTAAGTAAAAACCCACGGTGAAAATTTTTTCTACACACTTTATATCCCCACTTGAGTCATTTATTTATTCCTCCTTCCTTTTTCCTCCCTTCCTCCCTCCTTCGAACGGAATTCTATGTGGTGTTGGGGGGGTCGTGTAACTGATTCTCATTGTGTGAGATTGAGAAGAAAATCCGCTCTGCTTTGATCGCTTCGCGTAATTCATGGATACATGTTGGTACCATAGGACCACAAAAAATTCAATTATCTCTATGGGTGTCCCTCACTTTGCACGCGAATAATTGAAAAACTCGAAATGCGCAACGACGTAGGGGTGCGTCTCAAAGATAAATAATAATAAAACCCTTCACCTCACCACTATGACGACGAAAGTCTGCCCATCCATCGATGGAAGGTGCTTTACCGGTAACTTTATGATATCGTTGGTAACGATAGCTAGCTCCCTTCGTCTCTATCAAATGAGAACTCAATTCAATACCACGGTTGATATCACGGTTGCTTATGCGGAGCCGGAACAACTCAGGAGGCTGAGCTTATTATTTACTTGAGCGATAGCCTCTACGAGTGCAGTGTCTACTTATTTATCGGGAGCCACTAGACCAGTTTGTGCGTGTAACCCTTAGCTTCCGTATTCTGCCTAGAAACGGGAAATTCATCCACCTTGGCCGATTGGTGCGCAAATTGTTTGGTACTGGTACACCGCCATCGGGAGAGCCCACCGAGGTACTTTGCGGTTGTGGATCGTATTTCGATTCTGTGAGCTCTTGACAAAGATATTATTTTCACCCGTCCTGCACTCTCCCACCCTCTCCTCCTCCCCCCCCCCCGACAACCCGCTCAACTCACGATACCGTTGAACTGATACCCTACCATTCTGTTCTCCTTCCTCCACTGACCGACCGACCGGACAGATCAGCATCATACAGCGCTTCGAACAGCTAACCCAAACCCTCATTCAACCAGAACCCCATCCTCTTCCCTATTCCAGAGCACTGCAACCGAGTGTTGAAGGCCCCTTATCCTGACAGCTGACTGAGTACGAGTTACTTTGCTCTAGAGGCACCTGCAACGAGTACAGTCCTATGCACGCTTGCTTTTGCATAATTACCTTGCAGATAAACAACGTATGGTATTGGAGTTCCCTCCAGCCCTCCTGCCATAACCTGTGGCATCCGTCCGTGCCCGTAGGCACGCAGGTCAATGGTACAGCGCTGTTGCATCAGAGGTGTATCTGTAAAATATACAAGTTAACCCATCTCTTGCACTTTATCGCTCGCGATAAAGCATGAGAAATGCAGTGGCACCGCAGGCCGGTAGGTCACAACCAATTGGCCCAGGAAAAGACCCTCGAGTCGAGGGGGTTTGTGAGCCTTCGAGAATTACGATATGGGAATGAAAAGTGGGAATTGTTTTTCCTCTTTTTTCTCTCTCGCTCTCACGTTTTTGCTGTTGCGCAGCCGACGAGAGCATTGTCCTAACGAGATGCTTGTTTGTTCGTTCGCTGTTGCCGTAGTAAGGCAAGAAGGCATCCATCCATCCCAACTAACCTCTGCTATACTGGTGCCAGTACTCCTCTGGTACTCCGCAGTAAGGCATTTTCTGGCCCGCTGGCTTACCCTTATACCGGTACCGTTCGCTGTGTCCTTTTTTCCTCTCATTCATATTTTTTTCGTTCCCTCTCAATCGATCCGCCGGTATCTATCTCTGCAATGTTTACCCCTCCCCCGCAAAGGCCCAACTATGTTCACTGTGACATTGGAGATCCACTTTTTTTCTTCTTCTTTTCCAACAATCTTCAGGTGAAGGAAGGGCAGAAATATCTGATCAGGGTTGTAAGAGATACGTATATAGTGCATAATTCTTGTGCGTTGTTCTGTCTGTGGGTACGCTTTTGGATATGATACACAACCGTAGTCAGAGGTATTAGCAGTGAGGGTTTTTTTTAAAAAAATGAAAACCCTGGCAACAGGGCACACAGCTTTGGCGAAGAGCATGGCTTATTTTTTTATTTTGCAGAGAGAGAGATGGGTTTCTCTGCCGCCCTGCGATTTGTATTGGCTCGCGTGGGGAGTGGCGCGGTGGATTGGAGCTCTGACGTGGTTCATCCGCACAAGTGTCGTAACTTAGGTTGTCTTTCTTTCTTTTTCTGTTCTTCTCTTTTTATTTTGCCTACCTGCCTGCCTTCCACTCCACTTTTTCTTGGTCCTATCAATTGAGTGGATCTCGTAGAGGGAAACGCGATGATGAGGGTTTTTGCGATGGGGGAGGGGTTAATTCGATATATTTTACCCTAGCTAAGATGAAGGACGGGGGCTGAGGGCCTTTTGGCAGCTGAGGTTTACTATGACGAACGAACAAAATTTGGACGATTTGGATGAGGGGCATGGAAGAGATATCGCACGCTATCGCATCTTCTGTGAACCAAGTGATGGAAGAGGGGGGTTGGACCCTTCCCTCGTCCTTTTTCTTTCTTTCTTTTTCTCCTCTTCCTCCTATCCATATGATACTTGTTCTCAGCCTTCTTTCTCTGGACCCCGCTCTTGAACCGTTGCGCTGTGCTTGGGTGGTTGGTGATTCCCACGTGATCTCAAAAAGCTTATCCTGTGGAGGCTGGATTGTGGCTTGAGTCATGACAGTTACCCGGACAAATAACATTGGATAAAGAAACGCGCCATCCCTTGCCCTTCCCGCCCCCTCTCCTTTCCGAAACCCCAACCATCCCGACATGGTTCTCGCCTTTCCCTTCCTTTCCTTCCGCCTTTACCCTACTTCCTCTATTGCCTTCAACACCATCACGCAAAACTTGTTTTCATCTCCATACTTTACTGACGAGTATAGTTACCCGCTTGCATGCCCTACACACATAAACAAACGAGGCTGTGTTATAATGTGAGTCACAGCAAGGCGACACGCGTTTGGGTCCTTCTACTGCCTTTCTCTTTGTCCTTTTGTCAACCTCGTCTCGAATCTACCTCGTCCATGTGCCTCCGGCCGCCTCCCGTCGTATTCCAACACGGGTCCGGCGTGATTGGGTCCGTCCTCCCTCCACGGACGGCAAGCTTGAGTGGTGGTGGCAAACACTTACGTATCTACGGGGAAGGAGATGGTGTTGCTCCGAAGGCCATTTGACCTGGTGCGGAGAACTCGCCATTCCTTTTTGTCTACTCTATTTGGTTTCCTGAATTCGACTCAGTGGTCTCCGCCGTTGGTGTTTTTTGTTTTTTTCCTATCATGTGGGGCCGTGCCCCTATCTAATACGCTCAGTTTCATTTAAAGTTATAACGCGGGGGCTAGATTTCTCGCTCGTTCAACTCGTTGACTCATTCGCAGGTGTCCTTTTATTTTCTCCGTGGTTGGTTCCCTTTACCTCATCTCTTGAGCTAACATTGCAAGTTTATCCCATGTCTGGACTTTTCTCCTCGTCTTCGTTATTGGGGGAGCACAACAGGGACCTATCGACGGGTAGGGGGTGGAGCAGATGAATGGATGAGCGATGGAGTATATTTTCGGATGAACTCAGCCTCACCTGGCATTTATTTACAGCGACGACTCACCAGGTACGCGATATCGGCACTTTTATTCGCTGGGGTCCCATCGTCGGGATGTCAACTTTACGGTTTCCTGCAGGATGCTTGGACAATGATGACATTTTCTTTTGAAGTTATTTCCGAAGGTTGTCTCGGCTTTTTGAGTCATTGGTCTGCTGATAAGGTACTCAAAGGACCTCATTAAATTAATGGAAGAACAAGAAAGTATTCTGTCGGTCACGACCTGTGACCGCGATATATACTTTACTATCATACCATTTTTCTTTTTCCTCCTTATTTCTTCCTTCGGAGCGCCCCTATTACGTTGAATTTGGAGGGAAAAGAGGCCAACCTCTAGAGTCTAGAAGCCTTTTGGTTTAGGCCGTATTCTGCAGAGCAGCCTTATTGCGCTGGAGAGCCTGTTTTCTTTTTGCACCCACACCCTCGATCAGATCGGTGTTTTTCACTCGTCAATCACAACCTCACCGAAAACGTTTTTATAGCGATTGCCTACCACATGTGAAACTCCCTCCCTTCCTGGGGTGGTGAATGTTGGACTGGACTTCAGGACACCTTTGCTATCTTTGGCGCCCGTGCCCTTCCTCCGCCCCTTCCCATTTCGCCTTGGGTGGGTAATGTTTGGATGATCAAACTTTTTTTTTCTTCTTGTTTATCTTGGAAATATCATAATTATTGGGCGCCTATTACTGCACCGTAGTCAACTGGCGTAACCTTGCAGGCCAGTTGGGATCATATTGCATGATAGTTTTCATGAGTCAGGGGAATGAACCTAAGTGCCGGTATATGCTTAAGTAGAGTAGTGATCCAAGGAAGGGCCTTGACGAGTACTTGTGAAGCGCCGGGATGGCTAGATGGGTCCTGGATGATGCAAAATAATAGAAGGGAAATTACTACCCGCACTACAGTACGATATGATAGAACAGCGAACATCCTAGTCAGTCCCGATAAACAAATCAGGGATTCGAAACGTGTGCATGAGACCGAAGGCCCACCCGTTCACAGACGTACGAGTACATACAGTACAGTACTTGTACCGGTATTCGTACATAACCGAGCGGTGGTGGGAAGTCACGAGCGGAGCGGGGGTTCGCACTGTTGCACATGTCTGTCTAGTGCGCTGCGGGATCGCATTATGTGCCGATATGGCTGGATCATTAGTAATCACTCGAAATTGAAGCTCATTCCATGTTTTGTGTCGAGACGAACAGGAACAACGCCGACACCACCACACTAGTGTAGTAGCTAGTGCAATACTACCCCGTAAGAACCACACGGAAGAGATCAGGGCAACACATCCCAAAATACTCAAGCCCGCTCAGCCCGCTGCACACCCTACGTTCACACGCAGAACGCAAAGCACGTTTCACACCATGAAGCACAAGCTATCATACTAGTATCAGCCTTATATGCATTTCCTCGAGCCAAAATCGGAATCCCTTAAACTAGAGCCAACTAGAGTCCCTGTGTCCAAGGTTCCAGTGAATGGAAAGGCGAGAGAGGATGAAAAAAGAATACTATCCACCGTGTCATTCCGGGCCTGGCTTGCTGGCTTACTTGCGTATGTGAGCCCGGGTCACTAAATGTGGGATTCAATGATTCGGCGCCTGGTGGGATGCATGGGGGGTCTGTTAGGGTTTATGGTTTGTGGTTTTGCCTTGCGGTACGGGGGTGCAGGCGTTGGGGTAGGGTTTTGGGATGGTTTGGTTGAGCCATGGGGAAAGTGCCTGGGTCACGTGGTTGAGTCCAGTTACCCTGTTTGGACTTTGGTCCTCGTTCTGGAATGAGGCTTGTGGTTAGGGGAGGGGAGGGGGAAGGAATGGAGCAGGGAAAGCTGCTGTGGGTATCGCGCCTAAACTACTCGTGGACGCCATCGTGTCAGGGGTTTTTTTACCCCACTACCGTACCTTCTCATACCCCTCCGACCCAGCTATCATACTTTCGCCATTCCCAAAGGCTTACCACCCCGCAAATCAATCTGCCCTGGCCAGCGCGAAACAAAACAAAACAAAACAAGACAGAACGAACATGTTCGCACTAGAACTGACCGCAGACCTAACCGGGTAGCTCCCCCTCTTCCCCCTCCCGCCTCAAACTAACAGAACAGCGTAACAAACCTCCGCCCAATAGACACTCCGGAAAATCCATACTACTACTCCTTTCGCGTACAGTGCACCTCCTGTCGCGAGATTCACAATAAATGGGTGGATTTTGACCGCTTTGTAACCCCCCCTTCTTCCCCTCTTCCCCACCTTCCCCCATTGTCATAACTAACAGGCATAGACGACAACTGACCTCTCCAAAAGCCGCGGTGAAGCCAATTTTGTTTATAAATGCCGGAATTGCACTGTTGGCGGGCGGGGCCCGCCCGCCCCCCCCCCCCCCAGCGCGAGCAAAACAAAAGGGAGAG
>Ga0307509_10009824_pt1 | contig 11852 bp, 16 predicted proteins | sample 10_EM_MG_FD_202245 | JGI IMG/M metagenome (GOLD analysis project Ga0307509, IMG submission 202245) | Populus trichocarpa ectomycorrhiza microbial communities from riparian zone in the Pacific Northwest, United States - 10_EM | ecosystem: Host-associated > Plants > Roots > Unclassified | place... | reverse complement strand
AGCCAGTTCCGTACTATCTGAAGAGATAGTACATTCCTACGCCTTGGTGCAGAAAAGCGAGACTCGCTTACGCAAGAAACGACGGTCGTTGCCTGTTGCATACGTGCTCAACAATAGGATTGTTACAAAGGGACTCATTGGAATCCGCTCAAGTCAGGAAGGGCCTCATTGCAATTTGCTCAAGTCGGGAAGGGCCTCATTGCAATTTGCTCAAGTCGGGAAGGGCCTCATTGCAATTTGCTCACTTACGAGTAATGAATAGTGTCAACCTGGATGGAAGTGAATGCCCCTCTCCGAAGGTTGATAATATTCAATAGTTCCACTGATTCGATCATGAAGCCTGCTACGAGTTATGCAAAAACTTAGAAACCTCAGGCTTTTGCGCGTGTTGTTAGCAGTGATCAAATAAGGGGTATGTTTTGGGTCGTGACCGGGACAATAGATGGTTAGTCATCCTATGTTTAGATCCTTTTTCGTCTAAACAGCCTTTACCTAGTGATAAAATAGTCCATTGTAAGTAGAGGTCAGCAGGGGCAGGGAGAGTTCCCCCATGCAGACCCCTATGGGTCACTTACCTTGGTGTTCTTTGGGAGATTTGGGTGTGAAATGGACCATCCAGGTGCACTGGGCGGACAGGATGCGGGTTGTATTGCACCCAACGGACTAGGATGCAACCATTGGGCTGGGGCCATCTGAGAGCGGGCTGGGCGGACAGGATGCTCCAGACGGAGTTCCTGCATCCAGACGCAATGCCTATCCGTCCGGAGCAAACACTTTTTCGCAGATGTATTTCCTGGTGATAAATTGTTATTCCAATATAGTGGCTCAAAGATTGCTTATTTCATAAATTAATTGGGGTTTTTCATAAGTATAAAGAAATTGAAAAGGCTGGCAGAATTACGTAATAAAATAGATGAAAGGATAGTATAAGTCTTCGATATTGAGAATAACCTGATTTTAATTTTCTCTATAATAATTTCTGAAATCAATAGCAGTTAAAAAAGATGGACAAAATGGACCCAAATTACATACAAATTGGATCAATTTTACAATACAATATCTACATAACTAGTTGGCCTATGAACTCATTATCCTAGAATAACCTTCATGATAACCTTTGAAGTTAGTATATGAAGTTTGAAGTCCGATGAATATATCCTATATTTTATATATGTTTTTAAAGATGGTTGCTATATAACTCATAAGCAGTATGTTAATGATCAACTTGTTGAAGTCAAATCATTAAGCTAACTACATGGCAATTACAAATAAGATCAGGTTTAGTAGACTAGAGTAGACAGTGTGGGATGTAGTTTAAAGTATATATTAATCATAATACAGGATAGGAAGTGAATTATTAATTTGTAACTAAAGGCAATTAATATAGAATCTGATCAATAGCTATTATTAAACCTGGCCTCAAAGAGTGCTCCTGGACTCCCAAGAACTTCTATGTTAATTTAATAACTCCTTGTTGGTTTGAATAAGTTCTTATTGCAACATAAACATAGAATATGGATTTATTCCAACTTTTTGATAGTTTGACAATGATCAATGTACAAAGTATGTAAAACTCTTTTATTTACCCCTAAAATTGAGATACTACCTTCGAATATGATAGTAAAAGGAATTCCGAGATAGTGAGTTCACATGCCAACTACCTATGTAGATATTATATGGTAAAATTGATCTAATTTGTATGTAATTTGTAAAATAATATGAGCTATGATATGGCGAGAGTGCCTTGGGATTCTTATTCCTTCTGCGGTGCCAGCAGCGTCCTATATATAACGTGATTCCCGGGGAAGTGGCTCACAACAGGGATCCGGCTCACCCATAGCAACGATGGGAAAATCTAATTCACCTTTAATTATCTCAACAATCAATTGCGAAACCACCTTGTGAATCAAGGGCCAAGTACTATGGAATATAGAGAATCTGAAAATTGAGTTTTTATTTGTGTAGTCATAAAGTGTTACTCAGATATGGTGATTTTAAGATTGCCTTTTTCATAAATCAATCGTAGCCTTTCATTAGCATAAAGAAATTGAAAACCCTTGAAGAATAATATTAAAAAATGGATACAAGGATAATATAAGTCTTATATATTCAGAATAATCAGGTTTTAATTTTATTCATAGGCATTTTTGAATGCCGAAATTGTTAAAAAAAAGGTTTGAATAACAGCTAGTCAATTCCCCATTACCGAAGTTTTAGTAGACAGACTAGAGACTCAGTAGGTTGGATTAGAATATATATTTATTATGATAGGTGGTAGAAAGATGATTGTTGATTTGTAATTAGTAGTAATTAATATGGAATCGGATCAACAACTATCCTTAAAACTGGCCCTAAAGAGTACTACTAGACTTCCTAGGGCTGTTGAGTGAATCTAATAACGTATTATTCATTTAAATAATTTATTATTGTGTTTTAAAGATACTACTATAAGGAGTTAGTGCTATGTTTTGATAGTGTCATATTGATCAATGCACAAATTATGCAAAATATTTTTATGTCTCTTTAAAATGTATAAACTCACTTAGGATATGATAGTGAAAGGTATGTCAGGATATTGAAAACATAGGTCAACTATGTATGTAGATATTCCATTGTAGTATTGGTCTAATTTGTTTGTAATTTGTATGTATTTTCTACCTCTTTTTTAACAACTTCTGCATTCAAAAATGCCTATGAATAAAATTAAAACCTGATTATTCTGAATATATAAGACTTATATTATCCTTGTATCCATTTTTTAATATTATTCTTCAAGGGTTTCAATTTTTTTATGCTAATGAAAGGCTACGATTGATTTATGAAAGAGGCAATCTTAAAATCACCATATCTGAGTAACACTTTATGACTACACAAATAAAAACTCAATTTTCAGATTCTCTATATTCCAAAGTACTTGACCCTTGATTCTCAAGGTGGTTTCTCCATTATTTGTTGAGATAATTAAATGTGAATTAGATTTTCCCATGGTTGCTATGGGTGAGCCAGATCCCTGTCATGAGCCACTTCCCCGGGAATCACGTTACAGAAAACTCTCATCCAAGAAACTCTCTTCCATTACCATCTCTTGCCTTCCAAACCACACCCTCAACTTTCCAACAAATTTCCTCCTTCACCCCCTTTGCCCATTTCAACTACTTACACACTTTTCCTGAATCCTCAATCCCAAACTTTCCTGATACCTGTTCCTGTTTCGCTATCATCAATGTGTGACACTCGTCCGTTGCATTCTCTAGCTAATACTAGTTCCAAACTTTTAGTACCCCTAGTCTGATTCATGAATCCTCACAAAACATCTCCGCTGCATCTAACCATTCGTCCTTACATGACATCGCTTCAACTTCCGTACTTCTAAACACTTTCCAAACAATAACTCTCCTCGTCCAAACATCCGGTGCTGTAGTGTGTGTCGTAGATATGAAACCTTCGTGCCAATTTTCAACAATTTGGACGTCTTTTTTCCTTCTTTTTTAAATGCCATTGCTTTCCAATATCATTATCAAGAAAATTAAAATCTGGTTATTCTGAATATCTAAGACTTATACTATCCTTTCAGCTATTTTATTATGTAATTCTGACAGGCTTTTCAAAAATTTTATGCTAATGAAAAACCGCAATTTATTTATGAAATAGGCAATCTTTAAACGACTATATTGGAATAACAATTTATCGCCAAGAAATAAAAACTTGATTTTCAGATTCTCTATATATCAAGGTACTTGTAGCTTGATTCTCAGGGTAGTATCTCCTTGATTTGTTGAGATAATTAAAAGTAGATTTTGTTTTCTCATGGTTGCTATGGGTCAGCCGGATCCCGGTCATGAGCCACATCTCAGGGAATCACCTTAGCCCAGTGTAGAGTGGTGGAGAGGAAACGATTGGTTGTCTCAGACAATGGAATGGAACGTTAGTATCCAAATAGGCCCTGAGCATTAAAGGTTTAGTTGCATAGTGGGCCTTCTTTTGAGGTTGTGGCATAGAGCATAGGGGATAAGGCTGGTTTTAGGGTTGGGAGATTTCTCACTGGATTGGTTTTCTCAGATGGAGAGGGATGGGAAATATGGGGGGTATTCTGAGTGCAGCTGGCGGGTAGTGGTACACAAACAATCTTCATTGAGCTAGTGGTCAGTGGAAACTGTTGAAATTCACGAGGGTTCCATATCCAGGAGATAGTCGGAACACTGATGGGACATGGCTGAGAGTAATTAGAGTTCGTTACGGGCCCCGTTTCGGTGGAAAGGGGCCAAAATAACACATGTTTATTGGCTTAACTGAGAAAAAAACACGCATTTTTCTCACGGTTAAGCAAGTTAACCCATATTATTTTGGCCCTGTTCCACCGAAACGGGGCCCCTTAATGAACTCTGAGCGGAATCTGGTTTGATAACAGTTGCACGATTGACTAGTATGGTGTCGGAAGAGCAATAGTATGTTTTGTTGAGACGTTAGCTAAAGCAGGAACGTTTGGGATGTGTTAGGAATTGGCACTATGGAAGACTAAAGGTTAGAAATTAAGGTTCACTAGGAGTTGGAACGTATTAGTGTCACACTATGATGGTTAGGAAACAGACCGCAGTGTCAGGGCTGCGAAGGAGTGCAGAAGGTAGGAGAAATAGTATAAGAGGACGAGACGAAAGGGATGGAATTAGGGAAAAAAGGTTTCGGGAAGCTTCTGAGAAGTTGGGTAGATGGAGCGAAGACAGGAGAAAATACTGGAGGGTGTTGCGGACGAAGAGTTTTTTCTGTAAAGTCAAGTTTGTGGATATATAGGACATGTCCGGAGACGTAGAAAGAATAAGGACTCCAAGATACTCTCTACTCATAATAGCCAAACTTGTTTAGAAACGAACCACAACAATATTCCTGTATTCCCCTTAGCCAGCATCTAAATTTCCCTCGCTTTTCTAGCTCGAAATACATGAACTCCATAATTACTTTCCTCCTGCATATATAAATGCCCCTCATCAAAACTTCGGGTTGGGCAAGGAGCGATGTGAAAACCGGAGTTGGGGAAAGGTTAAAGGGGCAATCGATGTACGAAGAAGGTGTCAACTAGGAAAAGAAAGGAAGAGAATCAAGGACATTGCGACAGGGATTTAGGCTGCACTTGCTTTCCCGATGGGATAAGGCCAGCCCCTCACTCAGGCAAAACCCTTAACAATAAAGAGCAATTGACAGATTTTGGCTATCGATGTAGGGGTTTGGATGGCTATATATTTCGGCAAAAGAGAAATATTTAAGCTCAGGCTCTGTAGGTGGCTTATTCTAACAGGAGGTAAAGACGGGGATTAGGGCAGGATGGAAATTTAAATAGTCGGAAGAGGATAGGTGTGTGGGCGGGAAGAGAAGAAAGGGCAGTAAACGTGTTTACAGAGCTGTCGCGGTCCTTGCCCGAAATGGAGCATGGGCTGTCCATATCTGGGGGCGGTCCAGAGGGAGATAGCTCCTCTTTTTAAGCCGGGCCTCGGACGGCAGATTCTAAGGGCTGGAGTAGCACTACCACTCCCTTGTGCTCATTGTCTTCAGCATAGCTTAGCGGTGTTCGGCCATATTTATCCGATTTTTCGGGGTTGACGCCGTCTTGTCCGAGTAATAGTTTCACCACTCCTTCGTGCCCATCCCGAGCAGCGAGACAGAGTGGTGTTTGGCCTGATCTGTCTGGTGTGTCAGGGTTGACGCCACCCTGCCCCGGTAGTATTCTCACTACTCTTGCGTGCCCGGAGCCAGTAGCCCTCCAGAGCAGTGTTGGGACGTTGTATTCTAATTTATGGGGGGCAACGCGGAGTAGCAACTTGACTACTCCCTCGGATCCTCGCTCAGCCGCGAGATGGAGTGGTGTTCGGCCGAGCACATCCGGCTGGTCGGGGTCGATGTCGTCTCGTCCGAGTAATATCTTCACTACTTCCTCGCATCCCCGCTCAGCAGCGAGATGGAGTGGTGTTCGGCCAGCCATATCTTGTGTGTCGGGCTTGACGCCGTCCCGCCCGAGTAATACTTTCACCACTCCTTCAAACCCTTTCTCAGCAGCCCAGTGGAGTGGTGTTCGGCCAAGGATATCTGATTTACCGAGGTTGATGTCCTCTCGTGAGAGTAGTATTTTCACCACTCCCTCCTGCCCTCTCTCGGCAGCACACAGTAGTGCTGATTGGCCGCATTTATCTGATTTGTCAGGATTGATGCCGTCCCGTGCGAGTAGTATTTTTGCCACTCCTTCGTGCCCGCCCCAAGCAGCCCATGCGAGAGGTGTGTTACCTCCACAGTCCATTTGGTTGATATCACAACCTTCCATCTCTACCAAACAAGCTACAATCTCATCAACCCCGAAGCAGGATGCACAGTGTAGACCACTGAACTGGGAAATTTTATCGAAATCAGCAAGGTACATAGATGGCTTCTGTTCTTTGATGAGGATTTGGATAGATATGTGGCTATCGTAGTTGTCAAACAGCTTTAGCGCCAGCAGTTTCGCGCAACTTGAAAGGTCCCTTTTTGCATGCACTCCCCAATACAGAGAAGAGTACTCGAGAAAGGGAGTGCCTCGAAGATCGTGCGAGGGATTGGCCGAAAATGACACGACCTGATGGGAATTCAGATAGCTTAAACAGGTTTCTGCCATTGCCGAGTGGGCTGCACTGAAAAGCTCGGGATGAGACCGGAGGTACTCATGAAGCGTAAAGTGGATTAATCGGACACTGGAAGCTTCCTTGTCTATTACGACAAGCCCTTGACAACACGATAGTAATGTATTTATTGGAGGCACGTTGTCGGTATTGAGATTCGGCGACCCTATTTCGACTGCTAGCGCATGGCATAGTTCATTGGGCTCCAAGGGCCTCTCCGAGTGAGATATCCACATCAAAGCCGCCATTCCAAGTCTGGCTTTCTCCCCACCTTGCCCTCTTATCCGGCCCAGTGTTGTAGCATAAGCATCCCCCAACCCTAAGCCACTAGTCATTGAGTTGAGCGTTTGTCTCCTGCGATGGACTGTAGTTTCCTGTAGGATAGCATCGATATTTAGTGAGACGAGTAGGAATCTGGATATTATCTGTTAGTGGATACTTAAAATAGCTCCCGGGGTCGTTGCTTCTACATACATTTCAGAAATATTCTCGGGAATTTTCCTCAGAATCTCCGCCTCCAGGCTACTGTCCATCGCATCTGGGTTCGTGTCCTCTTCCAGCCTGCTGCGAAGATATGAGATAATATCGCCCCTCCTGGGAGTTATGGATAGACTCGTTACACTTCCTGCAAGACGCCTTCCGATCTCCGGTTGGATGTGTGGTCTCCCAGTCACGAATATTCTTGTGCCCGGAGACTTCCGGAGAATTTTGTTCAGCGAATCAAGAAGCTTGACTCGATGTTCTGGCACACATTCGTCCAGAGCATCGATGCATACGAAGGTGTCCTCTTTGGAAGAGGTGTCCTGCAGCATCTTCACCAGATTGGCAAGTCTAGGTCCCCGCCCACCAATAGCTTTCTTTTGATCTTGGTACGCGCGCGATATCTCCTCAGGGATTACCTCCAGTCCGCTAACCACCTGTTTCAACAGGGCGCCCATTGCGCTCGTGGAGGACTGCTCCTTTTGGACGGCGAAGTCAAAATAAAAACATGCAACGGTAGCATTTCGTTCTCTAGCCCTGTCACACAAGATGTCTATCACCAATGAGCTAACGTCGCGGCTTGTCAGTACTTGGCCGCTTTTCCCCAATTTCCGCGGGCTTCGTCATTGTTACCTAATAAATGTCTTGCCGACCCCGGGGTCTCCATAACAAAAGAGAACCGAGTCATTGGATTCAACCCCCCCACTACCATCGTACCAGCTTCTGAATTCTTCGCTTTGTATGAGCCATTCCCCGATAGTTTCGACTCGGCGATCTTGGATGTCTTGGTGCCGTAACTTAGGGCTTAGTGGGGATAACCAAGCTAGCATATTAGATCGGTCATCGGCAACTGTAAAGTTATTCGACACATTAAAAGTAGCCGTAGTATAGTTGGTGTTCCAAGAGTTGATATTGTTGAACGATTGAAACATTATCCTTTTCTTTCTTCGTAAGTTTGGATATAGCGGGTGATAGCGATGGAGTTGGTTGACTGCCGGGATACTTTGGGGGCTGGGAAAAAGCGGGGTTTCCGTGGAACCTCATCGATGGCCAAGAACCGCCCTATCGGCCTCCCCCAAATCTGTGCTCACAACCCGCCACTTGGGACTCCCGCGTCATTTGTAGGAAATGCCCCACCTGTTTAAGTGCTCGTAGGACACACACCCAAGCAGTCCGAGTGCTAATCCTGAAGGGCAGAATTAGAGAGGAACCGGCTATCCCCCTTTTGACTAGCACTTGAGTACTGGTAATACCGCGTCGTTTGTAAAACCTGCTGCTATTGCACATCCCAAAAATCCTGCGGTCCTGGCCAATTTTTGGCTGTACGCAATAGTAGCCCGTTTCAAAAGCGTCACGTCGGGGCGGTTACTAGCGTACCGGTACATGAGCACTACAGCCTCTCCCCTAATTAAGCGATCTTCCCGCCCCTGCTACGAGCCAGATCGTTTCCCAATCCAATGACTGCCGCAAGAGCGAACGGCTACCAAAGAACCGCATCCTGATCTCCAGTCCCCCGATCTTTGTCCTAATGCACTTGGGATGTGAGGGCACGCTTGTCGAACTCTGCCTTGTCAAAGTTGTTATTTTTATTTTTTTTTATCATAAGGAATTTTGTTGCTTTTCAACAGCTGCTTAGCCAATGTAGGGTAATTTTTGGTGGATGGAAAAAGTCCGTCGACACTCGCCCAGTAGCTAGAGGGAACTCTGCTCTCTAGGTGGCTGGGAAGCAACTGGGCTAACAAGAGGATTCAACAGACGGGCTCCGGACTCGGGCGCTCGTCCATGGTGTGACAACGATCAAGCCTCAACAACTATGCTGGTATCTCAGCAATAATTAACCATTAATTCGATCATATTTTATTATTAAACGTGAATCAGTACCGCAGGCAAAAAATTTAGGACCGCGCGCAGTTACATAATCGGCAGGAACCTTCGCACGGTTACGAGTATTTAATTTGCGCCCGAGCACAAGTATGATATTATACGACGCCACCATATCATCCAATTCAAGCCATCACTCAGACGAAATACATAACACCCCGATTCCTATTGTGAGCTAACAAAACTAACGCATAATTTTTGCCCCGACGACACCTTCCATCCATCGGCCACCCCATCAACCAACGAAAATAATTGATGAAAAATTTAAATCCATAACAGCACTTAGTATACCATCCATCAGCGTTATTAAAAGAACAGAATAAATTATGAAGCATCAGTTAAGTGGAAATGACTTTTTGGGAGGGTTTGTTGTGCAGGGTTGTGAGGGAGCGATGTGTTGCACCACTCGCCGAGGTGTCCGGTTAATTTTGTGGGCGCACAATAGTAGAATGAGAGGATCCACTTGGAACTTGGGCACGATGAAATATGCAGGAAAGGTAGGAGATGTAGCTACCACAACTTCGTTCACACTAGGCTAAAGCTAAACTAACGGTAGAGACAGATGTATCAACGAAACACAACACATCCTAACCCCTCCAACGATCACCACAGGAATCTCTGTTTCTCTCCGCATGCCCACATTGCTCCGTACATTCCCGTTATAACAAAGGAAAGACACCTCGGCATAACCTACTCGTCAAACCGCTAAAACACTAGAAGAATAAACTACGCCCCGGGCCGACCTATAACACTCCAGTGACTTCCAGAATCAAGCGCATCCTTCTCACAATCGCAAAGTGCTATGTTCGATAGAACGTTATCATCCGACAAATCCAGGATCAACGAGCTACTTCCCTCCACGATCCTCCAGCTGATGATACCCCATGCTTGTTCCTCATATGAGCAACGAGGTTATCATATCTCTTGATCCCATTTTCGTCGACATTCTCACATCCGAGAACAGGACAGTCAAACCGAGCAGCAAGGTGCATCGCCTCATAGTGTCGGTTGAGTGCCTGCTTCGTTTTGAACGGGGTTCGCCGAGTACAAGCGAGTGCGCTGCAAGTGTAGGAGCGACGAGAGCAAGTGTGTGGACCGCTTCTGCTGGGTTAGTCGATATGAAGGATAAATGTATCGTCGAAAGGGGCACGAACCGATTTCCAGGACATTTGGATGATCCACAAAAGACTTTATTTCCAAAAGGCCCTAAGTTGGGAGGGATAATAACAGGGTTGTAAGCGAGGGCATCATCGGTGGATTCATTCGCTTGACCTTGGTATGCGGAGTGGGAGAGTGGTGGGCCAAGAACGGAGTAGAAACCGTCCTCATCGAGATAGAGAGGAAGTGGCCCAAGCTCTGCAGGAAGGGGCTGGGGAGTCCCAGCTGCATCAATACACACGAGGAAGAAAGTGTGCCCACATCCTGGGTCTACGGGTACCCTATTTCTTTAAAAGGCTGGTTAGCCCCCAAAAAAAAAAACTTACACCGAACCCATTTTTCGAAATGTGTTCCTAGACGCCTGGTGGGAATGATGTGCCAAGAAAGTAGGAAAGTTGGGTAGAGCTTAGAGGGGAACCCGCCGGTATTTAAGTACACCAGACTAATTCCCTTTCCCAAAGCGCTTATCTGTGCGGATACCAATGGTGTGAAATATGCAGCTCCTCTCTCAGAGCCAATCATCCATCACAAAAGCGAGCCTGTGGGGGGATTCTGGCTGGGCGCGCCGGTGGGTGTCGGTTGTGCCTGCTACTATAGTAGCACTTGGGAGCGAGGGTAAGTGATCGGAAAAAAAGTGGTTGGTGCAACACCACTTTTTTTCCGATCACTTTTGCTCCATGCTAGTACAGTACTTGTACGAGTGGAAAGTGCCTGTGCCATCCGGTCAAACGGGAGTTCCGTGACAACCGATCGGAGTTGAGCCAATATTTGCCAAGACCCTCGGGGAAGTGAAAGGACACACCTCCAGGTAGCGAGCAGTACTCGTAATTTTCTGACGTTTGCAAACACGACTGCTATTGCATACCGCAAAAATCTTGAGGCTCCGGGCAACTTTTCGCCCATATGCAATAGCAGTTGTGTTTGCAAACGTCAGAAAATTACGAGTATAGTCATTGAGGCGGAAATCAGTTAAACCATCTTCTTTATGTACTCTGGGATTGGCTTTAAGCAAAAAACGAAGTTTTGTGTTCAGCACTTTGTTTTTGTCTGTTATCACCATGGCTTAGTCATCCAGGCTCCTCAGTATTCTTTGGCATGGTACTATGTATATTCTATCACTTGTTTTACTCTCACCAAAATTTTCACTTTTTAATCTTTAATTACTTTTGCCTACAGTCTTTAATTAAAAAACAAAAACCGCTAGCCTGTTCTCCAGGGAAGTGGCTTTATCCTAGCGGTTTTTCTTTTACAAAGTTCCTTGTTGTGGTTGACTAATTAGGAATCGCATTTGGCCTATTCAGAGGACCCGGTTTGGGTCCATTTGCACTCTACCTTAAACTCTCGTTAAACCCACCACCCCGTCGGCCGGCCGCAGATCCCTCCCCATCACAGACAAAACACCCAGAGAAGGAATAGGGTGTTCCGGACGCGGTATAGCTTATTTAAGATGAGCCATTGGATCTCATTAACCGGTATTCGTAATTTTGTTAACATGCCCTACTAAGCCTGTTTACAGTTTAGACTGTGATTCCTGTTGAGATCCCCGATGGTGGATTTAACGAGGGTTAACGGTACAAGGGTCAGGGATTTAGTCATGGTACAGCGCCGGGGTAGTTCAAGTTGGCTCTTGAAAGGAACTCTGGAACACTGCAACCAAAACAGTACTCTGACAACAAGAAAAATACAAGTATGCTC